>Ga0233410_10000190_pt1 | contig 21589 bp, 45 predicted proteins | sample Na_anoxic_1_MG_FD_179869 | JGI IMG/M metagenome (GOLD analysis project Ga0233410, IMG submission 179869) | Seawater microbial communities from Saanich Inlet, British Columbia, Canada - Na_anoxic_1_MG | ecosystem: Environmental > Aquatic > Marine > Inlet | place: Canada: British Columbia...
ACACTCACAAAATGAAGAAGTTCCCTTTCGAGGTAAACGGGGCGATGGTGTATAAAGTAGATATAATTCGAGGTAAACGAAAAAAAATGTAAAAATAATCACTATTATTATTATTTATTGTAACATAATAACTATATTTACGTATAATTAATTACAAACAAACAATAAACGATATGAAAAGCATTAAAACACAAAAGCACCACAGAACGGAAAACGGTAGAACTACTTTATGCGGCATTAGAATTACAAGTTATTCAGATATAGTTAATAAGGATGGACTTGCAGTACCTCCAAGAGATGCTCATTTTCAATTTACACCATATAAAATTGATGGACCAATATGTGAAAAGTGTAATAAAGCTTTTTACTCAAATAAATAAACAACCACAAACAGCATGAAAACGATTAGAAAAGCACACGATTATAAAATTCAGTTTAACGGATCAAACACTTATTTTATAGTTGACCAATTTGGAAATTGCCACGGGAGAGCAAACCAGTTTCGGTGATGAGGGATTAATTTAAAAATTAGAAATTATGACAGCAAAAAAAACCTTCACCCTAGATAGTGTAGTAGTATTTAAAAGAATACCGGTACAAAGCAAAATCCAACGTATAGAAACAAAGAAATTCGCTTTTGATATAAGACTTAATTAATATGGAAACAATACAACAAATTTTAGCAGATAGCGTGAGAGATGGTTTTTGGAAGTTTATAGGCTACTGGATATTGATAGCTTTAATACTTGTAACACCCTCGCAATTGATAATAATTATTATTAACAGATTTTTACGGCATTGGAATATAAGAAAACACGGATACCCTCCTGAGCATTGTGACGCGGATGGGGATTTTAAGAATAAAAAAGAATAATTTTTAATATGGAACGAATAAAACTAACGCATAGATGGTTGATAATTGCCGGGTTCAATAACTACGGTAATTTTTACAAGCTTAATAGCTTGAAGCTATTTCACGATAAAAAAAGGGATTGTTTCTTTTATTCAAATAGTGGAGTAACTTGTCGACTTGATTATACCGACCAAGTTCAGAAGCTACACCAATTCCTCGAAGTCTAAAGGATAATCCGAACTAGCACTAAAGGAAAAAGGTATTTCATTGAATTTACCTTCAACTTGCGACATGGACCACGATTCAATTACTATGTCGAAAATATCAAAGATACTATTCAAATATTCACTTACTATCGGAATTTGTTGCGGGGTTTCAAACGCCCTGCGCAAAAACTGAGCATCACTTTCAGGAATAACATTCGCTTTGCTTGAAAGAACACCCCGGCAGTTAATTTGAAAATCGTTATCAGAAACATATTCTTTCACCGTTCCGTTTCTTCCCTGTATTGGCGTTTTAACAATGTTTCTTGGTTTGGTTACTGTGAATATAACTGTGTCAATTGATATTTCAGGGTAATCAACTTGACCACCTTCTAAATCTGTATAGCTAGATGCAGGCAATACCAGTCTATCAATAACAGGCGTATTCAAATATGAATTACCTTCCTGTGTTGTTTGCTGCTCAATATCACCGGTTACTATATTGGCGATAGTCCCTTTAATTACTTGAACGGCTGCGCCTGTCACTAAGAATTTAGCGTTTAAGCCTTGCGGCTGTATCGGGTCGGGTATTGTGAAGAATTTAATTGCCATGAACCAAAGATATAAAAAAAACCGCCACCAATAAAGGCAGCGGTCAAAACAATTTTAAAACCTCACTCACGACATGAAAGGTAAAGATAGTAATCTATATTTAATATAATGTCACTTAAAAAATTTTATATTTCGATAAATAAATAGAGGCTATAACAATACATGAAATACTAATCATCGCATCCTTTAATAAATAACCTACTATTGCCCCCGCTAATACAAACAAAGTACAAAGCACTACCATTGTATTTTTTTGCTTTCTCTTAGCCGCTTTTTTTAAACTCTTTTCATTATTCATTTTTTTACATTTTTGGTTCTTTGTAAAGATAGTAATTTTTCTTAATATCCGACCACGTTTCGTCCAATAACCATTTTTGTTTCTTTTCCCCCACGCTGATACATTAAGAATTCCCGTTGGAAAGCTTGCGTTATCATATAATCAAAAGTATCAGAGCAATTATGAACTAAAATATTATTCGCAAAAAATTCAGGCTGATCTTTAACCGTTAAATCATAAACATCTGCTCTCTTTTCTATATTTTGCAGCGCACTTTCTTGAACAATTCTTGGTTTTACTCCATTTATTTGCCTCAAAAGTTGCACCGCAAGAAACACAGATTCTCGATTCATTCCATTTACCCAATTTTCTGTCTCGCCTTGCGCCATATCTATTCTTGCACTTTGCTGAACAGAACTTTGTTTCCACTTTAGCTGTTTGAGTAAATTTCGAACTACATTCAAGACATTCAATAACCCTTTCTTTCCCGAATAGAGATTCTTTAGCGTGTTTCTTGTGCCACTTTCTTCCTTCTTCTGATTTATGCCATTCAATTGCTTTAGGTCGTGCGCATTCTTCAAGACACCGCTTTTTCCTTTGTTTTTCTTCTTCTGAAAGATTTTTGTAATGATCTGATAAATGCTTGCGCCCATCAACACAAATAAGATTGGCAATATTATTATTGCTGATACTACCATCTTTATGATGGATATGATGTTTTTCGGGAATCGTGTCTTTTTCGCATTCCCAAATATATCTATGAAGATATTTTTTATCACCTCGAACCCACCCCCTGAAATACTTTTCATCATATCGATGAAACTTAAATCCATTATAGATAATCGTTTCTTTTTCCATACTCCCAATTTAGGGGTAAAGATACAAAAAGTATTCGAACCTATCAGAGTAGAGGCACTTTTAAAACCTTGATTATTAGTGAATATTTTATGGTCTGGTGTGCAAGTTATTTCGTTATTCCCTATTTTATATGTTCTAACTATTGCGTTTTTTCGCGTTAATCCAGATTTAAAAACGGGTTTATATCCTTTTCTTGTAAGAACATAATCGCCAAGTTTTACATCTTCAATGTTTTTATCTCCTAGAATAGTTTTAATCTTAGTTCCGGCAATAAAACAATGACCATATTGTTCATAGCTTATGCCAGTACGAATATCTTTGATTTTCTTTTTTGATTTCGTACCATCGGAATCTTCTTTTAAAAATTGAAAATCTGCTATTGAATTATGACACTTTTCCGAAATACGAATTTTTATGCTATCAGTTTCAAAGCAATCGTTTATCCAATTACCACGCATAGCAACGGAAGGATTACTTCTTCCAACTCTTAATGATGGGTAATAATGTTCAATATACTTACAAAACAGGGTGAAGAAGTTTTGCCCCTTTTCCAATTTTGTATCTGCTTTCTGTGAAGTAGCATCACCATAAATAAATAAACCAGTTTTATGATTCGGGTATCGCATCATGAATTCCTCCGCAAGCATACGAACCGTATTCTTCGGGTGTGCCAAACAAAGTTCATCTATCTGAGTTATGCAATTACCTTCAACTTGATATAAAGTTGCTGTAATGTACGGATTTACGTTTTCATCTAGTGATATATGGAGCGGTAAGTATTCATTATACTGGCATTCGGTAACGTGTATATCTTGATTAAATGCTTTGTAGAATTCTGACCCTGCCTCCATAATTTTGGGGTTCTGTTGCTGTAAGGCTTCAAACTTTACCGGATTGATTTGCTTTGCCTCCATCGCTGATTCGTAACTGTGCATTTCTTCCCAAAGAACCTCGCCTATTTCTCGCGGGTCATTAGGGTTTGAGTTATCAATCTTAATACGTGGAAAAGTAACTATCTCCCAATCTTTGGCGTGGCTGCTTTTCGAAGCTTCAATTATTTTTCCGGCAATATCTTCAACATTCCACCGTGTTAATGTTAAAAGAACCTGACTATTATTATTTAATCGAGTACTTAATTCGGTTGTGTACCATTCCCAAACTTTCTCACGATATGTTTGCGAGCCTGCTTCTTCTGCTCCTTTTATCGGGTCATCGATAAGCGCGATATCAACCGGGTTTCCTGTGATACCGCCACCAACGCCAACAGAAATAAAAGAGCCGCTTTTATTTACAACTTCGAATTCATCCGCAGTTTTTACGAAATCACTTGTTTTTGAATTTGATAATGTTGTTTCCGGAAACACTTCATTATATGAAGGCTCAGTCATAATTCTTTTTATCTGCCTGTTAAATTTACTGGCAAAAGTTGAATTATAGGCACAAAGGGCAATTCTAAGATTCGGGTTTAATCCTAACATGAAAGCAGGTAAACGTCTGGAAGTCAGCTCTGATTTACCATGCTGTGGCGGCATAAACACCATCATTCTTTTTATTTCGCCCCGAGCGAATTTGTTTAGCTTATCACATAAAATTTGATGATGCCAGTTGGTAAGATAATCTTCTTTAGTATATTTCGTGAAAGCAAGTATGTCGGATTTAGCTCTATATCTTAACTCATCCTTTTTTAGTTTATATTTTGCTTCAAGTAATTCTAATTTATCAGCGTTCAAGATTCTTTAATTTAGATTCTATGTCTTTAATTTTCGCCTCCCTTTCTTCTGGGGTAAGTGTAATATCCTCAGTTTTTTGATCTACTTTTTGGTAATTAGTTGATAAAGCCTCTCTTTCTTCATCAGTTGCAATAAGCTTAAACGCCGCTATTTGTAGGGCGGCGTTTTCTGAATCCTCCCATTTATTAACCATTTTATTTTTCGATGCAATTTTATTTAATCCTAATTCCCTTTTTATAGTATTAAATTCATCAGATTCTAAAGGGAAGAATTCATATAATGTAGGCGTTGTAGGTTCAATGAATCCTTCGATATAATAAAAGTGCTTTAGCTTATTATCTCTAATAACTTTTATAACCTCTTCAAATACTTCCTCTTTATCGTATGCCATAATCTATACCTCCACTATTGTCATCGGCACCAATGATTCTTCCATTGCTGTTTGTGCTTCTGCTATTGTTTCGAATTGTCTTGCGTTTGTTATAGGTGAAAAAGGGGTAATTAATACCCTTTTGCCGTCCAAAATTGCCCCGTTCATATAAAGGGTTGGGTCTGATTGTGATCTTAAAATGTATGCCATAGTTTGTAAAGATAGCAAAATTAACTTAATTCCATTATCTGTTCAGCGAAAATATAGATTAGAAATGGCATAAGAATCCCGAAGAAATATGCGACCCAATTTTTACGAAGATCGAATTTTACGCCCTTTCTTGCCCAAAACGCCATTGAATAATAATATAAATTAATAACTACTTCAATTCCCGCCCCAGTTAATGCTAAAGCGGGTTTTTCAATTAACACAAAACCAAAGATTGCTACTGAAAGAATGCCGCAAAACATTATTGCTTGAACTTCTTTTAGCCAACCTGTTAATCTTGAAAAAGATTGAAATGTGTAGTAAATGTGAGGTAGCTGTGAGATAATCGCGCTTGCCGTTAAAATAATAAATAAATACTTCATAATAATTGTTTGTTTTTAAGGTTAATATATTCTTGAATTAGTTCTGTTCTCTCTTCCGGGTGTGCATAACATATCAACGCACTTGTTTCCTTGTTATCTAGGTATTCGATTGTTAGCACTGAATTATATGCTATTGCCTGCCCTATTAATCGTTTTCTGAATTGCTCCATGTTATATTTTTTTCTATTAGTTCGCGTATTTGGTCTGATGTTTCCCCGAAATCTTCTGTTTCTAAAATAATAGAATCGCATTCTCGGATAAATTTACCAGTATGCAAGATACAATTATTTAGCATTTTTTTCATTCCGTGTCTCATTCGTGGGTTCAGTTCAATCATCAAGGCATGTTGGTAATCTTCTAATAGTGCAATTAAATTGATTCTGTTTTGATCTTCTTTTGTGTATTTCATAGTGTTTTTTTAGTGTTAGAACATAGAAACGCGTATTTCTGAACTTGCTATAAGTTAAAAGGTGTACACTTTTAAGGTTTTACTAATATTAGTTATTTAACTGTTCTATTGTTCTAAAGTAATATAATATACTAATATATAGTTAATTAGAGTAGAACAGTAATAGAACAGTTAGAACAAAGTTGATATTTTTAGAACAAAGTTGCATTTTCATAGTGTTTCTAATTAAAACGGCGATTGTTCTTCGTGTTCTTCTAATTCAGTCCATTCAATATCTCGAAGCAAATCTTTACTGAATAGATACGCACGACCTTTTTTCTTCTTATCAAATTCATGCGAGTGAATAGGTGTATAATATCTATTTAGGGGTTGTTCCAAGCTGAAATGGTCGATTAATATTGTTTTTATATATGGAGTATTCACTTTATGATTATTTATGAACCAAGTGTCTTTAATATCTTTTAATGTCATTTCAACTTCCGGCAGTCCAGTTTCATCAAAATGATTCATTATATTTAAGACTAATTCCTTATAAAGTGTAGGCTTACTTTCCTTTTTCACTATATCAAGTGTATTGTTTGCGATTTCCTCTGGGGTGAAAACCATTCGCGATTTAATCTCTATATCCGGTAGTGATTTCAAATATTGAAGAAAAGCGGGGATTTCTTTTGCAAGATCAGTTTCAATATCTGGATTTTGAAACTTAATTTTTGGTATTTCACGCACCCAAAATCTGATTTCTTCGTCATCTATACGGGCAAAGTTTTCAACGTTATTAGTCGCGATAATTACTTTTCCGAAAAAAGGAATTTTATAATGATCGACATTCTTTCTATTAACTGAAATGTATTTCGCTGTTGTAATGCTTTTAAGCTTCTCTATTGACGTATTTTTGTCTAACATAGTTTCTTCTATAGCTATGACATTACAGCTTGCGTATGACCCGTTAAAATCGCTTGTGAGGTCTGTTGGGTTTATTATTGTAGCATTCGCCCCGAAAATTTGATTACACCAGTTAATAAAGGTCGTTTTTCCTGTTGTTCTTTCTCTTGATGCTAGAACCAAAATTGGTAATATCTGTTTCGGTATTAAATAAAGACATTGCATATATTTAAGTCCTAATTCGTATTGTTCCCCAAAAACGTGGTCTAGTAGAATTTTAGTCCATTTCCATTCGCCAAGTTTTGCATCGTGGTCGAATTTAGAGTAAAGATTTCGATATACATTTGATCGGCTTTTTATTATCGGCTGATAGTTCAAGTTATCCGGCTCAATTGTAAAATCATCGCATTTAGGAATAATATCTGTAATTTCTTTTCCGTAGTCGGTGATTAATTCAGTTTTGGACCACCGTTTTAGTTCTTGGCGTTCAATTCCGTATCGGTCAGGTTTTAGAATCAATTTATAATAATCAACCCCTACTCTAATATATGGCATATCTGTTCTCATATACTTTCGTTCAAGATATAAAATCGCTGCTCTGATATTACCCTTGAATTGAAGTATTAAAAGAACTTGAAAAGGTGTCAATTCAGTATTATTAGGTAGTTTTAAAGTATCTGAATATCCAACAATGAAAGAATTATTTTTTATTACAATTTCTTTTCCCTTTGTTTTGTAATCTTTTATTTCAATAGATTTTCCTTTTTTGTTTCTTTTATGATATGCGTTAAAAACATTTATTGCGGCATCAAGTTTATATTCATTATAATAACTCACCGCATCCATATAATCTTTGAACTCTGGCTTTAAAAATTCGTTTTTCATACTAGATAAATAGGTTTTTTTGCTCCGGCATCAATAGCCCAACGAGCGGTTTTTTTATATCCTTTCGTTCCTTTACATAAATAACTATTACTCTCTATCAGTCTATCAACGTGTGAAAGAAGAATAGTTTTATTGATATACCCTGCAGCTACATAACCACCAAGAGCGCGACAAATACTTCTAAGTTGAGGGTGTCCGGGTGCTGATATTCTTATAATTCCAGTTTCAGCCATCTTTAATATTAAACGTTCTTTATTATCGCTTCCGCTATATTTTACGGTATACTTTTTAACTGGGTCTGACTGCTGCTCTTTTATTCTATCCTTAAAAGTTTTCGCATTATCTCTCTGTAATAGATTCGGGTCGTATGATTGAAATAATGGCAATACGGCATTTTTATTTGTTCCATCCCAACCATCATATATTTCAAAAGTTTTTTCTATTGCTCTATAATAATCCCTAAAATCTTCAATTGTTTTTACAATAGGAATTTTTAAAAGTGCTTTTACGCCTCGTTTTGATGGGGAAAGCCATGCAGCGATAATAAATTTATATTCATTAAAGATATATTCTTTTAATTCTTCTGCATTATCAATATGATCGAAGTCAAGAACGGCAATACCATTAAAAGTACTTATATCTGAATATCTTCTATATTTTATAATAGTTATACATGGAGTAAAATAATATAGATTATTTTGCTTTAGTTCAGCTTTTAACTCTTGGTTGTTTTCTGCTTCTGCTTTAGCAATCTGTTCAAATATTTTAATCGTTTCGGGGCGTGGCTTTTTATGCGCTCGAATAAACTCATCTAAACTTACAAATCCGATAGGAGTATTTGATTTTACTTGTGCCGGATAGTATTGGAATTTCATACTTCTACGAATTTAACTCCGTCAATTAATACTATATCTATTTCACCGGATTTTTCAAGCTGATAGATTCTTGTTGGTGTAACGCCCTTACTTTTAGCGTAGTTAGCCACCGTTTTTAATTTTGTAATGTCGTGTTTTAATTTTTTCATTGTGTTTTATTGTTTATAAGTTATAAATTATTAGGGGTAAAAAATCCGCTCCGTGTTTTGAAGCGGCATTGTAAATATATATAAATTTTCTAGTATTACAACTCTTTTACGTTTAAAACTTTTAAAACTTCGAACGTAAATCGTTCCCAGTTTAGCGAAGCATGTGAAACCTCGTTTTGAAATCCAACGAGCATATTGTGAAATTCTTGATCTGAAATCCCTATTTTTCTGGCGATGCTTCGCTGTGAAATAAAATTCAGTTTACAATATTGTTTCAGCTTGTGTTTAAATATACTCCTTTCCTCGTTTATCATTTCATTTCGTTTTTTACAAAGATAATAATTTATTTAATATCTACTAACAACCCTTTTCACCCATGAATGGTGATACCCGTTCTTTTTTGCGTATAGTTTCAAGGCTGTTTCCCCGTGTGCGGTGTAAATCTGTCGCCATAACCATGCTTTTTTATATCCTTTTTGCTTTGTGTATTCTATAAGTTCGGCAACGGTCATTTGTCGCGGTTTAATTTCTTTAGCGTTAAGGGTTGAATACTTCTTTTCTATTAGTTCAACAAACTGCTCTTTTTTACTTTTTGGGAATTCATATCCGCAATTCGGTGTCGTGCAATACTTAGCACCTGAAAGCAAAAGGGCGTGACATTTCGGGCATTCTTTAGAAACTGGAATGCCTGCGCTTTTTTCTTTTGTAGAGTGAAAAAGTGACCATTCAAAAACCTTATTATATTGCCCATCTGCTAATCGATCAACGTTACCTCCAAAATCGAGTAAATAAGCCGTTTTTTTGCCATTGTAGGGTGTTGCAGGGCGTAGACCCATTTGAAGTAATAAAGCCGTTGAATTCGTTGCCCTATTAAGAATACCGCATATAAGTTGAGGGTGATCGAAGCCAAATGTAAAAATATCGCAGTTAACAAGGACAGAATAATCGCCCCGTTTCCAATCTTCGACATTCCCTGCCCAGCGGTTAGCCCCGTATTCGTAATAATCGTAAGCCTCTTTTTTTATTCTGTATTTTGTCTGCTGTGCTTTTGTTGCTCCGAGTTGTAATTCTTTCGGTTTACTAACTGCGGAGGTGATAAACCTTGCCTTGATTCCTTTTTGGTTAAACGCTTCACAAGTCTTGACAGCGTGAACAATATTAACGCAATAAACAATAGTGCAAACATTAGGACAAATTTTAAGCCAGTTATCAACAACGCCAGAATAAAGCGTAGGTGAATCAAATTTCTTATACGTTTCATAATTGTTGAATTCCCCTTGTGAATCTTTCTTTACATCATGCATATCTGGCGAAGGATAATCGAATACCCGAAGCGGTACGGAGTAACCAAGTTTTTCAAGTTCTTGCGTATTTGGACCACTGACTATTTGTTGATATTGATCACCTAACTGCAATTGTTTTCCTGTGCGAATTGGTGACCCGGTAAATCCAAGAATTAGTTTATTGTTGAATATAGGTTCATCAAAAATATAGTTAAATGACTGTCGGTGTGCTTCATCAATTATAATAATATCAATCTTTGATAGTTCTCTTCTCCAATCGGTTTTCTTTAATCTATTTTCAAGTGATACGGATGTAGCGATCATTATCTGTTCACCGTTTTTTGGGGTGTGTTTAATCCCTGCCTTTATATCAAAGGGGTGAAGGTCAAACGCTCTTAGGCTTTCGCTTGTTTGCGTGAATAGAACTTTTCTATCTGTTACTATTAACACCCGATTTCCTTTCTTTTTTGCTCCGGCTGCGATGTAGCAAAAAACAATCGTTTTTCCACATCGCATCGCTCCGTAAACAAGCAAGCGTTTCAACCCATGATTAAAATAGTGAGTAACACCATCAACCATTTTTTGCTGATAAGGGCGAAGGGTTATCATAATTAATTCAATAAATTATTCCAATCGCTTTGATCGAAAGGATTAAGTTTTAGATATATTGTAAGTCTATATTCGGGTTGAAACGGTATAATGAATTTACGAAGTTGTTTTTCATCTTTTAGCTTTATTAGCTTTTCAACTATTTTTACATCTTGTTTTAAAGTAATCATAATTCCCAAGTAAGCTGATTGTTTTTTAAATCTATTTCTAACCTATCCATGTCAAGCTTTGATCTTCGCATCTGCTGAATGATTTCTGTTGTCTGGTCTTCGCTTTTTAGGAAACAGAACCCAGTTTCAAAAAGATCGTTAAGCTCTTTTTTTAGTCCAAATGGTTTTGATTTAACAGCCAGTTCCGATTTCTTTTTTTCGATTGCCTGTTTTAAATCTGCTTTTGTGCTTGCTTTAAGCTTTAAACCCGGAAGATTGTTTTCAATGTCTTCGATCTGTATTAATGTTATTTTCATTTGTGTAGTATATAAAAAGGGGGCTATTAACCCCCTGTTAATCAATTAGTTATCAGAACGGTAAATCATCATCTATTTCTTCATCTTGAACCGGTGTTGGTTCCGAATACCCACTTCCACCGCCTACATTATCCCAATCAACAAGATTCCCGATAATAGGCATTTCTTTTTTCTGGTCATCGGTCATCTTTTCGAATACTTCTTTAGGTAGTGACTGTTTAACAATATGGGTATCTTTTGAATCTGTTTGTTTGTTCTTGATTTCCCACGCTGCAAGGTCAAGATATACACCTTTTTTTCCTTTGATTAGGTGGTTTGATTCGATACCGATTATTAAATAGTTTTTACCATCTTTTTCAACCATTTTACTTTTTAATAGTTGAAGATTTACTTTTCCTGAAATTTTCCCCATAATTTTAATTTGTTAAGTTATTAATTAATGCTTCTTTTGTTTCAAATAATTCGTGTTCTTTCCGGAAGTAAAATCCATCTTCGTTTCTTAGGAGGAATTTTATTTCATCCGGTTTTATTTCTATTTCTCTGACTTCCGCCTGAATAATTTTGCATTCGTTAATGGTAAACGCTTTGTCACCGGCTAAGAATTTCAATTTTAGTTCTTTCATTTTAGTTCGTTTATTGGGTTATTACTATTAATATATTCGTTCGCGAATTTTATTCTTTCAATACACTTTTCGATATTTTCTTCGTGTTCTTCACGCTTCATTTCTATTAAATGGGCGCTATCTGCATAAGCATCGTATGAAACAAAAAGAAGTGTTTCAGCCTCTGGCATACCAATAAAGTGTCCGATAAACTGCCAATAGTTCTCATGTTTATGAGTAATTTCCGTCATTTCTCTATAGGCTTCGATTTTTCCTTGGTCCACATGGCATTTAATTTCTCCCGCCAATTTATCACCTATAAAATCGGGCGAATCTCCAAAACCATCAAAGGGAGTATTAAAGATTATATCTTCGCAATCGTCTGAGTGGGTTATTTTGTACCCGTTTCGTTTAAGCCATTCAATTGCTCTCGGTTCGTTTTCGTGTCCAAATTTAAAATTAAACACGCTGTTATTTGATTGGCGCAAAAGTTTTGTTCTTCGCTCGTATTTCACGGGGTAAAGAACTTTTTTTGCTGTTTCGCCCCAGTCCGTTCCACGACCTTTTTTCATTAAATCGGGTAGGGTGCTTGCGGTTATTCTTCCGAGGCGTTTCTGTAGCCACCGTTCTTCTTTTGCAAATTCATCAACTTCAATCTGATCGATTTCATTGGTGACAATTGCTTTTTCTTCTAGTTGTTTTTCTATATCGTCAAACATATTATACTAGTTCTTTAAGGGTTGACATTGCTGTTTTAAAATCTTTATCCTCGTGCAATTCTTTGTTTAAGTTCCAAATTTGCGCAAGTAGTGCTTTTCCTTCAGACATTCCGTTTAGGTAGTTTGAAAGTTGATCACCAGTCCAAAGTTTAGCACCTTTTTTCGTTATAGGTGTTTTCCCTTCTGCGTTTAAAGCTTTAGTTCCTTTATTGTAAAGCTCACGCCCTACGCCCCAAAGAACGGCAGCACGTTTAAAAGCATCAGAGGCTTTTCCTTTAATCTTTTCAACGTTGGATTCTGTTCCGACATCTGATTTCCATACCCAATCGTTATCTATTAGTATTCCGATTGAGGAAACTCCTGTTTCACTATCATACGTGTTTTGCCAGTTCTTAGCACCGCAAACATCATCGAAGCGTTCTTGCACTTGTCGCGCATCGAGGTAAGCCACACAAATGGCTTTTCCTTGTTTAATTGACTGTACTCTCCATTTTGGAAGAAACGGTTCTTTAAGTTTTTCTAAATCCATAAATTTATAATTCAATTGTGAGTAATTCGTGTTCTAGTTCTATTAAATCGGTTGAAAACATATCTTGCGAGGTAACTATAAGAGTGGTGTTATTTGCCATTTTCTTGTAGTGGTGCAAAATTTTGAATTTATAGTCGAAAAATATTTCCTCTAAAATAACTACATCTGAAATGCAGCTTAGCGATTCTATTTCTTCCGGCTTATCTGTTGAGTGGTGAACGCTTCTCGTTCTTTCTGCGAGGTCGTTTGCTAATTGTAATCGGGTTTTGGAGTCCGAATTTAAAATTAAAATCATTTCTTTCATTAGTTGAGTTAATTAGTTGCTTTTATAGTATGATGTAAAAGTAGTATAATTTTCTTAACTTACAAGTTATTTAAACATTTTTAATTCAATTTTATCTGTTTTTTTTACTTGCATTTTAATTCCTTCTTCAACACCGAGCGCGAATGCTGCCCGTAAATATTGAATGTACGGTTTTAGTTCTAAATAATCCGCTTTATGAACGTTTATAAAGTCCATAATTAAGCGATCTATGTTTTCTGATTCTCGTCCAGTTTTTGTTGATACTCCATCCATAATTTGTAATAAGTTTTAGTTCGTATAAATAATTAAGCGCACACAAGAATCGGTTCGGTTGTTTCATTTTAGTTATATCGAGAACCTTTCCTGGTGCTAGTTCATCTAAATAATTGTATACTTTAGTTAAGTAATCCATTTATAATTGTTTGAAATTGGGTTAAGCTTCTAACAATATGGTATTCAAACCCGTGTGATTCGACAATTTTTTGCCATTCTTTTTGAATTGGTTGTTGTCTACCTTTAGCATCTTTAAACTCGATAAAATAAGTTTTCGATTTCCAATGAAAGCAACAGTCAGAAACACCCGGAACCATCCCCATTGATTTGCGAATTCCCCCTTGACGTTTATTTGCCGGGTTATTATTAACTTCATAGAATAGGCCGTATGTTTCCAGATGTGTATTTCTCAACCATTTTACACATTCATATTGAATTTGTGCTTCTGTCATTTTAAAATATCTTTATTTAGTTTCGCGGGGATAAATGTAGTACTAAAAATAGATAGTATTTCTATTTCTGCATTCTCAGTATCTTTAACCATATTATAAATAGTCCTTTCACTTTTGGTTGAAATCTTTGCAAAATCTCGGACTGACATTATTTTCAATTCCTTGCAAAATTGCTCTAAAATCTTAAATGATTTGTATGGATTGGCTTTACAAGTTTTTGCAATGCGTTTCTTCTCCGCCTTTGTTAATAGGTTGTTCATGATGTTTTAGTTTTTAAGGTGTTCATATATGTAGTTAGCGTGCATTAAAACGACACGCTAACACGTGGTATAAATAATTGCTTGGTTTCTACATTTAATCAACATTGTGCAAGTATTTTTATTTTTTTTGCCCACGCTCTTTGGTTTTTGCAAAACCATTAAAATAAAGTCGGCATATCTTCAAACTGTTTTACTCTACTTTGTACCATCTTAAAATATTCAGGGTTTAATTCGCACCCGATAAAGTTTCTACCTTCTTTTATTGCAGCTATTGCAGTACTGCCGCTGCCCATAAAAGGGTCGAATATTGTATCACCTTCCTTTGTATTCTCTAATACCAACTTTCGCATCAATCCTATTGGTTTTTGGCTTGGGTGGTTATAAAATGTATCTCTTGCGTAACTGGCTGCAACCGTGCTATTAATTAAGTAATAGTTATAAACTTTATATGCCTTACCTCCATTCCGTTCATAAATTACTTCGTACATCGAACCAACACCGCACTTTTTATCCCAAATATGCTTTGCTGTAAAATCCAATGGGAATTCAACTTTTGCGCTCCAAAATATTATTTGTCTGCATTCATAGTTTTTTACCCAATCCAACAACCCATCATAATAATGATATTCTTCTGGCATATAATCTGGGTAAGGTGGGTCTGTAATTATTGCATCAAATTTTATATTTGGCAATACGTTTTCAAACCTATCATTAAATATTTGTATCATAAAAAATCCCTCCCTAAAAAAAATAAAAATGTGACCATTCGTTCATTTATTAAACATTGTCGGTTATTGTCGCAACTATTCATACCACCATACGTTGGAGAACAATAACTTGCTAAAAGTAATGGTCGCACATACTACAATAGTTGTCTCCTTTCGGTTTAGTTCCTTTTGTTACATTGCATGTATAGCAAGTAACAGTTACCAACACCGGTTCATAAGTAATATTTTTAACTAATCTCATCCCTTCAATTAATAAATCTGGGAAACATAAGTTTGTCTTTCCTTTATTCTCTATAAGCCACTCATGTGCTATTTTAAACTCTTCTGTTGTATAATTTATATCGCTCATAATTCATCAATTTTAACCGTTAAAAATCCAACTCATAACCGCATACCATTAGCAACCAATTCCCCCAAATTCCAAGTCGCAATCAGGACACCAATAGCACGCATTATCGTCAGTAGGGTGGCATTCGTTACATTTGCAATTTGGGCAAATCATCACTCGTACCTCGTTGTTGCTAACAATGTGTTTATGTAATGCTGGTTCAGTTCTCGCATTATCATTGTTGCCATCGCACGCATCATTAGGTATTTCAGCTATTATTGCCCAAATTTCATTGCTATATTTATTTATGTTTTCAAGTTCTCTATCTAGTAATAGTGTACTTATGCTTTCACCTCGTTTGTTTGCGTTCACCATCGCAATGTAATTTTTCATCGGTGTAAGTAGGTTTCTTAGTCTTGTAATTTTAGTATCTGCCATCACACTTGTATTTTAAAGTTTTGTTATCCGCATTATTTTCAGTGCTGTATTGTCGCACTACACAAACACTCAACGTTGTGGTTAAGTTTGCTATAATTCCTCGCCACAATTAGAGCAATACACCGGTTTGTGTACACCTTGAGAAATATGTTCATAGTCATGCTCGCAAACCTCCGCTTCGCTAACCACAACATCAGATGATAAATCATTTTTATTAACTACTTCTTGCAAGGCTTCAAAACCTGCAATAAATCCTGAACATTCCTCTTGTGTGTGCTTTTCAGTAATATAGCAAGTTAATGCTATTTCTAATTCTTTTTTAAAATCCATAATAGTTTAGTTTTCCAATTCCGTTAATAAAACCGCTTCATATCTGCGTACCGTTAGGCACAATGCCTGTATCATTAATTCTATTCGCTGTTATTTGTAGGTCTGTAATCCTATTGTAAAAGGCACAGTGCCTAACAATAAATATAAACAATAAAAAATTACTCCTTTAGTTCTATCGGTCGAACAGCCCACGCACAATGCGTTCCAAATTTAAAGTGCTGTTTACCATACAGTATACCTTCATCTCTCCAATCAGCATATCCAGTTTCTAAAAATTCTCTCATTGCCTTGTATGCACCCTTTTTGGTTCGGTGTAAGCTAATAGTTGCCATCGCACTTTCATAAATGCAATCGGTGTATATAAATTCAAATACTTGGGTCATTGCCGTAATTTTTTAAAGTTCATATTATTTCCGTTAGGCGTAATACCTCCTGTACATATGTATTATATCATTTACTGTTAATGCATTATCTTCCCACGGTTCACCTTCACCATATATTTTAAACTCAATTACTCGCTTATGGCTTTTATCTAATCCATTCCACCACTTTAAAGCACTACGCCTAACACCATGTAAAGTGCATTGTGTCGTAGTTTTATTGCTATTTTTACTCATAATTTTAAGTTTTGTATTTCAAATTAAGTTAGTGGTGCAACGCACCTTACATTCAACGTTATAAACAAGTGCTTTAATATTTGCGCTCGTATGTAACATTGTGCTGTTAAGTCTTTTTCTTTTCTTTTTCCCCTTCCTTAAAAAAAGAATAAATACGAATAAAACTTTCTTCGTATCTTTTTCGAGCAGAAGAATTATAATAATCTTTAGGTTTTAAACCGAAGAATATAGCAAGGTCTTTCTCCTTCAATCCGAGTTCTTTTATCAAATCTTTAATCTTCATTTTCCCACTCCTTCCAAATTGCGTTTATAATATCTTTTTTTTGTGGTTCTAATAATGCCAGTATATCCTCGCCGTTATATAATATTTCGCTTATTTCATCTATTTCCGCTTTAATACCATTGCAAGGTTCTGAAGGCTGAAAAGAGTATTCTATGTCTAAATCAAACCCATTGTAATTAAGGGTTATTCTTTTTGCGCCTTTAGATTTTAAGGCTTTAGATATTAACTGGCTTCTGCTTTCTATTTTTATCATGGTTGTCGAGTTTAATAAATATTATTATCAGCTAAAAAACATTTAATAGCATCAAGTTTTCCTTTATCTTCTGTGTTTGAATTTAACTTACTCCAAGTTTTTAAGCTTTTAACTAATTCGTCTTTTTTAGCTTCGCTTTTACCCTTAAACATCTCGTTTAATTTGCTGCTTACTTCGTTAAATCTTGCTTCATTTTTCATATCTCTGATTGTTTTGTTAAACAAATATACCATATATACGGTAATAAAACAAATAAAGATGCAGTATATATGGTATTTATTTCATTTTTATTTAAAAATGGTTTGCCACCGCTCAAAAAGAAAAGAAAAAGATACGGTTCTTTGTATGTGGTTTAGTGTGTTAAAAAAGCACCAGATTTATAACAACGTATAAATGGCATAGAAAAAACGCCACTTATACCAACGTTAGCAACTATAATTTGGCTAGGTAATGTTTTATACTTGCATCTATGTCTATATCTAGCAGACTCTGAGTCACGTTACTTTGCAAGTACTTATAATAGCCAATTAACAGTTCGCGTTGCTTGCTAACATCAGATGATAAATCATTTTTATTAACTACTACATACTCGTTATTATTCTCTACTGTTGGTGGTGTATTGTCAATTTCTTTCGCAACTAAAGCCTTAAAATCGTGCAAATTCATTGCTTTAGCCCACATGTAAATATTTTCTAAATTCATATCGTATCTTTTAATTCGTTAATAAAACAGCTTCATATCTGCGAACCGTTGTGGGTAATACAGAGTTATCTATATTACCCACCAAATAGCTACTGCTTAGTTATAATTAATCTGCCAGTAACCTCAATCAACTTACCACTTTTTTTATCTTTAAAGTAGTAACCATCGCTATTTGCCTCGCTACTCACTTTACCGCTACTTATCCACGTTCTAGCAACAGATCCGTCACAGTTTATCATTTCTACTTTAAATTGAGAACCTAGCCCCCCAACTTTAGACCTCTGAGCATCTGTACAAGAAGTACTACCCACAACAAAAGATAAAACTAATGCTGCTGCAAATCCTTTAATAAAATTTCTCTTCTTCATTTTAATATGTATTTAATTATTAATATTCGTGCGGTTATACGCACTATTCTTATCTCTATACCGTTGTAAACAATTAAGTGCTTAACCAACACAGGTCACAACAATTACTGTCTCCTACTTTTTCTTCTTCTGTTAATTCTTTATGGCAGATGATGCACTTAACAGTGTCCAACATCGGTTCATAAGTAATATTTTTATCTTGCTCTCGTTGTAACTCTTCACATTTTACAACTAATTCATCTGTTTTATAATTATAGTGCTTTACTCGAACTTTAGGCAAGGCACTTTCCATAACTAAAGGTTTATGTAATACTTCATCAGAGCTTTGTTCTGGCTCCTTCCCCTCGCACAGCTCATCTATTTTATACTTGAAGCTTTCTAAAAACACCTCAATATCTGCATCGTAATCAATACTGCCTTTTGTTGGGTTATATTGCATATTACCATCTTTCCATGCATCTATAATAAGTTTTCTTAATTTATCCTTCGCACTCATATATTTAGTTTTTAAGCTCTAATTTATTTCATCAGTACTTAACGTACTACACAAACCCCCACCGTTACCTACAAGCACTACACCCGTTCATTTAATAAAGTGTAGTGCTGTTTGGTCATAATTTAAAAAGCCCCGCCCGCTTTTGTTTTTTCAAAACAATTGGGGTTTAAAAATACATGTGAAATTTTATCATACATTCCCATCTCTTTTAGTACAAATTTGTTATTTTTTTCATTTACGCTAAAAAAATAAGTCCCGTAATTCTTCAACTGATAACACTTTTTAAAATAATAACATAAATCATCATTAATCATTGATAATGAGTGTTTGTATTTGTCGTTAAAATAAAAACTATCTGCTTCATTTTCTTTAAAAATACTGCACTTTCGTGCTTTGAAATTGAATGTTAACATTATACCATCATTGTAATTAATTTTAATCAAATTAGCTGCAATGTTACTGATAGCTATCGTTTTTGCATTTATAACAATGCGAATTAGGCTATTATTACTTAGTGGGTTTTTTTTGTCTATTTCCATTATCCAAATACTTTAGCTATTGCTTCACTCTTGTCACTATCTGATGGATGTACGTATACATTTAAAGTTGTCGACACATCTGAGTGTCCAAGCAGCTTGCTTACCGTTGCGATATCAACACCAGATGTTATACATAGCGTGGCAAATGTATGTCTTAATGCATGAAATTTTAACATAGGCAATTCAAGTTCTTTAAAAAGCTTTTTGTGATAATTTCGATATGTGCGGGGTTCAATACATTTGTCGCTATTCGATAAAATATAATGATTTTTACTCACTATTTTATTACTAATCATCGGCTTTGCAATATTAATAATTGCTGAGCTTAGCGGTATTTCCCTGTGTGAACTCTTTGTTTTTGCAGATCCTTCTATTAGTTTGGTTTCCTTATTTCCTGTTATCAAATTAGCACTGTAAATACGCTGAGCAGTTTTATAGATATTGACTGTTTCCGAATTCACATCAATATCGCCCCATTTTAAAGCGGACATTTCACCTATTCTAATTCCAGTATTTAGGCAGAATAATATTCCAAAATTTTTAAATGAGAAATTTTCTATTAAATAGCTTTTCAACCTTTCTAATTCCCCTTGCGAAAGCCTTTCTATTTTTTTATATCCATCATTGTAAAATCTTGTCGGCCATTCTATTTCACTATTAAATTTTTTAAACATATTATTCTTATCGCCGTATTTTGTTATTTCTTTTATGGTAACAACCATATCTTTGATGTAGTTACGGCTTAATTTTTGTGTTTTTTTGTTTAAAATAAAATTCTGAACATCTTCTGTTAATATTTCGTTTTCATAATTCCCGAAAATTGGTAAAATATGATTATACAAAATCTGATTATAAGTTGAAATACTGGATTCCTTTATGAAACTTTTTTTATACTCAATCCATTTTATGGCTACATAACTAAAATTCATATCTTTTTATTATTTAATTCCAAAGTGGATGTTCACAATTACTACAAAAACCTACACGAGTCTCGCCATTATTGAATTTAAAATTTTCATATCCGCAATCAGTACATTTGTATTTTTTAAATTCAATTTTATTAAACTTGCGATTAACTATATCAATTACAGCTAAGGCGTAATTATCCTTGTCGTATACAGCTTTATAAAAACCATTTTTGTCATAAATTTCCTTAATTTTTAAGAGTGTTTTTTTAAAACAATCTCTAATTAACTTATCATCAAAATTTATAGTAAAATCAACATCATAACAATCATACACGCTATTTAAGTGTTCGATGAATTTATTATGATTATCCGTATACATAAGTTCTGCGAATAATCTTGTATCCATTTTATAGCAAAATATAAAAGGGATAGCTATTCTAAGCTTATCTTCTAAATTATAAATACCTCTTGTTGTGTTATAAATTATGTCTTCAAAATTTGCCATTGCTTCGCTTTTTAAATTATTAGTTTCGTTCATTTAATCAACATTCTGCTGTATTTACCGTGCCAGTAGGTAACACGTTATAAAATTAACCCTACGGGTCGCTTCGCTTAATCTTATAACCATCTCGTTATGCCTCATTTACTCTAAGTTCATATTGTTGGTCATCAGAACATTTGCAGTAGTTAATTTTATGGCATATATCCGAAGCCTTGCATGTTATACATCTACCAAATTGTTTCTTTTGCACTTTTTTGAAAGTGATGTTAAATAACAAACGAGGCATAACAATAGATAAAATCCATTGCTTAAATTGTGCTAAAATGTTAGTTTTCTGTTTCATATCAATGTTTATTTAATTTTAAAAGTATCATAATTTTTAAAAGTTTCTAACTAAAAATATAAATAATAGGGGTAGTATTGTAGTTGGCTATCCACTTTCGTAATTTCACCTATTTTAACGGGACTCATGCTAACCCGTACCTTACTCCCCTACTATTTATATTGCCAAACCGTTATTTCTTATCCAATTCTTTTAATTGTTGCCTTTGAATAAATTTGTGGAATCTTCTTCTTTGTTCGAAATAGGTTTCATCGTCAAAGTGCATATAATCATCAATATGATTACACTCTGTGCATTCACAAATAAAAGAGTTCTCAGATTTGAAATAGTCGTTAATTACCGCTTCTAGTTCAACTGTTTCGCAATCTATGTCCTCAAAGAATAAATCAATTTCTTTCGATTCACAAACAGGGCAATTTAATTCTTCTTTTAATAGGTCAAAATCTTTTTGGTTCATATTTTCTAATTTTACAAAGTTAAAACAAAAAAAAGGTTTTACAATCCCTTTTTTTCAATAAATTTTTCAAGTTTTAGTAAGGTTCTATTTGATGGTACATTCCCTCG
>Ga0233410_10000191_pt1 | contig 21458 bp, 30 predicted proteins | sample Na_anoxic_1_MG_FD_179869 | JGI IMG/M metagenome (GOLD analysis project Ga0233410, IMG submission 179869) | Seawater microbial communities from Saanich Inlet, British Columbia, Canada - Na_anoxic_1_MG | ecosystem: Environmental > Aquatic > Marine > Inlet | place: Canada: British Columbia...
TAATTTATCTAAATCTTCGTTTATGCTCATAAAACCAGGTATTTGGGAGTAACTTTCAATCAATTGTTAAAATATAAGTAATCGAAAAACAATAAAAATCGAGTTAAGTAGTAAAATTAAAGGAAAATGTTACATTGCCGATGTTACTAATTTATCAAATGTTTGTGTATCCAAAACAGCAATTTGTGCTAACATTTTTCGATTTAAATCAATATTCGATTTTTTAAAATTATGAATTACTTTACTATAAGTTAAATTTTTTAACTTTGATGCTGAATTAATTCGAGTAATCCATAGTCTTCGAAAAGTACGTTTTTTTTGTTTGCGTCCAACGTAAGAATATCGTAACGCTTTCATTACTTGTTGATTAGCTACTCTAAAAAGACAAGAATGAGCACCTCGATAACCTTTTGCAAGTTGTAAAATTTTTTTACGGCGTTTTCGTGCAACATTTCCTCGTTTAATTCTAACCATTTATTTTTTTAATAAGGTAACATTAATTTAATAGGTTTACTATCACTAGTACTTACACAAATAGTTTGTGATAATTTACGCTTTTGTGTGTTTGTCTTTTTCATTAAGAGATGACCTTTATAAGCATGACGACGTAAAAATTTATCAGCTCCAGTTTTTTTATAACGCTTTGAGGCAGATTTTCGAGTTTTTAGTTTATACATAATTTTTTTAAATTTGTTCAGTACAATATACTTTTCTAAAATAAATTTTTGACTTAATAGGATGAGAATATAAAACTTGATCACCAAAATTCCAATCAACTGGACAAGCTTGCCCCGGATGCTTTTTTATATATTGAATTGATTTTAAAATACGAAGTATTTCATCTGTATTTCGTCCGCATAGTAAATTATTGACAGTATAATATTGAATCACACCTTCCTTGTCAATAATGAACAACCCAGGAAGCGCTATCCCATCATTCGTTAATAACTTATAATCACTAGTGATTGTTTGAGTTAAATCAGAAACTAACGGATAATTTAGATCTTGGAGTCCTCCCTCATTTCGAGATAAAAGTAACCATCGTAAATGTGAAAAAGGACTATCTACTGATATTGCTAATATTTGAGCAGATAATTTCTGAAATTCTTTAATCCGATCGCTTAAAGCAAGTAATTCAGTTGGCGAAACAGGTGTGAAGTTAGCAGGATAAAAAACAAGAATAACATATTTTTTACCTCTATAATCAGAAAGTCGAATTTTACCTAATTTTTTTTTATAAACACTCACTGTTAAAAAATTTGGCGCAGACTTGCCTATTTGAAGATAATTTACCATATAAGCCTGATTAATTACGAATTTTAACTAAAAAATAATAACATAAAAAGTAAAGTAGAGCAATTATTCATTTAAATGCACTACTTTTTTACTAACTTACAACAGTTAAGTTTTTTTATCGCCTTCAACTTCAACTAATTCGTCTAATGCAAAATTATTGGTATTTGTCCCACTATAATTAACATTTTCAAATCTTACAACAGCTGGATAACGAATACCACTTTTATCGACAGTTGCTACTGTTCCAATCTGATTAAACCAATAAGATTCTGTTCTTAAAATTCTAACTGTTGATCCACGTCCAATCATAAGAGTTTTAAACCTATTTTTATAAATTACATTTGATTATAATATAATAAATAATTTTTAGTCATAAAAATTTAAAAAATTTTGTTGTTTTTAAAGTTTGACAAGTGTTATACTAATTATGAGAATAAAGTTATAAAAAATATTAATTATTATTAAAACAATGGCACGTAATATATTTAGAAATCTACTTATAGGTTTAATTGCCATAAGTATTGTTGGGATAAGTGTAAAAACTTTTAATCCAACTGAAATTCGATCTACTGCAGTTGAAACTAATTTAACATCTGATACAAGTGTCAACTCAGGAAATACGCAAAGTAAAAACTTGTTAGAATTTAATCAAAATCTAGCTACTAGCTCAAGAATGACATACGGTCGTTTTTTAGAATATTTAGAAATGGGTTGGATTAAACAAGTTGATTTATATGATAATGGTAGAAATGCTATAGTTGAAGCTTCAAGTCCAGAACTTGGTAATCGACCACAAACTATCCGTGTAGAAATACCTGTTGGAGCTTCACAATTAATTCTTAAATTAAAAGAATATAATATTGATTTTGATGCTCATCCGGCTGAAAGTAAAAATCTTTTAGTTACAATTGCTAGTAATGTATTAATCCCAATAATTTTTGTTACTGGTTTACTATATTTATTTCAAAATTCTGAAAACTTTCCCGGAGGCGGTGGTCAATCGCCAATGAATTTAGGTAAATCAACTGCGCGTTTTGAACGAAGACCCGATACAGGAGTTGGTTTTGATGATATTGCAGGTATAGACGAAGCAAAAGCAGAGTTCGAAGAAATTGTTTCATTTTTAAAACAACCAGATAAATATACAATAGTTGGGGCAAAAATTCCAAAAGGTATTTTATTAGTAGGTCCTCCGGGAACTGGAAAAACACTTTTAGCAAAAGCAATCGCAAACGAAGCCGATGTTCCATTCTTTAGTGTTGCAGGTTCTGAATTTGTCGAAATGTTTATTGGTATTGGTGCTGCACGAGTAAGAGACTTATTTAAAAAAGCTTCAGAAAATGCTCCTTGTATTGTTTTTATTGATGAAATTGATGCAGTGGGTCGAGAACGAGGAGCAGGAGTTGGTGGTGGTAATGATGAACGTGAACAAACACTTAATCAATTATTAACTGAAATGGATGGCTTTAAAGAAAATAAAGGAGTAATAGTCGTAGGTGCAACAAACCGCGTAGATATTTTAGACTCAGCTTTATTACGACCTGGTCGATTTGATCGACAAATTACTGTTAATTTACCTGACCGATTAGGCCGCGTCGGTATTTTAAAAGTTCATGCTCGTAATAAACCTTTAGGAGATGACGTTTCCTTAGTGCAATTAGCAAATAGAACTCCAGGATTTTCTGGTGCAGATTTAGCTAATTTATTAAACGAAGCTGCTATTTTAGCTACTAGATATAAAAAATCTTCTATTACAAAAAATGAAGTCAATGAAGCAGCTGATCGAATAATTGGAGGTATCGCAGGTACTCCAATGGAAGATAGTAAAAATAAACGATTAGTTGCATATCATGAAGTTGGACATGCTATTGCCGGTACTGTTTTAAAATCTCATGACGAAGTTGAAAAAATAACTTTAACCCCACGTGGTGGTGCAAAAGGTTTAACTTGGTTCACTCCAGAAGAAGATCAAAGTTTACTTTCACGATCAGAACTATTAGCTCGTATTATAACAACTTTAGCTGGGCGTGCAACGGAACAAGTAGTGTTTGGTGACCCAGAAGTTACGACTGGGGCTAGCAATGATTTACAGCAAGTAACTAATTTAGCAAGACAAATGGTAACACGTTTTGGTATGTCAAGTATTGGACCTATTGCATTAGAAGATGAAAATACTGGTCAAGTTTTTTTAGGTGGTGGTACTGTTCAAGGATCAGAGTATGCTGATAGTATCGCTGATCGGATTGATGAACAGGTTTGTAAAATTGTAAACTATTGTGAACAAAAAGCTATTGAAATTATCTCAGATAATCGTGTAATTATTGATTTGGCTGTAGAAAAATTATTAGATATTGAAACAATGGATGGAACCGAATTCCGTGAACTTGTAAGTACGTATACAGTTTTGCCAAATAAAGATACACCATATATTTCAAAGTTTGATTAAACAAAAATTATTCAAATTGACCAATTAAATATAATAAATATGTTGCTATATCTTTTCATTGACTATACAATATAAAAAAATAAAGTCTATCTCTTTATTTTTATTTTATATTTGAAGTTAATTTAAAAATTATAAAAACTATTTAAATTTTGGGACAATATTATGGCAAAGAAAAGTATGATAGAACGAGAAAAAAAACGGATAAAATTAACTAACAAATATGCAATAAAACGCAATACTTTGTTAGTTAAATATCGCAGTACACGAGATTTTAACTTAAAATTAGAAACTCATTCTAAAATACAAAAATTACCACGAAATAGCGCAAAGATTCGAATTCGAAATAGATGTTGGAAAACAGGTCGTCCACGTGGTTACTACCGTGATTTTGGTCTTTCTCGTCATGTTTTACGTGAAATGGCACATCAATGTTTGTTACCTGGTGTTACAAAATCAAGTTGGTAATAAAGGTGACCGATTAATTACTAGTCGGTCACATGAAATGAAGCTGCTCCTTATAAAAATTTTTATAATCCAAAATGAACAGCTTCATTTCGTACTATTTTTATATCGCTAAGTGTTGGACCGTAAAATAACCCATAAATTAATCTATAACCGAGTATAAATTAGTAATGGTTCATCCGCTCTCAATAGTTCGACCAATTATATTTGTTACATTTTCAGTTTGAGCGATAAACAACGCCATTCCAAATTTTACTCTTTTAACATCCGTTTTAATACGACCATTTAGAATATAACTTTCTAAAAGTAAAAAACACAGTGATACACTCCAATTCATTGTTATTAAAGTAAAAAGACTAAATGAGGTTGTTCTATACGAAGTACAACTATGGCTGTAGCAGCAGTATTTTGTAACTTCATTAGATAATTTAGATTAATCCTATAAAAAAACATATTGTTCTGTTAGATATTTATTTTTCTTCAAACCAACATATTTCTAAGCAACTAAAATTTGATTATCGTTGACAATATTAGAATATTTTTAATCCACTTTATTTTAGAACTAGTTATCATTGGAACATTAGCATTTCTATAAAGAACCTCAAAAATATAATTCACAGAATTATCATTAAGATAACTATCTATGCTTTAACAAGTAAAAGTGAACTCTAAAAACTATATACAACCAATTCTTTATTCAAACAATTAAATATCTGCTTAGGACTTAAACATATATTTTTAAAATTACGAATAGTGTTAGTTAAAGGTATTGCGATTGGAAACATTTCGATATGATACTATCAATTAAGGGTTTTGCTCATAAATTCGAACTATTCTATAAAAATTTTTAGTTTTTATCAATATTTCCTAAAGATCGAGGATAGAGAACCGTAAAAGAGTCGAACGGAGAGAATTCAGGGTTGATTTGGAGTAAACGAAAAATGACCGATTAAGGATTAATCGGTCACTTTTACTAAGCCTCAAATTGATTTCCACGACGATATTGTAAATATGCAGCTACAAAAAGTCCAAAGGCAGATACAGTAATCATACCTAAAACGATACCGGATAATAAAGGTTCTACCATTTATGTCTAATAATTAAAGTGTAAGTGTACGCTATATATAATAATTAATCGTAGTGTAATAAACAAGTGATTAACTAATACCAATTAAAGTTTTATTCTTTTAAATACGAATTATCTAAAACCAATAGCTGCTTGCCAAACAAAAGCCAGTAATAAAAAGAAAACAGGAATAATTGGTAATACATCAACAATTGGACTAAATGCTACATATGCTTCTGGTAATCGCGCTAAAAGTAAACTTTCCATAATTAAAACCTCTTTGTATATACGTAGTAAATAATATTAAATTTTAAATATTTAATATTATTTATTCTACTATAAAAATAATTAAAAAGTTGATTTATATTAATGATATTTTTAAATTCTAAACTCTTTTTATATATACTTAATAATAAATATTAATCACTAAAATTAGTGATTATTAGACTAAAAATTTTACTAACAAAAAATAATTATGGCAGCATCATTTCTACCCGCGATTTTAGTTCCTCTTGTTGGTCTTATTTTTCCAGCTTTTAGTATGGCATTATTTTTCATTTATATATCTTTAGACGACGTTACATAAATCTTTTAGGATAATTCTGATTATCATTTGTTGTGTTTAATATACATACTATTTAAAAACCGAACTTTAAGTTTATCCTATTAAAAAATCAATTTAATAACTAATCTCTTAATTTAATTAAGAGATTAGTTATTAAATTTTTTAGTATAATTTACCTTACCAAAAACCTAATGAAACAGCTTTATCAATTGGTAAACATGCACCAATTCCTAACCAAACTGCGGTAATAAATCCAACAATAAAAACTAAACTAGCAATTGGACGACGGAAAGGATTTTGAAATTTATTTACATTTTCAATAAATGGAACTGTGATTAGTCCAGCTGGTACTGCAGCCATAGCTAATACCCCTAATAATTTATTAGGTAATACACGTAATAAATTGAAAGTCGGGAAGAAATACCACTCTGGTAAAATTTCAAGAGGAGTATTAAATGGATCTGCTGGTTCTCCCATTTGAGTTGGAGCCATAACACCTAACCCAATACAACATGCAAATGTACCTAAAATACAAATAGGAAAGACATATAGTAAGTCATTTGGCCATGCAGGTTCACCATAATAATTATGTCCCATTCCTTTTGCTAATTTTGCTCTCAATTTTGGGTCGGTTAAATCTGGTTTTTTTATTACTGACATATTACTCCTTATATTAAAAGTTTAATTTTACAAATTTTTCAGACTATAGAAAGTCTATAGAGGACCTGAAATTCCTTGTTTTCGAATCATTAAGAAGTGCGTTAAAATTAAGGCTGCTGCTGCAACTGGTAAAACAAACGTATGCGCGCTATAAAAACGAGTAAGCGTATTTTGTCCAACACTTTCTCCTCCACGTAGTACTAAAACTAATGGTGGTCCAATTACAGGTACAGCTGCTGGAACACCTGTCACAATTTTACACGCCCAAAATCCTACTTGATCCCATGGTAATGAATAACCTGTTACTCCAAAAGAAACAGTTACGACTGCCAAAATTACACCGGTTACCCAAGTTAACTCACGTGGTTTTTTAAAACCTCCGGTTAAATAAACACGGAAGATATGTAACACCATCATCATTACCATCATACTTGCTGACCAACGATGAATTGAACGAATTAACCAACCAAAATTTACACTCGTCATAATATATTCAACAGAAGCAAATGCATCGACAACACTAGGTCGATAATAGAAGGTCATAGCAAATCCTGTTGCTACTTGTACTAAAAAACAGGTGAAAACAATACCTCCAAAACAATAGAAAATATTAACATGTGGTGGCACATATTTACTAGAAATATCATCTGCAATAGCTTGAACTTCTAGACGTTCTTCGAACCAATCGTAAACTTTCCCCATGAACTTTTTTATAAAGGATCAAAACACAACTAAGCAAGTTTTTAAAATGTGTAAGGCGAGAGTGGGATTCGAACCCACGGAATCCGCAAAGATTCATCTGATTTCAAATCAGACGCAATCGACCAACTCTGCCATCTCGCCAAAAGATTAGTTTTTAAACTAATCTTATATAAATTAACTTTCGTATGTAGTAGTTCCACTAAATTTGATTGAAGCAGGATTCGGATTTTTCCCGATAGAAAATTCACGACTGTTAACAGCGACACGACCTGGATTTACTTTTTCCGGAAAGACACCATCTTTTGGATGTAAGTACTGAACTTCACAACTCGGAAATATACGATATATTTTATAATCGTTTATTTTAAATGTCCGTAGTTGAGTGCCTAAAGCTAAACACTGTTCTTTTCTAGCTAAATACAATAAATTTTCGCCATTACGCATAATGGCAGCCCCACCGGTTGGCATTTCAAAAATTTGCTCTTTATTACTAGTCCAAGTAATCGCGTATTTTTCCTCAACTTCAGCAGCGTGTAACCAGCCACCAGTACTTCCTCCAAAAGTAGGAAATGGTGTTTGTAAATTTAATGTCATACGTAAAACCTTATTATTATTTAACGTTCACTATATTATTCTAATAAAAAACTAAAATTTTTTCTGTTAATTTATAAAGTTTTCTAGCGGAGAATGGATTTGAACCATTGACCTTCGGGTTATGAGCCCAACGAGCTACCAGACTGCTCTACTCCGCGTTGCAAAATACTACAATAGTATTATACAAATCGTACATATCTTTGTCTAGAAATTAGAGTTTTATTTTTTAAATCGAAAAATTAAATTTAACTGCTATTACAAAGTAAATAAGAATGAGAAGCCAAGTAACATTATTTAAAGTTTTTTCAGCTGAATTAGGGGATCCTAATAAATTACTTTTTGTTGCAAAACTTTCTAATCCTATATTGTTCGGAGTACGAATAAGAATAAGTGAGATTAAGCCAAGATTTAATATTATCCAAATAATTTTTAACATAAACTTTTTTAACAATTAAAAACAACTGGTTAGATAAACTAAAACCCAGTTGTTTTTGAAATTAATTTTCAATTTCAAAAATTTCATCAAAAACTTTTGAAACTTTATCACCTGAATCAATTGATTCTAAAGGATCTTTTCGTAAACGATGACGCAAACATAATGTAATAACTTTCGCTATATCATTAACAGTTACTTTAGTTCGTCTATCATAAGCAGCGTAAGCTTTTGCGGCACGATTTGTCACAATATCTCCTCGCAAACCATCAACATCTAATTGACTACAAACTTCTGAAATTTTTACACGTAAATCATAATCTAATTCCACACTAGGTAATAATTTTTGTGCATCAACAATACGAGTACGAAGTTCTTGTTGTTCCTGCTCATAATTTTCAATCCAAACCATAGGAGTTTGATCAAATGATGTTCGTTCTTCAACTACTTTTACTCGTAAAGCTGGATCTTTTACTGTTCTAATTTCAGCGTGCATACCAAATCGATCTAATAATTGTGGACGTAACTCACCTTCTTCTGGATTACCTGATCCAACTAACACAAATCGTGCAGGGTGACGAACCGAAATACCTTCACGTTCAACCGTATTCCAACCTGATGCAGCTGAATCGAGTAAAATATCAACTAAATGATCATCTAATAAATTCACTTCATCAACGTAAAGTAAACCCCGATTAGCTTTTGCTAACAACCCAGGTTCGAAAGCCTTAACACCCTCCGTTAATGCTTTTTCAATATCAATCGTTCCACATACACGATCCTCTGTTGCTCCTAATGGTAAATCAACCATCGGAATTTTTATGAATTCTGTTTCAATTGGTTCACCACTTTGAATTGCTAATTTAACTTCATTACTCATTAAATCTAAATCAGATTTATGTGAATTAAATGGGTCATTTTTAACTACTTCAATTTCAGGAAGTAGATCAGCAATTGCACGAATAGTTGTAGATTTACCTGTGCCCCGATCACCCATAATCATAACTCCACCAATTTTTGGATCAATAACATTTAATTGGAGAGCCAATTTCATTTCTTCTTGTCCAACAATGGCGGTAAATGGAAAAACTGGAGTATCAAATTTTTTTAAGTCTTGTGTTACCATAATTTTTTATTAATTATATGTACCTTTAGTTAAATATTTATAACATAAATATTGCCGCTAAGAAATTTAAGCATCAATTGATTTAGTTATTAGTTGAAAATTCTAATCAATAACTGACTAAATTAATGTATTTGGTATGAATCAGTTTTATAGATTTCACTCTATTAATTTTGAAATCACTCAAATTTAGCCATAAAAGTTGATTTTTATTATTTTAAAGTGTTGCCCCTAAACGGATAGCTAAAACACCACTAAATAATGCTAATATTAATGCTGTATAAACTTGTGAATCAGAAATCATATGTTAGTCCTTTATTTAATTATTTTATAAATTCTTTTTATTCTAGAGAAATTTTAGACAAAATAATATTTGAATAACTATTTTTAAATTGAATTATATCATATTTTTAGTTGAAAAATAGTTATATAGGAAAGAATTTTCTTGTTCTTAAAAGTAATTGGATAAAGGTTTTTGAAAATTACACATATTAATAATTTAATTTATAAAATGGGTTACCTGGGACTCGAACCCAGAACAAATCGGTTAAAAGCCGAGTACTCTACCATTGAGTTAGCAACCCTTATTTTAATAATAACATGAAAGTAGTCAAATATTAAAGTATTTAATAAAAATAAAAACTTTTTTATAATATAATAGATAATAATAAAATTATTAATAAAAATAATATTTTTGGAGTAAAATAAGTAATAACAAAATAACTAATATAAGATGTTATTTCGTTATTGGATACTTTAATAAAAACTTAGAAATCAAGGATTTAAAAAAATGATTAATTGGCAAGTTTTAGGTCAGCTTATAGCAACTGGTGCAATTATGTTATCAGGACCAATAGTTATTGTATTATTAGCATTAAAAAAAGGTAATCTTTAGTCAAAAAGAAATTAGAAAATAGGATCATACTGAAAGTTTTTAAAATGCACAGTATTTACTGAATTGGTTAAATAAATTTTAAATTCGATGAAAAATCCTGGAAAAATTTTTCAAACCGATAACTTTATAATATTCTTATATAGCGGTTAAATACTGGGTTTGAGCAGACAGTTTTTATTGGCTTTATTTTTGGTCTACGTATCAGATTTCTATTACTTAATTAGTAAAAATTCTATTTATACTTGCTAATTTAGAAAATAGACTTAGATGTTCTGGAGTTTTATAAATTGTTAAACAAAAGTAATCGTTGAATTTATTTTCTAAATTTTGATTCTAAAAACGTACCAAAAGTTAATAAAAATTTATTCTTAGTTTTTTAAAACTATAGAAATAAGTAGCTAGTCAAGTTTCAATAATTGATTAGTTCTATTTATTATATCTTTTTGATAAAAAATTTTTACAATTTAAATTTTAATTATGTTATTAAGCCTATCGAGTTAATAGATTTAATAATAACTACTTTTTAGTTTCTTGCGGAGCTAAAAAAATATCAATTTTATAACTCAACATTACTATTAAAAATTTTAAGGAACATTTATGATAACAGCTTTAACAACTTTACTAGTTTTAATTTCACTAGGTTTAGTAGTAACCGTTCCAGTAGCATTAGCTACACCGGGTGAATGGGAAGAATCGAAAGGTAGTTTTAATAAACTTTTTCAAGCATGGGTTGGCCTTGTATTAGTTATTGCTGCCGCAGATGGTATTTCATCATCAATTTAACGTTAGTTAGAAATTATAGTTCAAACTATAATTTCTAAAATCTACATAAACTATTGACATATTCATAGTATTAACATAGGATTAAACTGTTTGATGAATTTGGTACAATTAAAATTAACGATGCGGGCATAGCTCAGTGGTAGAGCGCAACCTTGCCAAGGTTGATGTCGCGCGTTCGAATCGCGTTGCCCGCTCTCTAGTTTTTAAAACTAGTCGTATAACAATAAAATTTATCGATTTTTTAATAACAAAAAGATTATTTAGCCCCCATCGTCTAGAGGCCTAGGACAGCTCCCTTTCACGGAGCAGACAGGGATTCGAATTCCCTTGGGGGTAATATAAAAAAAATTAAATCAATTGACGTAGTATTAAAAAGTTTAAGTTAAAATATCTAGTCGAATTCTTTTTATTCTTAGTTGAAGAGACAGAAAAACTTAGTGAATAAGGAAATACGTTTATTTTATTTTTTGATTAAAAATCATAATAAAAAATATTCAAATATTTATTCAAGAACGTAAAATTATTCTTTCATAAAAACTATTTTAATTTAATTGTATAGTTGTATAAAACTGAAAATGTTGTCCAACAGTTGATATATAAAATATCAGTATAAGAAAGAAAGAAATTTCTTAAATTAATTTTTTGATAAAAATAATAAAGAATTATAAAAATCTACTCGAGTTTTTAATCGGTAGTAAGTTTAACACTAAACTATAAAAATTATAATGGGCCGAGTTGGATTCGAACCAACGTAGCATAACGCAGCGGATTTACAATCCGCCCCCTTTAACCACTCGGGCACCGACCCTACACGATTAATCTTATCAAATAAGACTTAAAAAAACAATATTAGAATTTTATTAAAATTTATAATAAGATTCTAATATTGACGTAAACAAGCTTTTTAGTGTATATATATATTTATCTACATATATATATCACTGTAATGGGTAATTAACTCAGCGGTAGAGTGTCTGCCTTACAAGCAGAAGGTCACAGGTTCAAATCCTGTATTACCCACTTTGAAATAAAGCAGGGTCCAGTCCAAAAACAGTATTAACTTTTCTTCTAGTTATTAATTAGAAGAAAAGTTCAATGTGCAGAAGATAAAAGGGCCTATCGTCTAACGGATTAGGACAGAAACCTTCTAAGTTTCCAATGTAGGTTCGATTCCTACTGGGCCTATAACTTTTAACTTAATTTTAATAACTGTATATTCAACTTAATAAAAATAGCCCATTTTTATTAGTAATAATGATTAACTGACATAAATTATTTAGGTACCTACTAAACCGAAATCTACATAGAACACTGCCATCATTCCTGATACTATCGATAAATTTCGATTGATTTTCATAATAATTTTTGCTTTTTGCATAATTTTAATAGGCGCCTAAACTTCGAGAAAACTTATTAAAGTAATACTGAGAATACATATTTTCCGCACGACCTTATTGCGTATAAGAGAAAATCCTTATTCACGATGTCGTTAAAACATTGATTAGTAACAATAATACCTACTCAATTAACAAGATATTCGCCGTCATAAATTAAATAATTTGTTTTGACTAATCCTCGAGCAAGTCCTATTTGACCTATTTTTATTTATTTTTTAGAATCTTTTGACCAATGCTTGGAAACAAAGAAAATAAAGTAGACAAAGATAGTAATCGATCAATGACTTATAAATATGATAAAAAGACAATGTATATTTTTATAGTTTAATTAAGTTTAAACAAAAGATAATCGTTTAATTTACCAGTTCCGAAATTACTACTTATTTCTTAAGTACTTGATTATAGTATGTTCACTTCTTACAAACTTTGTATATATGATTTGACATATAAATAATGAGAAGTAGATTTTATTAAAATAACCTGTTCTCCATTAATATTCGTACAAGAGGAATTGAAATATAATTTCGATAACTTTATTAAATCTTTATAAAAATTAGAAAAAATTACACTTATTAAAAAGACTTCCGAACATTTTTAATTATTAGAATCGTTACTAATCTTAATTAATAGTAAAAACGGTCGCGTTATAATTTTAAAACCTCTATTTGTGAAATTAGATAATTAAGCGGAAATATTTCGGATCTTATATTTTTAAGAATATCAATTCATAATTAAAAATTTATACGAGATTTTATTGAATTAAATAAAAAACCTGCATAACTAAATGGACAACTATTGTCTCTACTGGTTCTTTTCTAAAAATAGCGTATGTAATATCAAAAGTATCAATTCTCTGGCAACTATTAATATCATTTAAATACATTTGATAAACTTTTTATAGTGCAGGTTAAATTTCAATTTGATCTAAAAATAAGAATCAGCGGCCTAAAATAGTTCTTGTAAGTAATTCATTAAAATATAATGAAGTTTATTTTGTTTTGTCCAAAATAGAAAGTTATAAATTTGTCATGCTTCGAAGAATATAATATAGACTTAAAAAAAATAATAAAAGAAATAAAATTAAGAACAGACGTGATTTTGACGTTTTTAAAAAATTTTTAAAAGGGGTTAGTATGATTAAAATTAATCCTGTAAAACTACTAATAAAAAAACGTGGATAACGCAAAATATTATCCCAAAAATCGTTCATATAAAAATTGAAATTATTAAATAGAATTTTATGATATATAACTATAATATAATATTAATGTAAATTAAAAAACATAGGGAGTTAAACTCTTAATTATAAATAAGAAATATTTTATTCAAATTTTAGACTACATGGTATAATATGAGATAAGTTAGAGTAGTCTAAGGCTCTGTAGCTCAGAGGTTAGAGCAGGGGACTCATAAGCCCAAGGTCGTAGGTTCAAATCCCACCAGAGCCATCTACTTATAGACTGAGAGATTTTTGGTTTTAGTAATTTAGGAGAAATGGCTGAGTGGTCGAAAGCAATAGATTGCTAATCTATCGTACATAATCATGTACCCAGGGTTCGAATCCCTGTTTCTCCTTTATTAGAAAACTATAAAATGATTGACATTTACTAAATATTAATTATATAATATTGATAAATATTATTCTGGGATTGTAGTTCAATTGGTTAGAGCACCGCCCTGTCACGGCGGAAGTTGCGAGTTCGAGTCTCGTCAGTCCCGTTTTTTTAATTAATTAATTTAATATTTAATAATAATAATATTATTATTATTATTAAATATTAACTATTCACCCTGAATTTTTAACAATGCAAAACCTAAAGAAAGACCAAGCAATGTCATAAAAAAGCAGGTAACTGCTGCACTAACAATTTCTGCGTTAGCGTATGGAAAAATTTTCAAAACTAATGCCATAATGTTTATATTTTTTAATTTTTACAAAATTTCAATATCTAAAAACCGTTTCTAGCCCAAACAACTAAAGCTAATGAAAATGTAAACATTGTCATTAAACCTGCCCAACCTAAACTTATAATATTCATACGTATTGAAAAATTAATTTGAATTTTTATAATTTAAAAGGAATTTGAGCCCTTTTAAATTATTTTTGTATTATATTTAGACAATACCACTTGCCCAATCTACATCTACATTTTCGATGATTAAAGATGAATTATAGATTTGTAAAATAATTAATAAAAATACTAAGAATGCCACCATTACTACACCCATAATTGGCGTTGTACCCCAACCTGGAGCAACTTTACCATATTCAGCATTTAATGGGCGTAAAATTTCACCTAATCTTGTTCTTAATGCCATAAAACTATTTTATGTTTTTAATAAATTTTTAATAAATTAATTTTTGTGTGACATGTTATATAATACTAAAATGTTAATTTAGATAATTATATAACATGGAAACAGCAACTATTATTGTGATTTTTGTATCAAGTTTACTTTTAGGTATTACAACATATTCTATTTATACTGCTTTTGGACCAGCTTCAAAAAATTTACGCGATCCATTTGAAGAACATGAAGATTAGAAGAATAAAACCACAAGAGTGGTTTTATTTTCTGATAATTCTAGGTGTTTCTCGGAAGAACACTGCAAAGAAAATTACCATTAGCGTCCCGATCAGTAAAAATGTATAAACTAAAGCTTCCATTGTTTAATTCTGTTTAATTTTTAATATATTAAAAAACAAAGGGTATGAATTATACAGCACCTTGTTTTTTGGTAGATTTATCACCAAGCTTTTGGAATGCACCGAATTCTACTTGTTCTGTAACTTCAGCACCAATACCAGTGAATACATCACGGAAAATAGTTCGACCGCCATGCCATAAATGACCGAAGAAGAATAGTAAAGCAAAGTTAGCATGACCAAAAGTATACCAACCACGCGGACTACTCCGGAATACACCATCAGACTCTAAACTTGTTCTATCAAATTCAAAGACTTCTCCTAATTGTGCTTTACGAGCAAATTTCTTAACGGTTGGTGCATCTTTAAATGTTTGACCATTTAATTTACCACCATAAAAATCAACAGTAACACCAACTTGTTCAATACTATACTTAGATTCAGCACGACGGAATGGAATATCCGCTCGGATAATCCCATCTTTATCAACTAAAATTACTGGGAATGTTTCAAAGAAGGCAGGCATTCTTCGTACTGTTAATTCACGCCCTTCCTTATCGCGGAAAATTGGATGACCTAACCAAGCTTCGGCAATTCCATCTCCTTTATTCATTGGACCAGCTCGGAATAAACCACCTTTCGCTGGATTATTTCCTATGTAGTCATAAAATGCTAATTTGTCTGGAATACGTGACCAAGCTTGACTTTCGGATAACCCTTCACTAATAGAAGCTTCCACTTGGCGTTCAATTTCTTGTTGGAAGTAACCACTATCCCATTGATAACGAGTAGGGCCAAATAGCTCAATAGGAGTTGCTGCTGCTCCATACCACATAGTACCTGAAGTAACAAAAGCTGCAAAGAATACAGCGGAAATACTACTTGATAATACTGTTTCAATATTTCCCATTCGTAACGCTCGATATAACCGTTGTGGCGGACGAACAGTTAGATGGAAAATACCTGCAAAAATACCAAAAATACCTGCCGCAATATGATGTGCTGCAATACCACCTGGATTAAAAGGATTAAAGCCATCTGCACCCCATTCAGGTGCAACAGGTTGAACTTTGCCAGTAATACCATAAGCATCAGATACCCAAATACCAGGTCCAAACAGTCCTGTTACATGGAATGCACCAAAACCAAAACATAGTAAACCTGATAAGAATAAATGAATACCAAAAATCTTTGGTAAATCTAACGCTGGTTCTCCTGTTCTTGGATCCCGGAATAATTCTAAATCCCAGTAAACCCAATGCCAAATAGCAGCTAAAAAACACATTCCTGATAATATAATATGTGATAAAGCTACACCTTCAAAACTCCAAATACCTGGATTTGAAACACTTTCACCTGTTATGCTCCAACCACCCCAAGAATCAGTGATTCCTAGACGAGTCATAAATGGCATAACGAACATTCCTTGCCGCCACATTGGGTTTAATACTGGATCTGATGGATCAAATACTGCAAGTTCATATAATGCCATTGAACCTGCCCAACCTGCTACGAGCGCTGTATGCATTAAATGTACTGCAATTAATCTTCCAGGATCATTTAAAACAACAGTATGAACACGATACCATGGTAATGCCATAGTGATTCATTCCTTAATATAAATAATGGTTTTTGACTTTCTTACAACTAAACTATCAAAATAGTTAGCTACAATACTATTATAAGTGAAGATAATAAAAATTATTTAATTTAATTAATTTTTATCTTAGATATTCGTAAGATAAAAATTAAATTAATTTTCGTCAAATAATTTGACGGAATGCTTTATTTATTAACCTAAACCTTTGAGAAATGCCTCTTTAGATTCAGTAATAGCCTCTTTTAATGAAGCTTCTGCATCTTCGGTAAATTGGTTAGTTGTTCGTATAATTTCGAGATATGATTTTTGAGACGTTTGTAAATATTTTAATAAACTAGCACAATATTTTTTAACATCACCTACTGGCAATTCATCCAAAAATCCATTGATGCCCGTATAAATTAATGCTACTTGTTCTCCAACTGATAATGGAGAATTTTGTGGTTGTTTTAAAACTTCTCGTAATCGTGTACCACGAGCCAACTGTTTCTGCGTTGCTTCGTCTAAGTCAGAGGCAAATTGAGAAAACGCTTCTAATTCTGCGAATTGGGCTAACTCTAATTTTAATTTACCCGCAACTGTTTTCATGGCTTTTGTTTGTGCTGCTGAACCTACACGTGATACTGAAATACCTACATTAATAGCTGGACGAATTCCCGAATTAAATAAATCATTCGATAAGAAAATCTGTCCGTCTGTAATTGAAATTACATTTGTAGGAATATATGCAGAAACATCACTTGCTTGTGTCTCAATAATTGGTAACGCAGTCATACTACCACCACCAAGTTCATCACTAAGTTTAGCTGCTCGTTCTAATAACCGTGAATGTAAATAAAATACATCACCTGGATATGCTTCACGTCCTGGTGGACGACGAAGTAATAAAGACATCTGACGATAAGCCATGGCTTGTTTCGTTAAATCGTCATAAATTACTAAGGTTGCTTTACCTTTATACATAAAGTATTCTGCTAAAGCAGCACCAGCATATGGCGCAATATATTGTAATGTTGCAGGATCATTTGCACTGGCACAAACAACAATCGTATATGCCATTGCATTTTTCTCTTCTAGCACATTTACAACTTGTGCAACAGTAGAAGCTTTTTGCCCAATCCCTACATAAACACAAACAACATCTTCTGTTTGTTGATTAATGATAGTATCAACAGCAATTGATGTTTTTCCTGTTTGACGGTCACCAATAATTAACTCACGTTGACCTCGTCCAATTGGAATCATCGCATCGATAGATGTAATACCGGTTTGTAAAGGTTCACAAACTGATTTACGACTAATAATACCAGGTGCCATTGATTCTAATAATCTTGAATCTGAACTGTTAATATCTCCTTTTCCATCAATTGGAGCTGCTAATGGATTAACAACACGACCTAAAAATGCATCACCTACTGGAATTTGAGCAATTTGACCGGTAGCTTTAACTGTTCCACCCTCTAAAATTTGCCGACCACTACCCATTAATACTACACCAACATTATCATTTTCTAAGTTAAGTGCAATACCAATTGTTTTGTCTTCAAATTCTAGAAGTTCACCACTCATAACCTGATCAAGACCATAAACACGAGCGATACCATCACCTACTTGTAAAACAGTACCAATATTATCTACTTTAACATCTTGATCATACTTTTCAATTTGTTGGCGGATAATACTACTAATTTCGTCTGGACGAATATTTATCATTGTATTATTTTTAAGATAAAAAGTTAATAAAAGATTTTAATTGTTTTTAGATTTCTAAAACACTATCTAAATGTTTTGCTAATTCTTGTAATTGGTTCTTAATAGTGAAATCAATTACTTTTGAATCTGTTTTAATTAAAAAACCACCAATAAGATTTGGATCAACCGTAATAGCCAATCGAATTTCTCTTGCTTTTGTTATTTCTTTTAATTTTTTAATTAATGTATTTTTTTGTCTATTTGTAAATGCGAAAGCACTTGAAACTTCAATCATTTTAATCGAAGCTAAATTATAAACTAAGTCTAAGTAACTTGTTATAATCGCTTGTACTAGATTGATTCGATTTCGATTTACTAAAACAATCAAAAATTTAAATGTTTCTTGGTTAAGTTGAGATTTTAATGTTTTAGTTAAAATTTCTCGTTTCGCCTCTTGACTAATAAGAGGATTATTTAAATATTGCAATAAATTTGGTGTTTTATTTAAAAAAACCTCTAAATTTTGAAAATCTGCAGTAACTTGATGCATGATATTCTGGTCATTGGAAAAGTCATATAAGGCACGTGCATAAGGAGCTGCAATTTTTAGTGCTAATGGGTTTGTACTCATAACAATTCTCCTTCTAATTTATTAATGGTTTCATTAATTAACGCTTCAGCTTGTTTTTTCGGTCCAAATGTTTGTTGGGCTCTTGCTGCTGTACGTTTTAATACTAAAAGGATTATTTGTTGTTTAACTTCTAAAAATATTTGCTGTTCTTTTGTACGGAAAGTTGCCAATGCCCGACTAAAGCGAGTTGCTAAATCTTTTTTTGATTGATCAGCGTCAGCTTCAAGTAAAACTTTTTTAGCAGCAATCGTTTCATTTTTTATTTCATCAATAATAACGTGAGCTTGCGTTAATTGTTTTTGGGCTTCAGTTAAACGTCGATTTGCTTCGTTTAACCTTTCTTCAGCATCTTGAACGCCTCGTATAATTTCTTTTTGACGTTTTTCCAATATAGAACCTAAAAAATCACGACCTACATAAATTAGAATAACAACTAAAGTAATAATATTAAGTACTCCAGTTTCTAGAATATCTAGGTTTAAACTAATACCTTCTTTTTGGGCAAGTAATGTAAAAATTTGATCAAAATTTTCCATGTTTTATAGCTTTTATGTAAACTTTTCACTTATAAAAAGGAAAATTACGTCTAACAAAAAATTTAGATTGATAATTTTGTTTCGATTTCAACACACAATGATTGAACGATACTATCTAAACTACTCAGAGCTATTTCTTTTTTATTAAGTAAATCTCTTGTAATCGTATCTAATAAATTATCAATATATTTCTGAGAAATATTTAATTCAATTTCTAAAATTTCTTTATGAATTTTTTGTGAGTTTGTAATTTCTAATTGTGCTTCTTTGCGGACGCCAGTCAATTCTTGTTCATATTGAGCAGTCAGTTCGTTTGCTTTTGCTAAAACTTCTGAAGCTTTAGCAAGATTGTTGAGAATGAAATCGTTACGTTCTGCAATAGCAGCCAACAATGGACTGTATAGTAATGCATTCAGAACAAGCATCAATAAAACAAATTGAATAGCTACAAGTGGTAAAGTGGCATCAAAATCAAATAAACCTCCTGGCCCACTTACTTCTGAATTTGAAATTAACATTGAAAAATTAACCATATAAAATTTATATGTTTTACTATAGGATTAAAACTTTCTTAGTAGATATAATTGAGAAGTCTCAATTATATCTCTCTACATTTTATTCATTACAACTGAATTAACTATTAAACGGATTAGCAAATAATAATGCTAATGCTACTACTAGACCATAAATAGTTAATGCTTCCATGAATGCTAAACTTAATAGTAATGTACCACGAATTTTGTTTTCAGCTTCTGGTTGACGAGCAATACCTTCAACTGCTTGACCCGCAGCGTTACCTTGACCAATACCAGGACCAATAGCAGCTAAACCAATTGCTAAACCAGCAGCTATAACAGAAGCAGCAGAGATGATAGAATCCATAATAAATCTTAATTAATAAATATAAATGTAAATGTAATTTTAGAAAAATTTAGTTTAATGAAAAATTACTCAAGAGCTTCCGCAATATATGCAGCAGCTAATGTTGAGAAAATTAAAGCTTGTACTGAACCTGCAAAGATACCTAAAAACATGATTGGTAATGGAATTACCAATGGAACTAATCCAGTCAATACAGTAATCGTTAATTCATCTGCTAGGACATTTCCAAATAGACGAAAACTTAATGATAACGGCTTTGTAAAATCTTCTAGAATATTAATTGGTAGAAGAAGTGGAATTGGTTGAATGTATCGTTTAAAGTAACCTAAACCTTTTTTACTTAAACCCGCATAAAAATATGCAAGTGATGTTAATAATGCTAAAGCTACAGTTGTGTTAATATCATTAGTTGGTGCAGCAAATTCCCCTTCAGGCAATTCAATTAATTTCCATGGAATAACGGCACCAGCCCAATTACATCCAAAAATAAATAAGAATAATGTACCAACAAATGGTAACCATTCTCTGTAAAAACTTTCACCTAGCTGATTTCTAGCGATTTCCGTAACAAAATCAAGAACACATTCCATGAAGTTTTGCCACCCACGTGGAATTTGTTCTACATTACGTGAACCTAAGAAAGAAAAAGTTAATAAAATAGCACATACAAACCAAATTACAACTAAAACTTGTCCGTGAACTAAGAAACCTGCAATATTCCAGTAAAAGTGTTTTCCTACTTCTGCTTCCGCTAATAGTGTAAACGTACTTGAATAAAAATTATCTGGGTACATATAATTTAACTAATTTAATAGATTACCCAATATTAAAAAATATACAGGAACACTATTTAGTATAACTTGTTTTACTTTGTATTAGGTTTATTTTTATATATAAGCTCTATTTAAAAAAATTAATCCATCTTTTTCAGCCATTCATAACCTTTTTGTTCTAATTCTTTGGCTAATTCTGCAGTGCCAGTTTTTACAATTTTTCCATCTTGCATAACATGAATATAATCTGGTTTTACATAATCTAATAACCGTT
>Ga0233410_10000193_pt1 | contig 21433 bp, 19 predicted proteins | sample Na_anoxic_1_MG_FD_179869 | JGI IMG/M metagenome (GOLD analysis project Ga0233410, IMG submission 179869) | Seawater microbial communities from Saanich Inlet, British Columbia, Canada - Na_anoxic_1_MG | ecosystem: Environmental > Aquatic > Marine > Inlet | place: Canada: British Columbia...
TGATTGGTGGGCAATTTGTTTTCCAAGAATGGATGTCACCTAACGACTACGCTTTTCTGGGAGCTGTTGCTCAGGGGATACGTGGAAAGTTTGAGGAGATAAGTTCGGATGATTGTCCTATAATTACGAAGGACGAAGTATGGGATAAAGTCGAACTACCAATGACACGGGAAGAAGAACTAGAAGAGACGTTAAGAAGACGCTAACAAACTAAATGAACATTGAAAGAAAGAAACAGAATATCAAACAGAGCAGAAGATTTAACGAAAGACCTACAAACTTCGTGGCTTTGGAAATGGAAGCAAGCCGTTAATAACAGAGAGGCAAGACTAGAAAAAACAAAAGACGCTATAACAGGAGTACGGGAATGGCTTAAACTATATATGCTCGACCTATTATCTGCCGTGGACATAGAATGGAACATCAATAGGATCAGAAGAAGATTATTTGGAGATGGGAAAGAACCACCAAAGCGTAAGTAGGTATTTACTTTTCCTTGAAAATATGTTAAGATACTTATAGTCATTAACCCCTCATAACATGACAACAAAATCACAAAGGAACGCCCATCTCTTTATTATTGCACTTGGGTTGTTCGTAGTTGGAGTAACATTTACTGCTCCGTTCTTATCATTATTTCAATAACAAAAAACAAAAATGAAAATCGCAATGAATTACGTTAAGTATGGATTGCTTGTTATCTGTGGACTCATTATTGGCTCTGTCGTGCATTCTGTATTCGCAGATGATATAGAGTTACCAATAGCAGAGAACAATCACGAGGAGGCCGTAGGATTGCTCACAGCGAGTGATAACAGAATGAATAAGCTTATAGAAAACATGGAAGCTGATATTCAGGAGATCAGAAATGATTATGCTCCATACATTCAAGACGAAGAAAAGGTGAACAGTCACGCAAAAGAATTAGTTTGCAAAACCGAATCAACGTTAGCTACTGTAAAGTTACAAGCTGGAATTGACGAAGAGATTGAATTAACTCCAGAGGATTATAAAAGATTATCAGAAAAGAAACTGTGGAAATGTACTGAAGAAGTAGAAGAATCTACAGAAATAGACGAACTGCTTATTGAGGCTTGTTCTAAACACGCAAGTAATCAAGAAACTTGCCCTAAGATAATGAAGGGAGTTTTCCAAGCTGACTCTGCTCAATGTACTCAAGGAGTTGGTGCAACTAACTTAAACTGTGGGAATATACGCCCTGGATCTGGGAAGTATGGCGATCCAGATATTCAATGGACTGTTAATAACAACTTTAGGAAATATGAATCTTTAAGTGATGGAGTATTCGATAACGTAGCTTTGTATGCTCAACTATACGAAGGTCAATCCATAGACTATATGCGCAGGGTGTGGGCCAGAGGTGGTCAAGGATGGGCTGATACAGTTAATCAATATGCTAACTCTTAAAACATTTTAACCCCTCTCAAAAATGTCTATCCCACGATTCAGAAAACACCATCCTGATGATGGTCCATGCTACGATGATCACATACATAGTGGTCTTGATAGAAAAGTTATCCCTCGATATGCTGTGGATGCTATTGATCCATTAGCTGAAAGATTCCATAAGCAAGGGCATATAGATCCTCATAACATAAAGAAACGATGATCATACTTAGTATCGATTTAGGAAAAACCTGTGGAATATCTGTATGGTCTACTTCACAAGGTATTGAATATACAGAAGAAGTAACTATAAAAAGTTTATTAGATCTTGATAAGAAGGTTAAATACTTGATTACCCGTTGGATACCCAATCTAATTCTTATCCCTTACCCTACACGTTTCTATCGAGTTATCTTAAACCATTCTAAACTAATGGGAGTAGTAGAGCTTGAAGCAGAAAAGAAAGATACTCAAGTAATAGAAGTTCAAGATGGCACTTGTAAGAAGAATGTACTAGGTAATGGTAGAGCCAAGAAAGAAGATATAGCTGAATACTACAAAGATAAGTATCCAGAAATAGAATCAGAACACGTACTCGACAGTATACTATTCACTCATTGGTACCTTTTGTCAACTGACCAGGGAGATATTTCTTGACACTTTAATCGGCAAACGCTATCCTGTTTATAGATTATGGCTAAAACACCCGAAGAAATAAAGGAATATAAGCGAAGATACTACCTTGCTAATAAGGAGAAGTTAAGCTTAAGGCATAAAAAGTATTATGACGAGAACAAGGATAGGATTAAAAATCAAACCCTAGCCTATTATTATAAGACCAGGGTATTAAAAGGGAGAAGTGATCCGTGGAACAAGGGGATGACCATGTCTAAGGAGTATAGGCAGAAACTAAGCGATGCTCATGTTCTTAAAGACGAAAATAAATACAGAAATAGATTTGGGAAAAGAGAACACAGAAGGATAGTAGAAGAGCACATAGGCAGGGAATTAAGACGTGACGAGCTAATCCACCACATTAACGGCAAGCCAGGTGACAACAGGATAGAGAACCTATTCGTATGTGATATGAGCACGCACAAGCTTATTCACTTCAGGGGAGCTTCGACTCGAGAAGAGTGTGAAGCTATATAATACTGGACTCTATACTATTTATCGATTCATATTTAAAAGAAATAGAAGACGGAAATTATATATGAAGAAACATACTAAAATTTACTGCAAATTCTTTGGGATTGGTGAACAAGACTTTCCTATCTGTGAATGGTGTGGAAGAAGAGAGCTTATTGATGTTCACCATATCAACAATAGAGGTATGGGAGGCTCAAAAGATAAGGATTTTATAGAGAATTTAATTGGATTGTGCAGAGAGTGTCATAGTTCAGCTCACACACACAGAATATCCAAAGATGAACTCACACATAGGCACGAGTTAAAAATGATGTATAAGGCCTCCTAAAGCGCGTATTCCCTAGACTATAAGTTGGCGGAATGGTTTAGGAGGCCTATTTAATAACGTCGTATTATTTTTTAAGGCTAATTTTTCTAGCCACACTGTCTGCTACTCCAACTCCTGTAGCTAATCCTACTAGTTGAGTTAAATGTATAATCTCTTCGCCACCTATAAGACCTTTAGCCTCTAGGTAACTTAGTAAGATGTACGCAGCTAATCCCCAGAACTTCTTTGATAATAGGACTGGTAGATTTTCTTTTAAGAATTTCATATTTGTAAATTTATAAAGTAAATTTCTTGTGCGTTCCTTTCCAATTTAGTACATATTCAAGGAAGTCTATATATCCAAAGAACCCATTGCTATAATCCATTACCTCCCATGAGAAGATATCTTTATCACTATCTTTTAATAATCTATATCCTCCATGAAAGTGTGGAGCTGTTGAGAAGCCCGTATTTCCCGAATAACCCATTAAGTCTCCAGAATGTACGTGACTACCATTAGGTTGTATTATGTCGCTCATGTGGCCTCCTACGAACTCTGAAGCCTTATAAGGATTCCTAATCTTAAAATGTAAACCATATCCGTCTTTACCAGAATCCTTTACTTTTACTTGACCATCCATCGGTGCGAATATAGGAGTACCCACTGGGATACCCCAATCGATACCATTGTGACCAGTCATACCCATAGCTTCGTACCAGTGTCGAGTATCTTTTTCATTGAATATCTGTGAAACTTTCGGGCGAATCTGAATCCAGTTAAGGACAAATGCTGCCTTGTTTTGAATAGGACAAATAAGCATACTAAACTGTTATTTGATAAGCTTCTAAAATCAAAGGAAAATGCTTTGTATCGTTTTTCCTTTTGAATTTAAACCATCCATTATCGGTGCCAGCTGCTTTCACTCCATGTGAATTAGCAACCCATATAACGTCTATATTATGTTTGTCTCCACATATACCTGCCATTGCATGATGTACTACTCTTTCGTAATTACTCAATACTCCGTCATCTCCTACTGTACTTAACTTTTGAGATTCCCACATACAATCTAAGATCAAGGGTTCACCTCCTATTATCTTTGAATATGGATTTCTACCGAATAGGTAGCGATTCCTATAACTATAAAACAACCTGCCAGACTTAATCTTGTAGTATTCTTTATTCTTCTTACAGTACATTCCTTCGCTTTTAAGAAGGTCTATAACAAAGCTCATCTTCTCATAATCTCCTCTAGGGTGAACAACCTTAAGTCTTTTGTAGAACTTATAGTAATCTAGGTCTAGCTTCTTGCCGTATTTTTCAAAGTATTTTAGCTCGAAGACGTGTTTAGTAGCAGCAGATTGACATGATCCACCTTTCTGTTTGAAGATCTCGTTGACTAATTCCTTCTTTCGTTTATACATAATCGAGTGATTAAAAGCTAAATGTTTTCTTTTTCTTACTAGATGCTTGTTCTGGCCTTGCATATTTATAATATCTCAAAAGCGTTTCTGTAGGGATTCCCGTAACGGGTTCTTGTAATAAAGACATTATGCTCAACCAATCGCTTGCATCTTTTTCTTTCTTTTTTGCCTTGGTCCACGCTTTAGAAACATCATCAAACAATGGATAGCTAAATAAACCCTCTCCATAGTAATAATCTTTTCCTGTAAGTTTTTTTCTAATTTCAGCATAAGCATTTTCAGCTGCAGCGTCGAGCAATGGTAACGCCTGAAAAGGCTGGACAAGAATGTTCTGTAGGATATCACCAGCAACAGTGCTTTCTTCTTCTTCAACTTCTGCACCAGTTATCATTTGCCAAAGTTCTTTCACTGCAATCCCAGCTAGTACATACATAATAGGAGTATAGATTGAATATAAAACAGTATCAGCAGCAAACTCTTTTGGAGTTATTTGTTTATTTAAGGCCTGAATAGTAGAGTCAGTTTGTAACCTTAATAACTGATTTGTTGTATTTTTAAATCTAAAAAACACTCTATGAAAAAATCCCTTTGCACGTTGTGGTGATGACAAATTGGCTGAAGATCCAGACTGCTGGGTCTTTTCTGTAAACTTTTCTAATTCTTCTGATGCCTTTTTTATATCACCATGTTTAGACATTTCATCTTTTATAATAGGGTAGCCATTTATCATTATCGCTGTTACATCACCACTTCTAGTTAGAAGTGTTAGATATTTAGTCAAGCTCCCCATCCCCACTTTTAACTTATCCGCTCCTCTTATAACTTCTTGTAACGCCTCTGAATAACCTTGTTTAAAACGAGACCTGATATATGGAACGTTGTTCCACATATAGTCAAAGGTTCCCTTAGGATTCTTTATAAAATCCTTGTTGTATTTTAAATAATTTTTTATACCAACTTTCCTAGTAGAATAGACACTAGATATAAGCTGTCTAACAAAAACAGTTGGGGATCCAATCTTAGCTTTTACCCAATTATTCAAAGCCTTGTTCATAACACCAGAAAACACATCAAGCCTTTGAGTTCTATAATTAAGGGAAAAAGTATCTATATGCTCCATCAAAGTATAATAAACTTCGATTCCATATTTTTCTTTTATTTTTCTTTCAACAGCTTCATTGGTAAAAAGGTTTTGCAACTCTTCATATTTTCTACTAACAGTCTTTACGTGTTCCGCCTCTGCAATATGTTTCTGTAACTTTAACCAAGCATTATCTGGAACTGGTTTTACGCTAGAGCTTTTAGCCCTTTCCTTCATTGCGCTAGGAGTTTCCCCCTGGATCCTTATGTCGTCATAAAAATCAGCTTTATACTTAGAAGTGGATGGCCAATAATTTTCAACAACACCCAAATCTCTTCCAGTTATTTCAACACTTCTTTGGTTTAAAACATCCCTATACCCCTGTGCTTCCTCCATTAACGTATCAGCTAGTTTAGCGTCTTCAATAGATAGATTCTGCAACAACGCTGTCACCTGCTCTTCTCCAAAAGTATTGTAATATCTATCTTTAATTAGATCATTCTTAATAGCATTATATATATCCATTAAAGAAAGCTTGTTTATTTCTATAGTCCCTATGCTATCAGTTATCTTATAATCTGGTGAAGCAAGGTCGTTTATTAACTTCTTGTTTAACTCCCAATCACTTTTTAAATTATAAATCTGCTTTGTTTTAGCAACTATCTTTTCAACTTTTTCTCCAAAATCATTTTGCGTTTTAGTTTGAAGCCTTCCATAATCATACTGATCTGCTATCTTTTTCCCAGCTATCGCATTTAAAGCTGAATACAAATTAGAAATTGAACTAACGTATGCAGTTTTTAGCTGCTTTAGAACAGGCAAACTAGGTTTTTGAAGCTCCATGTTCTCTAATAACTCATCAACCTTTTGTCTTTTTTCAATTTTCTTAATCAAGTCATCAACATTCTTAGTCATCTTTCCAGACATTTTTATAGTCTTTATGTCATCTAAAACCTTTTCAACTAAAGCCAGCGACGACTTAGCTCCATTCGCCTTAAGTGACAACATTCTTATTTTCATTTTATCGAACTCTGATAAATTTTCTGTAGGAGAAAGCTTTAAAACTTCTTGCGCCTTTTCTTTAGAAAATCTATTTATATCTCTCAGCTTTTCTATAACCTTATTGCTCTCATAATCATATTTAGCAACTCTTTTCTGCCCTTTCTTTATAGGCTTAGTATATTTAAGCTCTCTTTTTATTTGCTTTTCCAGTCTCTTTTTTTCAGCAAACTCCTGAAGTTCCCCAACTTTGTCTACTGCTCTTTTATAGTCCTTACCAGTTTTAGCATTTTTAATAGTAGCTAATAGTTTTCCCCGTTCTCTTAGCGGAATATCTTTAGCAGACTTAATAATTTCTGACTTTATCTTTTGAGCCGCTTTTTGCTTATCAGTTATATTCCTTATGGTTTGCATACGATCTATTCTCTTTTTAAGCTTACTAGCTTTTACAGAGGTCATTCTCCTTTCAGAACGCAAGGCTGCAACTTGTCTCCTAGTGGGGATCTCTTCTATAAAGTTTATAGCTTCAGCTTCGTCTATGCCTAAAACTTCCGTAACCCTCTCAATAGTAGTATTTGCGAAATCACGCATCGCCTTTGCTTCAGCTATTTCTTTTTCTATCTTAGCAACCTTTTTTTCTGAATATCCTTTTCCAATTGGAGATTCTGGAATCTTTCTTAGCGTTTCAATATCACCAGTAGTTTTTTCTAAGATTCTATTTAACTTTCTAATAACATTTAAATCTTCTCTATCAAATTGTTTTAACCCTTCGTCTACAGCCTCTATCTCTCCACTAAGCTCTTCTATTTTCCTTGTACTCTCTTCGTATTCTCTCGATGTTTTTAAATCCATATCTTCTATTACCGCTACCTTCTCTATTCCTGGTCTTTGACTTGCGTCTCCTTCTGGTCCACGCATGAAAGCCATTACAGGCGATTTAAGGACTTTATCAGTAAGCTTCGGTGTCATCTCTACCTTGTTCCATGTAACTCCTTGTTCATCAGTAATCTGTTTAATACCGTATTCTTTGTTAAGATATTTAGCCACGTCTTTTTCATAGAATTTGTAGATAGGATTGGAAGTGTCCACTTTTCCTGATATGTCGAAGGTTTCAGCAAAATTATTTATGTCCTCTAGTAACTCTTGTTCATTTTTCCCTGTCCTGCCTTTTGTCATTTGCCAAGTCTCAAACTGTTCATCATATTTCTTTTTAAATTCAGCTTTAAACCTTCCATTGTCTAAAACTTCCGTAATTACCCACTCATCTCCTATGTTACCATCTCTCCTGATTATCTGTCCTGGCGCATATTTAGCCCCTTCGTACTCACCCATGTCCATTAGCTCTTTTAATGGAAAGCCTGTTATTTTCCCTGAATCATGCACCACCGACCAAGTAGTTGTATCCCCCAACCCCTCAATCTTCATAGCTGTTTCACCTGTAGGGAATAGGACTGTCTGCTTTCCATCTTGAGCCGCTCCCTTTATTTCTTCTCTTATTATTCTTTCATACCAGATGTTTCGGTAGGGTTGGAGTTGCTGTTCAGCCTTCACATCGTTACTACCAGACCTCAAGCCCTTCCCTTCAAAAAGCGATTCTATATTAACTCTATCAGGATCAGCATTAAATTTTGTAAGGATAGCCTGTGCCTCATTTTCAAATATGAAAAAATCTTTTTTTTCTAATTTTTCTATCTCCCTTATAGCTTCTGCATTTTTACTAAACTGCTCTCCTTCCAATCGCCCCTTCTGAAACAAGTCGCTTTGTAGTTCTATTATTCTACGGGTATCTCCTGGTACGTCTTCTATTCTGGTGTGGGCGAAGTAATTTTCAATATCTTGTCCAAAATGAATCTGCCCTGCACTTGTTTGAATAGGACTACCATAAACAGTTTCATAATAATTTTCTATTTCACCTCTTGTTTCGTCAGGCAATGTTATGTTCTCGTACCTATCAAAATTATATTCACCCCTATTGGTCTGAACCTTTGACAACACTTCTTCCAACGGCAATAACGCCGTCCTAACTTTGTTCTCAAACTCTGTTACGTTTATTTTGCCTCCTTCATATTCATCTAAAAATCCACGAATCATATCTCTTTCAACCTGTTTAACCTGAGGCTGATTAGTCAAATCTTGTATGAATTGTTTTGATACAGTATCTCTTCCTTTCAAGTCTTCTAAAATCTTAGTAGTAGGAACTGTGTCGGGTAACGGAGCTGGCACGTCTATTCCAGGTCTAGCTCCTTTAGGTTTCAATCCACCGTAATAAACAAACCTGCTTTCTCCAGGACTCCAACCTAACGCCTCATTTGCTAGGTCATAAGACTTACTATTAGACTTAGCTTTAAGAAGCTGAGTCATCTTTTCCGTATGAGCCTCTTTAGGAAACCAGTCTTTAATAGTTTGTTTCGCCCATTTTACAAACTCTGTTTTCTTTCCAGTGATAATATCTTTAACCCCCGTTCCTTTCACCCTAACCACTGGCTCTCCATTTATTATCTCTCCTTTAATCTTTTCTCCTTTCTTTAAATCCATAGCTAACTCGTTGATAGCTTGGAATGCTTTTGAAGGCGTAGCAGGCTTTTCTCCTTTAGCTATAGATTCGTGTAATCTCATTCCCTCTTCAATAAGAGGTCTTAGTTTAACTAGTTTTTCTCCTGTCCAAATTTCACCAGCTTTAGCTGTACCAGTTTTTAAATGTTTAGCTATTCTTCCTGTTATGAATATACCAACTAGGTCTTGCCCTAAATCCCATACTTCATTATTTAGTCGCAAGTCTTGTTTGTAATCTTTTGTTAAATTATCCAGCAGTTCATCGTTCTCCATCTCACCATAAAGCTCTTTATGCTTTTTAACATCTTCTACATACTGTCTACCTAATGCTTCTCTATGAAAATCTTTCATATTACCAGTCAGCCACCCAGCTACTTCCCATATCTTTTCAAATCCCTTCTCTGGTTCTGGTAAACCAAAAGCTTCAAAAGGAGTATCAACTCCAGTTAATGCTGTTGAAAATGGTAAAGCTGAAGCTCCTAATAACGTTTTTCCAAGAACTATAGAAGTAGAAGCGAGTCTTGTTTTATCGTCTTTTATTTGACTAGCCTTGTAATAATCTTCTCCTAGCTGTTGAGTATGCTCTATAGTATCGGCTATTCCTCCCCATGCTTTTCTACTAGCCGTTTCCCAATACCATGGAAATGAACCTTCCTCGTTATGAGTAGGGAGTTCTTCCATGTTTCTACTGAAGTCTACAATACTACTAGCTATGTTATTAGCCTTATCTACGTAGATTTTCTTAGCATTGTTTATAAAATTATTAACAGTGTCTTGAGTGGGAGAAGGCAAAACACTACCAACACCTTTTGTGGCACTTATCAAAGCTTCTCTCTCTGCGCTTCTAGCTGTATCATTTTTAATAGCCTGATTTACAAACGGAAGCATTGTATCCTTCATCAAGGAAGACTCCTCTTCTTTCTTAGCTTTAAAAGACTCTCCTTTGTTTATTAAATAATCTGTTAGGTAACTCATAATAGATATTTTATAGTATTCATAAATTCAGTATATTCCTCATCTCCGTAATCCCATCCTTCATCGTCAAATTGAGATTCAAACATCTCTTTTTCATTTCCTCCAGAGCTTACTTTGTTTGCATATTTAAGTAATTCAGTAGGTGGGATTTCAATACCGTCTATTGTAACTCCTTCTTTCACATTCGTTAATGCACTAACAGCGTTCCAATCTCCTCTTAGTTTGGCTTGCGATACCATTGTATCATAATCAGATTTTTCAATAGATCCTGCTGCTACCTCTTTTAAAATACTAGAGTTGTATCCAATAGATGAAACAGCATCTGTAAACCTTGAAGATTCATATTGAGCAGCCTTTTTATAAGGTTCCGATACTGTTTGACCAGTTCCAGTAGTTCCTAAACTAGAATCAAATCCAACAAGCCTAAAGTCTAAATGGGCTCCACTACCTCCACTTGTACTAATGCAATACCCCCCATTCCCCTGTACTCCTATTGCTTGCCCTACTCCTATTTTATCTCCAACAACAACGGAACTACCTCCATTATTGAAGTGAGCATACTGCCACTTCCTTCCGTATCCATCTGTTATTATGACTCTTTCTCCCCATCCACTTTTAACCCCTGGATTCGGATCAGGAATAACATCGGTAACAACTCCAGAAGTAAACGACTTAACGGTTCCATCGTTAAACGTAATGTCATACCCTCCATGAGTAGATCTACCTTTTAAATATCCAACCTTAGTATTAAAGTTTTGAGTAATGTTATCTGCAAACAAATCTAATGCAGCTCTAATGTCTGAAAAGGCCCCAGGATCAACATCAGGTATTCCCATCTCTGTGTACTCACCATCATAATTATTCTCTAAATCCTGATAAGAAGTTTCTTCCATAACTCCAGAATAAAGTCCAACAAACTTGGCTCTCTCTGCTGCATCAGCCAAAAGCCCCTTAGCTTCATCCTTACTAGTTACACCGCTTAATATAGAAGGATCTATTCCCATTTGACCAGCTATATTAGCTATTGACCCCATATCCGCCCCTCTATCTATTAAATTAAATAGAGTATCCATGTTGTCATTAGTAATAGATCTTTCATATTGCATGTAATCTAACCAATATGTTTTTTCCCATTTCTTTGTATCAATAGTTTTTATACCAGTATCAACTACGTTTCCGTTCTCATCTACGGCATGCATAGTCCCCATCAATCCACTTAATTGATAAGCATTACCAATAGCATCTTGTGCTTCTTGATAATTCTGTTGATACCAAAACCTTTCTTCTGTTTTCTGGTCCTGCTCAATCTTATACATATTATCTGTAAAGCTTGTATAAGCTTCCATTCTTAATTTGTTCTTTTCTTTATTATCTAAGATCAACTCCTTCTCTATTCCTAACATCTTTTCGTTATATGTAGACTCAGCAGTAGCCTTTTTCTCTTCTACGTTTAACGTAAGTTCCACTATTCCATTCGCATAATTGTTCATTATAGATCGCGCCTGAACGTTTAATTGAGAAATGCCATAGTTATACTCACTTTGTTTAAGTTGTAGCCTCATATCAGCAGCATTGACCGCTAGAGCCATTGTCTGTAGTCCTGCACTGGAATCTTGAGCGCCAACTGCATATAATTTAGCTTTTAAGTATCCTTCAAGCCTTGATCTATTATCTGTTTCTTGTTTCATCCATACGTCTTGCTGTGTCTTCATGTAATCTCTCTGAGCTTCTACTGATTCTAGTTGTAAGTCCTTAGACTGCTGTTGAGCTTTAGCCATCAAACCTTCATAAGTTGTTGGCATAAAATCTTTACCTGAAATAGCTTTATCAATTTCTTTCACAGCTGTTCCACCATTCCCGTATACCCTTAATGATTCTTCAAAAGTTGACATAGCATAATTCGCTGATCTTTCTAAGAAATCAGAAACAGTGGGATCATCTGCTATCGCCATACTTTGACTTAATAACATTACCTGCATTGCTTCTGAAGAAGTCATTGTATCAAGGTCTAATCCTAGTCCCTCTATCATCGTCATTACAGAACTACTACTCATATTAGAAATGTTCTCTAAAGCTTCATCTGCTTGTTGTGTAGGAGAAGCTGATTCTGTTATATCAGTTGAATACCCTGCTCCTGGTGAAAACTCTGGATCTGGTAGATCAGCTTGTGCTGCTTGTCTTTTTTCATAATTATATATCTCTCTCGCTATTCCCATATCAACATTGTGCATTTGAGATACTTGCTTGATAGCCTCAAATTCATCTGGACTTTCTCCTGTAGCTGGTTGTGGCGCCTTTACAGCTGTTGTCTCTTTAGCTACCTCCGCTCCTTCAGCTCCTTCTTTTACTAAATACTTCTCCATTATTGGAGTAAAGTCTGTCTCACCATTCTGTTGAGCCTCTAGCATTTCAGATTGAAACTGTTCGTTAGTAATATCTACTAATGCTCCAGCTTGCTTCTGTATCATATCTAATTGCTGTCTAACTGTTTCTGTTTGCTCACCCATCATCTTTTGTAGATCTTGGAATGACTTTCTATAAGTTTCTGATTGCTCTTCAAATGTAGCAGCTAATTCTCCAGAGAATGTTTGGATATCTCCTATGACACCTCTAAGCTCTCTCATCTCAGCCGTATATTGAGACTCAACTGGAACGCCTTCATCATTAGTCTTAACAGTTGCAGCTGGTGCTGTTGTTGGTGCATAGTCGTCTGCTGTATACCTACCAGTTCCCTGCTCATACTCATATATTGACTTAGCTATACCCATGTCTACATCTTGAGTCTTGGAGATCTTTTTTATCGCATCAGCAGCAGATAAACTTGGACTAGAGGATCCAGTCATTAAGGCTTTACCAGCTTTAGCTACACTCCCATATTGATTATATGCGGATTCGGGGACTTGAACCGTTGATCCATTTAGAGTAAATGGAGCTGTGTATCCTTGTCCGCTATCAGTGAATACTATTCCTCCTATTTTTTTAGTTGCCATATATTATTAGTTAATTATCTTGTTTAGTATTCAGTTACTATCACGACTCCATCAGCTCCAGCTCCTCCAGTTCTGTCATCATTATTGTCTGCATTTACAGCTCCACTTCCACCTCCACCATAAGCACTCCCAGCCTCTCCATTTGCACCAGCTGTGGTGGCTACATACTGTCCTTTAGTAGAACCGCCTAGAACTGTTCCTCCACCATAAGCACCAGTAACACTAAAGGTTACGTCAAGACTTCCAGTTCCACCATCGTCCCCAGCAGCATTTATATCTCCACCAGACCCAACACCACCAGCAGCTCCTTCGACTGCTCCAGAAGTTGCAGTTCCACCACCTCCACCTCCAGTAGCTTGCAGGAGAGCACCGAAAGAAGAAGTCACTCCAGCTGAACCAGTGCTCCCACCAATACCACCAGCTCCACCTGTTCCAACGGTTACAGCCTCTGTTGCTCCAAGAGTTGCAGCAGCTATTACTTCTCGTGAATAACCACCACCGCCCCCACCTCCAGCAGCATTGTCATCATTTGTAACTCCACCACCTCCTCCTCCACCTCCGACTACCTCAACCACTACATAAGACAGTCCAGCAGGCTTTGTCCATGTATCGTCAGAAGTATAAACATTTACGTTAGGAGCGGGTAAGGTAATTAAATCATCATTTATATATCCTCCAGTATCTATTTCAACAAGTTTTCCAGCATCACCAGCTATGTTTAGAGCTGCAGCCGTAACAACACCGTTTCCAACATCACAATCCATATAAGAATTAGCACCTGCTCCAGATATATCAGTTCCTGAAGCTCCTGCAGTAGTTACAGTTATTGCACTTGAAGAAGTTTCATCAGCTGATGAAATCACAATAGCTGTCCCACTCCACGTACAAGTTTCTGTGCTTCCAGTTACCGTCCTAATTCCTGTCTGCATAACCAATACTACGTCTCCCATGCTTGTGACTGAAGAAAAATCAAGCCCAGTTACACTAACTGCTCCTGCATCAATAGTCATTTGAAACGCCCCGTCTGTTACTGCAGTCCATAGCCCAAAGGTTGAGAACACGTTTCCGCCAGAAGTTAAATAGGCTGGCGTATAAGAATTATCTCTATTTGCAATTGAATCTAGCGTTGCAGCGTTAAAAGCAACATCTATGTTAATAGACTCGTTACCAGAAGGATTAACCAAGCTTTTTGTAACAATAGCTCCAGCCCCTGATGATACTGTTAGTTTAGCATCAAGGTAATCAGCAGTAGTGTCTGCACTAGTAGCTTGTATTGCTCCTTTTGCACTCAGAACTCCTCCTGTAAGATCTAAACCCTCTCCAGCTGAAATTGACCCAGTCCCAGTAAATGGATTCTCCGATACTCCATCTGGAGCATAAACAAAGATATCACCAGCTGCATCATATTTAATATAAGGAGGTGTAGCATCAGCATTATTGAAATACCAATAAATATCTGAATCTGTTTCATCTCCGACTCTAAATATATTAGATCCTGTCGCCTCTGCTCCTCTAATAATTTGGTTAATAATCTCTGTATAAACGTGTATATCTGCACATCCTATCTCCCTGTTGACTGGATGTTTGTTACCAGTGGCTTGTCCTACCAAGTTACCGTATTTGAGAACGTCCCTACCTATAACAGTAGCTCCACTCTTCGCTACGTTAATAGTAGTAATTCCTCCTGATGTAGAATGAGAACTAGCTAATATAATCTCAAAATTCTCATCATCTTTACTAAGAGTGAAAACTAGGGTATCAGCTTGTGGTTCCCTTGCTACACCAGTCTTTTTATCCTCAAATTGAGCATATATCGTATCTGATGTGGAAGTTACACTTTGCTGTACTATTCTTCCAACTAAGGTTGTTTCTGATGATTGTGGATTTGTGAGTGCCATATATTTATGTTAAGTAGTTTTTTGAGTATTGACTCGATCTCTCTTAATAAGAGTAGGCAGAATTTCGTAATCAATACCAATGAAATCTATTTTAAAAGGTTCTTCTGCATTACTATTCTCTAGGGTTATCTGTATCTCAGCTCCTTCTCTAATATCTCTATCAAAGTCTAATGGTGCATAGAATCTTTTAAACCTAGTTTCTGATGGAGCATCTCCACCTAGCCAAGCATCACCCTTCCAATTATCTCCTATGTAATTAGAGTATGAATTTCTAATTAAAAAAGTATTATCAATCTCATACTTCTTCTTAGTTCCGTCTACGTCTACTGTTATATAAAACCTAGTAGCTGAATCCATAGATCCAATAATATCTATTCTCTTGAATCTCTTGTATTGGATACTCGTTCCGAACGTGAATACCTTAGAAACCCATTTCCTTGTATATCCATCTCCATCATAAGAATAGCTCTCATCATTGAACTTATAAATCTTTTGACTAAAGTGATCTCCAAAATACAGTTGCTCTTCATAATCCTCATCTCTAGCAGTAGTTAATCCACCAGGATAGAATCCAGTTCTTAATGTCCATATCTTCCATGTTTCATCGTATACGAATGTTCTTGATGGAAATTGATCTGTTCCATAAGGAACTGATAACCAATACTGTTGATTCTTTTCGAAGTGAGCTGATCTAGCTACGTTCCTATACTTCTTATTAGTAAATCTTAAACTTGGTTCAATATCTTTACTTAAACTTAATGGTCTAGGTAATCCAACCTCGTCTATTCCTTGCTCTGATCCTAATCTCATAACACCTCTCTCACTCCAATAATAAGAATCTGATCCAACCTTTTGTACTGATAAAGGAGCTAGGCATCCATAAGGACGTTCATATGGCTCTTTAAGAGGCGTAGAGAGATTAAATGAGTCATCATAGGTAAACACAACTCCTTGGTTAAAAGTCCGTGTAATGACCGTTATACGCTCCCCGTTTACTGATAGACCTGTGATTATATCATTAAACTTGATTGTTCCTATCCAGCTATCTTCGTCCTCTATATCTGAATAATGTAATATATTCCCAACAGCTATAAACAATCTCCCCATAAAGGGAACCATTATATAACCTTTTGGAGCTGTTCCACCTATTGGATTCATTGGATTTGTAATATCTACCTGTTGTGGAGTATTAACTCCCCCTGATGTTCCTACAATAGCTACTCTTTCAGCCGTGTTACCAAAATAAGTTGTTCCACCTATTTCACTAGCTGCATCCCCATAATCTCCTAAATCATTCCAGGCTACATTAGTTGGATCAATGGAGTAGTGATGATCTCCAGCACTTATAAGTAAGTACCTCTCATCATCATCTTTATCATAATTGTAAAGATTCCTGATTCCATCCGCTCCAACTCCTTCTGAAAACAATTCATACCCAGAAGATGTGATAAGTGATCCTTCACGAGTAGCTTCCATATTCTCCATAACTGTAGCATCAGCTATTCCAGCATTATCTTTGTTTGGCTGAAGATAACGTGGATCTACGTTTGTAACTAATCCTTTAAAATTGTTGATATATAAGTATCCCATTTAACGACATTTATCATAATAACCGCCAGTTTGTCCCAATAGACTATATCTGTCCCAACGGCTTTTTAGTTTTGATCCTTGCTTAACTCCTCCTGGATTTTTAACGGCCAAGTATGTTTCCGCTTTCTTTTCTAAGTAAAGTCTTTCTAATTCACGAGCTTCATCAAACAACTTAGCTTGCTGTAGAACTCTCATAGATGATCCATATGCTACACATTCATCCCATTTACTGCTTAATCCTGATTCATCTGTTGATACGGTCATGGTAGTAGGATTCTTAACGTATCTACAGTCAACCGCTGTTTCAGTAGTAGGTTTAATCATTAACTTTCTAGTATCATCATCTGGATCGTAATCTTCTGTCCAATAATAAGCTGCTGTACTAGATAGCTGATCAAAATCATCTGGAACGATATATGTGTATATATTTGATTCAATCCCCGAAGTTCCTGTTTTCCACAGCTTTGTCATTCTAAAATAATCAGCAGGGAAATCCGCTTTACCACTAGCAAATGTTAATTGACCAGTAGTAGAAGGTCTTCTGGTAAACTCAGGAATATCATATTCCTTAAGTATCTCAGCGATAGTATCATTAGCAGCTTGTAATTTTACTTCTGGAGTAAAGAATACCTCGGAAGTATTAGCAAGCTTCTGCTCTATCAAGTTGTCATAAGTGTCGAATGTAGACATATAATTATAGTTTAGTTTTAATTTCTTCTAGAATTGTAAAGATTTGAGCTAACTGTGTTTCAATTCTTGCCTGAGTAATGTCTTGCTGTTGGTCTGAAGATTCAACAACCCCCATCCTAGCCTCGAGACCGTTGTACCATTTAGTGCAATGTTCATACTGATTCTCCGCTGTAGCAAGGTGTGTATAGATTTCAGCCCTCTCATCCATTACCCACACAGTCATTGAAATTATAAAGATAGCAACAGTTGCTATAGTCCCAACCTGGATTTTAAGAGCGTGCTTCTTTAGAGTTTCAGACATAGTTATTGTATGTAAGGAATAAATTTAAAGTTTCTTAACTTATCAGATGTAGTCATGTAGGTTGAAACCATCTTACATTCTGTGTGTACTGAGTTAGTAACTGGATTAGAGCCAGTAACACTAGCATCTATCAAAGTATAATTCTTTCCATCATCTGTTGAATAATACATAGTGAACTTATTGCTCCTATCTCTAGTTATCTTAATCTTATACCAAGTATTGTTGCTTAAATAACCAGTAGAACTCTCAGATAAAATACTAGCTGAACCATTAGTTGAGAGAATTAAACGAACAGACTCTACTGATGTTAATGTAAAATAATATCCATTCTGTCCTGCTGTTGCATAATCTCCAGGAATCTCCGCTATAAATCCTACACGGCTAGAATTCCCCTCAGCTCCTTTATAGAAATCAAACTCCCATGTTCCATATGCCTGATAACTTGGTAATACTAATGCCATTGGCCCAGCATTACATGTAAAGTCTTTGTTGAAACCATCATATGCATTTACGTCGATATTTCCAAGTTCTCTATACCATCCAGTATTAGTCACGTATCCATCAGCAGCTATTGGGGCTATGGTCTCGTTCCATCCTTTACCATCTGCTATATAAGCTTCAGTATATTTTGGCGTACCGTCTAATTCACATTCGAATATCTCTAGCTCATCCCATTCTGCGTAACCAGCACTGGTTGCGCTAGAAGACCAAGCAGCTTTTGTGTTGTCAGCAGTCCAGATTATGTCAAAGTATGTCCAGTCTGTGATTGTTCCAAAGTTAGTTTTAATGGCTGCTCCAGCTCCAGTATAAATCTTAGGGTCAAACACTCCGTCTCCTTTTGCATATCCTCTAAGTCTATATGTTTTTCCAACCTGGAACACAGCTTGCATTGCTCCAGGACTATTAGAACCGTTATAAGCAACTCTTAGTGCCTGTCCTGCAACTCCACCAGTTACCTTTGTAATAGTCGCACTGTTTCTAGCCTCCCATCTACCTACTCCAGCCTCTTCGCAATCTCCGTCAGGTAAGAAGTTTCTATAATTACCATTACTCTTGTAGTCTACTATGTTGTAAGGTTTACTTGTTAATTCTTCTTCGGCAATCTTTGCAATATCTTCATCTGAAATAGCCGTATTGTAAACAGTTATAACTTGGATATTCCCTTTCCAAGCATCACTACCAGCACTTTTTGAGCCAAGATATATCTTTGCATCTGTTAATGACAAAGCTGAATAAGCTCCTGAATTAGACAAAGAACCATTGATATAAATATATCTATTAGTTCCATCATACTTGAAAGTTAGATGGTAAATCTTACCGTTTTCCAATGCATCAGTAGTGGCTAAATTTCCACCCCAGTTATCCAATAAAACAGTGCCATCATCATTAACAGTCCCAGAAAAGAAAGCATTAGCAGACGTATTTCCTAGTCTGAAAATTCTTTTATTGTTTCCGTTACCATTATTCTTATTTACAATCAAAGCTGTAACAGTCATTGATTGATTCCCAGTAAGCCCTACATTTGCATTAGATGCAGAAAGAGAACTAGAACCATTACAGAAAAGACTACGAGCAGGTGACTTCTCAAAATAAGAATCAGTTACACTCGTAATATCATTTGTACTAGTTTGGTCTGCAAGTGAACCCTTACGAAAATCATAAGAGATTACTTCGTTTGCCTTGTATTTATCTCTTATCATATGTTTAAGTTAGCGAATGCTTTATTTGATAATTCCTTTATCTGTGTAGGAGTGAGTGCTTGTTTAACTGCGAACGGAAACTTCATTGCCCCATCTAAAGGAGTCGATGTATAATTAGTAGCACGAATCCCCACCGCTGTACTTGTGGCATTATGGGTAAGCCCTCCGTGCCAACTCGCCAATCCATATGGCTGCTCTACTCCATTAAAGTATATCTTGAACCCAGTCGATGCTTCGGAACCATCATAAACACCCACTACGTGCGCCCATTGCCCTACTTGTGGGAATGTATTTGAAAACCTGTAGTTGTGGTAAGCCCCACCACCATCATTAAGCTCAAGCCCTATCCCATTTCCAGCAAGAACAGTTAATAACCAGTTGTTGTCACTTTCCATTATGCACTGTGTCCCCAGCGAATCAAGGCGCATAAGCCCTCCCACTGAAATTGTTTCAGTAGTAGCGGCAACTATTACAGGGGCTGGCTTCTTTAAGTAAACAGCTCCTGAAGTAAAATCTACCCCGTTATGCTCTAGTAAATCTGGCTCTGCGCTTCCTGCGCCATCTCCCCAATAAACATTCCCAGCAGTCCCGATATTCTCTGTCACCTCATCAGAACCATCGTCAAAATGACTTCTGGCATTAAGGAACATCTCCATCTTTCCTGCATCCATACTTGTAAATGTGTCGTTCTCATAAACATCTACAGCCTCTTCTTCTGTTATTGCCCTGTTACGAATAGTCAAATCCTTCATTGTAAATGCACCGTAAGCAGCATTTGCTCTTCCTATTTCAAAAGGTCCAGTATTAGTGATGTCGGCATTGACAAAGGTTGTTACCAAGCCGACTGAAGCTGCTCCATCTACATAGAACCGTAAAGTATCACTCCAGTCTCCTGAGATAGTAATGTCATATTCGGTATTCGCCGCAGAGATAACCCCTGTAGCAGAAACACCAGAAATCTTAATCACTCCACCTACCAAACAAAACATAAATATCGATCCATTAACGTCCCTTCTTATATACCACCTATTATTTGCGTCCCCCCATTTAGAGAAAATATAATTCTGTGTGTCTGCTGATGTAAAACTAACCTTGAAGTTAAAAGAAAAGTTGTCAGCACCTAGATTAGCTATGTCACCATAACTCACTAGCTGACTAGAACCGTTCATGGTTACCCCATTGCTGATAGTAGGTGAGCCTGTTGCAACTCCACCATTATCAGTAACATAATCATCGTTGATGAAGTTCTCTCTAAACACTACGTCCTCTGATGGTCTGGAAGCATATTTAAGCCCCATATTGTAATTGGTTAAATGATACGAACCTACCCTTCTCGTCTCTTACCGCTTGCTTTACGTGCTCTATAGCGTGAATCCTCATATGTTCCGCTCTACTCATTACCTCGAGATTATCAATGTTGTTATTTGTAAAGTCTCCGTCTTTGTGGTGAACATCCTCAGAAGCCTCCAGGTCTCGTCCCAAGACTTTTCCCACAAGTTTTCTGTACAGAGAGTTCCTTCGCCCCTTGTAATCATCACCAGCCCACCTTGGATTCTTTTCTCCTGTCATATTGTTTTGAGGGCGAGCCTTAATCATCTCTTTGAACTCAGGTGTTCCCTGTTCCAGTACTCCGCTAGCATGCCTACGCTCTTGTAGCTTCTGCTTGTGTTCATCTGTACGCCATTTAGCAGTTATCTGCTCCCTATTCTCATTGTAATAAGCAGAAGTCTGTGCCTTAATTTTATCTTTATTCGCCTGGTAGTACTTCTTGTCATTCAAAGATTTGCACTCTTTACACCAAAGCCCTTTCACACCAAAGCTAGGAGCTTCTTTAGCCTCCTTACAGATAGAACAAGTTTTGGTCTCTACTCCTTTTAACATAATTATTATTTAGTTACTTCTACTTATTCAACTACTTCAGGAGCAGTAAGTTCTGCTATCTTAGCTAGCCTAGCCATGTCAATCTCTTTGATTTGACCGTAAGAGAATCCTTTAGCAGAAACTTGCTTCTCTCCATCCATTTCTACTCTCCTAACTGTCTTACGTATTTCTTTGTAAGACTTACCTGCAACCAAGCCTGCAAGTATAGCTTCTTTCTCTTCCAGTGTAGGTTCTAATAGATTTAACTCCTTAGCTGGAGCCACTACAACTAGGTCTTCTAGCTCCTTGCCTTCAAAGACAGTGTCTAAATTTTCCATGTGTTTTTGTTAATTATAAAAATGTTAATGTTGACCCATTTATTGGATAATACTCAAAGTGTATCTTTACATCAAAGTCTATAGGGTTATCAGTTGTAGTAAGGTTCAGCTGAATAAAGGTATCCGCTCCATCCTTCTGCGTGATTATGAATGGTCTTCCAGCCTTTTTA
>Ga0233410_10000194_pt1 | contig 21409 bp, 14 predicted proteins | sample Na_anoxic_1_MG_FD_179869 | JGI IMG/M metagenome (GOLD analysis project Ga0233410, IMG submission 179869) | Seawater microbial communities from Saanich Inlet, British Columbia, Canada - Na_anoxic_1_MG | ecosystem: Environmental > Aquatic > Marine > Inlet | place: Canada: British Columbia...
ACTCTGCTCCTGGAACTTTAAAACTATATAAGTTACCCAATACTTTTAGTATCTCTGGGTTATCTGTAATAAGTTTAGATTTTTTGTTACTTACAACAATTTTCATACTTTATTATAGACTATAATGTAGTGGAGTTTTAATACATGACAAAACAAAAAGAAAAAGCGGTTGACGTTAACGACCTTTTAGATGAGATCTTCTCAGACGTACCTTACGATGCTGAAATTGAGGTGACCCTTCCTTCAGGGAAGAGTGCTAAGATTCGCCCTATTACCTTTGAGGAGGAAAAGCAAATCCTTTCTCTATCAAAGAAAGGTGGAGATCCTTCATTCGTACTTATTGATAAGTGCGTATCAGATATTGACAAGAACGATATCCTCCTCATTGATAAAGTTTATCTTTTGTTTAAACTAAGGGAGCTATCCTTCGGATCAATGTATAAGTTTATCGTAGGGTGCCCTTCTTGTCGCAAGGACCAGAATATTGAAATTGACCTAAATGAAATGCCTGTGGTTCCTGTAGAGGACTTTAAAAAGGTAGTAGATTTAGAGTTGCCTATTAGTAAGAAAACCGCCAAGGTGCGCCTAGCTTCTGTACAAGATGAAAGGTGGATTTCAGATCCTGAGGTATTACTTGAAAATCTTTGGAGATTTGTTGAAGATTTCCATGGTCACGATAATGCAATCCTTATTCAAGGGGCAATCAAGAGGATGACCGCAGGGGACGTAAATAAGCTAGTATCTACTGTAATGTGTGACGGATATGGCCTTTCTACAGAGGTAAGGGTGATTTGCCCTCACTGTGATTCTGATACGGTGATGGAGCTACCTCTTGGGAAAAATTTTTTCTCAGTGAGTTAAAGGAAAACAATTTAGAAAACCTCTTCAAGGAAGCCTATATATTAGTTAAAAGGTGCAGACTTTCATACTCTGATGTAAAAGGGATGGATAGAATGGAAAGAGGTTTTTTCCTATCCTTCCTAAACGAAGAGATTATGTTAGAGCAGGAGCAAATAAATGAAGCTAAACGGAGTTCAGGTCGTTGAAAGATTTACCCGCCCAGGTACACTAAACAAGGTATTACTAAGGGCCAGTTTTCTAAATAATGGGGATTATATTGATCCTGTAGTAAGTTCAGTAACTCTTTTTCTAAAGGGGCAACACCTTTCCCCTAGCTCTGTTCTAGAGGCTTCTAGTCAGCTTATCTCTGATACTGCTGCTTCTACAGCTAAGTTCCGTTGGGTTGGAGCCAACCCTTCCCTTCTTGAGAGTGCTTATTCTGATAACGCCCTTGATGCCTCGTCCGTTTATAAAACTGGTACAGGTCAATATGCTGTAGTCCTAGATGGGGCTCAGACTGTCTCTAGTACAACTAGAGATGGCACGGTTATTACAAATACTGCAAGTGGTACAGGGGAATACATTGATGTATGGACTGTAAGCCTTGATGGTGGAACATCTTATCAGGTATTTATAAACAATGTTGAGCTATTCAAAGATAACATTGTATCCCTTACTGAGCCTCTACTAATCAAAACTAAGACTAGGCTAGTACCTAACATTATACGATTAGGCTCAAAGGTAGATCTAAAGGTTGGTATGGAAGTTACAATCATGAACAAGGATCTTGATCAGAATGTAAAAAATCTCCTCAGCCACACCGTTATTGAAAACCCTCAGTTCGTGATCAAAAAGCAGAACGAGGATTCTAACCTACCCTCTAGAGTAGAAGTTAGTGGTTACTCGGATACCTCTGCGGATATTAGGCTAACCTCAGATAACACTATGATCTTCTCCTTAGATACTGCTGTACTAACTAATGGAAGTATTGTGGACTTAGGCTCAGGTTCGGGAGCTTACACGCTAGAGGCAAAGTATACTGTGATGGGTGAGACTATTATCTCTCCTTTAATGTATTTCACAGTGCGCTAACAATCTGATCAATATTGTTAGACCAATTATATTTTTTATAATTTTGGAGGGTTTGTCGCAAGGCAGACTCTCCTTTTTTCATAAGGATGGAATTCCAATCCTTTTCCTTCTCAGGGAAGACATAGGAAATATTGTCCATACATAACCTTTTCCTTAACCTTTCAAACCTACCAAGACCTTCTCTTCCTGCCTCATCGTTATCATAAGCAAGTACGATTTCTCCAGGATAAGCCTTAAGGTACTGCATCTGTATATAGGACGGAGAGCATCCATTTGTGCAGGTTGCGTTCAGACCCGCCTCTTTGATGGCAAGAGCGTCAAACGCTCCCTCAGTGACGTACAGGGGCTCCTCAGAGTCCTTGTAAGGATACAGTACATGTGAGGCTTTCACACCTTGCTCAGAAGGAGGATTTAGGTACTTAGGGAAGGTATTTGAGCTAAGTGAGCGAGCAGTAAAGTAAAACATTCCTTTGCTATCTTCAAAGGGAATGATAACCCTTCCTTTGAATTTGCCCGAATCACATTGGTAGAAGCGAGCGGGGTTAAGACTTCTTGAAGTAAGGTAATTCCAAGCTTGTGAACCTTCTTCTACATCAACGAACTCAGAGTAATCTAAGCTCTTAGACTCAGGTATTACTATCTTTGCGTCACTCTCTTCAGGAAGTGATCCGTTCTCAATACAGTAGCTGTAGAAAACTTCTTTACCACGCTGGTAAGTAACCCCTCTTACCAGAGAGACTAACTTATAAAAGCCACCAGTCTCCCCAGACTTGAAGCATCTCCACATACCTGTTTCTAGGTTAATGGACATGTGCCTCTTCCAATCATCTTCATAAAAGAAGGAAGGAATGACATACTCACGGCCCCCACTTTGAAGCCTGCCATCCTTAATATTTTCCTGAACCCACTCTCTAATCATCGCTTTCCTTTAGGTCTTACCTTACACTCGTTTATTCTACCCGCCACCGTTGTAGGGTCATTATAGAGATTGCACAGCGATTTGTAACTACACCAATCACAAAATTCGTTTTTTGTTGGATAAAGATCGTCTTCCTTGCATCCCCTTATCTTTTTTACATCCTCAACGATGTCCCGAACGTGCTGGAAGATAGCCTGTTCAGTATAAGTGGCCGACACTAGGTTGTTGGTCAGGGGGTAGTAATGGGCAAATGATATCTTACGAATGGGGGTATTAGTTAACTTATGTGCAGCATACACATACGACTTACCCTGGGTATCACTAAACAACTCAAACTTATTCTTCTCACGCTTACTAGTCTTGTAGTCGATAACGACCACAGAACCATCTGGGGCCTTTATAATACGGTCAATGTAGCCTTCATGGTTGATGTCTGGAGTAAGCTGCTCCTGGAAGTGATGCTCAACCAGAGAGTCCTTAGGTAGCTGTGCGTTGAACCTTAGGAAGTTCTTTAGGCATACCTCAATCTTCTTGTTATAAGAGGCTGGGAATTTGTACTTATCCTTTATCTTATTAGCAATGGACCACAACTGCTCTACCTTTACAGCACCAACTCCTTTTTCAAAGATTTCGTGTATAAAGGAGCCGAAATGTAGGGCTCCAGTGTTTCCAGGGTCTGTCTCTTCAAATCTATTCACATAATTAAATTTGTACTTGAGCCTACACTTATTGAAAGACTCTCTTTTTGAGTTGCTTATTTTGTTACATTCCATTACATCACCAATGGATAATACATGTCTATCTCTATGGTTTCAAAAAAATCTTTTACTTGTTCTGGACTATATTTACACTTCTTAGTCAAGTACTGGTGAAGACTCTTCAGTTTGATAGGTTTTTTTTCAGCAATACCCTTAAGAATCCTAAACTGAAACTTCTTAATAAACGCTATAGAGTACTTATAACGCCACTTTTCAATAAATTTATCGCTAAAGGTGTAATCCAGTAAATCTATAAACTCTATTATTTCATATCCTTCTATATTCATTATTTATTTGTTTCTTTTGAATATCTACATATTAATGTATATTCTATATATAATAACAGTAAATGGCTATAAATTCAAAAAAATCTACCAAAAATATCAAAAAAGAAGCAAAAGATCTTTTTGGATATTCTTTGGAAGAGTTTGAGCTTGTAAATAATGTACAGGTGGGGGAATTCCAGACAGGAGACATAGGGCTATTCCATTATAAAGTTGGAGCTACTATTAACCAGAAATTCTTAGTTTTGTGTGTCTCAAACGCCAGAAGTGGTATTATCCCTTCTTTTATGTCCAGTAAGGGAAACCCTCTTTTATCCACCTTTAGGGTAGATCACCTGTCTCAAGAAACCATAGCAATAATAGCGGGAGCCCTACATAAGTCTGTAACACCACTTTACCAGTGGGCTACTTATAGTCAGTTTACTAGTTTTTTAGGTAAGGTGGTAGGGAAAGAGAATTACAGAACTTTTGATAAAACTAAAATGTCAAGCATTTCCATTGTAGAAGTTAAGTATTTAGAAGATAAGAGGGAGACTCTAAAGGGAGAAGATAAGTAAATGCCTTTACCTTTAATACCGATAATATCTAATCTTGCTAGAAAAATGGGAGGCTCTGCCGTAGGTGAGGCTGTTGGGGGCCTAGCTAGAGGTGCTGCTGAAGGTAATGTTAAAGGGGCTGCTGGCAATATCGTAGCAGGGTTAGGTCCAAAACATACAAAAATACTAAAAGCAGGGGCCTTTGCTACGGGCGCACTTACAAAAAGTATGAATCAGCTTAATTCCTCTCTTAAGAACTTCATGCAGGTTAACGAGAGGTTAGCTGTTGTCAATTCCAACTTTGGTAAGGAATCATCAAAAAACGCTGATGCTTTAAGAGGAGCAGAACAAGGATTCGGACTAGCTGCTAAGGCTATAACTGAGTTTAGAGTATTAGGATTTAAGGATTCTAGTAAGGGAATGATTGATTTATCCACCAGAATGAAAATTTCTGGTCAAGATACTGGTAAAATGATGAAGACTTTCCAGGGACTACTAGGCCCTGGTGGAGTAAATGAGAAGAATCTTGGTAACTTAGCACAAACCATTACACACACTTCCCTTAAGTATAATACTACTACAGATAGCTTGATTGGGGCTTTAGATAAACTAAGTGCTAACTTATTAGACCTGAATATAACTGGAGGAGCAGAGACTACAGCTAATGCAACTGTGGCCTTGGCAGGTATGGTTGGCCCTCAATTGGACGCTCAGGCTGGTAGATTTATGGCCCTTCTTACCTCTATGGATATGAAGACAGTAGATCAATCAGTAATTTTAGGGTTAGGGACTTTTGCAGATAAAATGACCCAAGGGATAGCTGTATCCAATGCTGAAATGACAAGCGCGATACGTCAAGCCAGTAGGAATGTTAAATCTATTGTTGGAGAGTCTGGTAATGTTTCTAGACGAGCCCTTGCCGCACAAAAGGGAGTTATAGGAGAACTAGGTATTTTAGCTGTATCACTATCTGATGGTATAGGAAAGCAAACAGAGGTAGCCAATACAGTTGGAAGTGTAATTGATTCCATCAAGGGAACATTTGAACACTTAAAGGCTACCTTTTTAGCCCCTTTCCAAATAGCCTTAGCTGAAATGTCTCCTGCCTTCAAGACGATGACAAAGAGTTTGTTTATGATTGGTGGTGCTTTCTTAAACCTAATAGGTGCGTTTTCCCCAGTTATATCGTTCGTGTTTGATATCATCTCTCTTGTTGCTAGAGTGATTGCCTTTATAGTTCAAGCAATAGCTACCATAGTGGATATGGTAATGGTTGTAGTTAAACCTATTAGTAAAGTATGGGAGTTTGTTACAGGTAGAGGAGATGAAAGTGTAGGTGATACCAAACTTGATTTCGGTAAAGTTGTGGCAGACTTCAAATCCTTAGGACAAACTATGGGTATAGAGTCATCTACTACTGAGATTGTAGAATCAAATAAGAGTTTAAGTAACACTTATTCAAATACTTCACAAAGGTATATTACTCATTCTAATAATCTAACTAAATCTATAATTTCTAATACAACTAGTAATACCTCTGTTGCAAATACTAATCATAATCTAAATAAATCGGTAACATCGTCTAAAGCACAGAATACTTCTAAATCCTCTACTAATAATATTAGTACTACATTAAATAATTCTGTATTCGAACCTTTTAAAGCAGTTTTACAAAAAGTTATTGCTGCTGCTAATGTTTCAACAACTTCTAAATCCTCTACTAATACTAATAATACTAAATTAAGTAATTTTATGGTTGCACCGCTTGAAGAAGCCATAAAATCAACTCTTGCTGCTGCTAATGTTTCAACAACATTTAACTCAAATTCTAGTGCTAACAATAATATAAGTAACTTAGGAGGTATTACGTCACAACAAAATGTTACTAATACTAATAATACTAAATTAAGTAATTTTATGGTTGCACCACTTGCAGAAGCTATAAAATCAACTCTTGCTGCCGCCAACACATCAACAACATTCAACTCAAATTCTAGTGCTAACAATAATATAAGTAACTTAGGTGGTCTTACCTCTCAACAAACTATTACTAAGTCTAGCATGAGTGCTAGTTTATCTACTAATGCTGCTACAATTAATAGGGCTGCTAAGATACTATCTCGTAAAAAATCATCTACTTCTACACTAATGACTGCTGCTGTACTTAATATAAATAATAGTGTAAAAACTATCGCTCAGTTAGAAGAGGAAGCGAAAGCCGCTAGAATAGTACAGGACCTGAGTAGTATTAAATCTTCTAATGACGATATTGATAATAGGTTATTTTATATCGCAGACATGGCCGCAAGAGAGGCTAATGGGACGTACATGCAACTCTTGCTTCAACAACAAAATGGAATTCTATCAAATATAGCAACCTCTAACAATCAGGTTGCTGGGAACACAATACCCCAACCTAGAGTAACTCAAGCTAATGCTCCCTCAGGGGGGCACGGTCAAAGGGCTATATACTAAATAATTTTTTAATACCATGCCAATTAACGAACATCAAACAGAGAGATATTTAGAGAGTAAGTCTAAATTAGTATTCCAATTTCCTACAGAGGTTGACCCTGGTTTTATGCTTAAAACCTTGCACTTTATGGAGAACATTCAAATAGAAGAAAAGGTAACTACTAATTACGCGCAGTACACACCTATTGGAAGTAATGGGTCACAATTTGCATACTTAGGATCTAAGTCTAGAGAGTTTGATCTATCATTCAATATGACATTACCTCATATTATGGAGAGTACTCTTATAAAACCAGAAGTTACTAATAAAGTACAGTCTAAATCTGATCTACAACTGATGTTCTGGGATACGGCTACCCTGGTTGGAGCAAACATAGGAGACAAAAATAAAGAACCAATCCATGGTCAGTCTTATAAAAAAATTAATGAGTTTATACGGCATGTAGATCGACAACATGATAGACTACTTTCTAGAGAGGATAAGGGTATCGTTAAGGATGCAAAGGGCAATGATACAAACGTAATAGGCACTGTTAGAGAGACTGCTTTAACCAAGATAATGTTTTGGGTAAACTTAATTAGAGCTAGTTGTATAACTAACTCCAGAAAGCCTTATATGGGTCCACCCATTATTAGATTACATCACGGAATACTCTATAATGATATTCCTTGCTTAGTTAATAACTATAGTATTACTTACGATCAAATGAATGGGTTTGATTCTAAAACTATGCTTCCTAGAGTAATATCAGTTAAGTTGAGCTTAAAGGAAGTTAGGTTGCGTGGGGTAAGGTATAGCCCTGGATTAAATGGAGACTATATGCCAGGGTGGGACTCCATGTTTGTCGAAGATAAATTTGTAACGTTAGACCCAGAAATTCCGAGGTGGAAGAATGAATACTAATCAAGATGGCGCATTATCCAGTTATAGTTATGGTGTTACTTTCATGAATCATAAAGGTGCAATAGTATCAACTAGTCTAGGAACTGAAATGGATGATATCATTGAAACTATGCCTATATCTTTTAAGTATAGGGTAGGTAATGTTCCTTTAATGTTTGAAAATAGACCTGATAACATATCGGAACTTTTTTACGATTCCCCTAGGAAATGGTGGTTTCTAATGCAATTTAACGGATATAATGACCCATTTGAATACTTTAATGCAGGTGAGGAGATTAAAATACCAGAGCTATGAGTACAAGATATGAAAACTCTACTGGTATTGAAGCTCCTTTTGTTATTATTTCAAAGAAACCAATTGAAGATCCTTACGCTGTTTATGACAAAGACGATGAAAATTTTATCTTATTAAAAACAGAAGATGGTACTTTGATTTCATTTAGGGAGTCATGGGCTGATAGTGAAGGTGGAAGTAATACTGGAGTTGTTATTGAGCTATTTGACCCTAACAACTTATTTATTCAGCAATTTATTGATAATAATATAGTTAAAGGGTTTACTGGTTACGCTAAGACAAAAAAAGGAATCACAGCGTTTGAAGAAGCGTACACTGAGGTAGAGAAAGTATTTGAAGGAGACGTAAGTGGACTTAAAACTAGTATAAATACCCTAGCTAAATTGGAAGAACAACTATATGAAATCGACCATAAGCTCACCTTCTTCGGCAAATCTGCCAAGGCCAGAAGAAGGAGGAAGCTAGTAAAGGAGATAGATGAACTCGAAAAGAGTATAGAAAGGGGTAAGAATTTTACTGGGAACTTTAGAACTAGTTTTACTATAGATAACGAATTCTATATAACGTATGGGTTTGGTACTGATAAATCTTTATCCCCTTCTAGAGCATTTACTTTTTCAATGCTTGAGTATGCCCACGAATCTGGTAGACAAGGAGTTATAAAGTTAGAATTTGTACATAACAAAGGTCAATCCGAGAGGGCTGCATTTGAAAGAGCCGAAGCTAAAAGAAGACTTGAACATTCAAATAACACCCCTGGGTCTACGTTTAAAGGGTCTAGGTTGCTAGAAATGACTGCTGACGTGCGAGCTTCTCGTAGAGTATTTGATAGTAGGAATGATATCGTATTCCATATGGAATATACTTTACAAGAGTTTTTGAAAAGTAAAACTACCTCAACGGCTATCCCTTTAGTTTTTCTATCCCCTCAAGTTTTACCTAATCTTATAGCTAAGATTAAGGAAGCAGAGGCCGAAAACTCCTTAAAGGAGAGCATACCTACAAGGACTGGGGATCCTTGGTCGAAAATGCTTAAGGCAGCTAATTTTATAACTCTTCGTCATTTACTTCGTAAGTTTGGTTTTAAACTTGACAGTAGAGGTTCTTGGCAAGGCACCAACGGAGGAAACAGAACATTTTACGACTTAGCGATAAAAAAAAGTAAAGTTCTAACCCCTGTAGATCAAGTTATTAATATAATTAATAATATATACAGGGAATTAGAGATATCCCAAGGAAGTGATATAGTTAATAAAAATATTCTTAACCCTATCCACTCAAAAGCTTTTTTAGAAAATTTTCTAGATCCTCCCCATAGCAATAATTTGTTCCGAGATGTGCATTATAAAGCCATTCCAAAAAAGCTGAATATGGGTCAAGACGAGGGTATATTATACCAAGTTACTGACTCTATAGATCTTTCTAAGGATACAAGGGCTATACATTGTATAGGTGACGGTTATTTCATAGAAGGTGTTTTATTTAATCTACCTTACGCTGAAAATGAGAATATATTTCGTGAATTTGATAAAGGAACCCCAGGATCCAATATACATAGGTTTATGTCCAGAGCAGATTACGAAGGGTATGCAAAAATTTTAGAAGCTACCTATGTTGAACCTGTTAGAAGGTCTGGTAGGTTTGACCTTCCAGATGAATATGCTAAGAGGCTTGCTCCATCTGTTGCAAATAGGATAAGAGATAAAGTTCCTACTTTTTTATCAAACGTGGAAAATTCAAATGTTATATCATTTGTAGCTACTCATAAAAAAGAAGAATTCAAAACTCTTACTAGCGATCTAGTTACATTATTTGAGTATATACCTTTTGAGAGCTATAGAGATGATGATGGAAAAAAGAAAGCCTTCAAACTGTCCAAAAGTCTTAATGATGAGCAGATTTCTAGTATAGCTTTGTCAATAATTGATGCTGAATATAAAAATTCAACCAATTTGAAGTCCATGTTTGCATTTATATCAGAAGCGTTTGACCCTAAAAACTCTGAAACAGCAAAAAGTTATCAAAAAGTACTAGATGCTTTACGCCTTGAACTAGAAGGCTCTACATTAATTACTAATCATAATATAAGTCCGAACGCAATGAGGTTATATTTGCTATATTTACAAAAGCTATCATTTAATTATACAAGAATACAAGCAAAAACAACCCCTATGTTTTCTATATCATCAGATTACTGGATAAATAAACCCGTTTTGTTCCTGCACAAAAAATTATATAACCCAACACCAGAACCACATAGCACCTCTTTATCCCTTAACACACCATCCCCCTTTTCAGGAATGTATAAACTTTTAGGGCTGGAGCATGTAATTACCTCCTCAGAATGTTATTCATCCTTCAGTATACATAAAATTCCTTTAGCTACAGCAGAAGTTGAAAAAGCTGAAATAACTAACCCGTAAACGTAATATAATATATCATGGAAATAAGCAAAGCAGAAGTTAAAAGTAGTTGGAATCCAGCAGCCCCATCGGAGTTGATTTGTTTTATATTAAACTCGTCAGATGACTCCTATTTGTCTGTAAAATATACATCTCCTTTTAACAATGTTTTACCAGATGGTGGTGGATTTACTGGATACCCCCAGGAGAACGATATAGTACTTATAGTCCAACCTAGCAACTCTGATGATTGGTACTATATGAGTACTGTTGTTGGGGTTGACGTAACAAAGGATGATAATTTCATTGTTAACCATCCAAAAGGTTCAACTATAGCTGAGGGAGATAACCGAATGAGAGGTGTTGGTCTAAAGGGGAATGCTGGTCAACATTTGGAATTTGTCGATAAAGCTGGGGAATCTACTAAAACCCAAGGAGTATCCCTTACTGATGGCGCAGGAGGTAGAATATCCATGGTAAAAGGACCTAATGCCAGTGTAAATATGGAAGCTGGTCCTGACACTCGTATAAAATTAACTCAAGGAGATAATACAGCCTCAATAGTGCGTCCCCCTGACTCCTTACTAGCTGAAGCTAAGGGAAACACTACTGTTAGAAGCCGCGCTGGAGCATTGCGTCTAACAGTAGGGGCTACAGGTAGGAAGATAAACATCACTAATTGGGCCTCCAGAGTAGCTATGAGAGCAGGAGTGTGGGATATTGACGCAGGAGATATTGATATATTATCAGCTAGAAACTCTGTTAATATCCGAGCTATGAGCTTTTTACCAACAGATTTACCTTCCGTATTTATTGAAGCAAATAGAGTTATTCCTACAAGTGTTGTCCAAATTAGGTCTGGAGGAAGGATTGAGCTAAATTCTAACCTTTCTATTGAGCTTACTACGCTGGGAGTAATCAGGCTTAATGCTGTAGGTGGGGTATTTATAAATGGGACTACAGTTAATCTTAATAACCCAGCGTTTGCTGTGGCACTCCCCCCTTCCCTTAGTAATTATGAAAAATCCCTCGGAACAGCAGGTATCGGCTAATGTCTCTTAACCCAAACGATTGGATTCCTGATCCAGACCCTGGGGAAACTATATTTGGTTTTCCCACCTGTATGCTAGATTTAGGTCTTAAGGCTTTATCCTTATTGCCCCCAGAGGTTCTAGCTTTAATAGTTGATACTATAAATAAAGCTATTGCGGCTGCTAGAAGCTTCATTGCCGACTTAGTTGCTGGTTTATTTGAATGGTTGGGAATTGAAGAGTATGACTCCCTTCTTGGTCTTTTAGCTATTAAGATTGATTTAGGCTTTTTAGGGGTTGATAGTGCCCTCCTCCAGGCAGTAGGGTCGTTGATAGCAGTAGCAGCAATTATTGATGAGCTAGGTGCGTATTATGATATGGCTTTGAATGAGATTCAAAGTATAAAAGACTGTTTAGATAAATTTAAAGATAAAGTAGAAAGGGAAAGAGGTCCTCAAGGGACAGACGCTAATGGGAATACTATTCCGTTAGGCCCCACCGCAGCAGACGAGTTCTTACTAAGGTTTAAGATTGATGAGGTTAGTAAATTCATTGATAGTGCAAATGGTCTATTAGGTAGAATTGGAACTGTTATACAAGACAGGATTAACGGTGATGCATTGGACCCCTCTTCCATTTTAGCGAAACCTGATAGTGATGAAGAGGCTATATTTAGATTAACTTATGGTCCTCCTGAAAGCAAGACAGGTACTCTTCTTTTATCTGTTGATGGCTTGTATTATGATTCACAAGATAGAATATATTCATTATCTGGAGGTATTCCTACTGTAGAAGATATTGGATTTATACCCAATAGAGATAGATGGTCCATGGATCATGCTCCAAGTCTAGGAGGTAAAGGTACTAAGATAACCCTTGGTGATATTAACGACTACGTTGATACCCTTCTTGATATTGAAGTTGTAGACGAAAGTGATTTATTAAGAAGGCATTATGAGAAAGATCATCTTCTTAATACTTTAAATGGTTATAAGGCTAAAAATATTACAGATTTAGAAAGAAGCAAACAAGGTATTATTGATGCAGGCCATGATACTTCTTCTGCTATTTATATAAACTTCCAACAACAAATATTCTCTGAGATTGAAATATTTGATCTAAAGATTAGGAAGAGAAAGAAGCAAATTGAACTTGCAGTGAAAGCACCTGACCTATTTGGAGTAACTGATGTATTTGAGCCTGGAGAAGTTCCTGTAAATGATTTCGGTTATTTAAGTAAGATCCATTTAAACATTGCTCTAGAGAAACAACGTAAGTTAGTACTAGATCATGGTGAAGTAAGTGGTGTAATCTTACCACTGAAACCTATCTTTGTTGGTAATAGTAACTCTGAAAATAGTGTTACCATTGCCCCTTTACTAGTATCTCAAACTGGGGTAGGAACAGTCTCAGAGGTATATTCTCCTGAAAAATCTAATGAGTTACTTCCTGTTTTAACTCTTACTGACCCTATAGCAGTAGATAACCTAGTATCTGTTTATAATTTCTTAGATTCAGAAGTAGTTACCCCAGGCTCTAATGCGTTTACAGTACTTAACTGTAATGGAGATACTAAGCAAAACGCACAGTTAGTTGGAAAAGCTTCTTCTGATGTTTTCTCTCAAGGTCTTGCTATACCTAAACTAAAAGGTATTGTTAGGTACGAGGATGACCCTAACCCTAGTAATAATTTCCTAAAGTATAAAGGATTAGGAAGTTACATAAAGCTACCTCAAACCCCTGAGATGCAAAATCTAATGTATAACCAGAAGGGATGCTCATTTGATTTCTGGCTACATATGTCTGGGTTAGGAGAAGGACAGAACGATTGGGAAGCTGATAATGCAGCAGACTTCAACCTAGGTAACGATGCCTCCTCAGACGCTGCCTGGACTGATTTCAATTACTATAAAATAATATTAGCTAATGATAACACTGGTGGTACAGTTTCTGACCCTACTAAGACTGATATTGAAAATTCAGGAAATGTAGTAATAAATAAATCTACAGATAGAGTACGAGGAATGATGATGGGTTTCACAAGAGATCCTTTATTTACTAGCGGAGTAAAGACTGACCCAGAAACTGATGTAGGAATAGATCCCACAACGGCCACAGCAGCAGGTACTTCTTTCTTTATAGCCCCTACTCAATCTTGGTCAAGTAGTGGTGTTGGCTTCTTAAGGTCTGATGATTGCATACCTGAGTCAAGCACTTATAGGGGTCTTAGGATACCTATTAATAATACTACTACTAATGGATTATCCTTAAGTTCTGCTTCAACTGGTTTTATACATCTAAGCGTAACTTTTGATGTTATTAATGATAGTATTAAAGTATATCTAAACTCAGAATTATTACAAGAAGATACCATATCAGGAGTATTTGGTACGGACCCAGGAGATTCCCCTAAAGTCCCTAGCTTCAAGAAAGACAATAGCTTCCAATATGGGTTGAACACTATCCCTGCTACTCAAACTCTTGATTTCAAAGATGGTCCCAAAAATGACAGCTACTTCACTCCTTGGATACTTGGTGGGGCTTGGACTGATGGGTTGTTTATAGATACCGATACTAGCTCAGGAGGGTTTATGGGGACAGGCTCTGGCGTATATAGTGGTCTAGGTGGTCATTTAGGAAGCTTCAAGATTTACTCGAAACCACTAACTACATTAGAAGTACTTAAAAACTATGAAGCTCATAGAATCCTATTTAACAATATCAACTTATCATGACCTCTAATTTATTCGGAATAACTCCTACAAGGAGTACCATAAAATCCTTAGTAAATACTCAGGAGTCGTTGGTAACAGGCATTAGATACCCTATTGGTAAAAAAGGGGTACTATTTAGCAAATCATCTAAAGAGGAGCTACTAAGAGGACAACTACTTCAACTACTCTTCACGGTCCCTGGAGAAAGGGTTATGCTTCCCACTTTCGGGTTACAAATTAAGCAGTATTTATTTAGCCCTGTAGGTGCTACTGATATAAGTAGTATTAAAAAAGCAATATATAAACAGGTAGGGTTTTACATTAATACAGCAGAGTTAGTAAGTCTTGTTGTAAATGAAATAGAAGAAACAGCTACAACCCTTCAAGGCTTGTCTATACAGATGAGGATAAGGGACAAAGATACTAATGAGGTTATACCTCTGGAGTTTATACTATGACTACTAACATTCCGTACACTACAGCAAAATCAGACTTTCTTAAATTTGTGGAGTTTAAGGATGATTCTAAGTCCTCGCTAATTGATTATGCCGCCACCGATTTCCTTAGCTTAAGGGACTCTCTTATTTCTTATATTCAAGCAGTATACCCTTTAGATTATGGTGTATTTTCTGAATCTGATCTTGGGATGATGTTTATAGAGTTAATTGCCTACATGGGAGCAGTAATGTCCATGAAAACAGATATGATTGCTCATGAGATGTTTCTAAAGACAGCAAAAAATCCTAATAATCTTCGTAAGTTGTTTGAGCTTATTGGTATTGGTTTTAGGGGACCGACCTCAGCAGCAGCTATGCTTACAGCCACGGCAGACCCTCCCTTAGGCATTGATAGCAGCTTATCTATAGAGGCTAGTAAAAGAGTTATATCATCTACTTCCCCTTTAGATGGATCCCCTGTTAGTTATACGTTATACTCTTCTGATAATGGGAGCCTTAATAACCCAACATTTGAGTCAGATTTAGTTATAAAATCATCAGAATCTGTTGATGGTGCTGGGCTCACATGGGAGAATTTAGTATTAGTAGAAGGCTCTTTCTCAAGAGACAAAGGTACATTTACTGATGTAGATGTTCTAAAGGAGCTTCAGTTAACTAATTCACCAGTGGTAGATGGAAGTGTACAAGTGTATATTGAAAGTACAGATGCTAATGCAAGTGGAGTATACACTGAGGTTAAGTCTTTACTTTCTACCTCCTCATCAGATCTAAAAGTTTTCCAAGTAGTTTATGGAGACGATTTCTCAGCTAAGGTGCTATTCGGTGATGGGGTTATTTCGGTATTACCACCTACCAACTCAGAGTATGTAATTACTTATAGAGTGGGAGGAGGTCAGAGGGGAAATGCTATTACTGGGCATGTTTCTACTGTAATAGATGACTTGGATGGGAAACGCTTAACTTTATCTAACAGACTCCCATTCACTGGCGGGTCTGAAGCAGAGACTTTAGAACATGCTAAGAAGTATGGTAAGTTGGTATTTAGGCAGCAAGATAGAATAGTCTCCTTGGATGATTACATTGCCTACGCTAACACTTACAGAGGGCCTCTAGGAACGGCTATAAAGGCTTCGGCAGCAACTAGGAAAGCATATAGCTCTGCTAATGTAATCGACCTGTACGTTCTGGAGAGGGCCTCCTCAAACCAATTGCAGAAAGCGTCTATTGCATTAAAAGAAGCTCTAATAGCTGATATTCAACCTAAAAAAATGCTAACAGATGAGGTGGTCATTGTAGACGGGCTTATTAGAACTTTGGATTTAGCTATTAATATTACAGTAGATACGAGGTTTAAATCTAAAGAAGGTATAATAAAAACTAATATATCAAAAGTTATCACTGACTATTTCAATGCAGACAATAGAGAGTTTGGAGAAACCTTTCAGCCTAATGAAATTTCCAGAGAAATATTCACTAAAGTACCTGACGTAAGAATAGCAGAGGTTACCAACTTTATCACGCCTGTAGACCTAGAGTTTAACGAAATCCTACAACTAAATAACTTTTTCTTAACTTTTAATTATGTCTAATAAATACACAAAAAGGAACTATGTAGAAGTAGTTCAAAAAATAACTCCTGAAATATATAAGGAGGAAGACCTAAAGTTAGCTTCAGAGGAGGAAGATCTAACCCTTAAGATATTAAGAGGCGATGCTGAACTTATTGAGAAATTTTCTACTTCACTGAATCCATTAGTAAGCAGTATTGATTTAAGTTCTCACTGGGAATGGGAAACAAGCTCACTAATGTCAAGAAGGGTATTAGCAGGTTTTATAAAGCAAAATAAACTAACTAGTGTTACGCAGGAATCTTTTGATTTAGAAATATTAACTCCATTAGGGTATAGTCTAGGGGATTATAGCTCTTCCTCTACTTTTAGGACTTTTTTAAGAGACATTCTTTTTCCTAAGATTTCCATGGGGGGAGGTACAATTCCTAACCCTAATATACAAGACCTTACTAAGGAAGTCTTTGGATCTACTAAAGAGGAAACCTATACCTATCTTAGTAAAAGTCTAGGATTGTTGTATTTGTGTATTTATGATAGAGAAGACGATATTACTTCTCTTAGTTCTCTTGTATTAGATCTACTGGCTAAAAATTTATATGAAGATAAGCCTATAGAAACTTTAGATGCAGTTAATATCTTCAAGGAAGCAATTTGGAGTGCTTCTGGGACGATACCTGCCACCTATTCTAACTTATTAATACCTGAGTTTGTTTCTGGTGCAGGGACTTGGACAAGTGGGACCCAAGGGCTAGAAAAGCTAAAGACTTGGACTAATATTCTTTACAGTAACACGGAATTAGACAAAGATGATACTTTTGTAAAAGATTATCTCATTGATTACTTCGATAACAATATTACCCAAACGTCTATAAAAAATAGAGGCCCTTTATATAGGTTCAATCAAGCATTTGGCTTCTTACTCGCAGATATAAACAGCCAAATAATATCTCTAAAAACTCTAAACTCTATTGATGAGTGTCCTAAGGAATACCTTCCCTATCTAGCAGATCTGCTTGGGTGGGAATTCTATACTAGCAATGTGGACTCTTGGAGAAGGCAGCTAAGAGAGGCTAGATCACTCCTAAGAAGGAAAGGAACCAAGCAAGGTCTTATTGATTTGTTGGAAGTTATACTTCCTGCTGCTCATATTGATTTTGAGAAAAACTTTTCAGAGTACTTTGAGTCTTATATTCCTAATCTAATATACTACATTATAAAGACTGCTTCTCCTAAGTTTGATGATACTTGCTCAGGAAGTGCATGGAGTCAGGCTGATGCGGAAGATTACGCATGTGGAGAATGGGACCCCAGTAACTCAGATAATTCTCTAAGGTTTGTAATAGACCATATATTACTTGAAGCAGTACAGAAGTACCCCTATCTTTTCAATATAGATGGCTACCCTTTCCAGTTAGACAACCCAGATTTTGTATTTAACTATAGAGGTAGAGACTTTAGTATACCTCCTTGGGAGCATGAGAAGTTTTATAAAAATTGTGATCTTATAGACGAGTTGGTTGAATTCTTTACTGAAAAACTTATATGTTTAGGAGTACCTATTGCAACCGCTAACTCTTTTGAAGATTACATTCTTGATAACACCATTAGAGGATATCAAAAGCCTGAGCTATATGGAAATTCTTTTTTATTCTTTACAAAGGCATTAAACTTAGCTCCAAATTATGACTCCATTATGGAGAACTTTGAGAAGAATAAGTTTGATTATCTTCCTCTATGGAATGGAAAATCTTCTCACTTCAATCTAACTGTATCCTCTGGAGCTATGGATGATGGGTTTTTCGTACAGACCTCCTTTACTACAGAAGACTTCTTTGAAGCTTTAAAAGCAGTAAAGAGTTTCCTCCCAGCTAAGGCTATAAAAAGATTACATGTTGATTTAGACCAGTCGGAGTCAGTATTCCAATACTCCAAGATGCAGCCCAGGCTAACCATGCCTACTGTAGACTTCGCTAACCCAAGTGGAGCTATGGCTTCTTTCGAGACTTCAACCTTGAACATGAGACATGATTCTCTTGGTTTAAAAGGCATAAATGTTGATCCTGATTTCGCTTTCGGGTCACCAAGGTCTACTAACAATCACACAGATCTCCCTGTATTCAAAAGGGACCGACTAAAGTTCGGAAGAGTATCAACACAAGATGCTTATGTAGACTCTAGTAGTGTATTTACTGCTAGTGGACCTTACGAGGTTGTACAACCTAGGTCTGCTAGTAGAAGAAGAAACTTTGAGAAGAACTTGTCCAAAGGTAACCACTTCAATAGATTAGGTTTTAATCAGCCTACTTTCTTAAATAGAACTGAGAAAAGAGTAGACAATTCGGTTACTCCTGGGGTAACCACAGACTTCCTAACCCTGGGCCTTATACCTAGCTCCAATAGCTTCCAGACGATTGATTCAGTACATGATCTACCAAAAGTTTATCTTACTTGCGAGCATAAAGATTCAACTAATGTAATAGATGGAGCTAAGACCTCTCTATGTTTTAATACTAGAGGAACAGAATCCATAAGTATTGATAGTGAGGAATCACATCCTTATAGGTTTAGAGATAATCTTGAGGATATTCATGATTTCCTTTTTAAGCATCTAGACAAAAGGCTTTTCCTACAAGCCAAACTAACTATTGAATTAAACTCTAATATACTAGGTACATCCTCTTGGAAGGATGAAATATTGTCTCTGAAAAATAAGTTATGGAATGCATATGATTTCTCTTTAGAAGACGATTTTCATAACATAAAGCTAGACAATAATGAAATAGTAAAGGACGCTGGGAGAAAAGGTATAAATTATCTATATCTTAATGATTATGTGAAGAATGGACGGCATTCTTTAGGACAAAGCTTACTTAATGATTTAGATTTAGGGGGGTCCTCCTTAATGTCTCATGTGTATGGTCCTATCTTTTGGAATGGTCATATAACAGTAGATGGCTCAGGTATTAACCAACCTAACAAATATAAGAAGAATACAAAATTAGGTCATAATTATGAGTTTGATGTATTAGCTTCTGGTATTTCAGGTATTGATTATTACGGTCTAGGTTTTAATATGGACGTAGTACAAGAGTATGCTACTTTTAGTTTCCTTAGTGGGGTGGAGATAGTTTCTAGAGGAGGCAATAATAAGGTTTCTCTTTATAACCTAAGTTCAGATGAAGGCATTCTACCTAAAACTTCTCCTTTACTTGGTAAGAACCTTCTTACTCTAAAGAATAGAAGTGGCGTTCAACGAATAAAGTTCCCTTTTGAAACACTGGCTACTGACCTTGCACACACTGGGTCGTTTTACGGAGAAGGGGAGAACTTCCTAACACCAGAACATGCTTTCTCTGTAACAGCTAGTTCTCTATATCTTAGGGAAGAATCCAGTGCTGCGGGGCTAGGGTCTGTTAAGTTTTGGATTAGAACCGTACCAGAAGAGGTAAAAGGAGAAAAAGTAATATGGGTTTATACTTCTAATAATAAATGGGAAATGTTCCCTACGTCTTATTTTGAATCTGGAGATAAGAAAAAAGCAGATTGGTCTAAGATGTTAGATACCTGTCATACTTTTAATCATAAAGGTAAAGAGATTGAAAATAAAAAAGGATGCGCTTCCATAGCTGTTGCTAAAGAATCACTCTTTCATATAAGTGCAAGTGACCTGGAGACTGATAAGGTAGGATTTAATACTTTAAATAGGCACATAAAAGTACCTATGGATTATTATGTTAAATATAACCAAGTACATAGAAAAGATCAGAAATACGTCATAGAAGTATTTGGAGACACTACTGCTGATGAGAAGAAGTATTGGGCATTTGCTGGTATAAATGCGGTAGATGAAACTATGGCCTTTAGATCAGGTTTAAAGTTTAAGTTTATGCTGCCTGATTATACTCTAACTAATACGGATACAGATAAAGAGCTTCAGTTCTTTAAAGAAAATGGAGATGCTGTTCCTCTAGGGTCTAAGATATCTATAAACCTTAAAGGAGAAGTTCATTTAGGTAAGGAAAAGTTAACGGCTGCTATTAGGGGAAATGACGGTAAAATTAAACTTTACTGCTCTGTAGATGCCATGGTTAAAACTTATGGAAATGGAGAGTACTTCTTAGTAAGAGTTGAAGGGTTCTTTAACCTAATAGATTATACCTTAGGTAATTTCCTCGATACTTTAGAAACATTTAGTTATACCTTAACTTACTTTGATAATATATATGAGTCATTTCCTCAAAACGTATTTGATCCAATAGCAGAGTCTTTAGACCACTCTTTACTTTCAGGTATCCCAGGAGATTCAGGTGGCGTTCCTGGCTACGATCAATCAACTTATGTAGATGGGGACCCTGTTACGACCCCCATGTATGGCCGTATAAATGGAATTTTTCAAGGAGCGCAATACAGGTCATTTAGCTACCTGCGCCAATATGTGGAAGGCTCTTGGCCTTCTTGGATTCCCGCCAACCCTAACTTAGTATACGGAGGACCCGATAACATTTGGCCTGAATTCCTAGAAAGACCAGCAGATGACCCATATTACGGGATGATCACCGAGGATGTAGACTATCAAAATTCTAACCCCTATAGTCAGGATCCTACACCTACCGTAGACCCTATTTTTCACTTCACACAAATTCCTACAGCGAATCCTTTTAGTGCAAGCTCTACAGTAGTAAGCTGTTCTGGTATGTCAATAAGTGATATAAAATATACTGGGCATATAAATTCATATATAAAAGAATATCATAATGAGCATTTATACTGGAGGTTTCTTTATCATCTTGGGACACACGGACAAGAAACACTTAATATGGGGCATCAAGAAATTATACCAAAAGATTCAAATAGCTTCTTCGATTTCGGCGCGAATGCTGAAATTGAAGGATATGATATCTCCTCTTTGTGGAGGACACATTCTAAACGTAAGGATAACAAGGTAACAGGAGATCCATTAAATTACCCTGATGGTTCTTACTGGAAGTATAGAGGACGTATAGAGGGACATTACCCATATTACCCCGATAACGATGGTACACAACCAACTGTCCTTAATCTTGTACCTAGGGAAGATTTAACTTTTTGGACCCCACCAGTTAATACTGATTCTACTCAAGATGTTTGGGT
>Ga0233410_10000196_pt1 | contig 21332 bp, 19 predicted proteins | sample Na_anoxic_1_MG_FD_179869 | JGI IMG/M metagenome (GOLD analysis project Ga0233410, IMG submission 179869) | Seawater microbial communities from Saanich Inlet, British Columbia, Canada - Na_anoxic_1_MG | ecosystem: Environmental > Aquatic > Marine > Inlet | place: Canada: British Columbia...
CTTATTCCATTCCACGAGTACGACTCACTCAATGGAGCGATGGATTACTATGCTAATTATCCATGGAAAGCCATAGCTCTAATCAATAAATCCATCATCAGTAGCCCCTAGCCAGCCAATCGCCCTGATTGTCCGGTGGGCAATGCGTTTTTTCGTTAGTAGAAGTTGCTGGGGTGTGTTATAAGCTCGGGCTAAATAATGGAGGGTGTACTAGTTAAAAAGGAAGGGGAGCCGGTAAAGCAATTTTCAGTGATGCTGCAGAATCGTGCCGGAGCGCTAGGGTCGTTAGTTCGGCTCGTTCGCTCCGCGAAGGTTGAGATCATTGGCATAAGTATCCAAGATTCGAAGGACGCAACCATCGTGAGGATGGTGGTCACAGATCCGGATACTATTTTTTGCCTGTTTGCTGAGAAAGGAATTCCTTACACGATTTGCCAGATGGTTGTGATTGCTCTGAGAGAATCGGGAATCGGCTTGGGAGCCTGTCTAGAAGCGCTGATGGCTGCCGAAACAAATGTTGATTTTGCGTATTCTTTAATGGCGCATCCCGACAGGCAGAGTTTAGTAGCGATGCACTTGGAAGACTATTCCTTTGGTATCGATGTGCTGAACCGTTCAGGCTTTAAGGTACTCTATCAAGAGGATTTGTCGCGATAGATTGACGCTAAATGACAAGCTTGTTTGTTTTAAATGAGTTGTCACTTGCGGATTGCTTGGAAACCCAGCTTCTGTCAAAATTGTTACTTGTGGATTTGGACGACTTAGTGAATGGTCGCGCCTGTCTATGAATGAACAAATTTTACAGTCCGCAGCTGCACAGGCTCGTGGATTAGCAATCGACGCGGTTCACGCGTGCTCATCTGGCCACCTAGGTCTTCCTCTTGGTTGTGCTGAAATAGGTGCCGTACTTTTCGGTGAAAGCCTCAACTTTGATCCAGCTGCACCAAAGTGGCTCAACCGCGACCGCTTCATCCTTTCCGCTGGTCACGGTTCCATGTTTATCTACACATGGCTTCACCTCAGTGGTTACGGTGTTTCTCTTGAAGATGTGAAGAGCTTCCGCAAGCTCGACAGCATCACTCCAGGTCACCCAGAATTCGATGAAACTCCTGGTATTGAAGCGACTACTGGCCCACTCGGGCAGGGAATCGCAAACGGCGTAGGCTATGCAATTTCAGGCAAGCGCGCCGCAGCTCGTTACAACACGGCTGACCACACACTTTTCAATCACAACATCGTGGTGCTCGCTGGTGACGGCTGTATCCAAGAAGGTGTAGCACGTGAATCAATCGAATTCGCTGGTCACAGTGGCCTCGATAACCTCGTTCTCATCTATGATAGCAACGACGTAACACTCGACGCAATGGCTGACGTTTCCCAGGGAGACAAAGCTCAAGACTACTTCGAGTCACAGAACTGGAACGCGGTAACAATCGACGGTCACGACCTCGCAGCAGTGAAGTCCGCTGTTGATGCTGCTAAGGCTAACTCAAATGGTAAGCCATCTGTAATCATTGCTAAAACTGAAATCGGCCGTGGTATTCCACAGGTTGCTGGTACCCAGAAAGCACACGGAGAAGGTGGAGCAAACTTCGCAGCGGAAGCGCGTGCAGGTCTTGGCCTTCCAGAAGGTTCGTTCTTTGTCTCTGACGATGTGCGCGCATTTTTCGCAGCAAAAGCAACCGAAGGCGCAGCAGCAGTTGCAGCTTGGCAGGTGACTTACGATGCATGGGGAGCTGCTAACCCGGCACTAGCCGAAGAACTCAGCAACGGGGTTGCTAAAGTGGTTCCTAGCGAACTGCTCGACCAGATTCCAGCATTCGAAGCTGACTATAAGGATGCAACTCGCGGCACTGGCAGCGTAGTGATTAACAAGGTCGCTGAGCTCGTTCCTCAGTTCCTCACAGGTTCTGCTGACCTTTTCGGTTCTACTAAGAACTACATCAAAGGTGGTGGAGATTTCTCCGCAACTGACGCGACTGGCCGTAACCTCTGGTTCGGTATCCGTGAGCACGCAATGGGTGGTATCTGCAATGGTATCGCCTACGACGGGTTGTTCCGCGCATCTGGCGCCACATTCTGTGTGTTCGCTGATTACCTCCGCCCATCTATCCGTATTGCCGCGTTAGCTAAGCTTCCTGTGACTTACATCTTCACTCACGACTCCGTGGGTGTTGGTGAAGACGGTCCTACGCACCAGCCAGTTGAGACTGTGAGTGGCCTCCGCGTCATTCCTAACCTTGATGTGATGCGTCCAGCTGATCCTGAAGAAGTGGCTGCAGCCTATGCCGCTTCACTTGGTCGTACGGATGGTCCTACAGCACTTATCTTCACTCGTCAGGGTGTGCGTCACAACAGCGAAGTGCCAGTGGCAACTCGCCGTGAAGGCACACTCAAGGGTGGTTACGTTCTTAAAGAAGAGAAGGGCGAGCTCAAGCTCATCCTTATGGCTTCTGGTTCAGAAGTTGGCCACATCGTGGAAGCTGCTGAGCAACTTGGTGACGGCGTGCGCGTGGTCTCCATGCCATGTCTCGAGCGTTTCGACCGTCAGAGCTGCGAGTACAAAGCAAGCGTTCTGCCTGCTACATGCACTAAGCGCATCGCTATCGAAGCGGGTGTTTCCGGACTTTGGTACAAGTACACTGGACTCGACGGCGACGTTCTTGCTATCGACCGTTTCGGTATCTCCGCTCCTGGTGATGTTGTGATGGAGAAGCTCGGAATGACTGCTGGTCACGTTGTGACTGCAGCTAAAAACCTTCTTAGCTAGTTTCTGCTAAAATTATTTTGACCATCGGTTCACCTTCATTTGAGGGTGAGCCGATTTTTTTGGTACATTGTGCAACTTTTTTAGAAATTGCAGGTTTCACTCGTTGAATCTCGTGGCTATGCTGCGATTCTTAATCCAAGCTAGTCCTCCACCATGAAGTTTATTCCGACCACCGCCGCTGCCCTATTACTAGGTCTTACTTCCGCATCTCTTGCTCAAGAGAAGAAAGCACGTGGTGAGGGGGGGCGCAGGCCTTCGCGTGAAGATATGCTCGAGCGCTTTGATCTCGATAAGGATGGTGAACTTTCTGAAGAGGAGCGCAAAACGGCACGTGAAGCTAGACCCCAGCAGCGTGGACCAAATAGACGACCCGCAGAGAGAAAACCACACGGTGAATCTGGAGGGACCCAGCATAGTGATGAGCGGCGTAATAGGCATATTGAGAAGTTTGATATAAATAAAGACGGTAAACTTTCCGAAGAGGAGCGCCGTCTAGCGCGCGATGAAATTGCCAAAGGTTTTGGCCAACGTGGCGATAAAATGCGTGAGCATATGCTCAAGAAATTTGATGAAGACGGCGACGGTAAACTCTCTGAAGAAGAACGTCAGCAAGCCCACAAAGAGATGCGGCGTAATCAAGACGTGATTTCAGACAGAATGACTAAGGCAAAAAAACGCCTCATGATGCGGTTTGATACTGATGGAGACGGAAAAATTTCTGAGGAAGAAAAAATGGCTGCTAAAAAGCTGATAGAACACCGCATTGGGGAAATAAAGCTGGAACTTATCCGTAAGTATGACGCCGATGGAGACGGTAAACTTTCCAAAGAGGAACGCCGTACTGCCCACGAGGAAGAAAAGCAGAAAATGCTAGATCGATTTGATTTAGACAAGGATGGTGAACTCAATGGGAAAGAAAAGAAAGCAGCTTTCGAGTATATGATGGAGCACCAACCCTATCGCTTAATGCACCAGATGAAAGGGCAGAGAGGTAGACCAAAGCATGGTAATCGAGACGGGAAACCCCAAGCTAGGGATGGTAGGCGCGACTCACCTCAGCGTCCATAATTGCCCTTTATACCGCGCCTAACATTGGTTTCGCGAGAGCTTACTAACTTAGGGCAGGGCAGGGAGGCTGAGTAGCACCGGGTGGTGGTCTGAGGCTGAATGACCTTGTACCCCAAGGTTGATGTCGATTTTGAATTGTGCCTTTTTGATAGAGGTCGAGGTGAAAATGTGATCGATGCGTGACCCAGGTAAGAGTACCGGTTTCCACCCGCTGGAAGTAAGGGCTTGCTGCTTCCCGTGGTCGATAAGCATACCGGAGGTGAGCAATTGTTGCACGGAGGGGTTATCCGTGTGTGCGTTGAAGTCGCCCATGAGGATGAACGGATCCTGTTGATGGCTGCGAGCCTTGATAGTTTTGAGTATCAGTTCGCCAGATTTCACCCGCGACGGCTGGTTGCGGTGATCCCAGTGGGTGTTGTAAATGTAGATGGAGTCTCCTTTTTTCGGGCCAGTCAGTTTGGTCAACCGTGCCCAGCTACAGATTCGGGTGTAGTTGTTACCCCAAGTTCGGCTGTTGGGCACGTCTGGGGTGTCGGACAGCCAGAAAGTGCCGTGCTCTTTCGGGTCGAGTTTCCAGATTTTGCGATCATATAAAATGGGCGAGTATTCTCCGCCTTTTTTCCCGTCGTCCCTACCGACTCCAACATGGCTGTGATCGGGCAGAGCTTTGGTGATGTCGATCAGTTGCTTATGCCTGACCTCTTGCATGCCGATAATGCTTGCTTTGTTGTTGCGCAGATAGTCGGTGAGTTTGTCTTTTCTCTGCAGCCAGTCACGTGCGCCTGTATCACCCTTCGTGTCTTGGCGGATGTTGTAGGAAATGATGTTGAGTGGTGCAATACCGGCCAATAAACTGGTGCAGGTCAGAAACAGGAGGGCAAGTGGACGTATAATCATGTTCGGAGACTAAGCTAAAATCCCTGGCTGCGCAGCTAAAAATCAAGATAAGGTGAAGTCTTGAAAAAGAGTTTTCTAGTAATTAATTCTATTAGATAGAGATGGAATATGTTTAAAACTAACTACCTTAGTCTGCAGGAATAGCGCAGAGCCTAATGAGTGAGAATCTCCTGCGAATCCGAACGAATCAAAAGAATGAAAGTAGATCAACCAGAGGTTAAACTAGGCACCTTCGAAAAGTATTTGGTGCTCTGGATTCCACTCTGCATGGTGGCTGGCGGTTGGTTGTCTCGCTACACTTCGATCGGTGAATCCATCGAAATTTTTTCCATTCGGGGGATCTCGATCCCGATAGGTCTCTGCCTATTCTTCATGATGTATCCGGCGGTTCTCAACCTGAGAGCTTCGGAGTTACGCAAGCTCAGGGAGACGCCCAAGCCCATCTTATTGACCTTCGTATCGAATTGGCTGGTCGCCCCGCTGGTAGGATTTGGGCTGGCGAAGATCTTCCTGTCTGGCCACGACGAGCTTTTCGTCGCGGTGATTCTCCTCAGTGCCAGCCCGTGCACGGCGATGGTTCTGGTCTGGGGTGCGATGGCCGATGGCAACCAGGAGCAGAACGTTGTCAACACCAGTCTCAATACCATCACGATCATGATTTTCTATGCACCTCTCGTTGCTCTCCTCACGGGGATTCAGAACATCGAGATCGATCGATGGGGGCTGGTGATCTCAGTTCTCGTCTTCATCGGATTACCCATGCTGCTCGGACTGTTGACGCGCAAGATTGTTATCCCTTGGAAGGGGGAGGCATGGTTTGATGATGTTTACCGCCCCGTTCTAGGCAGGGTCTCTATGGGCGCGCTGCTGGTCACGCTGATCGTGCTGTTCGCGCTGAATGGTACGACGATCATGGGCAATCCAGAATCTCTGTTGTTGATATCGGTGCCACTGCTGTTGGGGTTCGTCATCGTCGTGGGGTTCAATCTCCTGATGACAAGGCTTCTCCGACTGATGTATCGAGAGGCAGTGATCACGGTAATCATCGGATCCTCCAGCCATTTCGAGATCGCGATTGCTACCGCCATTGCCACCTATGGTGTGGGATCGGTAGCAGCACTAGGAACTACCATGGGGCTGTTCTGGGAGATTCCTATCATGTTGGGGCTGGTGTACTTTGCGCGGTATCTCGATAGCAAAGGCTTCTGGTCCAAGCGTTAGCTAGCTGTGCAGGTCGTCCCCTTTCTATAAGTTTGATCCTTGATGTGATTCGACTTTTCCAGCGAAACGAGTGGGTGGAATTACTCTGATTTTAGAAGTTCTGAGTAGCTCTAGCCCTGAGGAATATTGGGCTAGATAGCTCATTGGCGACTGCGGTGACTGTCGCTGTGTTTCCTGAGTGAGTGGAGGTGATGAGCATAGTTAGACCACTGGCTGATCCGTCCTCTCCGTCGCCAGCATACCAGTTGACGAGATCGGGGGACCATTGGTAGGTGGCGTGGATGTCGGTTGGGAATTGCTGGTTTACTGGGTGGCTGAAGGTGATGGTTTTTCCTTCTTTGATGGGTTTAGAGAGGCCCGTTGAGCGTAGGTCCGGGCGGGTGCCGAACCAGGCTTCGAGTCCGTTTTCAATACCATCTCCGTCGGGGTCGAGCCGAAAGCCAGTTTCCGTGCCGACACTATATGCTGCGATCCAGTCTGTGAATGTGGGGTTAGCTGCTAGCAGTGGGGTTCCGGGGTTGTTGAATAGTGAGGTGACCTCTGATGCGGTGAGTGCTTTGTTATAGACCTGGACGTCGTCGAGGGCGCCATTGTAATTATAGGAATTCGAGTTCCAGTAGGTGCCCATCGTCCACACTGCATTGGTCCGCACCGGAATGTTTGGAGCGGAGGTGCTGGTGGTGACCTGCACGCCATCGATATAAATTCGGCTACCGACGCCTGGCTCGTGCACGCCAACTATATGGACCCACTTGCTTGCCGCGTTGCTGTAGTTCATCAGTGTGTCGGGTGTTACGATGTTGGATGGTGTGAACTGAATCTTGTCAGAGCCGTTTGTCTTGAACGCATAAATATCACCCGTGTTGCCAGTGCCTTCAAAGCCTGCGAGGCAGGTGAAACCATGGGCGGCATTGGGTTTTACCCACAGTGAGATGGTCACTGGCACTGCGCCAGTAAGATTGAGATCGGATGAATCGCTTAAGGTGAAGCGCGGGTTGTTGTAACCATTTCCCGCAGATCCGGCGACCCAGCTTCCACCAGCGGCGGTCGTTGCGTCGTTGTCGTTAACCGACGAGTCGACCGCGGTGGTGGTGTCGCCAGATTCGTCAAACTTCCAGTGGCCGATCAGTCCGGCGACCGGCCCCGCTCCTGCATCTCCCGTGGCGACTGTTAGGTTGCTCGTGAAAGTGCCATTCCCCGTGTTTCCAACTGCGGCAATGCGGTAGTAGTAGCTGGTGTTTGCCGCCGTCATCTCGTCTTCGTAACTGATTGCATTGGCTGCCAGCGCAAACGTATCATAGGTGCCGAACGCCGGATCAGCCGAACGCCGGATGATGAATCCAGTCTCGCTTGAGTAGCTGTCGATCCAGCTCAAATCCACCTTGGTGCCTTCTGAAATGGTGCCAGCGACGCCTGTGAAGCTAGCCGGAGCAGCGATGCCGCCAAGACCTGTCGAGAAACTGCCGACGGATGACCAGTCGGACTCCGTAGTGCCGGTAGCGAGGAAGCGGAAGTGATATTCGGTATCGCCCAGCAGACCTGATAAAACTCGAGTCAGCACGGCATCCTTAACGGCGGCACCGAAGGAGTGTGAACCACCGCCGGACGCAGCGGTCCAGGTGGCGACGGAGCTTTCTCCCTGATCCGCAAAAGCCCATACGAGCGTCACGTTGTCGGCATTTTCGTTGCGCAGTTGGCTGCCTACAGTGGCTCCATCATCCGTGATACTGTTCACTGTTGGAGCTCCCATCAATGGGCCGCTGACTGGGGGGAATCGGGTTGTCCAATCCATTGAGATGGTAAACTGGCCGTTGGCACTGGTATCAAATCTTGGAGTGGGGTTTTGCGGGACTCCGGGAGTGTAGGTCTTGACCCGGATCTCTCCCGAGTCTTCGTCTAGTTCGACAAGTCGGAAAAAGCCATCACCTCCGTTGGGCAGCACTTTGTTGTAGTCGGTGACCATCTGCAGCACGTTGAGACCAGCTGCGTTCTGCTTTACCTGGTGCGTGCTCTGGCTGGTGTGACCGCTCAAGACCATGAAGACTTGAGGGTTATTCTTCACCAGTTTGTCGAAGATCTGAATTTGACTATTGCGACCCGGTCCCGACGTGTAAGGATTATTTGGAGGGCCGTGAGCCGTCCCTTCAAACACGTGAGTCGTGATAATGGTCGCCATGCCGGGGTTGGCGTCGATGATTCCTTGAGCCCAGGCGATGGCATCAAACGCGGGAACATCCGCTGGGTCGGGAGTTGAGCCGGGGCGGTGACCGGGAGCGTCGTATTCCAGGTTGAGCATCAGGTATTCCCGTGCGTCGATCGCATTTGACGACTTGATGATATGCCAAGTATTTAGGTCGTTAGAGCTGACGCCCTTGTATTGGGGCTGACCTGCGTAACGATGTGTCCCGTTTGCACTGCCGAAGTAGTCACGGTAGTTGTGCGCCCATGCACCAGCTGGATCAGCGCCCGCTTGGCTGCTATCTTCCTCGTGGTTGCCGTAGTTTACATTCCAAGGGATTCCAGTGCCGCCGTCGGCATTGGTGGCGGTGTCGAGCGTCACCATGGCAGCCTCTGCGCGTGCGTATTCAGTGAGATTATTGCCGTTTTCAACAATATCTCCCACCTGTGTGACAAAGCGGATCTTGTTCGTCTGGGCATTGGCTGCGATCCAGTCGGTTTGAACGGTAAAGGAGGGGTAGTGGGTGGTTCCTTTCACTGGGACCTGCTGGTCACCGATGACTGCGATGGTGAACGGTGCTGCAGCGAGGTGAGAAAGAATAACCGTGCAGAGAAGACTGATGCAACAAAAACGGTGGATGGAGCGGATCATAGGATATGGCTAAAGTAAAACTGCCCAGCCCGATTCCCCTGTCTGGGGGATGAGCTGGGCAGTATGAATTTTTTCTATTTCGAGGCCAGATTACTTGCGGCGGCGAAGAATCAGGGCGAGTCCACCGAGGCCGAGAAGGGCGGTGGTGGATGGTTCTGGCACGGCGGTGATCAGCCCATCGACTTCCGATTGGTTGAGAACGCCGTGGAAGAACGAGACGTCATCCATGGCCCCAGCAAAACCACTACCGGAGTTGCCGGCACCAAGAACGAATGGGGCGCCGCCCTGTATGCTGCCGCCGCCGGGCGTGGTGAGGGTCTCCTGCACTCCGTCGATCCACGCGGTGACCGCGCCGTTGTCAAAGCTGAAAGCGACATGATGCCACGTGTCACGGGAAATCGTGAGCGTCGTGCTTAGTGTGGTAAATCCGGGGTCATTCACTCGAAAAGCGAGCGTGGACGTCGTGGCATTACCAGACCCAAACGCGATATTGTAGGCTCCTCCGCTGTACGAGCGGGTGACCGCTCTTGCGTATTGGTCGGTTGAGGAGTTGTAATTCATCCACATCGCGATCGAAAACTTGCCGTCGTCCGCGCCGGCTGTCGGAATGCTGAGATTGCTATCGGGTGTGGCGACCGACGCATTGCCGGCAGAGGTTGTGACGAGCAGGGCGTCGCGTCCGGCGAGCGTGCCCAGCGATGAGCCGGTGTTCAGCGTAAGATCATTCGATCCAACACCGTCGTTGGCGTTGCCCTCGAAATCGTACGCCGCAGTTAGAGTGGCTGCGTGGGACATGCTAGGCATCAGCAATGCTGTGGCAATGAGGGCTGATCGCGTTGTGGTTTTAATAGTTTTGTTCATCTGTTTTCTTTCTGTTATTTGTATTAGTGGTTATTTTTTATGGTAACCATGAACCTGAGGCTGTCGCTTGATGGTGAAAAAAACGCATCGAGAATGACAACTTCGCTAAGTAACGGAAATCAGATGCTGAATGTGAGCAGATTTCTTGAACTTTTTTTCTGCCGATGATCTGAATTCACTGGGCTATCGAGATTTGGCTATTGGTTTTTATGGCGTTGCAGGATAATTTCTGCTCACATTGGCGGGAGATCCTCCGTAGTGTAGGTAGTACTCATTATGAACTAGAGAAGTGAAGCATCGTCCACCACAACAAGAAGCCGTATTCATCGGTGAAATAACCCGTATTCAGTCGCAACTACGGGCGTACATTATCTCCCTGATGCCGGGTGCGAGTGGAGCTGAGGACGTTCTGCAGGAGACCAATCTGGTGTTGTGGGAAAAGCGTGCGAAGTTCGAGCAGGGAACAAACTTTCGTGCTTGGGTATGTGCGATTGCGCGTTTGGAGGTCAAGGCGCACCGGCGCCAGATGTACCGGCTGGGAACCATGATGCTGGATGAAGACCTGGCGGATCAGTTGGCGGCGCCATTGCAGAGCGATGAGGAAAGACCAGAGGAGCTCCTCCAGATTCTGGAGCACTGCCTTACGCGCTTGCGTGAGCCGGAGCGCGAGTTGGTCGAGCATCGCTACTTTTCAAAAGGGACACTAGACGAGTTCTCCGCGACCAGTGGACGCTCCAGCGAAACCCTACGCAACAGCCTCTATCGCATCCGTGCGGCACTGAGAAAGTGTGTCAAAGATAAACTCGCGATCAGCGATGCCCGCATATGAACCGACGTGAACTAGAAATACAGTTGCAAGACCTGCTGGAAGGAGAGCTAGAAGCATCGGCCCTAGATGGTCTGCAGCAAGAATTACGAGAGAACCCAGAAGCGCGGGAGCTCTACCGTGAATATGTGCGTTTGCATAATGCGCTTCAAATCCGCAGCGAAGGCGTGGATTTACTCAGAGTCGTGCCGATGGATCAAGTTGTCGAGAGAAGTCAGCGGCGGTTACTACGGAATTCCGGTCTGGCTGCCGTAGCTATGCTGATGCTTGGTGCTTTGATTATGATGCAGATCAAAATTTATGTGCCTCCAGTTTTAGTTTTCAGCACGAGTCCGGGGTCGGAATTTAGCTTGAGTGGCGTGGATGGTGAAGATTCACCAGATGGAATGGCGATTGAGGTGGGGACGCGCCTACAGGTTCAATGCGGCACGGTGGAACTTAATTTTGGTTCTGGAGTCCGTGGGATAATACGGGGGCCGGCTGATCTCACGCTGCACCGCAAGGATCTGCTCCACATGAACCGTGGAACTGGCTGGTTTGAGGTGCCCGAGAAGGCGGTCGGGTTCATGGTGAGCACGCCGGATCTCGTGCTCACTGATCTGGGTACTGAGTTTGGAATCCTGACTCAGCCGAATTTTCTCGATGAGGTGCATGTCTTCACGGGCAAGGTGGAGGTCTTGAATCGCTACGGATTAAAGAACAAACAACTTATCGTGGCGGACGAGGCATGGGTTGCCGGACCAGCTGGGCGATGGACAGAGACTCCGCTGCGGCGGGATCCCTTTCTCACGGAACTACCTAAAAGCGCACCTGCTGCGGCGACGGTGCTCTTCAAGGACGATTTTGAAACCGACACCTCGGGCGACTACACGTCCATCGACTACACCAGCGGAGGTCCGATCAAAGGTGGGTTCGCTATCGACTCAGCAGGCAGCGGGGTCCTCGAGATTAGAGCGGACTACGCCGCTCAGCTTGTGCACCGTAGCGCCACTCTCGGGGTGAATGAATGTTTTAAGACTGAGTGGCTGACACAGGTCGTGGCACAACGACAAAGCTCAAGTGCTCCTTCCTCCTCGCAAATTCTAACCGAAGATCCCAGCAAGAAACGGTATAGCGTCCGCTTACGGGTGGATGCTGGCGTTTTCGAAATTGATTTTGCCCGCGACTTCAAAGGATCCTACGAGTGGTTCAATAACTCGCCGTACACAGCACCTGAGACGTTCTGGGTGGAGCGGGTCAATGAGACTGAATTTTGCTGGTACCGTGGAGCATCCGAGCAAGAGCAAGTGAAGATCGCGGAGTTCACGTTCGATTCTGATCCAGGGCAGTTATTTGTTGGCCTTCAAGCCTATATGATGACGGCTCGTTTTGATAATGTATCGGTAGTCGAGTCGCCTGATTCCTCAGAATAACGACAGGTTAGCGCCACCATCAGTGGAATGCGGTAATCACAGGAATAGACCTTATACCAATTGAACAGTCATCTTACCGTAATGATAGTTTTTTAAGGTTAGTTGAAATAATCAGCAGAGCTGAGAAGGGATTTCTTTATTTCAGAGCTTGTTCTAAATCTAACAAATCCAGATGAGTAAAGAAATGACTACGATCTGTGGTGCAACTACCTAAAAAAGTCCCACAGTTCCGTGGAACCGTGGGATGATATAGTGACGCGTTTAAAATGTGAGTTTACTCAGCACCTTTGTCACCATCTTTTTTGTTGCATTGCTTGTGACCTCGGTGGCCGGGGAGTTTTACTCCGGCTTCACGGGCGGCTTTACGCTCTTCTGCGCTAAGCTTGCCGTCCTTATCTGTGTCGAACTTAGAGATGATTGCTTCTCTGGCGGCTTTCTTTTCGTCTTTATCAAGCTTGCCGTCATTATTGGTATCGTGTTTTGCGATGAATGCAGCTTTGCGTTCTGCCATAGCAGCCTTAGCTACTGAGCGCTCTTCTTCAGAGAGTTTGCCGTCGCCGTCTTTGTCGAATTTAGCGATCATGTGAGCATGCTTTTTGTCACAGACTTTTTTACCTTTCTTTCCATCTTCTGCTTGAGCGAGGACTGGAACGGACATGGCAACGATTGCGAGGAGTAGTGTTTTTGTTTTCATAATATTCATTTGATTCACCTACTGAAACCACGCTTCTGCTGAGGGGTTGCAAAAAAGAGGTGCTTTTTTTTGATCGAAAAGAGATGATCCAGTTTTTTGAGGAATCTTTTTGCTTAGTCGGAGATGAGACGTTAGCTAGTGAGCATGCTTGAGGACATCATTGGTATTGATCTAGGAACGACTAATTCAGCAGTCGGTGTGGTAGAAAGCGGGTTTCCCATTTTACTTGCGAATGCTGATGGAGAAAGGATCACTCCTAGTGCGGTGAGTTATGCTGCTGATGGCAGTGTGGTGGTTGGGAAGTCGGCCTTACGTCGGCGGGGTGCAGGGGCACAGGTGATTACCAGTATTAAGCGTTACATGGGACGTCGCTACGCTGAAATTTCTGAGGATAATTACTGTGTGGCATTGAGCGCTGGAGAGGACGGAGCAGTCCTCGCGGCAGGAAAAACTCCTGTCGAAGTGAGTGCCGAAATTTTAAAAGAGCTCAAGGGGATCGCTGAGATGCAGTTAGATCGCAGTGTCGGCAAGGCGGTGATTACAGTGCCAGCCTATTTCAATGATTCCCAACGCAACGCTACGAAGCAGGCTGGTGAGCTAGCTGGGCTCGAGGTGGTACGGATTGTCAGTGAACCCACGGCGGCAGCTCTGGCTTATGGCTTAGATAAGCTAGAAGAGCATGCCAAGGTGGCTGTTTATGACCTGGGGGGTGGGACTTTTGATATTTCAGTTCTTGAAATGCGAGAAGGAGTCTTTCAGGTACTCGCTACTGATGGCGACACCCAGCTAGGTGGTGACGACATCGATGAGGCACTAGCCCATTGGGTCTGGTCACAACTCGGGGAACAACCCGCTTTATCAGATGATGAACGCCAGCGTTTGATCGATGCGGCGCGTGATGTGAAGGAACAACTTTCAAATGCGGAATCGACTGCTCTGCGTATCCCATTTTTCAGAGGAGGCTTCAATGTCGACATCGAGATCAGCCGGCAACAATTTGAAAAAGTGGTGGCCTCTGTGATTGGTAAAACGGAGAGCCATTGTCGACGCGTTCTCAATGACGCAGGGATCAAGTCCCCATCTGAGGAATTGGATGCGGTAGTCTTAGTCGGTGGCTCAACGCGAATACCTGCTGTCAGGGCGTTGGTCGAAAGAGTTTTTGTGAAAATTCCAGATGTGAGCCAGCATCCCGACGAAGCAGTTGCTCTAGGAGCGGTGATCCAGGCTGGTGTGCTTTCTGGAGCACTGCGCGAGATGGTGTTGCTCGATGTGACACCGCTGAGCCTAGGCATAGAGACCTTTGGTGGTTTGATGAATGTCCTCATCCCACGCAATACGACTATTCCATGTAAGGCGGGCGAAATGTTTACCAATGCTGTGGCGAACCAGCAAAGTATGCGAGTGCGTGTGCTCCAAGGTGAGCGCGAGATGGCGCGAGATAATTGGGAGCTTGGTAAGGTGGATGTCTTATTCGAGTCAGCACCAAAAGGGCAAGCGCGTGTCGGGGTGCAATTCTCGATTGATGAAAATGGAATTTTAGAAGTTCTAACACGGGATACGAGCACCAATACAGACACGTTGTTAGAAATTGATAGTGCCGCTGTCGATGTCGACGATTCTGCTGTAGAGAAGATGGTCAGCGAGAGTGTGGACTATGCCTTCGACGATATGTCCGAGCGGATCTTTACCGAAGCTAAAATGAAGGCCGAGGAACTACTGCCTGCAGTCCAAGCGGGGATGGATCAGGTCGGCGAGATGATGGACGCTGCAGATGTAGAGCTGATTCGTACGGCAGAATCAGATGTGCGATCGGCCTTGAAAACAGGCGAAGCAAATCTTCTGAAAGCCGCTGTCCAGCGCCTAGATAAAGCGACTGAACACATGGCTGCAGTCCTCGTAGAAAAGGCTATGGAGGCGGCCTTGATGAAAAAGCTAGGCGAGTAGAGAGCTATCTAGCGCCGTAAGTTAGTCCTCGAAGACGATCGCTCTATTTCCATCGATGATGGTGCGGTCGTAGGCATGGTAGCGGATACCTCGGGCGAGGGCGCTGCGTTCGCAGTCGCGGCCGAGACGCATGAGGTCTTGTGGCGAGTGCGAGTGGAGGACACGTTTGACTTCTTGCTCGATGATCGGGCCGGCATCGAGATCAGCAGTGACGTAGTGGCAGGTGGCGCCGATGAGTTTGACGCCACGGTTGTAGGCCTGTCGGTAAGGATTGGCACCGATGAAGGCGGGTAGGAATGAGTGGTGGATGTTGATCAATTTGCCGGAGAATTCGTCGCAGAACCAGTTTGGTAGGATCTGCATGAAACGAGCGAGAATGCCGAGCTGAACTTCTTCATCACGCAGAATTTGTGCAATCTTCTGGAAGCCATCGTTCTTTTGATCACCGTCCATGTCGATGTGGTGGAAGGGGATACCTTCTTTTTCGGCGATCGCCTGACAGTGGTCACGGTTGCCGATGATGGAGGTGATCTCTAGTGGTAGATCACTTTCGCTGGTGCGCCAGAGAATCTCGTTGAGGCAATGGGTGGTCTTGGTGACAAGAATGACGGTGCGGAGCTTGAACGGTGAGTGGCGGAAGTGCCATTCAGCCTTGAGGGCTTCACCTAATACATTGAATCCAGTAATGAAGGAGTTGATCTCAACATCAATGTCTGTGGTGTCAATTTCTAGGCGGGCAAAAAACTTGCTGTCGAAGGTGTTGGTGAATTGATTGAACTCCAAGAGGTTGCCATTGTGAGAGGCGATATAGTTGGCGATTTTAGCCACGATTCCGTGTTGGTCCGGGCAAGAGAGTTTGAGGATGAGCATGGCTATAGTGAATTTCCTTGGAAGTGGCTTAGAATGTATCGGACGGTTGGAATAGTCGAGAACTACGAGCTATAGGCTCGTGGAAAATTGGTTTAGCTACGATTGCTGGTTTTAAATCCACATATAGTTATTCAAATTCGTCAATTGAAATAAAAACACATAAATTTGATAAAAATATGATGCTGTAGCGTAATAGAAACATGCGAACTACTGTTTGTTAGTTGTTTTCATGTTTTCATTGTGTAGTAAAGGTCGTTTTGGGGGAGTACCCCAAGGCGGCCTTTTGTTTTTAGCGACCGGTATTTGTTCGTTTCGAATCTCTTCAATCAAGGTATTACCAGAGTCACGTTTCAGAGTGGGGGCTAGAATGCTCGACTCACAGGGGAGTTTCGAGGCAAACAAGCTCAGCTTGACCTGATAGGGAAGATCTAGCATAAGCACTCAAGCTTTATGAGAATTCTAGCAGCATGCACCAACTTATTTTGGCTCTGGACTATTATTGGAGTCGTATGGGCTTGGTTTCAGCCTGAGGCATTCACTTGGTTTCTGACCGGGAATGTGCCGGGGACTTCTGTGAAATTACTCACTGCCGGACTAGGAGTCATCATGTTAGGGATGGGGATTACTCTGAGCTTAGCTGACTTCAAGGCTGTATTGAAAACTCCCAAGCAAGTTTTTGTGGGAGTGGCTGCTCAGTTCATCATCATGCCTTTTATCGGCTGGTCGGTGGCTACACTGTTTGACTTAGAGCCGATGTTGAAGTTGGGGGTGATTTTGGTGAGTTGTTGCCCAGGTGGTACCGCGAGCAATGTGATATGCTATCTGGCACGTGCCAATGTGGCGCTGAGTGTTTTGATGACGATGTGTTCGACATTCCTGGCGGTGGTGCTGACCCCCTACCTGACGAAGTTTTATGCGAGTGCCATTCTGGATGTGGATGCGGGAGCTATGATCTGGTCGATGGTGACCATTGTTTTGTTGCCGGTGGTGGGAGGAGTGTTTCTGAACCACTTTTTTAAGAATAAATTAGAGAAGGTGAAGGCTGTGTCACCAGTGATTTCGGTGCTGGTTATCGTGCTCATTGTGGGTGGGGTGATCGGGCTGAAAAAGGATTCGATCGTAGAGTATGCCGCTAGTTTATTGCCTGCTGTTTTTATTGTGCATTTCTTAGGCTTCGCTCTTGGCTACCTCGTTGCCAAGCTCTTGAAGCTAGAGGAACGCAGCTGCCGGACAGTGTGTATTGAAGTGGGAATGCAGAACTCTGGGCTCGGCTCGAAGCTTGCTGCGGATCATTTTTCCACTTTAGCAATGACTCCATGTGCGATATCAGCTCTCTACCACTGTTTGATAGGTAGTTTGTTAGCTGCTTATTGGCGCCTCCGTCCTCCTGCGGATTGAAATGGTTGTTAGGCTATTTATGTTTATCTTAAGTGGATAAACTGCGAGTCTTTAACATAATGAGAATAAGCATTTACCAGCTCTTTGTTAGGCATTTCAGTAACAGCAATACAACCCGTGTTGTCGATGGAACTATTGAGCAAAATGGCTGCGGAAAATTTGCTGAAATCACAGAGGCAGCTCTCAGCTCTATCAAGACGATGGGGTTTACCCATATCTGGCTTACGGGGGTTTTAGAGCAAGCAAGCTCGACTGTGTACCCAAGTATCCCTGCCGATGATCCAGTCTTGATGAAGGGGAAAGCGGGTAGTCCTTATGCAATCCGTGATTACTTTGATGTTTGTGCCGACTATGCGGTTGAGCCTGAGAACCGTTTGGATGAATTTTCAGAATTATTAGATAGATGCCATGAGTTAGGGCTGAAAACGCTCATCGACTTTGTGCCGAACCATGTGGCGAGAAGCTACCATAGTGATATACATCCGGAACTCAACTTTGGTGAGCGAGATGATAAGAATCAATTTTTTGAATGGAATAACAATTTCTATTATCTAGATGGGGATGGTCCAATGGTTTTGCCTGATGGTGAGTTTTCAGCGGAAGGTCAGGGGCGCGTGACGGGGAATAATGCCGCAACTTGGGAGCCTAGCTTGAGCGATTGGTATGAGACGGTGAAGCTGAACTACGGTCACGACTACACCACTGGGCGTGACACACACGAACTTCCAGATGCGTTAGCTCCGTTGGCAGAGGTGCCAGATACTTGGGTGAAAATGGATGCTATTTTGTCGTACTGGCAGGAGATGGGTGTCGACGGATTTCGCTGTGACATGGCACACATGGTGCCAATGGAGTTCTGGGCGTGGTCGACGCGTCGAGCGCGCTTGAGGGATCAGCAATGCTATTTCATGGCCGAGGCTTATGATGGTGATCCAGCTAAGCTGACACATGATAATGTGCTGGAGGCGTTGTTAGCTAACGGTTTTGATACGGTTTATGATGGGGATAGTTACGAGCTGGTAAAGAGCGTGGTGGAGGAGGGGCGCAATGCGACCGATCTAGATGCATTGCTTTGGGATACGTCGCGTCTGGAAAAGATGCTGCGCTACAGTGAGAATCACGATGAGGTTCGTCTTTGCTCTAGTCATCATTGGGGTGGGCATGGAGCTAAAATGGGGAAGGTGGTGACCGCCTTTTTATCAGCAGTAGGTTCTGGGCCATTCATGCTCTATAACGGGCAAGAGGTTGGTGAGGTAGGTGATGGCGATGAAGGTTTTGCTAAGGATGATGGACGGAGCAGCATTTTTGATTATGGATCGCTTCCCGCACTCTCTCAATGGGTCAATGGAGGTGCTTATGATGGTGCAGGACTTACTGAGGAACAGACAGCTCTACGGGACTGGTACAGGGAATGGTTCGTGCTGATGAATGAGCCCGCCTTTGTTCGCGGTGGAGTTTATGGTCTCAATTCAGCGAACCTAGAAAATTTCAGTTTCAAAGCGGGAGATGAAGCGATAGCGCAAAGTATCTATGCTTTCCTCAGGCACGACAGAGAAAGCGATGAAGCGTTCCTCGTTGTTCTCAATTTCAGCCCAACTCACGCTGCGAGTAACCTAGAAGTAGTTATTCCTAAAGGCGCTCAGGAGTGGTTGCAGGAGGAGGTTTCTAATCGATTGCTCATAGGGAATCTGGCCCCCTGTGGTGTGGCAGTCATCCAATTAGCGTTGTAGACTGGTCAATAGCCAATGGGGATTAGTCAATAGGCGAGTAAGATGAAGCTCTCAGTTGTCTGGAGTCGCGAGTGAACTACTTGTTATTCATGAGGCTCACAGTCTTAAAAATCTGTGCTAATCAGTGGAATCTGCGCTTTTAAATCTTTAAGATAGATACAAAAAAGGCAGAGCCGAAGCTCTGCCTTTGTTAAAGTGCTTATAGTATCCAATAAGGATTAGAGAAGTGCCTTGAGGCGCTTGCAGACTTCCTCGACGTTTGCACGTGAGTTGAATGCTGAGATGCGGAAGTAGCCTTCACCGGCAGCTCCGAATCCTGAACCAGGAGTGATGACAACGTTGGCCTCTGAGAGCATCTTGTCGAACATGTCCCATGACGTGAGACCTGCTGGGCATGCCACCCAAACGTAAGGAGCATTTTCGCCGCCGAATACTTTGAGGCCTAGCTCGGTACAGGCTGTGCGGAGGAGTGCTGCATTGCCCATGTAGTGTTCTACGAGAGCTGCAACTTCTGCTTTGCCAGCATCGCTGAAGACTGCTTCTGCGCCACGTTGGACTGGGTAGGAAGCTCCGTTGAATTTGGTAGAAGTGCGTCGGCTCCAGAGTTGCTTGATGCTGATTTTTTCACCCGTGGCTGTGGTGCCGAATACTGTGTCAGGAATCACGATGTAGCCGCAGCGTACGCCAGTGAATCCACCGTTCTTAGAGAATGAGCGGAACTCGAGCGCGCATTCCTTGGCTCCTTCGATTTCGTAGATAGACTTAGGGACGTCTGCATCCTGGATGAATGCTTCGTACGCTGCATCATAGAGGATGATAGCGGCGTTCTTGAGTGCGTAGTCGACCCATGCCTGAAGCTGCTCGCGTGTGGCGGATGCTCCAGTTGGGTTGTTAGGGTAGCAGAGGTAGATGATGTCTACTTTCTCATCAGGAATAGCAGGGACGAAATCGTTCTCAGCTGTGCAGGCAAGGTAAACAAGACCTTCGTAGCGGCCGTCTTCATCGCCTTCACCTGTGTTGCCGATCATGACGTTGGTATCAACGTAAACTGGGTAGACTGGGTCAGTGACAGCGATGGTGTTTCCTTTGCCGAAGATGTCGAGGATGTTGCCGGTGTCGCACTTGGATCCGTCTGAAACGAAGATGTCGTCAGCTGAGATGTCGAGGCCTGCGAATGCGTTGTCAGCAATCGCTTCGCGGAGGAAGCCATAGCCTTGCTCAGGACCGTAACCACGGAAAGTGTCGCGACAGCCGAGTTCGTCTACAGCCTTGTGCATAGCATCTTGCACAGACTTAGGAAGAGCTTCAGTGACGTCGCCAATTCCGCAACGGATGAGTGTGGATGCTTTGTCAGCGTTAGCTTCGGTGTAGGCTGCCACGCGGCGGCCGATTTCTGGGAAAAGGTACCCAGCTTTGAGTTTGAGGAAGTTGTCGTTGATACGAGCCATAATGCGGCGGATGCTGGTAAAGGATGACGTGATATGCAAGTGCTGAATTTGAGATTTGAGATTTGTTGGGACTTAGGGAAGACTGCGCTATGCAATCTGGCCGAGGGATCATTCTACGACTCACAAAATTAAGCGACACCAGCTTGATTGTGACGTGGTGTGTCGACGGCGTGGGGCTTATCAAGACGGTGGCAAAGGGCGCTCGCCGAAGTAAGGGGAGTTTCTCCGGGAAAATTGATTTGTTCTACATTGCGGACATCGAGTGGGTAGAGAGCCGCAAGTCTGATTTACATACCCTCAGAGAAGTTTGTCCTACCGAGTATCATGAGGGTGTCAGAGGGCAATACCGAGATGTGTTGCTAGGTGGTTATTTCACAGCACTCGCTGAGCACGTGATGGAGTTTGGGCAGAGCGATGACGCGGTGTTTGATTTGCTCCGACGTGCGTTCCATTATCTCAATACTCAAGGGGCAACGCGCCGGGCGTTAGAGCATTTTGAAAATGAACTAGCGAAGATGACAGGTGTCTGGGATGGCCGAAGAAGGTCAAACCTAGCACTTGAAGATGCTTTTGGGGGATTACCTCGAAGCCGGATCGAGTGCATCGAGCGGTTGACTAGCCAGACGAAATGATTATTCAGATCCACTGGCGCGGCCTCATTTGTTAAAGCGAATTATAATGCGCTGCGCTTGGCCCGCTTCAAGTCACGCTCTAGGCGCTTTTCCATGTTTTCGGCTCGCTTCACTTCACCGATTTCGCGGTACATTTGGCAAATAAGTTTGTGCAGTTTGATTTCAGCATTGGCGCGGAACCAATTTTTAGTTCCAGTTTCGACAACCCGCTGAAAAGCATTTTCAATATCACCAACGGCCTTTTCAGCACTCTTTGGATTATGCTTGGTCATGTTAAAGTAGTCTTGAGCCATGGTTCTGAAGCCACTGACGGAGCCTCCAAAATCACGGAGGGCTCGGTCATAGAGTTGGCCGACTTCACGCAGCGCATTGTCTTTGTCTCGGGCTAACAATAACTTGGATTCTCGTTTGAGGCTGGTAGTGACTAGATCTGCCTGTTCTTGAGAATCTCTATCACTTCTCCGGCGGTCACGTGCCAGTTGTCGGCGCACATCACTAAGGTCAGCATAGGGGAAAATGTGTTTGTCTTCGACTTCCTTAGCGAGAGATGCCATGCGGGGGTTACGCTTGAATTCTAGCTTCATCGCTTTGACAAATTCGCTCCACAGTTTGACGGTTGCTGACTCAGTTGGTTCTGAAATGTAGGCGTCATCTGCTAGGAGGACATTGTACATCCTTTTCCAGATTGATGGAAATTGCTGGCCAACTATGTGAGCGACCTTTATTATGTC
>Ga0233410_10000197_pt1 | contig 21264 bp, 17 predicted proteins | sample Na_anoxic_1_MG_FD_179869 | JGI IMG/M metagenome (GOLD analysis project Ga0233410, IMG submission 179869) | Seawater microbial communities from Saanich Inlet, British Columbia, Canada - Na_anoxic_1_MG | ecosystem: Environmental > Aquatic > Marine > Inlet | place: Canada: British Columbia...
GGAGTTACTTTGGTTGTCTGAGCTGTAGGGGTGGGTGCGGCGTTGAGCGCCACCCCGTTAGTAAGTTGATGTTTTGAATGTCTGAGGATATGATGCTCGTGACTTGATGTGATCACCTCATAGGGCAAAGTTACAGCTTATTTTTGAGATTGTCAAGTCAGTGTTTACTGGGGGTGTAGGAGGTTTAGGCAAGCCTAAAACTATAAGATACGTCAGGTTTAGGTAAGCCTAAAACTTTTAGTGGTATTTTCAGCTGTACTACAGCTACGATATCTTTATTATCTTTGCAACTATGACAGGAGCAATAATACTAATAGGCATTGTATCAATGTGTGCTACACTTCTCAGGATCACTAGATTTGAGTTTGATGTACCGGAGCCATTTGCCTGTGGTAGTGATGAGGTGTGTTACTGTGATGAGTCTAAAGATTGTAAAAAGAAAAGATAGATGAAACTAAAGAAGTATAGTAAAGGCGGTAAGTACAAGATGTACCAAGATGGTGGTCCTGTAAAGCCTAAGAAGAAGATGATTGGCCCAGAGAAGGAGCCAGAAAAAGATCTTCTCACAGAGAAGTTAGAGATGCTTGGAAACTCTAAGGAAGAGAAGGAGCAAGAGAAAGCTTACCTTGAGCGTCGCAAGCAAGCAGAGCGTGAGTACAAGCAAGCTATTAAAGAGGGTGCTACACCGGAGCAAGCTACTAAGATTGCTGAGAAGTATTTATCTCAAGGAGGTAAGATGTACTTAAAGGGAGGTCAAGTAAAGTCATACAATAAAGGTGGTAAGGTCATTGGTCCTAAGAGAGCCCCGAAGGTAACCAAGCTGTCAGACAGCTATATCAAACAACAGGAGAAATTTGCTAAAACAGCATACAAGTCTTATATGGATGGATTAAAGAAGACGGGTAAAAAGTTTTCTCCAATGGATGAGTTCAAAGCAAAAACAGCTGCGATATCTAGTATGTATAATGATTTAGATTATGGCTCGTTGAGCGATAGTGATAAAAAGTTTGTAGACAAGCACAAAAAAACAGGTATGATTTTCTCAGACTCTGATGTTAAAGCTCCTATTAAGTACCCTAGCGATAAATACAATATGGGTGGTGTTATGAAGCTAAAGAAGAAGTAATGAGGGCTAAGAAGAAAATGATCAAGCGTAAAGACGGATCATACTCACCTCGTGGGTTATGGGACAACATACGTGCTAAAAAAGGATCTGGTAAAAAACCTACCAAGGCGATGCTAGAGGCTGAAAAAAAGATTAAACGTGAAAGCTAAAAAATCTAAAACACACGAGATGGTGAAGGCTCCTTCCGGTTATCATTGGATGACTGAGAAGGGTCGTCATTATCTTATGCAGCACGATGGGGATTTTGTAGCACACAAGGGAGCTAGCTTAAAAGCTAAATTTCGCGTGAAAAAGGCGCATTGATCTTAACCTCTCCCTGCATCTTATTGTAAAACCTAGCTACAAAGATTCTACCTTTCTGGGATAGGGCGTAGCGTATACGGTAGTTCTCACCTAGCTCCTCACGGAACAGGTGGTCATTCTTTTCACTGTTAGGTGCGTATCTGTTGAAATGCTTGTACAGATATCCTTTCTTTAGCAGTGGATATATTATTGTCTTGCTTGTACCCCACTTCTTATTGCCATACTGCTCTGCAATCCAGTCCCTGGTCCAGAATTCTAGATCGTAAACAAAAAGCATAAACCTTACCTGAGATTCATTGACATCATAGTTCGTGGACATATCTCTCATTACAGGGTGCCACAGCTTTAGATAATTGTCTTTGATGAATTTGTCATTGATGTATGAGAAGTCTCTGAACATCTTAGACTTCGCTACCCTGCCCTTTGGCATAAGCTGTAGAATTAAATTAGTATCTTTGTGCAAAGTTAACTAATTAAAACGGTATGGCTACATTAGCAGGTCAGAAGATCAAAGATAAGTACGGAAATTTACTACACGTAGAGGGCGGCGCTAACGCTACAGTGAAAGCTGTAGAAGATGGTGGTGGCACAGCTACTGCGTTATCAGTATCCACAGATAAGGTTCAGGTAGACGCATTGAAGTTCACTACTGCTCCAGCCAGTGGATCGTCAGCTACAGCACTTGCGCTGGATGGAAACAACGATGTCGTATTGGTACCTGTTGGTTCTGGTGGTGGCGCTGTTGCTTTGGATGACCTTACAGATGTCGCATTGGTGAATGCCAGTAACGGAGATATGCTTTACTTTGATGGCACAAACTGGGTTAACTACACATTTGGAGAAATAGGCCTTATTGGTGGCATCGTAGATGCTAACAACGTATTAAACTTCATTGGAGCTAACACAAGTGGTAATGTATTGTTTGACGCTGGAAGCGGTATGAGCATATCGTATAACAACTCAACAAGTACGTTAACATTTGAGTCTACATCTTCTGGATTTGAGGAGATGTTAATCGGTGCTGTTCCCAGCGACATAACTTTATCAACCTCTGGATCTTCTTCAATAGTGCCATATACGACAGTAAGCAATACTACTGATAGCACTAGCTTCCATTTTAAAATCGGTACGGCACAGTTATTACTAGATGCTTCTAATGGAACAGTTGAAAACCAATCTTCTGCAGCTATTCCTGTACACATAGACATTACTGCCTTCACAGAAGCTACATCAAACAACTCTGCAATCACTTACGCGTTACAGAAATATAATGGAACGGCTTGGAACAATATAAAATCCGTCACACGAAGTAAGTCCACTGTCGGCAGCCACGCTGATTCTTTCTGGAGTATATTTATGCTTGGCGTAAATGAGAAATTTAGAATTGAAATATCTACGACTACTGGCTCTATTACCCTAAGTCAAGATACGAGGGTTTCGTTTACAGTAAAAGAAGTAGGAAACTAATTTAATATGAAAGAAGAAATTAAAGATTGCTTGCTTGAGATTCAAGATCTCATACTCGCGATCAAAGAAACCGTCAAGAAACACGACCTAGAAAAAGAATTCATTGGAACCATAGCTGTCGGCTTTATTAATCCTGAATCCGCAAGCATTGACGAGGATGGCGAACCTATGGTAAATATGAGTTTGCTGTCTATGGTAGACGTTGAAGACGAGGATGAATTAGACGATCTATTGTCTTACGTGGTGGAGATATACCGTGCGGAGGTAGAAGAAGAAAAAAAGAACAACACCTCAAGCATAGATTATTGGATTAACTTATCACGAAGAGACGGGGATGTAAACTAAGTTCCGTGTTATTTATATAATTTAAATTAAAATGATTAGAAAAATTATCATTGGGGTAAATCCCCTTAAGGCTATGGCTTACTACATAGGTCAAAAAGCAGGGGAAAGCATTGTCGATACTATCATATTAGATGATAAACATCTACATAAATATGGAACTCAGAGATACCTTATATATATAAAGCACCCAGCAGACGGCGTAATGCTTTGGAAATCTGTTGAGGGTATGCCTGTACTTCTAGAGTACGACTGCGACTTTTCTTAATTAAGCATAATTCAATTTAATATGAAAGCAATTTATGACTTCTTTGTGCGTCTACCTAAAGCCTTTAACGATGAAGTTGAAGTAGGCGACACAACTATTTACATCGATCCAAAGTGGAACGAGTTTGAGAACCGAAAGATGGAAGCTGAGATTGTAGCTGTACCTTTAAAGTACGATACAGGAGCCGAGGTTGGTGACACACTATACTTTCATCATCACGTGCTTATTGCTGGAAACGGAACAAGACAGCGTGTTCAAGACGATATATACTATGTCAAGTACAATCCCAACAATAGCCAGTCTACACAAGCCTACGCCTACAAGAACAAAGATGGCGATGTACAGCTGTTGTCAGAGTGGATATTCCTCGATCCAGAGGTCCAGCCTGATGAAGAGGTTACAGAGAGCGGAATCATTACTAATCTAAAGAAACCCGAATACAATCAATTCGGATATGTCGTGTATGACTCACCTGTAGTTAGAGACCTAGGTCTAAAAGCTGGTGATAAGGTGATGATTATGAAGCACGCAGACTACCGAATGAAGGTTGACGGAAAGGAAGTTTATCGTACGCACATTGATCATATCTACGCAACTGGATTTTAATGGGTCGTAAAAGAATATTCAGCAGCGTTAAAGCCGGTGAGGAGCTGTTGGAAGCTATGGCTGAGGCTATACGCAATATCACTGAAGAAATAAAACGACCTATTGACACTGAGCAGAGTGGATCTGGTAGGCGTGCTGAATTAAAAAGTATTAAGGAATCTGCTTTAGACGCAAAGGAATTAATTACTGAGTATCAAAAGCTTGAGACAATGATTAAAGAACTTAAGGAAACTGGAGGTATTGAAGGTGATCAAGACTTTGGTGGTGGTTTCAGTGAGCAGTTTGCTAAACGCTAATGGGTGTACTTAAAGATATAAAAGGATACGAAGATAAGGTTATTAACATATGCCCTAAGGATACTGAAGGTGATGTTATAGAAATCGCAAATCTTGCTATACAGCTACCTAAGCAACCTAGTCACGAACGTATACTTTACAACGACCTAGCTGTAGAAGAACAACGTTGGAAGCGACAGGATATGCCTGTAGAACTTGCGCGTATAAAATCTATGGACGAGTGGTATGATATGCCTAAAGAGTTTAAGAAAAAGTACGAGCCATATATACGCAGGGAATTTGAACGCCGTAATAATGGTCTATGGTTCTACAATAACGGTGTACCTACATACATTACCGGAAAGCATTATATGATGCTTCAGTGGAGTAAGATTGATGCTAGTTTTTACGGGTACTACCTAAGCTTCCAGAGAGACATTATGATCCATCTTGAAGCTTGTTTTGTTGATCCAAGATGTGCTGGACAAATGTATACTAAGTGTCGCCGTTCAGGATATACAAACGTAGCTTCTTCTGTGCTAGACGATGTAGGGACTTCAACCTATGACGTCACCGTAGGTATTATGTCTAAGACTGGTAAGGACGCTCAGGAGAATATCTTTATGAAGAAAGTTGTAGGTATGTATAGACACTACCCTTTTTTCTTTAAGCCTATACAAGATGGTACTACAAACCCCCGTACAGAGTTGGCATTTCGGGAACCTTCAAAACGTATTACCAAAAAGAATAAGACTGCTGGTGGCGGTGAAGCACTTAACACAATAATCAATTGGCGTAATACCACATCCAACGCATATGACGGTGAGAAACTTAAGGTTATATTTATTGATGAAGCTGGTAAGTTTGAGCGTCCTGAAGACATCTTGGAAGTATGGCGTATACAACGTACTTGTTTAATGGTGGGTCGTAAGTTTGTAGGTAAGGCTATTATTGGATCCACCGTTAACCCATTAGATAAAGGCGGTAGGAACTACCGTGATCTTTGGGATATGTCGGACCCTACTGAGCGTAACGCTAACGGACGTACAAAGAGTATGCTGTATAGGATATTTGTACCGGCATATGAGGCACTAGAGGGATTCTTTGACCGCTATGGCAACCCTGTGATAGATGATCCTGATGAAGCTGTAGAAGGGATAGATGATGAGAATATTGATATTGGTGCTAGAACGTATTTAAAGAATGAACGAAAAGCGTTATCAAATAACAGTAATGAGCTTAATGAGGTTATACGTCAGTTTCCCTTTACAGCTGAAGAAGCTTTTCGGGATTCTACAAAAGCTAGTTTATTTAATATTGGTAAGATATACGAACAGATAGAGCACAATCAAGAGCTGTACCCTAATCCTGTGGTTAAGGGTAATTTCGTATGGAATAATGGCGCTCAAGACACAGAGGTCTTGTTTAGACCAGATCCAAACGGAAGATTTAGAGTCGCTTGGCTTCCGCCTGTAGAGCTTAGAAATAAGGTTTTATCTGAAAACGGAAAGAAAATACCGGGGAATAAACATCTAGGATGCGGAGGAGTGGATAGCTATGATCTTGATGCCACTGTTGATGGAAGGGGATCTAAGGGTGCATACCATTTATATAATAAGTTTAATATGGAACACCCTTCTAATATGTTTGTATTAGAGTATGCTTCACGTCCACCGCTTGCTAGAATTTTCTATGAAGATGTTCTTATGGCTGCTGTATACTACGGTTATGAAATTCTTATAGAGAATAACAAGTACGGTATAGCTAGATACTTTGAGAACAGGGGTTATGATGGTTATCTTATGAATAGACCAGAGCATCTAAAGTCAACAGCTAGAGTAGCTGTAAAAACTAAGGGGATACCGTCTAACTCTCAGGATGTTATTCAAGCTCACGCTCAATCTATTGAGGCATATATTCACGAGCATATAGGTCTTAATGAGAATGGTGATTACGGACGTATGTACTTTGAAAGAACACTTGAAGATTGGATTAATTTCAAGATAGATAACCGTACCGCATATGACCTTACTATATCTTCTGGTCTTGCTTTATTGGCAGCCCAGCGTGTTCAGAAAGAAAATAAAAAGACTGACTTCTCTAACAAACAGTTCTTCAGGAAGTTAAAACCAATCATACGTTAATAATCATTATCTTTGCAGTTGATAACGATTCAGCGAAACGATGAATAAAAATATGAAAGGCGGTTTCCCTAATCCGCTAGCAGATGTATCAGCAAAGCTAGATCCTAAATATGGATTGCAATATGCTAAGGCTATGCTTGCACAATGGGGAGGTCTAGACAATCAGAATAGCGTATACGGAAAACGCTACAAGGAATTTGAGCGTGCGCGTGCTTATGGCGCTGGTACACAAGATACTTCCATCTATAAACAGATACTTAATAGTTTAGATCCGGATAACGGAGATGGTACATTAATGTCCATTGACTGGACTCCAGTGCCTATCATTCCTAAGTTTGCAAAGATCGTTGTCAACAAAATCATTTCGTCTTATCGCTATCCGCAGATTGAAGCTGTAGACCCGTTATCACAGAGCGAGAAAGACATAAAGAAAAGAAAGATTGCAGCACGCATCGAGAATAAGGATAAGTTTAAGGAGGCTAAAGAATCTGGTCTACAAGTAGATACAGATCCAGACAGACTGCCTGAAACTCCAGAAGAAGCAGAGATATTCCTAGAAACAAATGTGAAGACTGACGCTGAAGTTGCTGCACAGCTAGGCACCCAGATGACTTTAAGCTGGAACAACTTTGACGAGCGTGTATATCGCCGTGTTGTTGAAGACTTAGTTAACTGTGGTATGGCGGTGTCAAAGAGAACCAATGATCCTAATTACGGTATCAATCAGGAATATGTAGACCCTAAGTTGTTTATTCACAACTTCACCGAAGATCCTACATTCTCTGATTTGGTTTATGCTGGACATATAAAGACTATGTCTATCTCAGAGCTTAAACGTATTGCTGGCACTCAGTTTACCGAGAAAGAATACCACAATATGGCTCAGAGCGTAATGAACAAATATGGTAACGATCCAAATGCTTTTACACGTAGACAGCTAGGAGATACCGTTAACATTCAGGAGATGCCATACGATGAGTATAGTATTCAGGTTCTTGACTTTGAGTTTATGTCTGTAGACTCTATGGTTTACGAGAAGAAGATGTCTCGATTTGGAAATACAGGATTCTACTTCAAGGGAGAGAAGTTTGAAATTCCAAAGAACTCTGTCTACGATAGAGAGATCGTTAATATGAATAACGCTACTGTATATGGAGGTAGCTATATCATAGGTACAGATCACGTATATAACTACAAGCAGTGCAACAACGTTCCTAAAAACATCCACGATTTAACACGTGCTCGTTTATCTTACAGTGTTGTAGCAACAAATATTCGTCAGATGATGCCTAAGTCGCTAGTATCTAGCGTTATTGGATTTGCTGATCAATTGCAGCTTACGCATCTTAAGCTACAACAAGCTGTTGCGAAAGCCAAGCCTGATGGTATCATTATAGACATTGAAGGTCTTGAGAACGTAGACCTTGGGCGTGGCGGTGAACTATCACCACTTCAGATTCAAGATATCTACGAGCAGACTGGTGTGATGTACTACCGTTCTAAGAACCCTGAAGGGGGATTCCAGAACCCGCCTATTCGTGAGATCAACAACAGCATCCGAAACATCAATGAGCTTATCGCTCTATACAACCACTACTTGCGTATGATTCGTGATGCTACGGGTATCAACGAAGTAGTAGACGGAACAACACCTAAAGGTGAGGCACTAGTAGGCGTTAACCAGATGGCTGTAAACGCATCTAACAATGCGCTTTATGATATCACTAACTCAGCAATGATTTACTACCGCAGGGTGTGTGAAGATATCGTTAAGTGCTTACAGATCCTGCCAAGCAAGTCTGTATTGTATGCTGTTTACGAGAAAGCTATCGGCAAGACAAATATGCAGGTTCTGAACAGCTTTAAGGATTTGCCTATGTACAACTTCGGTGTACGTGTATTGAGCGACCTCAGCGATACTGACCGTCAGTACCTAGAGCAGAACATTCAGATTGCATTGTCTCAGAAAGAGATCGACCTAGAAGATGCTATGGCTATCCGTAATATCAAGGACGTTGATCAAGCAGAGCGCTTGTTGATTATTCGTCGTAAGAAGCGTATGGCTCAGATGCAAGCGATGCAGCAAGCAAACATCCAAGCTCAATCTCAAGCTAACGCTCAAGCAGCTCAAGCAAGTATGCAGGCAGAAGTTCAGAAGGAGCAGGCGCTTATGCAACTAGAGATGCAGAAAAATCAGATGGAGTTCCAGATGAAGGCGCAGCTAGCTCAGCTAGAGCATCAGATGCGTATGGAGCTTGAAAAGCTCAGAGGAGAATATGGTATAGCTGAACAACAGATTGAAAGCCGCGTTAAGAATTCCGCAGAGGTTATGAAAGAAGATCGCAAAGATCAGCGTGTTAAGAAGCAGGCTTTAGAGCAGTCAAAGCTTATCTCTCAACGCCAAGGCAATAGAGGAGAGCTTGCTGACGAATCAGATCTTCTAAGTATTTAATAACCAATGATTTAGTACCTTTGCAATATGGCAACAGAAATCAACTTAGACATATCTCAGAGAGTAGATATCACCTGCAGAAAAGGAGACACCTTTACCGTGTCTTTCACGTTTAAAGATGGAGATGGGGTTCCAATTGATCTTAGCTTTGGCTATGTTTGGAAGATGGATGTAAAGGAAACCGATACATCAACACCTGATATTATTCCAGACTCTTCATTTACTTACACTGGTACAGCACTAGGTGTCTTGACTATAACTGCACCAGCATCAACTATGGAAACTGTTGATGGTGGTATATACGTGTATGATCTACAGAGTGATCAAAGCGGTGTTGTTAAGACTTGGTTGTACGGAGTGTTTAAAGTAAATGAAGACGTAAGTGAGTAACATTATAACAATAAACAACAACAGCACGAACCTGAGTGTTACGGTTCCTGCTCCTATATCTAATTCCCAGATTACGGTATTAGAGCCAACAACGGCTTTTGTTTCCTACGACACTTTAGCGGCAGCTGGGGCTGGCGAAGGATATGTTAATATCGTTACCGGTGACAGCCGTATTATCATCAATAAAGAGAATAATACTGTAAACATCAGTTTTGACGATACGGGGTTACTAACTTCTGAGACGCTAACAACCTTATCGTTAGCTGACAACTATTTGAAATACTCTGATGAGGAGGGTGATACTACATATATTAACTTATCGTCTTACCTAGACAATACTAACGACTTCTTAAACGCTGCATCATTTAATTCTAATGATGGTACGCTCACATTAAATGTACAGAACCAACCGGACGTAACTGTAAATCTAGACGGTAGATATCTAACGGGATCTTCTCTAGGAGCAGACCTAAGCGATCAATACATTCCTAAGTACCAGTCTTCCACAAGCTCCCTTGTAGACAGCAAGGAGTATGAAACTGTAAATGCTATATTCGTATCCACAGATAACACAGCTGATACAGCTGCTATTGGATTACATTACAATCCAGCTGTAGAGGCAGCTGTTACAGAGGTTACAATCACTGGAGTCGACATAATTGACAGTACCTTCACTACGCCTAGTAGGTACGGCTTCTTCTACTCTAACGATAAGTATCTTTCTTCGTATGGTCCACAGCCGGTATCTGGTGCTCCAGATTTTAGCATAGCTCTTTTAGATGTATCTACTGGAGACTACGTGAACGTATGGGAGGGAACATATTTGAGTGACCCATACTACGACAAGTTCGTTTCTATAAGCTCAACAAGATTCATTGGATTCTCTGAAAAGATTACTAATTTTGGTGGCTCTTTCCAGCGTCCGGGTGTAACATTATTTTCTTTTGACGGCACAACAGCAACACCGCTTCACACTATAAACCTATATGGACTGATAGATGGTTTAATAACTCTTTACTACGACGCAGATAACAGCACAGTCATTTTATTAAACGGTCAAGGTAAAATAGTTTATGTATCTATATCTAATGATGTATTAGCTTTTGTTTCTGACAATCAATCATTAAATATCTCAGGTCATAAAAATGATAATACAAAGATCTTAGATGTATACAATGGATATTTATACTGGGCACGAAAGTACACATCCCCTTCCTTTCTAGATGATATGGAGATCTACAAGATGCAGCTTACTGGATCTTTTGTAGAACCGTCAAGAGTTATAAATACATCTGACTACAGAGTACCATCAGCTGTACCGAATATAGGAACTTTTGGTGCCGTTAGTCCGCCAGCTATCGATCTTTATTCAAATTCTATTTGGATGACGGTTAGCACACAAGGAGCGAAGTTGTTTAGATTAAAGCTATCTGACGAAACCTTTAGTTTGGTTACATCTGTGGTTATACCATCTGCAGATCATTCTGGTGGTGTGTTATATGATAGCTACTACGGCATACTATATCTGTACCACCTACAATACGATAGCGGAGCAAATGTATTCTACTATAACGATATATATGATGTAGACGCTGACGGTACATTAAACCTTATCGGTAGCATAGAAGATAGGGTTGTTCCCCAGACAGGCACTTTGTTGAATCCAACAGCTAGCAATAAGCAAAATGGATCAACTTTAAATTTTGCAAATGCTGGATCTCAGGATGATTACTTTGCTGTAACAGCGCCATTCTACAATAACCCGATAAACGAGTCCGACCTTTACCTACAAGAAGATACTATTAAGACCAAAGTGGAGTTAACCTATGGAGATTATAGTATTCTTCCGGGTGACTCTCAAGTAGACCCTATAGGTTTCTTTGGTCTCAATACTGATGGAGCCATCTATGCTGCTAAGTCTCCTGATTCAGAATCGCACCACTGGTACACCAACGAGTTCTCTACAGGCTACTACATTAAAGTAATGTCTTTAGATCAAGACGGTCTTATTATTTACAAGGCTTCTGACGAGACTTCAGCTGTGGTTACTAAAGATAGTATTGATAACTGGAACTATGCGTATAACAATACGATAGAGGCGCTATCTTTCAACTCGTCTACTGGTGTTATTACAGCTACTCAATTAGATGGCGGCACGCTAACGGTTGACATATCCGCACTATACGATGATACAGATACCACATATACGGTATCCACTTCAGATAATGTATCTTCAGGTGTGGATGTAAACCTTGTTGGTAGCGACTCAACAACAGATAGTATCAACATCGTAGGTGCTGCAGATGTAACTGTTACGCAAGCAAATGATGTAATCACCATTTCTGCTCCTCACGAGACTACTACTTCGCTATCATTCAACTCTGGAACTTTACGGTACAGAGATGAAGATAATACTTACACAAATATAGACCTCACTGGATTATCATATGATACTACCTACGATTTAAATGCGGCAGCAAATGCTACATCTGGTGTTGATGTTTCATTGGTTGGGTCGGATAGTACGACAGACACCCTCAACATTAAGGGGGCTAACGATGTATCTGTAAGTCTTATAAATGGAGACATTGTAGTTGATGCTCCTCACGAAACAACCACTTCGTTATCATTCAATAGCGCCAACGCTAGATTAACATATACAGATGAAGACGGCACGGGGAACATAGTTTCGCTGGCATCATTAGTAGAAACGGTTACATCTATATCTTTCACTAGCTCTACAAATACAATAACCTATGTAGATGAAAACAATACATCTACGGATTTGGTTTTGGATGTGTACGACTACGAGATTGCTCAAGGCACGTTAGCGTCAAATACAATGCCGGTAGTATTAAACGATGCTGCTGGTGGTTCTTCAAGTATTAGTATACTAGGATCTACAAATGTTACTATTGGTAACCCAGCGCAGAATGTAATATCTATTGCATCTCAGGATACAACGTATGATCTAAATTCTGGTGGCACTGCAAACGGAACCGTTACAGTAACGCTTACTGACGGAACCAATGACGATGTTATAACCATTGTAGGGACTAATGATGTAGCTGTCACTCAATCCGCTGGAACAATAACTATTGATGCCCCTCACGAGACCACAACATCTATATCCTTCTCTGGTAACGAAATCACTTACACTGATGAGGATAACGCAGGTACAGTATTAAACCTTGACTTATACGACTACAGCTTAACTACCGGCTCCCTAGGTGCAAACCAAGTACCTATTGAGCTGAGAAATCCTTATGGTCTTGTTGACGATGTAGCTATCATAGGTGGTACTAATGTAACCATTAGTACTCCATCGGCTGGAGCTATCTCTATATCGTCTCAGGATACTACATACGATTTATTGGCAGGAGGTGCTGCAAATGGAACAGTGACTGTTACACTCACGGATGGTACTAACAATGATGTTATAGACATCGTTGGAACAAATGATGTTACGGTAACTCAGTCTGCTGGTACAATTACCATTGATGCACCACACGAAACGACTACATCTATTTCATTTGCAAGCAATATCATTGCGTATGTTGACGAAGATGGTGTGACCACAAATCTAGATTTAAGTGCATACGTAGATACTACTTATGACTTACTAAAGGCCGCTAATGCAACATCTGGAGTTGACATTACTCTTGATGGAAGCGACGGTACATTAGATACTGTAAACTTTAGAGGCATCAATGACGCAACTGTAAGTTTGGTTGGTGGCAATGTAACTATTGATGTCCCTCACGAGACTACTACTTATATATCATTAGCAAATGACACTATCACTTACAGGGATGAAGACGGAGGTTTTACCAACCTTTCATTACTTGCGTATCTAGACGATACTGATACAACATACACAGTATCTACTACAAACGCTGTTAGCGGTGCTAACATTGTACTTACAGCCGGCGGGTCTGGAAGTGGTACTGATTCTGTATCTATTGTTGGAGGTAATAATGTAACCGTCACTCAAGCTGCGGATGTAATCACTGTAGCGGCTGCAGATGAGACACTTACCTCTTTGTCTCTATCTTCAAACATACTTAGCTATGTTGATGAGGATGGAACAAGTACTAACTTAGATCTAAGTCTATACCTTGATGATACAAACCTAGCTAGATTAGTTAGTGGTACATTGAATGGAGCTACTGGTATAGCAACGTTTACTAGAGATGACTCAACCACATTTACTGTAGACTTATCAGCATTGTTTGATGATACAGATAGCACCTACGATTTAAACGTTTCAACAAATGTTTCTTCTGGTGTTGATGTAAACTTGGTTGCGGGTGGAGCTAGCACTGGTACAGATACTGTTGTATTCAGGGGAGCTAATGGTGTAGCTGTAACGCAAGCAGCAGGTGTTGTAACTATTGATGGTGCTGTAGCGAGTTCAGATAATTATGTTGATGCCTTGGCATTTAACACAACCGGTAGGGTTTTAACTATAGGTAGAACAGGAGCGCTGTCTGATCTGACAGCTACCATACCAGACAACTACACCGACTCTCTTGCGTTCAATACGACCAGCAGAGTATTAACAGTAGGTAGAACTGGGTCTTTAGCAGATTTAACTGCAGCCATACCAGACAACTACGTTGATGCATTTACGTTTAATTCTACAACAAGTGTATTAACAATTGGACGTACTGGATCTCTTAGTGACCTGACTGTAAGCCTATCAAGCCTAGAGGATTATGTTGATGGTGTAAGCTGGAATACTGCGACAGAAACTCTTACGCTCACACGCACCGGATCTCTTGCTGATTTGACTGTAAGCATACCAGAGGCAGATACCCTTCAATCAGTTACAGACAGAGGCAATGAAACTGATGTAAATATTGTAGTCAAGGATGGTGCTGAATTTCACGTTAAACATACTGGGGGCTTACTCAGCACTATAGGCGTTGTGGGATCTGGACTTGAAATAAACGGTGTTGGAGGTCTTACTCTTCAGGCTGACGCTAATACTGCCAGTCAAATTGAAATTGACACTAATAATAAATATTATTCAGTTGGTGGTAGTCACAATTTCTATGGTGGCGTTAGCAGTTTAATAGGAAGCTCAACAGTACGATGCGGTACTTTGATTGTTTCTGGGGCTGCAAGTTTCCAGTCGTTCAGTACAACATCTTCTATTAGATTCAAAGAAAACATAAGACCCTTAGAGTATAATAAAGAAGCTCTGCTAAGTCTTGAGCCTGTTCGTTATGATTGGAAAGAAGGCGGTAAGAATGATGATGTTGGCTTAATTGCAGAAGATGTCTTAAACCACATACCAGAAGTTGTAGCTGTATCTGAAGACGGGGTTGTTAATGGTATTGACTACTCTAGACTTTCTGTATATTTGCTACAGCTAGTTAAGGAACAAGAAGAAAGAATAAACAAGCTTGAGGAGCTTATAAACAACAGTAAATAATGGCAACAAACAATATTGTCGATTCGTTATTAATAAGTTCAACACTAGAGGTTTCAGACACAGTAACCTTCAGCGGTACAAGTGATGTTGTTATCTCTACTACTGGCAACGTTGGTATAGGGACGACTAGTCCAGATAAGAAACTAGAAATAAAGCTATCTGATACTTCTTCTGGAACATATTACGCTCAAACAATAGGTGGTTCTAATTACTTAACTGGATATGCTGTTGGTATTGGATTTGACCCAGAGGGCTACGGAAACAGAAATAAAGTAGGTATTATAGTAGAAGGTACTGGAAGTGGATGGAGTACTGGACATATGCACTTTGTATCTGTAAGCAGTACAGGCACTAGTACTGAAGCCACAATCTCTGATGCTAATATGACTATCACATCAGCTGGCAACGTTGGTATCGGGACTACTAGTCCTGCTGGCAAGCTCCATATTCAAACAGATGCTTCCTCTGAATTTATATTTACAGGTGCTTCAACGTCTGGATATGCCACTACTTTCCATATGGACAATACAGGTCTTGATATTGGTCATAATAGTACTGGTCGTGCACTAAACTTAAAAACAGGAAGCTTAGATAGGTTAACTATTTTAGGAAACGGCAATGTCGGTATTGGCACTACTAGTATCTCTAACGCAAAGTTAAAAGTAGCTGGAGCTGGTATTGATATTGAAAGTTCAACAGATAGCCTTAGATTAAGGTTCTACGAGGGTACTACATTTAGATCAGGTATTCAACACGTTCTGAATACAGGGGAAATGATTAGTGGCTCTGCTGTTGGTGATCTTGCTATTAGAGCTAATTCAGGCAATATGCTCTTTGCTACTGGTAGCAGTTCTGAGCGTATGCGAATCGACAGCAGTGGCAACGTTGGTATCGGGACTACTAGCCCAAACGCTAAGTTGCACGTCGGTCCTAGCGCGCTTATTGGTGGCTATACGCCCGATAGATCTACTTTAGCTATATCAGATACAACCAACGGCGGACAATTAATAATTAGAGGCCAATCACCTAGAATATGGCTTGATGGAACAGCTGGCGGGAATGGAGAAATATACCTAGACAATACAAACCTTACTTTTCAGTCAGGTAACCCCACCAGCCTAGGTAGCTCTACGATGTACTTAAAGTCAGACGGCAACGTCGGGATCGGGACTACTAGCCCTTCTAGGCGTTTAGATGTAGATGGCATACAAGGATGGCAGCTTTCTAATTTAGAAACTGCATACCTAAATCCAACAGCTACTGGCGCGGACTTTGCATTAAAAGACCAATACAACGCAAACATTATTAGGCTAGACAGTAGACCCAATGCTGTTTCATATTTTAATGGTGGAAACGTTGGCATCGGGACGACTAGCCCAAACGATTTACTTCAAATTGGAGATACACTAGGCGCAAACGCTTCAATGTCTATTGCGTCCGGGGGAACTAGTTCTAGTACATTATACTTTAGAAGAAGTACAGCTTATGATGCGTATATACAAGTAGACGCTAATGAGGATTTAATAATAGGCTACAACTCCGCGAACCTTGGGGACAGTTTAAAAATTGTAAGCAATACAACTAATGTTGCTACATTTGACTCTTCTGGCAACGTGGGGATTGGAGTGGTTCCGAAAACAGGTGGTAGCACTTGGCAACATATTCAGTTTGGCGGCACGGGTAACATTATATCTAGAAAATCAGACTCTACGGTAGACGCTATGTTCGCCAACAACTATTACATCAATAGTTCAAATGCTGATAGTCATATCATCACTGGTGCAGCAACTCGTATGTTCCTTAACGATGGCGAGATTAGATTTGACACAGCTCCTAGTGCTGCCGCTGACGCTGCTGCTACGTTTACAAACAGAATGTTTATTGCCAATGACGGCAACGTAGGTATCGGGACTACGAGTCCAGGGGCGGCATTACACGTTCAATCTTCGTCTACAAAAGTTTTCTTAAGCAATACAGATTATAACAATGGAACAAGTACAGGTAGCGGTACAATTATAACAACAGGAGCTACCTCTGGTAATACTTATTCTATGATATATGGTTTCAAGTCAGGGAACACAGCTTATGCAGATCTTGTTGTACCAGGAGGCAACGTTGGGATCGGGACTACCGCTCCTACGGCTAAATTAGATGTGGTGTCTAATGGTCTTATCTCTAGATTCAAATCAACTAATTCAGGTACAGGCGGATTTGCTGAGGTTTATTATGAAAACGACGCTGGAGATAGGCTTATAACTGGTTCTATAGGATCTGGATACACTAACTCTGCTTGGGCTGGAGCGAGATATATGTACGCTACAGCTGGAGACCTTATGATTAAAACATTAGGTTCTGGAACTAATCTTAGATTCTATACAGCGGGGTCTACTAATGAACGTATGCGCATTGATGGCTCAGGCAACGTAGGTATCGGGACTACCGCTCCTGGTCAAAAGCTGTCTGTTGCTGGTAATATTGCGCTTGTATCTAACAATTCATTCATATCATTCAATACCTCTGCATCTTCAGGAGATCCAAAAATTCAAATGGGTTCAGATGGCGATTTTTCTTTTCTAAACACAGCGGGATCTACAAGCTTGCATATTGAAAACGGTGGAAACGTTGGGATTGGGACTACTAGCCCTAACTCTAAACTAACTATTAGCCAACCAACAGCTGGTGATTCAACTATCTTATTAGGTAGAAGAAATGGTAAACCATCTATAAAGTCAGACAGTACAGAAGGTGGCTACTTAATACTAGATTCTACTTCTTCCGCCGTGGCGTTGAATCATTATAGTTCTAATAATGTTTGGTTAGCTACTGGGGGAGGCAACGTTGGTATCGGGACGACTAGTCCCGGAGTTAAGCTGGATGTGAACGGCAGCATCAGGGTGACCAGTAGAACAACACCGACTTCCGGTAAAGGACTTGAAATGTTCTATTATTCGCAAAGCGACTTATTTTACTTAGAAGCGTACGATTATACTAACTCTCTTTATAAAGCGATTAGGTATGCTGCATTATCACACCAATTTTTAATTGGCAACGTTGGTATCGGGACTACTAGTCCCGGATCCTCCTTACATATTGAGAAAGCTGGAGACCAAGCCTCATCAGTAAAAGGTATAACGCTGTCAAGCGGTGCTTCCGGGACAAATAAATACCTACCATCTATCACTTGGAGCTACGGTGCAAATGGAACACCAGATTTTGCTAAGATAGAATCTCAGAGATCATTAGGTACTGGGGCTAGAATACTATTTAGCACAGCTAATAGTTCTGGTACAATGTCTGAAGCAATGCGTATTAACGAAGACGGCAACGTAGGTATTGGGACTACGAGTCCTAGTGAAAAACTTACAGTTAATGGTAATATAGACTTCCCATTTTCAACAAGTGGCTCTGCGACTATTGGAGTACAAGAATCAACAACCAACCAATTTGCAACTGGCGCTAAAGAATTAATCGTTCAAGGTGCTAATGCATTTACAGGAGCTAATCCATCTCAGGCACAGGCTGGTGGTAACGTTTACATTAAAGGTGGTTATGCTATAGCTAATACAGGAATTGGAGTTTATGCTGGAAATGTATCTATTGAAGGCGGAGAGGTTTTAGGTGCAGGCACTTCTGGTGCTGGTAAGATATTTCTAAAGACTGCTGGTCAAGATAGAGTTGTTGTTGACAATGCCGGCAACGTTGGCATCGGGACTACTAGTCCGGGGGCTAAGTTAGCTGTTGAGGTTGCTGGTACAGCTGATGTTATTAAGTTTACTAGAGACGCTGGAGTTAATGGGGAAATGACATTTGATTTTAGTGGTGCTAATTCAAACTTTTACTCAAATCAAGGTGGATTTACATTCTCCGGTTCATCAAGTAGCTACGGTGTAAACTTTACCGCAGCTGGCAACGTTGGTATCGGGACTACTAGTCCAGCTAAAAAGTTAGAGGTTTACTCTCTTGTAAATACCGAATCATCAATCAGAATAAGACAAGCCTCTTATAACTTCTGGGATTTAAAAAGTCCAGCTTCTTCCACGGGATTTGCAATTAGCGATGTAGGCGGAGAAAGACTACGTATCACCTCATCAGGCAACGTTGGTATCGGGACTACTAGTCCTTCTGCTAAGTTACACGTGGACAGAGTTTCTTTTGGCGAATACGCTAAGCTAGGATCTGGAGATCATCAATTAACTTTTTTGTCAGCCTCCAATTATCAATCAATTCAAGCAGTACAGCAGGGCGTTGCTTATAGAAACTTAGTCTTAAATACATCAGGTGGCAACGTTGGGATTGGGACCACTAGTCCTTCAGAAAAGCTAGAGGTAGATGGTAACATTTTAGCATCTGGCGATATTACAGCATTCTCTGATGCTAGACTTAAAGAAAACGTAAAGACATTGCCCAATGCTCTTGAATCAGTCAAGGCGATGCGAGGTGTTACTTACAATAAAATAGGTGAAGAAAAACAGTCTATAGGGGTTATAGCCCAGGAAGTACAAGCCGTGCTACCACAGCTGGTGTCAGAGCATAAAGACGAAATGCTATCTGTTGCATACGGCAATATTACAGCTGTACTTATTGAAGCTGTTAAAGAGCTTACTGCTAAAGTAGAAAGCTTAGAAGAACAACTGAAAAACAGATAAGATGGCATTGCAAACCAGTGGGAAAATAACTATTTCAGATATCAAAGCTGAGTTAGGTAACACAAGTAATTCTTTAAAAGCACTTTCATTAGATGCTGGTTTTACACCGCCTTTTGCTATGAGTGACTTTTATGGATATAGTGCTGCTACTGAAAGCCTATACTACTGGAACTTTGGAGAAAATGACGGTGGTGCAGAATTTACAGGTAATGCTGGGACTAGTGCTGGACCTTTTTCTTTTAGTTTATGGATCAAACCTTCGTGGGCAGCTTCAGATACAAACGTATTACTATTTGAAGTTAACGCAAATACTGGTCTTAATACAGATAGGCTAATGCTTATATATGATTATGGCTTTAATAGACTTGTATTTAGATATAGAGCAGGAACGTCTAATCATCACATAAACTGGGCACTTAACCAAAACTCAGCATCTGGAAACATATCTAAATGGCACAGTTCATCAACAGGTCCTGTGAATTCAGATGGTTTTGTACATTTGGCAGGAACGTTTGATCCTACTCAAAGTGTAGCAACAAATGGCTTAAAGCTGTATTGGAACGGTGTTGCCTTTAACACTACTATTACAACAGCTAATGGTACAAGAGCAGCATTTGCAAAAACGCATATGTATATTAACGTAGCATTTAATGGTGATGGTGATAGGAATGCTGAGTATGATAATGTTGCTTTTTGGTTTAATAGATTGTTGACATCAACAGAGGTTACAACTCTGTATAACAGTGGAGTTCCTATAACAGCAGGAGATGCAAGTTTAGCTACAAGCTTAGGTTTTGAAGCTACAGCTGAAGGAGGGGGATTAGACGACACTACAGGAAATTGGAGTCAAACTTCTGCAGGAGGTTCTGCATCTTTGTATTAATAAAATAACAATCTACAAAATTGGATTTAACAGATGAAAAATTTTTCTTTACATAAATAAATAAACTATGAACACTTACACTTGGGATTGTCGCACAGTAGATGCGTATCCAACACACACAGACGAGAACGGAACAACCGAATCTCAGGTAGTCTATAATGTACACTGGCGTGTAACAGGAACAGACGGAACACACAGCGCTACAAGCATTGGAACGCAAACTCTAGAGACTGCTGACTTATCTGGATTTACAGCTTTTGATTCTGTAACTCACGAAAATATGATTGCTTGGACTAAAGCAGCATTAACAGCAGAGCGCGTTACTGAAATAGAAGCTTCATTAGACTCACAGCTAACAGAACTTGCATCGCCTTCTTCTGTCACTTTGACAATCTCAGAGCCTGCTACAGAAGTTGTCGTAGAGCCTGCTGACGAACCGACAGCTGAATAGATATTTGCATTATATTTGTACCACGTTAATTAACTTAAATATTTAAAGATTATGGCTGAAAAGGCTAAGCTCAAAGAAGAGGAACTAAGCGCCATCCAAGGTGCTGTATCCAACTTGAACCAAGCGAAGACGATCCTTGGTGATGTAATGAACAACGCTCACAAAGCACAACTCCAAGTTACAGCTATGGAGGAAGCTTTGCAAGCAGAACAGAAAAAGCTAGAAGAAGCTTACGGTGCAATCACGGTAGACCTCAAGACTGGGGAGTACGAAGAGGTTGTAGAAGAAGCTGAAGAGGTTACAGAATAACTCTATAACCAATTGTTTGACACTGAGAGGGTTACAGAAATGTAGCCCTCTTTTTTTATATCTTTGCTGTTATGAAAGCAAAGAAGGATTCACGTTTAGAACGAGCAGGAGTTAGCGGTTTTAACAAGCCTAAGCGTACTCCTAACCACCCTAAGAAATCAC
>Ga0233410_10000199_pt1 | contig 21153 bp, 23 predicted proteins | sample Na_anoxic_1_MG_FD_179869 | JGI IMG/M metagenome (GOLD analysis project Ga0233410, IMG submission 179869) | Seawater microbial communities from Saanich Inlet, British Columbia, Canada - Na_anoxic_1_MG | ecosystem: Environmental > Aquatic > Marine > Inlet | place: Canada: British Columbia...
TTGAATTCTACACATAATTCATCTTCTGTTAAACTTAGCTCGTCTACAAGATTACGAAGTTTTAAATGTGTCCAAAATCCTCTCTTCAGAGCAGCACCAAATTTTCGTTGTTGGCGAATAATCATTCTAGCAAACTTCAATTCTTCTTGCAGAATCTCAGAACCATCTCTATACGATGCGTCTGGATCTAGTTTAGATGTTGGAGTCTTTAAGCTTCTGTAAAGTTTCTTTAGGAAGAATGTGAGATCGTCCATAGATCCATAATTTTGATTGCCTCCAATTTCAGTAACTGATGTTGGATCTTGTCCTTGTCTCTGAGCAAACCAATATGAGTCTGTCATTGACTGAGGATTATAACGCTTAACAACATCATTCTGATCAACATCAAATGTCTTACTGCTCCAATATTGTTGACGTAGTTTACGGATATATGCTTCTGACTGGGGAGCGTTCATGCGACCAGTAGATACATTGAAAATGAAACGTAGAGGCGCGTGTACCATTCTATGGATGACAATGGAGTCTTCTATGAGAGTCAGTTGGCGATAAGCTCTACGACAATTCTCAAGGAAAGGAGAAATGAATTCTTTGTTTGCTGAATATGTGCCATTATTGAAATATGCGATTTGTGATTCTTGGAACGGAATAAATTCCCAATCTTCAACTTTCTTCGGATCATCAATGGCGAAGATAGGCTTTCTGTATAAGAATCCTTTAATAAGCATGTTTTGAATATTATTATAAACTGGGTCCATCAAATCTGCTGGGAGATTGACAACACCCAACACACCCCGATCCTTAGCAGAGTCATGAATAATATGTTCAAAGAAACACTCTCCTTCAGTGAAGAAGCGTCTAAAATATTCAAAACCGTGATCTTCCAAATTATAATGACCCACGTATTTACGAAACTCTTTAATCAACTTACCTTGCATCTTTGGGTCAAGATCAGTATCTCGGAATGTTAGTTTAACAACATCCCCTTCTCCATCAATAGTGATACATTCGTCACATATTTCGTCAAGAATATCAGAGACTTCAGAGTTTGCTGCAATTGTTCTATAGTCACGAAGTCGAGCAGGTTTATCCTGTAGTGCTGGTGCATACATTACCTCTCCAAATGTCTTGTCTTGGTCGATAGCAGCATTCGCAATGTTATTATATTCATTGCTTAGTGCTATGGAATTCTTCGACAGAACTTCGGGTTTCCTCATTCCCACCTTTTGGAAATCTTTATATTTTGGATTTTTATCGTCAGTAGTATTAACCTCTGCATATACTGTAGAAGGTCCAGATGCTAACTTTGATTTTAATCCACCCCCATACGTTGAGCTATTGGAGGTTGATGAGTCGTTACTTGCCATAATAACTATTTACCCATTTTTATCGTTTAATCAACTGTAAAAGTATAATCAAATGCTGCCCAACCCACATCGTTTCGGGTAATGATCTTGAATGTACCACTGCTAACCACATCAGATAATATATCTAATATAGCAATATTGTCATTGACTACCTCTACGGTGTCTAATTTATATCCACTTAACACTCCGCTCTGGATAGTATCCACTGAGGTTAGGGGGAGGGAAGTGGTGATATCTCCACTCAAGAACCATGTATTGGTATAATCAAATCTCTTACCAACCATATTAATATAAACATCCTCATTAAAATTCAAGGATATATCGTCCACCACTGCGGTAGATCTGTTGTTATTTAGGGCATAAAATGCGTTGGTCATGCTTGGAGCAGCAGATACTTCAACAAACTCTGTCTCTCCTGATAGGCTTAGTGCTTCATTATAACCACCTTCTACATCCATCTCATCAAAATCGGTAATCAAATCTACATTTGTGAAATCTGTATGTACTTTATATATCGGAGCAGACACTTCTTCATGTGCTGGGAATATCCATCCTTCGATTTTAAATGTGGTGGTTGCTGTTATTCTAAATTTATCAGTCGCAGGTAGATCTGTTGGGTTATCAAATGATACTGAACCATCCCAATGAACTTTTGAATTAATTTCGTCACGAAAAACTGTACCAAATTCTTTGGGTGTATTCCACGATACCATGAAATATGGATTGGCATATGGTAAAAAGTTAGAAACAATTTGGTCAATATCAGACTTATATTTCGCAATCATAGTCACTGATATATCCATTGTCACTGGTATGGGGGTCGGTATTTTTGCATGACTAACTATTTCATCAGCTACATAATTAGCTCTATAAAAGAATTGGTCTTTATTAAACACCCTCGTAGCATCCCTAGAAACATTGGTCTGCTCTATGGATACTACTGGGAGTGTGATGTGTTTTTCAGCATTGATGATGTCGTGCATCACCCTTTGCTTCGGTCCAAATATATATTTGACCGCAATTTTAGATTTCCTATTTTTATGTTCATCATGTCTAAATACGAAGGTATCATCGAACGCTGAAACAAATAGTCTAAGTAGATCAGAAATCTCAAAATTATGGGTGTAGTTATTCACTACACCTATTTAATTAAATGATCCTATTTAAAAATGATGGGGGAAGTTTTTTCTTAAATTGATGTAGTGCGTTGACTACACCACCATCTAATATATATGTGATACATTCATCCGTTTTGCATCGAATGCATCGACCACAAGCCTGAATAAGTGTACATAACATCTTTTCAGCATACCATGTTTTACTCAATTTCATCATCTCAGCAGTGCGAGGATCTTTGGTTGGTAGCCAAGGAGTCTTCATAACAATTTGAAACTCACCAAGATCACCTTTAAGGTCAACACCATAAGTCATACTAGGAGATACTAGAATTGTAGGTTCAGAGCTATTCATATGCATCTCTAAAATATCTTCGTTAGTCACTCCTGTTTCGCGAACAAGTAGTCTATCTGAATTAATATTCTCTTTCAAATATTTGGCAAACCCAAGTGTGTTTGTGTGGATAATACCCTTTTGATTAGGGTGTTCATCATTAATAATAGCCTCAATTTGTTTTGCAAGAATCGGAAGCATCTTCTGCTGATTCCCATAATTAATCCTCTGATCGGCTTTAACAAGGATTGGGGCTTTATTCGCATCAAACTCAGAATCCACATCAATAAACTTGAATTCCTCGATACCTAGTGTCTTAGCATATGAAGTTGGGTTGATGATTGTAGCACTGAGGATAATGATATGATCTGCGTAATTGAAGATCAGTGAACTAAGCTTGCTGACATACAGAGGAATGAACTTGATGATAGTAGAGTCCTTATCAATGATATATTTCGCTTGGAAATAGGTCATATGTAGGGTATTTACTGAACGTGTGAAGTTCAACAGTTTTGAATATTCCCCCTGCTTTTTCTTATATTCTGGCTTAGTTTTTAGTTTTGCATTATTTTTAAAGTAGTCAATATAGTTCTTCAATTTCTCAACTAATTCGGTTTTAACCTCTTTAACCCAGTTTGATACCGCAATATCATTACTGGAATCTGATGGGAACATATTGAAATCTACATCATATTTTTGTAGATCTTTAAGATCAATTTCACATGTGAAGTGGGATACTAATTGTTCCTCTAATTCAGAACCCTCGTCAAGAATCAACACCTTTCGATGCTTGGCTTGATCTGGCAGGGCGAAGAACATACTGTAGTTGAGTGTTGAGAAGTCTTGTTTGAGTACATTATTTCTCGCATTGTAATAAGTACATTTGTTACAAGCCCAACACTGTTTTTTGACACCTGAAGAGTAATTACATGCAGCAGTATCTACTGTAGAGATGCCATCCAATTCGCAAATGTAGTTGTTTTGACCCTTTAGAATGCCAGTGTCTTCAAATGTTTCGACGTATTGATCTTGTAGAGATTTTGTGATAGTTAGGGCGAAAACACCTCGTCTATCATCAATATCTGGTTCGAAATCTGGTGTATATACCTCGTATGTATCGACCTTTTCGCAGAATTCTGCGTCAGGTTCATCGAAATGATTTGCAATTGTTTTACCGATGAAGGATTTACCTGCACCAGTTGGCGCACTACAGATTATATACTTACAATCTGCTTTGATAGCCTTTTCAATCTCTGTAAGGATTGTGACCTGACTCTTGTTTGGTGTGAAGCCTTCTGGGAAACTCATTAATAGTTTTGACATGACCGAAGTGTAGCACCAACTCGATGCTTGTCAATCTATTTCGATACAATTGGGCGTTTTATCGAGAATTTTAGGTGTTTTTCGTGAAATCGAGTCGTTGGTTTGGTCGCGCACATCTTCATTCTAAAGTAGTCCACATCACCAACTGGACAAATTGCCGATAGACAGTAATCAAAGAACATATCATCCCCTTCTTCTGTTAAATTGTATGGATATGGAATATCAATTTTTCTAACTTTATCATCCTTCTCTAGGGTGAGTTTGACAAAGTATTGCTTACCTTGAAAAAATGTCAGTTTGCCTTGGTAGATGATTTTGTCCTCAATAGATATCTCAACTGGATGATATATGAACTGCTTAAATTTGTCTGTAACATTTTCTAAAAACATAATATTTGAACATAGACGTTATCTATCCATGTAATTAGATTTATCGTCTCTAGACATTGGATACAAGATATTATTGTAAAATTCCCAAAATTTATTCGCAGGAATGGTATTTATAACCACACAATTCTCTAAAGGGACGTTTCTATAGTCTTGCATTATGACATCCCACACCACAACCATATTATGTTTAGCTTCATTTATCTTCACCCCTCTAGCCTCTCTAAAGTTTAGAGATATCTTACCATCTCTACTTCTAAGTATTTTCGCACTATTAGTACATATCATATAACGCACTGAAGGTCTGTGGGGTGCTCTCTTAGGTCTTCTACGAACAAACTGGATCTCACATACGTTACTATTCAATAATGTCGTGAGCGTAGCCCTGTTCACAGAACCTCTATATGTTGGAGCAACAAATATATCTTTAATTTTATTAAAAGCTTGTGCTCCTTTAGCTTTAATACCGTCAATAAATTTTTGTAAGGGTGATGCCATTTTATATATTTACAAAAAAATAGGCTATAGGAACATCAACCTATAGCCTATTTATATGACACGACAGAAACTCTGCCTTTATGACAACTATTCGTTGTCTAGCTTTTCAGCTACACCGAAAATTCTATTCTCGTTTAAGAAAATCCCATCTTTAAGTTTTCCTTCAACTCCATCCACATCCAGATTAGATACCTTGATACCCATCGACTGTGGAAAAAGAATCACATCACCAACATTACATTGAGTGACTCCAACGCCCTTCAATCTAACTACAGCCTTACGCCATGCTTGATGTGTTTGAGACATTGGTACGAGGATACCATTACGTTCAATACAATCGCCACCCTCTCCAGAAACAACATCAATAAATTCTGCTAGAATGATATCATCCAACACTGTACAAAGTTTATAACCTTCCAGACCAAAATCATCATTCATATCCTTCCTAGAAAAATCTAGGTGGGATTTCTGAGTAGCTAAATCATCAATACTTCTTCTCTCTTGCATACCTAAATTTACTCCATCCTCTCCTGTAGATCAAGTATTAAATCTAAGTTTTTGGTATATTGTTCTCTTGAGATAAATTCAGGTATATATAAATCCTTATCTATAACTGGTCTATAATCTTTTATGTAATTAATCTTCTTACGTGATAGCTTTGGAATCATCGTCTTCATGTATTTATACTGCTTCTCTTTACCTTCATTAATGAAGATTCCGTTCATCAGCTCATTACTATACTCCACAAACATATCATCATAAAATGATAGGAATGATATACTCATGAAGTAATTGAAATCGTGTAATAGGTCCTTAGTGATCACATCACTCTCTTTATATAAAATATCGTGTAATGCGTCAAACATAATACTATCTATTTATCATACCAGCAAATCCCATCTTCTGTTTCTTAGAAACTTCTTCCCCATTATCCTTAGAGATGTTGAATAGCTCTGCGAGGGTAATTGGTTCAGTAGGTTCATGATCAATATCATAGAACTTACATACATTCGTTGCTTCCTCTACATCTAGTTGATCGAAATGGTGGGAATAATATAGGCGACCTTTACGCTTCAATGCTTCATCCACCTTAGATTCTTCAACGTTGAATGTACACACCACTCGGATGTTTAATGAATCTTTTAGTAGTCCATCAGTCATTTCAAGAATGTTTTGTGTTCCTTGATTACGATCACCCAAGATCTCTTCAGCATCTTCAATAACGAAGATTGCATCTTTTTGATCCATTAGGAATGAGATGAATGCTGGGGATGTTAATACTGATGCCATCGAAGAAGGAATGTAAATTACAGTCTTATCTGTTTCAGCAATCATATTCTTAATGAAGTTTGTCTTGCCACTTCCTGCATCTCCATGAAGGAGCATCAATCCACCTTCACGATCCAATTCATCATCTACAAAAAAGCTTTTGATAGTCTCTAATGGAAAGTCTTCTCCATATAGAATATCATAACGGTCATCCTTAATTGGTTTTGGGGCGAGTCTCATTGTTTCGGTATATATACTGTGAGATCCCTGACAAATGATTTTAAAATTGTTCTTTGAGTCCTTTGGTTTCTCTGGCATACTATCAAAGATATCAAAGATGTAATCTTTATTTTCTTCCAAGGGGGCGAATGTAAGTTCTACTGTTAAGTAAGCATCTTCATCTCCTGATTTTGTATACATGATCGACAATACAATCATTTTATCTAGATCTACAAACATATATGATGGTTCGCTATATGCACACGAACTATTCATTAATTGGAAATCTGTACCATCAATCTTACTTAAGACGGTATCCAAGGAATCCATTGGAGTGCGTTTTGTGAGACATACATTTGGGCTATTTGTCCAAATATTACCAAAACTTGATGAGTACTCCAATACCACTGGAGCATCTTTCCTTTCCTGTTTAGATACTTTCTTGTGGTGATCGTATTCTTCTTGATTCAACCAAAGTATATTCTTCAAATTATTGGAATGTTCCTCTCTCAACTGCTCCTTCTCCCCACTTGGTGATAATTCTAGAGATGTTATGGTGCTATCTCTTGATACTCTGAATATTGATCGTCTTGTTCGTGTCATGGATTCAATTTATCTGATATTTTAATTTTGTCAACAAAAAAGGAGAGGTTTTACCCTCTCCTTGTCATTTTAGTTATTCTTCTAGCATATTCTCGACCATTTGATTGAGATTGTCCAAGTCGCCAATGTCATCATCTAGCGTCTCTGGAGTATCTTCATCAGGAATATCTTCTTCGCCTTCGCCACTCCCATATCCCCATTTATCATGAATACGTCTTACTAATTCAGGAAGAAGTTTGTTGTCAATAAGATCATAATCCTTTCGGAAGTTGCGATAATATCCAATCTTCTCTCCTTCAAAATCCACATATGTCTGACCTGCTGACTTAATAACCCCAAAGTCCTTCATCCATGTGAGTACACCGTAGTATTTATCAAGTCCTGTAGCGAACGATAAATACATCTCACCCTCAAGATATGGTTGCATGAAGCGGTTTTTAACAGTCAACGCTCTAATGATAGATCCACTGAAACTCTTTTGTGCAGCTACTTTAGTATCATCAATTGTCTTACCTTCATCATCCTTGGCTAATTTCTTAGCAAGTTGAATTGTAACACTTGGTAGATATACAGCAGCTTTACCACCAGCCATATGCTTTTCTAATGATGGATACATTGCAGAAGGATCGTCATAAACGTGATTAGTAATGATGATAGGTGTTTGGGAGGTTGTCGCCATATTTGTAAGTGTCTTCAAAAGAGACTTAATAGATTTAGCAAATGTACCCATATCAGCACTAGTCTTATCCTTTTCCATTCGAGACACTTCCATTTCACTCTGTAGATTGGCAATAGAGTCAATCGCAATGATGAATTTTCCATGTAGTTCTGGATTAGCAGATACGTTTTTAAGGAATTTATAGATTGTATTTCTAGTGGATTCAATCCCCATTGCAGGGATATATTTCACTTTAGAAGTATCAAGACCTAGACGTTCAGCCCCTTCCGCATCAATAGCATTTTCAGTATCAAAGATTACTGGAGTGTATCCTTTCTTCTGAGCATTACCAAGAATTCGCTGAACGAAATATGATTTTGCTGTAGCTGATGGTCCTGCAATTTGTGTCACTCGACCTTTTGGAATTCCTCCATCAACCCGACCTGATATAATCATGTTGAGAACAATGGAACCAGTATCAATCCAATCACTTACATTAGATAGGGATGATTTATCAAGATATGTAGCTAAAGGATTGATCTTATCAATCTCTCCCAAAGCTGAATCTATACCCTTCTGTAATTCTGTTTTCTTTGCTGCCATATTTAGTCTACATCAGTGATTGAAATAACTTTGTCCCCAGTTTCTACCTTTTCTACAGGTTTATTAATGGACTCGCTACGAGCAATGAGGTCAGCAGATACTTTAACGTCACCCATGACGATATTTGATTTATTATAAACCCACTCATTGCCATTCTCTGCAATGTTATCAATGAGTTCTGCGAAAAAGATTGGAATGACATGTACTTGTACTGTGCCACCTTGTTGCATCTCCACATGAATAACTTTTGGGTCATCTACTGTGAGAGTTGTTTCTGTTTCGCCTACCTGATTACCGATGATAATACGACCGATTTGGTCTTGGAATGTTACTGTTTTCATATTAATTAATTTTTATTTGATTTTTGATTACTTGTTTTTTCTAGCACCTGTGCCATATACGAACCCTTTTTCCTCTTCATCACCGTCTTCAATAGTGTCAGGTGTGTTATCGACATCTTCATCAATAAGATAAAGAGGTTCTACATCTAAGATTTCTAGATGTTCATTGACAAGATTTTTAACTTTCTTGGCTTGATTACTGTTCTTAGATGCAAGTTCAGTGAGATAATCATTCTGAACTGTGACAAATTGGATAATCTTATTAAGGTTCTCGTCACTAAAGACGAAAGACCTATCATGATCTGATGATTGAGAAGCAACCGCCTTAATTGTATTGAGGATGTAGGACACTGCATTATCGACTCCTTTGTCGAAGCTTTCTTGGTTAGTCATACCCATATATTAACATAATATACAGGTATGTCAAGTTCATTCAGATAAAAAATCACATAAATCAATCTTTAATGTTCTATTTGGAGGGCGCAATACCCAACCAACAGATTCATAAATCCTTTTAATGGGGGCACTGACAATTCTATCAAACATTATGTTATAATCCACCTGAACATTCTCCTCTACTTCAGCGGGTAAGTTATCAGTTCCGAATCCAATGACTGTAATACCATATTTGTTTGGAGTCTGCACGTATGCGAATTTAATCTTATCCCCTTCCACCAATTTCTCGTATTCGAATTCCAATCCTTCTACTCTACATATTTCATTAAAGAAATATGCAGCTTTGACGTTCTGAGGTGTCTTAGTTGGAGCTTTGAAGCCTGTATATCCCTTAGGAATCCACTTATTATACGTGTTCATAGAACCATTATTACATGCTTGTCCACTAGGTAGTGTTTTGAACATATCATAAGATTTGATATATAGATCAGTAGCTTTCTTCTTATCCATATCCATAATAACCGATTCAATAATTGATTTAATCATTGGTTTAAGAGACTTTGGTGTCTTAGTGGTTACAACTTCAACACCAATATACTTGAATTTATCAACATCTACCCCTTCATCATTTCGAATGTGTAGAATATACTTCTTCGGTGCTAGGAAAATACCTCTATCTGCAACAGCTTCTCGCTTGAATACTAATCTTGGATCAATACTTTGGAGAGATTTCCTTGCCCAGCTTTCCATACTATCATTAATGTATTTCTCCACACCATCACAAACATCATAGAACTCTTTAGATATGTTATTTTCCTCGTCAAAGATATGAATGCCATACTTCTCGCGAAGACATGTCAACGTGACATACACTGAGTCAGTATCATTGTATCTGATGGAGTCTTCAATCTCTTTATCAGTCAGTTCTTGATAGGTTTTAGACATATATTCTTTGAAAGCTGTATTACTTTTCTTGATTGTAGCTTGTCCTGTGAGGGTTACAGCTTCACCAATATCTAGATCACCCATAGCAGCGTACTCGTTCGCACAGTACCCATAGGTGGAGTTCAAAACGATCTTATAAGCGTGTTGGTAAGTGTTACATAGTTGAATTTCATCTTCAAGTAGTCTTTTCTCTATATCATCATGCCCCCCTTTAACAAGAATACCTTTCAATTCAAACATGCGAGACTTCATGACCTTTCTGTTTGTATATAACCAGTCAAGGAACTTAGGCATAGCCCCCATCTTCTCTTGTGAGAAAATAACTCCATTTGCTGCAAGAGATCCTTTAACAGACTTCAAATATTTAACAAACTTGTCTTTAGGTAGGTTGAAAAATTCACCAGACTCCAACTGTAGTCTCATAGTTCCATTCTTCTGAACCTTAACCATACCCAATTTAGTCTCTGGAGACATATTGCAGGTGATCATCACTGATGGATATAGACTATTGGCATCAAATGAGATAATGTCTTCAGCCAAACCTGTAATTGGGTCTGCGACATATCCTCCAGCAATTTTTCTACCAGTTCTAGACTTAACAAATGTAGGGATATATTTTCCCTCCATTCTTGCTCGACAAGCAACTGCTCCATTGACTACGCCAAGAGTTTCCATACCCTTTTCCATAGAGCAGAAGCCAAGTAATGATATAAATCTCAACAGATCCATATACTTCAACTTCTTTTCAAGATTTACTAGAATTTCAACGTCCCGAATGTTATAATCTACGAATTTATCCCAATCTGTATAGATTAGGTCATTCATTTTACCGCTATATTCAATCTTACCAACACCCAATTCCTCTTCACCAATAGTATCAAGCTTATAGTTGGGCTGTTTCGTCATATTGAACTTCTTATAAACGTCCAAATAATCAATATTGTTCATACCAATGATATTTTTAGATTGATATTCCGTACCATAGAGCTTATTCATTACAGTCTTATCGAAGACCATTCTCTCTGGAGATAATCTACTAACCCACTGTTTGTTGAGAACGCGCTCAATGCGATTACATAGGTATGGTATATCAAATGCCACACTGTTCCACCCAATGATATTGTCAGGATGGTCTGATTCAATGAATTCTACGATATTTATGAACATATCCTTCTCACTTTTAGAAGGGGTGTATATGATATCTATATTATCTCCGTTGTATGGTCTTGTCCCGAATGTGTGATACTGCTTGGTTAATGAATTGTAAATTGTGACCAATACAATTTCATGATCAGCTAGATCAACGTTAGGAAATCCTTTACCACCTTCTCCTGAAGTGGTTTCAATATCAAAAAATGCGTTGTAAAGTGGATTGTCCATCAAATCCGTGTTCTCGCTCACTTCCCAATAATTATCGATTAGATATTGTTGGGTGGCTGGAAGATTTTCAAAAATTCTCTTAGTTGGCGAATCATTAACAAACCGTCTTTTATGTTTTTCGTCATTGAACTCAATTTTTTTGAGTTTTGTGTCGTATAGGGAGTCATATTCTCCATCCTTGTGCTCAACCATGATATAAGGCTTATAAGGAATGGTCTGGAGACTTCTATCCCCATCCTCATTCCACCCATAAAGTTTGATTGAACTTGTTTTATTGCTATAGCAGCAGTGTCTAATCATAAAAAAACCCTACCATATCGGTAGGGTTTTGTCAATTAGTAAGTCAAATACTTTCTGGAAGGGTCGCCATATGGTGTGTCATAGGCTTCTAGATGTTTCCCGACATTCTCAGGATTTTCTAGGAAGTGTTCTTCTGCGATTGACCTCAGATCCTTTGACAAGGCTAGATATTTCTTCTTATTTTTAAGAATCACATCCAACTTCTTCTCAAGATCTTCAGAATCTGTAAACCTCATAGCATTTGGAGCAATCTCATATGTAACCATATCTTGACATATACATGGAATACCTAATGAAGCACTTTCAAGAAACTTAATGTTAGATTTACATCTATTAAATTCATTATCTTGTAACGGAGCAAAGAATGCTTGTGCTTTTAGGGATGCTAGGAAGTCTGGAAATTCCTTTAAAGATTTCCAAGGATGGAATTCGATTGTTTTATTCTGAATTAGATGTTTTAATTGGCTTGGATATCCTCCAATGAATACAAATTGATATTTTTTGAGGTTATTCTTAACAAAATCTAATACATGTGTGAAATCATCAACACCTCCATTCTGATTCCTTACATCAAAGTGGGATGCTGCACCTGCATATACAATGCGGGGTCGTTTTTCGTTGGCTTCATATGCTCGCTTAACTGCCACATGATTATAACTTGTGCCAAACCAACTCTTTGGAATGAAATTCTCAATTACTGAGATTTCCTCTTTCCCAGTCTTACGCTTAAAGTAGTCTCGCATATATGGATTGGTTACAACCATCTCATCACACAGCTCAATACAATCTAATGCGCCTTGTCTGATTTGTTCATTGGCAAATGATTCTCTAAATCCGTTATACAGGGGAATATCTTCGTGAAATACTACATCATCAAGCTCATAAATAAGTTTGAAACCTTTATCTTTCTGAATACTTTTAAGAAATTGTAGGAATTTAAGTTGGTTTGGTGATACTTGACGCTGTACTTTGATCGCGCTCACATCATTATACCATTCAGGATCATACACCATCTTATGGGATGACATTGAAGTACCCAAACCTGCTAGGTTTATTAATTGTTCTGCGAATAATATTCTCCAGTGACCGCAACCACCTCGATCTGCAACATAATTTAGATAATTATTGCCTTTTTTCTTAGGTGTCTCTACCTTCTGTTTGATTGGTGGTTTATAAAATGGATTGGTGTTGAATGCTGCCATGTCCGTATTTATAAACCACCTTTAGACTTGTAAAGTGTTATTATATCAAAGTAGTTATATCATTTTCCTTCTGTAACTCCACAACCTGCCCATCAATATGTTTGATGGCTTCTTTGCGGTGTGAGATGGCATAAACAGACCAACCATTATCTGTGATCTTCTCCTTCAACATCTCAATAAACATATCCAACCCTCTTTCATCAAATGCACTATCAAAAATCTCATCGAAGAACTTAACATTACTGTAAATACCACATGTGCGTTCTCTTAAATCAGAGAATGCTAGAGAACAGGCAATATCGATTGTCTTTCTTTCAGCACCAGAACAGTTATAGTAGCTAGTTTCGTTACCACCCTTTGATTTGATGGTTTCGTCGAAATATTCATCAAACTCGCAACGAATATCTAGACCCATTAGTCCAAGATATGCAGTTATGTTAGAATTGAGGATGGTTAGTAGCTTCTTAACAATGATACTTTTAACTCCCTCATCGCCTAATGTGAATTTACATATATCGAGTACATCAGTCTCTTCTCTATTATCAGTTAGTTCAACATCTTGTGCCGCGAGACTCTTTTCAGCCTCGGTAATTAGATCACCAAATGTATCTTCATCATCACCACCTTCATCATCAAAGGATTGTTCAAACTCATACTTCTTACTAACCTCTTCATCGTGTCTCTTCTGCGCACTATCCTTAACTTGGCTATAATGTTCATACATATCAACAACATCAACTAATTCTCTGTGTTCGATTCGTTTCTTTTTTAGCATCGCTCGAAGTTTCGAGATAGCTTCAGTATATTTGGTAGAAATTGTCGTAAGGTTATCTACTTCTACTTGCAATTCGACTTTCTGTAGTTCTATCTGATCTGTATGATCTGCGCAAATATCTTGAAGACATTTTGTGCAAGAAACACCATCACCAATATTGTTATATTTTCGTATCTCAACTTCTTTACTAGAAATGGTGTGTTTATTATCTCTAAGAGAGTCATTAAGTTCGACCATCTTATCATCCATCCTATCGATAACCCCATCAAGCTTGAGAACTGACTCATTAACACCATTAATATCAATTTTGTCCATATTGCGCTGCATTTCATCAATCTTCGCAGCCTTCTCCTTGATTATCGCATCAAACGCACTCAACATATCCTTAATTTTGGATTGTCTGCGTTCTTCCCGACTATCAAAATCAGCTTTCTTGCTAACTAGTAGTTCAAGATTATTCACATTAGATGCAATCTTACCATCAATAATGCGTCTCTCAATCATAACTTCCTTTGATTCAGCTTTAACGCCTTTAGTCATAATATCAAGGATCATAATGTTGAAGATATTGGAGATGAACTTACGTTTCTTCTCAGCAGTTTGTGTCATAAACGGAGCATTATCACTGATGGACATAATATCACAACATTTCGAAATATCTGCATTACTACTCACTAAATCGTCAATATATGCGTTAGTATTTTTGATACTATCTCGCGTGATATCCACCCCATCCTTAAATAGGTCAACACTATTGGGTTTCAATTTACGAACAATAGTATATTCATTAGTACCTGTAGTTGTTGTCACATCAAATACGATTTTAACAAATCCTTTTTTCTTGGTGATGTAATTTATGATATTCTGGTTCTTAATCTTACCAATAGTCTCTCCATATTGACCCCAAAAGAACGCATTCATGAGAGTACTCTTACCAACTGCATTTTTTCTCTCTGGATTATCGAGGTTTGTTCCAGTGATCATATTAAGACCTGATTTAAACTTCATGACAATTGGATCATTACCAATCGACATGAAGTTCACCACCTCCATACTTTTATATACTATTTTTTTCATATAACTTCTTTAGTTTCTTCTTCGACTTCTCTTTTATGTCATCTGAAAGATCCATAATATCGACAAACTCTTCCATAACGTCATATAGGTCAAAAGTCAAGTCTATTTCGTCTCCAGTTCCCATATTAACCACAACGGTTGAATAGTCGTAATCTATGATAAATGGTTTTAGAGTTGCTGCATTGGTCTTAATAGCTAATACCTCCTTCTCAGATAATCCCGAATCAAAGATAAGCTTGATAATGTTGTTTTCAACATCTTCTTCATCAAACTTGAAATCAGCATCATTAATAATGAACTTTTTGAATCTTGGAGAAACATCATTTTCAATGAATTCCACTTCAGCAGTATCTAAGTCTAGTATATATACCCCCTTAATATCACCCTCGTCAGAAAAGTCCATTGGAAAGGTGTTTCCAACGTATCGGATATCACCCTGTTTATACTTCTTAATAGATTTGGTATGAAAATGTCCACTATATACATTGCTAGAATGGCTCAATAGATGGGTGGGCGCGACTCCGTGTGTACACGTAGTATATCCATTCATAGAGAATGTAGTTACTTCAAAGTGTCCAAATAGGAACTCTGAGTCGTCCTCAACTTCATGACCCCAAGGGACGAAATTACATGTATGTCCACAAATGTCATACATTTTGGGTTCGTCTATAAGCTCAATATTGTTCCAATTACGCATCATTCCAAGGGAATGTACATCACTTCGGTTTTTATACCAAGCATCATGATTTCCTACGATAACATATATGGTGAAATTCTTGAAAATCTCTAATATCTGTGATCCAGTGTGGATAGTAGATACACTTACATCAGTTCTGTTGTGGAAAAAGTCACCAAGGAAGAATATAGTGTCTATATTCCGTTCCTCTAATTGCCCCTTTGTCCACTCAGCCCAATTGAGAGCATTTTTAAGCCACTTCTCACTGTCTGCATATAGACCCAAATGGAGGTCACTAAAAATAGCAACCTCCGAGTTTGTAGTTTCGTTCTTTTGTATTGTAATATTACTCATTATAGAATTCTTCTTCATCTACTCCGTTGACTGGCTTTGCATATGTCTGGTTATTTGGATCTGACATGAATTCATCATGTACTTGTTGCCTATATTCCAGTAATCCCTTATGTTGCCTATTCTCTTTCTTGATTCTGTTACTAAAAGCGTTCCAAGCAATGGCGTTGAAATATGAGTATGGGTTATATGTTGATTCAATATTGAATTGTTTCTTCTTCATGGCAGCATACATCTTGATAATTGCGTCTCCAACCATATCTTCTTTCCAAGATTGGGTATATTTGATGAATCTCCAGTTGAAACTTAATCCTTCTGCTATCTTTTGAAGACCTTCTACCAGCTCATTACATGGAGTTTCATCACCACTATCATAAAAATCAACAATTAGTTGTCTAAATTCTTTAGAATTGATATAATACTTCTTCTTGATGTCTTCTGGTTTTGGTTCTTCGTCGCTCATAGTAGTGAAATTGTTTCATGTGTAACAGGATGTTTCTGTTCTAGGTAGAAAGACTCTCTTTCGACTGAGTGTTTCATTGAATACTTGATATTATCATAGAAATCCCATAGAGTCAAGATATCTTTGCTATCATGTAGACGTAATCCGCGACCAATACTCTGTACGATGCGAATAAAGCTCTTACCCCCATAAGCAAATAGTACATTGTGTAGGTTTTTAGCGTTAATACCAGTTGAGAAGATCTTAGCAATCGCCACAATTACGATATCGTCATGTTCTTCAAGCGAATCAATGATGATTTGTCGTTCAGATACAGGCATTTCCCCACTAATAAAGTGGATTGTTTTGCCTCTATTGCTCAATATGTTACAAATATTCTCTCCATGTAGCAACCTGTTGACAATAATAAGACTGTTTCCCTTACATTCTATAGCTTTATTAGCTATTAATGAGTTTCTAGGAATAGACTCAGATATATAATCAACTTCATCAGTAAAATTCATAACTCCTTTGTCTGGATGTATAATTTTAACCATGTTGATATTAGCACCAGTCAAGAAACCTTCTTCAATAAGCTCTGATACAGGCTTCTTATAGATTACATTACCAAATACCGACTTACATTTCCACATAGCAAACTTGTCTTTAGATAAAGAACCTGTAAGACCAAATTTGTTGGGTGTTTTAATGCTCTCAACTACCTTTGAAATACCAGACCCACCATGAATTACATGACACTCATCTTGAATAAGCACATCTACATTTTTAATCCATCCATTTGAACCATGATTGAGATTTAAATACTCTGTATTTACTATTATTACAGATGTGTCTTGTAATACATCCTTACTCCCCCACTTGGAATATGTAACATTCAACTCATATTCTTTGAAGTCTAGAAAAAGCTGATTTAACAGTCCAGTCCCAGGAACAATTATTAGTATTTTTGAATTTGGTTTATGTTTTAGGATGTTTGTAACTAAACTTGCCGTCATTAAACTCTTTCCTGCACCTGTTCCATGTTCAAATATACCATACCCCACACGCATAGCTTTAATAATCGAATCCCACTGATAATACCGTAGTTCAAATAACAGATTGTCATCAAGTTTATCCACATTGGCGATGGAAGGCATTACTCTTTCTTTGAAAATGTCTGTCATTACAACCTTCTCAATACCGATAGACTTCAAAAACTTGAATATGTCGGGAAATATACCAATACCGAAGCGTCCTCCATTACTAATAACATACTTTCGGGGTGGTGCAGCATACTTCAACTTCTTTTTATTGAATGACGCTGCGGCATTCTTGACTGAAAAGTGTTCTCTAACCCTTTCCATGATAAAATCATTACATTGAATGGTTGCTTTGTTGTATCCTTTAAGGAAATCAAACTTCACAGACATATCTACTCCATATTCTTCGAGCATTATTCTTCTTCCATTGTTTTGATTAAGATAATGTTCTTAATGTCATTACCCATGAACTTCAAAATGTCGCAACAATCCTTCAAATATGTCACACAGATCTCCAACTCAACCAATTCTTCTTCAAGCTTAATAAATACATCTTGATTTTTGAGATTATCATATACATTCTTATCTAATTTGACTGGGGATTTAACTCTAAGCTGTTCCAAGCATTCTTTGCGTAGATATTCTTTCTTTTTGATCAGTTTGTTTCGTCTAATCATAGTGTTATGATATCTAGCTACCCAAAAGTGTTTCACGGCAGGTAGGGTTGTTGCAATTTTTTCTAGGTTGAATGAATCAATCGCCACTGCTAGTTTAAATTCCTCTTGATATTTGTCATATAGTTTCATTTATGTTAAATAGTAACACATCTATACCAAGATGTCAAACATTATGTCTAATAGAAACACAACAATTAAAGAAAGTAACGATGCAATTAACAAACTAATGGAAGATATGTCTGCTGGTGGAGCATTGGGTGGTATGGAAGTTGCTGATGGGATCTCAAATGGAGATAATTATGCAACTGGTGATCAAAGAATACCTAAAGCTGGCAAGACTCAATCAAGATTGGGTTCTGCTAAAAAGAAAAAGAATAAAAAGTGTACATGTAAGTATAAAGATCTTGAACAATGTAATTGTAATGTAAAGATTGTTAAGGGAAAGCCTTTATAATTTATTAATGGGTTATAAAGTAATATACTATCAACCCTATTAGTATTAATAATGATAATATTGAAGAATACCATATCATATTAACAGTTTTACCACCCCAACAGTCAAATCCACCATCTTTTTGCTCCATAAAGTCGATTCTACCACCAAAAAACGCTCCGTCAAGCCAAAAAACGCGAAAATTCATTATTATAATTCATTTCTAATTAATTGACTTAACTTACCTGTGTGACCTTATCTGGATTAGCTTCCAATTATTTAAATAATTATATTAATAGCCCCGCAGGGAACCACAAACTCAATTATTAACAACAACTAATAATATTTAACACAGCTTTTTTGGGTTGTCAAGAACAAAATAATATTATTTAAGACGTATTAATACCTTATTATATTATTCCCACCCACTCCTCCCTCTACTTATAACAACTAATACAGATTGTCAACAACAAATTAAAATACTGGTAAGGACAACATAACGATCTAAATAGATATATGAGTTCAAGATGGATTAATCTACCAGACAATTATTTAGATGATGAGTTACTGTTTGGTATTGTGTATATTATTAAGAATAACCACCCAGACAGTATTAAGAAGTATTATATTGGTCAGAAACAAGCTAAGAAAAAGATTAGAAGACCCCCATTGAAAGGTAAGAAGGCTAAACGTATCTGTTATGTTGATAACAATCTTGAAGAATATTGGGGATCGTCATCTGAGTTACATGATGACATGGAGAAGTATGGAGAACAATATTTCACTAAAGAAGTTCTGCATTGTTGCTGCTGTAAATGGGAACTCAATTACATGGAGACTATGGAACAATTTAAATATAACGTTTTGCTTGACGAGACTTGTTATAATGGTATAATCAATGTCAGAATAGGTAATGTCCCAAAGGCAGTACAAACTAAATATGACAAAGATTACACCAGCATTCGATTTTGATACAAAATCCTACGATACCTACCCCCACGGAATCTATACTCTTGAGGATGGTAGATCTGGGATCATTTTCCAGTATTCTAGGAGAGAGATTGTGGATGTTGGTACATGTCTAGTACAATTTGCCAATCAACATTTCCTCAATACATTAGATGATCTTGGTCTAGAGCTTACAATTGATTTAACCAATAGAACTAATGCGCGTTTATATAAGAACTCATTTGCCCAAGTTCTAATTACATTTTTAAGACAGAGAATGTTTGGTAATGACATATTTTTTTATCTAAATGAGTCTGATGTTGGAGATAACCAACTCAAATTAATAAAATCATGTTTCTCTTTGACTGGAGTAGAGATAATTAGAGGAAATAAGTCAATAGATGGATTTTATGAAGATATATCGGACAATGATGCAACCACCATGACCTTAATTGATCTTCATTGCGAACATAACAAGCTAAACACATCCTCATCTATCAAAACCATGAAGAAAAAGGCTAAGGGTATGGGTTTAAATCACCTATATGACGAAATATTGCAAGATAGGGACAATAAAGTAATTTTTAACTAAATAGTGATATGTCAAAGTTTAGTAACATGTGTAATAAATTTGATCCAAAGGTTCAAGGCAAAAAGGTGGAAGTAATTGCATTTTTTGAATCAAAAGGATTTGAAATCGTAGAGGATGAAGATAATGCGAATAAATTTAAAATGAACACTCCCAGTGGGGAAGTAGTTGTTGAATTTAATTCCCAAGAAGATGATGCTACTGACGATGTTTCGGGTGAAATAGATCGTCTAGCTAAAGACGAAGATGATGATCTCAATCCAAACGCAGTAAATGCGAAGAAGAGACGAGGTAAAGTTAGTAAGAAGGCGATTGACAATTTTGAAGATTCAACGCAGAACATAGAAAAGAATTTAAAGTAATGGGTAATCGCACATTAAAATTGTTAGAGCAATATGAAGATAATATTGATGCTATGGAGGGAGGCGAAGATGTTAGTGTTACTGATACACCCCAACCAGAAGCTCCTGAAGAAGGAGATGCTCAATCATTAACATCTGAAGGTGAGTTATTCTATATAGAAAGCTTAGTCGATGCTGCTCTATACTCACCAAATTCAGAAGAACAAGCCACATTAATGGATATTCAAGATGCATTATCATCAAAATCCTATGTAAACGCAAGAGCAGAAATTCTACCAACAGTTTTAGCTATGTTCCAAGACACTAGAGAAGATAAGGAACTATCTGACCAACTACAAGAAATTTAATATGAGTAAATATATCAATAACAAGAAAAGAATGTCCAACATCGTATCTGAAAGCTTCGGAGGAAGTCGTCTAGATGAAGAGGAAGAAGTATATGAATATGAGGTTGAAATAGAACCTGATGATATGATTGCATTGGAACCTAATTTTGTGCCAGAACCTCAACAGGAACCTGACATGAATCTAGATGTGCATCCAGATAACGACAATGTGGCAGTTAGTGAACTTATTCGTTTGCGAGATACTTCAACCAAATTGGAACAGCTTGCAACTAATGGACAGTTAGATAATTGGATGGTAGCTAAAGTAGTAAAAGCCTCTGATTATATCGAAGATGTGTTGAAGAGTATGGAAGCTAAAGAAGTTCAGTCACATCATGGTTGTGATCATGGGTGTGGTGAGTAAATAGATGTATGAAACAAAGTTTTAAGGAATTTTATCTAGAAAAGAGAGTCCTTGGCATCGAAGAAGACATAACTATACCAGAGATTGGAACAATCTC
>Ga0233410_10000204_pt1 | contig 20951 bp, 20 predicted proteins | sample Na_anoxic_1_MG_FD_179869 | JGI IMG/M metagenome (GOLD analysis project Ga0233410, IMG submission 179869) | Seawater microbial communities from Saanich Inlet, British Columbia, Canada - Na_anoxic_1_MG | ecosystem: Environmental > Aquatic > Marine > Inlet | place: Canada: British Columbia...
GTGCTCCAGTATTACCTTGTGCTCCTGTAGTTCCTGCTCCTGTAGCTCCTTGTGCTCCTGTAGTTCCTTGTGCTCCAGTATTACCTTGTGCTCCTGTAGTTCCTGCTCCTGTAGCTCCTTGTGCTCCTGTAGTTCCTTGTGCTCCAGTATTACCTTGTGCTCCTGTAGTTCCTGCTCCTGTAGCTCCTTGTGCTCCTGTAGTTCCTTGTGCTCCAGTATTACCTTGTGCTCCTGTAGTTCCTGCTCCTGTAGCTCCTTGTGCTCCAGTATTACCTTGGGCTCCTGTAGTTCCTGCTCCTGTAGCTCCTTGTGCTCCTGTAGTTCCTTGTGCTCCAGTATTACCTTGTGCTCCTGTAGTTCCTGCTCCTGTAGCTCCTTGTGCTCCTGTAGTTCCTTGTGCTCCAGTATTACCTTGTGCTCCTGTGACTCCTTGTGCTCCGGTAGTTCCTGCTCCTGTGACTCCTTGTGCTCCTGTAGCTCCTTGTGCTCCAGTATTACCTTGTGCTCCTGTAGTTCCTGCTCCTGTAGTTCCTTGTGCTCCGGTAGCTCCTTGTGCTCCTGTGACTCCTTGCGCTCCTGTAGTTCCTGCTCCTGTGACTCCTTGTGCTCCAGTATTACCTTGTGCTCCTGTAGCTCCTTGTGCTCCTGTGACTCCTTGTGCTCCTGTAGTTCCTGTTCCTGCTCCTGTAGCTCCTTGTGCTCCTGTAGCTCCTTGTGCTCCTGTACCACCACTACCTCCACCACCTTGACAATGTTTCCTATATTTTTTGCAATTATTACCATTCCATTTTTTGCAAGTACTCATGTATATAATATATATATGGTATATTTATTGCTTTCATAACACTATTAAATCTTGCTAAAATATTCAAAGTGAAGTTATGATTTATTATGGTAATTAAAATAATTATTTCTAAATTATTTTAACAAAAGGGGCCAATGGGTCTTTGAAATTTTTCGACTACTAAAGGTTCTGGGATAAATGATTTCGGTCTATTGAAAAATTTCTTATTGGGTAAACAATTCATTTTGGCAACAACGGGGGATTTGGCTCTAACTAAATTAGTTGAACCAATACCAAATAATGCACTTTCAATATCAGAAGCATTATTGGAGAGAATATTATTATTATATCCGTTTGTCATCATGGGAGTATTAATACCAACACAAGGTAAAGCACTATCATTTGAGATACATTTATATTTATAAAGTGCAAATTGTTCAGCCAATCTTGCGTCTCTTTGTTGTTGACAATATTCACCTTTATCGTTATTTAGTCGCGTTGAACTCATATATGTATTAAGTAGATTTTTTATTTTGTTTTTATTAATTCAGAAATTAGATTTGTGATACTATCTGTAATTTTATTTTCTTTAATCTCTCCAAGACATAGATGAAATAGGTAAAAATACTCCCATGCAAGTAACAAAGTAATACAAACCGATTTATCTAAAGGAAATGGAAAATTATTATATTCATTCATAGTTTTATAAATTGGGTTAAAATGGTCTTTTACCAATGGTATCATTTCTTTATTAATAATATTATTGATAATCTCTCCATTGTATGTTTGAATACCAAATGCTTGCATTAATTCGTTTCGGTAAACATCATCGTCTAAAGAGACATTATAAGTAAGTTTTAATGAATAATTGTACATTTAATATAATTATTCAATAAGTATTTAAATTAGTTGCGAGATAGATAGTCTTGATCTCGTGAAATTTCACGACTGGGCAAACCGCCTCTAATCCATCCATTAGCGGCAACACCTTCTACTAAATTAGCTGGATTTTGGATAGTTGCTCGGAGTGTTGGCACCAAAGGAGTTTCCACATATTGTTGAAATGATTTTTCAGTAACAGTTTTACAGCTTTTAGTTTCAGCGGTATAAGACCCTTGTTGAAGTCTTGATTCGATAACAGGGCGTGGTGGTCCTCTTCCAAGAAAAGGAACTGTTACAAAAGGTCGTTGATAAAGACTAATTTTACATTTTGGATGAGTTTGAATGGATCCAATTTTTAATTTAGAATCACTGCTAATATTACATCCTCCAGCACCACAAGGACCATATCCACCATTATAAAAAATGTCTGGTTGCGCGGTAGCAAATTCAATGGGTTTTTTCATACCACACCAATTCGCAAAATAATTAGTTGTTGAGTATGTACCAAATTCATTATTTTGTGCATCTCTTCCTGAAATGCCACATTGGTCATCTCCAATGCGTGACATATTATTAAATATATAATTAGAAACCGTTGCCATTGCTATATAATTATACTGAATATTTTTATTTTTAAAAAAGTGTATATCTTTGATTATCTTTGGTACATTGAAATGCATCGCCTTCTTTACAAGATGGCATATCACCATAACAGAACTTAGCAAAGGCTGTTTGATCATTGCAAACTTTGGTGTTTGGTGTAGAATAGAAATTCCTCATGGATTGTTCAAAACTAATACTATCTCCTAAATCTAGAAACAATCTTGGATCAGGTCCGACATTACCGGCTTTTTTATTTATTTTTTTCTCTACATTTCTATTAAATGCAGGAGCAGCAGGTTTTCTTTTTGGTTTATCATTTATTTCAGGTAACAAAACATTCATTAAAGGATTTTGCTTCGTTGGTTCAGTAAAGTTAGATTTATGTTTTTCATAATTAGCACAATTAGCAAATCCCTCTTTTAATATTTGTTTATTAATACTATTTTTGGCTCTTTTATGCTTTTGCGTTTTATAGATGATTGCAATTATAACAATAGTGACGGCTGCACTTATTAAAACCTTAACAGATTTTGTCATTAAATATCCTAAAACGGAGAGAATAATAACAATTCTAGTTATTGCATTTAATTTTGCTACATAACTTAAATTACTGACCGGGAAAATTTCAGTCACATGATCTTTATCCACTAATATTAAAGGATTGTTTAACCAGAATGTATTGCTCATGATATATATATTTCTATTTATTTTTTATTCTTGCGATTCTTCTTTTTTCTTCTTCGCTTGTTTCTCTTAGATTGCCGTGTTTCCTCAACAGTCATAGTCAATTGATTGGTATTAGCGTTTGCCTGTCTGGCGGCCGCTAGTTGCTGTTGTAAAATTTGAATTTGTTGATCCTTTTTCTGTGCTTTTCTTTGTTCCAGTTTTCTAAGCATTCTTTCTTTCTGCTTGGCACCTCTCATATTTTGATTTAATTTACCTTTCATCGCATTCATATTTATTTTACCATTTTTGCCTAATCCAGGCATTCCCATTTGATTTAACATATCTTTCATATTGGACATCCCGGGCATCGTTTCCATTTGTTCCATTAAATCCATTGCTTCTTGCATTATTTCACTTTCTTTTAATTCGCCTGATTTTAATTTACTATCAAGTTTGCTACCCACTTTTTTTATCATATTCATTAACTTTGCGGGATTTTTGAATAATGTTTGAAACACATCACCTACTGATGTTACTCCAGATATATCTGCATTTAATTCATTCATAGTTTCTTCTGTGATTTCTGCAGCAAGTTTACCTAAATTACCCTGAAGCATACCATTAATATGATTATGTAGATCTTCAGGATTTGGCAAATCATTTGGATCAATATTAGATATATCGGGTGAAAATGGACTATCTCCGCTCATATCAAAGATATTAGACATCTGTTCCATAGTTTCTTCCAATTTTGTTCGAAGTTCTTCTTCATCGATTGCTTCGAATAATTTTGCAGTATCGCCAAATGATTTGCCATCATTTTCAGTATTAATTACCGAAAATAGTATAAGTTGTAAATATTTCCATATTACTAATTTTGTATTTTCAGTAATTTCTTGAGTCCATAAGTTCGCAAATTCAATCCCTGGTAGAAAATGTGTATCAATCTCATCATTTGTAAAAATATCTTCATTTTGATATAGGAAATCGAAAAATCGTTTGGGATATATATTTTTAATGTAGTTAAATAATACATTTACCGATTCAGTATCATTATTATCGTTAAGTATATCTACTAAACCAGGATCTAATGTACCAGAGTGCTCTGGAAATGTTGTTAAAAGATCTGTTAAAAAGTCTTTCATTACTTTGCAGAATTCTTTTGAAGCAGGAGTATTTGATTCAGACATTTATATATCTAAATCAAATAAATTATTTAAGTGAAACTAAACACTATTGTTTTGAAAATACATATTGCATAATTTAGTTAGATTCTGAATGTATTTCATAGATTTTTTTTTATTATCTTCACCCATATTTCTAATTTTATCACGAAAAGAATCAATGGTTTTTAAAATCTTTCCTTTATTGTCGCTTCCTTCTAAATCTTCATTATAGTCTTTGTTAATAAAGTATTCTAAATCACCGTTTAAAATTTGGTCTTTGTATGAATCGTTAACACATTCTTTCCACCCAATAATTACAGATTTTGGATTTATTTTAATCAAACCTTCCAGAAAGACACTACCCGTTCGCAAATGAGCATCATTAGGAAATACCTTTCTTATTTCATTGACAAATTCTATTAAGTGTCCAGTAAAAGCTTTTAAAATGCTCATATTATGTTATATGTATCATAATATGATTTTTTTTAAATGATAATTAACGTTTTTGTCTAACCTCATTTGCGCGTTCCATTTGTAATTTACCCAAATCAACTGTTCCAATTTTATTTGGTTCATAGTCATCGGGAGGTGTTGCAATGGTGTCATTTTGTGTTATAGTACAATAATTATGCATCTGTCGTATACCACCATTTCCTTTTGCAGACAATTCTTCTGCACTTTGATCTAAATAAGAATAATTATCAGATAAATTATTCCCCATTTCACAAAATGAAAATGCTTGTGGTTCACCATTAAAATTAGTTGCTTGATTCATAATTGCCGTTTCACCAGGACTTAAATAATGAGTTATTTCTTTAATACCGGTAACTACTCGATTTCCATGATGTAATAATAAAACAGCTGGTACCGTGGTAATATTGGGAGGTAATAATAAACGTTGGCCTGTTTCCAAAACAATGTGTGTTGTTCCATCGGTATGTTTTTCTCTTTTATCAATGCATACAAAATGTATGTCATCTTTTGTTTTCGTTCTGGCAATTTTAGTTATTAGTTCTTTACAATGTTTACAAAATTTACTATAATATAAGACAGAACTCATCTAATATTACCAATGAATTAGAAACAAGAAATATAACTCAATAAAAAATTGATATAATAATATATTATTTATGTATAGCAAATAATGAGTGCCCAAATAGCCAAGAAGCCTAAAGCAGATAGTCATTTAATATCATTTAAAGGAGAAGAAAATGGTATTTTGACAGTTATCATAGATGGTGTAAATGTATCTTATATAAATGCCATTCGTAGAACAATTTTATCCGATATTCCCACACTAGTATTTAATTGTTTTCCTCATGATAAGAATGATGCAGATATTCATATCAATACTTCGAGATTAAATAATGAAATTTTGAAACAACGGTTAATGTGTATTCCTATACATATTTCAGATTTAGATCTTCCATACAAGGAGTTGATAGTGGAAATCAATATGAAGAATGAATCTGAAAATACAATAGATGTTACTACAGAACATTTCAAAATTAAAAATACGACAAGTGGAAAACATTTACAGGAATCAGCTGTGCGAAAAATATTTCCTCCCTGTCCTATCACAGGAGATTTTATTCTGTTTGCGAGATTGCGTCCACAGGTGTCAACAATTGCTCCTGGTGAAGAATTGTCTATTAGTGTCAAAATGTCAATACATACAGCAGCGGAAGATGGTACATTTAATGTCGCTTCAACCAGTGCATACAAATTTACCCCTGATAAGATAAAACAAGACGATGCGTGGCAATCAAAAATGGCTGAAATTTCAGCCGAAGAAAAAGAAAACCCTGATGTCATTGCTTTGCTGCAACAGAATTGGTATAATCATGAAGGATTGAGATATTTTAAGAAAGATAGTTTTGAATTTAAAGTTGAAACACTTGGCGTGTTTACCAATGAAAATCTAATCAAAAAAGCTTGTGAAATTTTAATAGAAAAATTAACAAGCGTAGGACAAAAAGCGATAGGAGATCTTCCTGTTGAAAAATCGGTATCCACTATTGAAAATGCAGTCGATGTGAGGTTGGATGGTATGGGATATACTGTGGGTAAAATTATAGAATATGTTCTTAATAAGAATTATTACCAAGGAGAAAAAGTGAAAACCTTATCCTATGTTGGATTTAGAAAAAATCATCCACACGATGAACATAGTATTATCCGAATGGGATTTATTAAGGACCCTTTTGATGAAGACCAAATTCCCCTGATAAATGCAGGGAAAGGACTTATAAGAAATGCGTGCGAGGATGCTATTAAAGTTTTAGCTGGTATTATGGAAGAATTTAAATAGATTATTTATGTCTGTTCTTTTTGAACAACATTAGCATCAATTTCACATCGACGCAAGTCATAATTCATAGAATACATAAGTTTTGCAGGCTCTAAAGAATTTACATATTTGATAACTATTTGTCTTGATATGTAATGTCCCAATTCACGCAAATCGTTTAAATAAATTTGATGTAGATTAAACATATGAACCCGGAATTTCTTGGGAAACTCTTTCAAAGGTTTTTCTTTTTGCACATAACATCTTCTATAATTTTCCCAAATCTGCATTGTGAATTTATGTAAATCATTTCGCAATTGTGCAAAAGTGGTTCTGTATTCTTTATAATATTTCAAAAATTCTCCGACTTTACCAACTTGTCGTAAAGAGTAGTATTGAAACTGAATTTTAGGGCTATTTCCTTTCAATCTACGCACATATTCATATGTTGGGTTTCTTAATTTACTGCGTAATCCTGTTGAAGGATTGTAAATATTTGCCCCTGTAATGCGATAATCTAAATTCATTTGATTAAAATAATCTTCCAAATCTTGCCATGACGATCCTTTATAGTCTGAGTATTGTTCGAGTGTTTTAGGAAATAGTATATTGGGTACTTTACATTGATGTTTATCAAGGACTGTAACATTTGTTCCCTCTATTCTATATAATCCAGTTAGTACTATCCTAGCTGTATTAAAAGGAATCACAATTCTATTATCTGGGTGTTGCAAAACAAATGAATAACACAAAGTTTTATCAAATTGCTCAAATTCAATCTGTTGATTATTCATAGCTTCGAGAAACATTGTGCGAAATGTTTTTTTGTTATCTTGATAAAACGCATATTTGCCACCCAAACTATTTTTTGTCGCAATATCCCATTCATCTAAATAATCATTCCAGAATAAATTTATCATTGTACCTTCTACCAATTCTTCTAGAATATAATTATCATATTCATTATCTTTGACAGATGAGAATGGTAAAGATTTTGGCGGTGAATATATATATACTTTCTTACCATCCGTTAATACAGAACGAAATAAACCAGCCGTTTTATAATTTGCTTCACACAGATTATTTTTAATATATTGTAGAAAGTACCATTTTACGGTATCTTCGCAAGTAATTATCTTATGTTGTAAATTTTCCGGACAGTTTGGTAATGATGTGATATCGAAATATTGGTCTAGGTGTATGGTTAGAGTATTAGACATGTTTTTATATGTATGACCGATTCTCTTTAATTCGATTTTAAATCAGTTTTCGTTGTTGAGATAATTTCTACTATAAGTATAAGATAATGTCTGCAAAAGAACAACCAGAACAAGAATATTTTTTAGAACTGGGTGATATTATTAGACTTGGGGCACCTGATAATGACAATCTTGATCAAATAACTTTTTACATTGATTATTTAGATGAAAATAGAGCTACTTTGGTAAATCCTGAAACCTTAGAGGAAATAGTGGTAAATATCCTAGATAATCAGTTTACAGATGAAAGTATAGATGAAATAGAATTTATTAGTCGTCCGGTTGAGAAAGGATATGCACGACAAAATGGTTTAACAACAGGTACGTGGATCAGCATTCAATTGGGAGGAGATGTACCTTTAACAATTAATGGTCAAATAACCGACCTAGAAAATGATATGATAGAAATTTCAACATATGGAGATAATAAAAAACTATATATAGATTTTGCTTATAAAGGGCTCCCATTAGATTTGCCAATCGAAAACATTCGCTCATTTGAGCCCCCAAAAGCAAAAGAGGATATACCCGATTTAGATTTAAGCCCAGAGCTGTTAAGTCCAGAAGAACTTGAACCATTGAGTGAGGATATTTTCATGCCAGTCATAGATGTTTCTACCCATTTAAAACAGGTTTTGTTGGATGCTGATTCAATTACTTTTGGAGAAAGTTTAGAAGAGATTACGGAGTTGATTCCTGTAAAAGTAACAGAAAAACGATTTGGTTTGGAAACACAGACAAACGATTTATTAGATGATTTATTATCTTCTATCCCAACGGCTAAACGAACGCCACTGGTATTAAACAAAATACACATTATGATAGAACGGTTTAAACAACTGCGGGAAATGTTTTCCATTCTAACCAATGATGGTATTGATAAACCCATTGTAAAAACTGCACAATATAAACCTTTAGTGGAAAGATTAGAAAAATTAAACAAGAAATTATATTGGTGTTTACCAATTGTGAAAAATAGGAAAAAATTATACAATATTAATGTCGATGATGAAGAAGATATGGGTAGAGATTTTATTTCTACTACTCTTGCGGAAAGTCAAATAGAAATGGCACGATTAGTAAATGAATTTAAAACGAATAGAGTTCCAGATGGGCAAAATAAATATTTATATCTATATCGCAATCTTAATAAGCTATTGGAACCTTTTACACTCCCAACTGATAAAGTCGATGTTATGATACAAAAAGGCGTTGATACAAATATATTAGCTGTTCTGGATAATTTGGAAAATTTTTATTCAACCACGGCCAAAAATGAAGCTCCTCATAGATGTCGTTTTGTTCTTAGTTCTTATGACAAAGCTCTATCTCATATAACTTCGTCTGATATAAAGAAACCATTAAGTACTGGAGAACGAGTTCAAATAGCTAGTAACGATAAAATGGCTATTACAGGATTTTTAACTTTGCCGGAACCTGCATTAATTTATTCAAAAATCAATTTGCCAAGCACATCTATATTATTGAAAGCACGATTAAATCATTTGATATTTAACTACTTTTCCATTTTAAATAATAGCACATCGGTAACGGATGAAAATATCGTTGAAGAAAGCGATAAAGGTCCAGTATATAATGAGAAAAATTTTTTGGAGGGATACAAAGCTATTAAATTTTCACAAAAAAATAATTTTGACGACAGAAATCAGGAGACAGCATATAAAGATTTTCTAGAAAAAATGATTCCAAAAACAAAAATATTATTTGATTTGGTTAAAAAATTCATTATAAAACATCAACAGGGAATTTCTTATTTGAAAATTATAGAATATTTAGAACCATTTCTTATATATCCAGACGATATAACATTCAAACAATATGAAAATATAGTGAGATTCATGGATGAACGAATCTTAATATTAAAACGCGAATTTATTAATAGTACTACGGATATACAACGCTATTTAAAAGCTACATATGGACATTTGCCAAAAACAAATGATAGTATATTATTTAATTTATTGGGTACAGGTGATAGTATATTTACTATGTATGGTTTAACTAATCAACCTATATGCTCTACTGTTGTGTTAAATACAATGATAGGCATTGATAATATGCGATTATTTTCAACAGTGGTTTCATTAAAAGATATTGATTTATATCAACCGGTGGATATTCATGCTATTTTAGATCAGGTTCAAAAAGAAACAGATGCCGATATTACAGACTTAAAGAGTAAAGAAACCCAGTGTAAAAATTTTGTATTGGCAAAACATTATATGGATATCGATGAGTTAAGGGAAGATGATGATTCCACTGATGTATATTTTGATAAGAAATATGATACAACCCGTTATGATGTAGGAGAAGAATTCAGAGAAATTCGTGAGGGTATGGATGATGCAGCCTATAGAGATTTTATTTTTACTCATTTAATGAAAAATGTTGGTTTAACCGATTCACAGGCAATTACAGAATCTGATGCATTAACGCAGGGAAAACGCAGAGTATCTGAAGGTGATTATGCTTATATAGATGATGTCGATGGAGAATTCTTATATTATAGACGAACAAATGATAATAGATGGGTAAGAGACGGTGAGTTAGATGGCTTGCAACCTGGAAGCGAAATGTTTTGTAATCTTAAGAAAAGTTGTTTGCAAATTAAAAGCCAGTGTAGTACATTACCAATAGGTCAAGAAAAGGTGCGCAGTGATTTAACAAAGGAAATATTAGATCAATTTGATTTAGAATTTAATATGGAGTATCAACAATTGGTAAATAAATTAAATGATGATCTCAAAACTTATGAAGATAGACTGCCTATGTTAAAATTAATAAAATTGCACAGATTTTTAAAGGATGATCTGTTGCAGCAATCTATAGGAGAGAAAATTCAAGATAGAGAAATAGTTGTTTCTCCTTATGCTAGTTTAAGAGACCATATTCTGTCACAATCAGATTTTGTGCAAAAACAATCTAATATCTTAACTTTTGTAGCCAAAGTATGTAGAGAACCATATTGGAGTGCTACAGATCCTGAAAATGACTTTTGGTATTATTGTAAAAAAACTGATGTACCATTATTACCTACATTTTATACTGAATTAGCAGAAGCTTTTACACGAGGGGAATATAAAACTATATTGGAACAAGTATGTGCAAATAGGGGTCAAATAAGCGATGATGGAGAGAAAGTCGTTGATAAATATAGTGGTTATGTAATCAGAACAATAGAATATGATACGGGTGAAGGATTTGATGATGCTGGTTATAAAATTGTTAGTAGAGAGGTATTGGAGAAAGACATTGGTGATGTTCTGATTAATATGAGTCATAAGGAAATGCCACAGCTTCAATCACCAGATGCTGAAATGATTTACAAAGTATTAAGTATGTTGGATAGGAGCATGGGCATTGATACAGAATCAGAATATGATTTTGTAATTAGTAATGTAGTTGAAGAAATAAAACATTATATTGGAACAAAGACAACATACAATGCTAGACAAAAAGCACGTCAAATAAAAACCGGTAAAAAATTTCCGAAATATGAAATTGCACATGATGACACTCTTCTTACCTTCACTTTATCATATTATTTAATTGCTATCCAGACAATGATACCATCTATAATTACAAAAAAAACATTTCCGGGTTGTGTGCGCTCATTTATTGGATTCCCTTTGGACCCAGACGGTGAAACATCGTCATTATTATATTTAGTATGTGTTATTTTGAAACTGCGACAAAATACTCGACCTTGGTCAGCACTACCGAAAATCAATAGACGAAAAGAAGAAAGCGTTACTGCTAAATTTGCTGAAAAAGTAAAGAAACGAATAGTATCTATTCTTGATAAATCTATAATACAGCATAAATTAGAATCTAAAAGAGCATATGTGGAACATAATGTCGAAGATGATATTCCTGAATTATTTGATGTTAGACAGTGGAATACATTTTTACCACCATTATTTCCAGTAAAAATGAAACAAATTTCTAATATAAGTAAGACCTTTGAAAATGTATTAATCTCAAATCTACAAAGCGGATCAAATAACCAATTCAGTCAGTTAAATACATTACGCGGTAAACTAATAGCATTTTCATTTCATATTCAAGATCTAATTCAAAGAGTCGTTAATAAAGAGGCACCCTTATTAAAAAATTTATCCGATGAACCGATGTTAGAAAACGCGTGTTGCAATGAAGGTATTCGTGAAACTATTCGTTATTTTATGGATAAGGAAGGGGGTATCAAAAGATACAATGATATAGTTATTAATTTGGAACGTATATTAGATATAGTCAGCGATTATGAAACAGTCAATTATATTTTTTCACCATTGGATACTCACTTAAAATATCAAAAATTATCGGAACATTTTTCAGAAGAGACAATTTATGTGTCGTTTATACGATTTTGTGAATTTAATATTCCATTTGCAGAACATATTCGTAATATATGTCGAAACCCGATCGTACAACAAATGCGTAAAAGTAATAACGAATATTCTATACATGACAGTATTGACAAATTAAAACACGAAGGTATTGTTATTTCTCAAGCTACCTTTTATCAAATTCTAGCAGCGGTTAATAAAACCAATATTATTGATATAAATCTTCATCCTGTAAGATTAAGTGAACGAAAATCATTGGAACTTAAAATTGCAGAATTAAAACAAAAGAAAGCGCCAATTATTTGTAATCCCGATATTTTGGATGCATTTACAGCGTTAATAGATACATTTGATACAATAAGACAAGGTGATAATGAAAGTTATTTGGCTATGAATGGATTTTTAGATGAAAATATCGAACATTTTCAAACGCAAATTATTGAATTTTTACATAATATGAATATAACTCGTGGAATAGAAACATTTTTTGATACTATGACTAATTGGAAATTAAGGGGTGAAAATATATATATGACACAGGAAGATGAAACAAGTGTTACAATGTTTACATTTTATAACACATTTATTAAGAATATAATGCGCGTATACCCAAGCCTGATTATGAATAGCGTTGATTATAAAAATGTATCTTTGCCCAAACATTGGAAAATAAGTGAAAAACATATTACAGATGTTAAAGCTTTGATTTTTAGTGAAACAAGTAGTTTGCAAAAATTTTATAAAGATTCTGAACTATTTCCGGCGTTAAAGTACATTCAAGAACAAAGCAAAGATATTATAGAATTAATGGAAGCAACTAGTTTATTTGCGGACTTAGTATTAATTAATAATACGGTTGAAAGTACTATCATTAATGGTAATATATTGGGGAAATTAGTAAAATTTTATATGTTATGTAGTATATTTATATATATTAAATCAATTGATATAGATTTGGAAGCGGAGGATTTTGAAGAAAGAGAATTGGAATTATTAGGTTTAACAGATGATACTGGGATAGAAGATTCTGTTCGTAAACAAATTTTAGAAGGTAAAAAGGATAAACTTGAGAAGAAAGTAGCTTCTTTGTTAGGAACATATATAACTATTATGGAAAATGCGAAATCTAAAATGAATTTGAATAACGAAGATATTACTAAGAATGTATTGAAAGCTAAGGAAAAAGAGAAAAATAAAATTACAAAAAATTTGGGAGATTTAGCCAAGCCCGAGCGCGAAGTAGAAAATATTCTTAAAGAACACCGTTTGGGCAAATGGAGTTTAGGTCAAACAAGAGCATTGTATGAATATGATGCTAATCAATATGATAAAGAAAGACAAGAAATAGAGGATGATATGTTGATGGAATTACGATTAAACAATCATGATGAAGTAACGGAAAGAAACAGAGAAATATATCGACTTGAAGAAGTTGAAGAACAAGTGCACAGAGAACGCATGAATGCTGAGCTAATGGCATCATTTGCGACAATGGCAGACGATGATGATTATGGAGAGAGGGATGGTGATGAAGGGTATTGAAGTAATTAATTAATAAAAACTAATCTATACATAAATTATTATGTATAGATCATTTATTCGACGTAATATTACATCAGTTGCTATTATTATTTTTGTTGTTGTATTTTGTCTAGTACAAGTGTACGCACCACATTTTCTATATAATGAAGATGGTTCCTTACGACAGTTTGGTATTGGATATAAAAAAAAAACAGTAATACCCAATTGGTTAGTAGCACTCTTATTGGCAATTCTTAGTTATTTATTTGTCTTATATTATTTAGCAATTCCTAAATTAAAATTTTAATCTTGTACGGTAAATAATTTTGGTTTTGATTCTTTTGATTTTGTTTTAGCTACTTGTGCTTCATATTTAGCAGCAGCAGCTTTTCTTTGTGCCGTTGGAATATCACATCCGCCATGCGAAAGTTCCATTATTGCATTAAATGTAGTAGAAATAACTAAAGCACCACACAATCCTATCCACATAAATTCAGCAATTGAATCTTTTAAAACTACGAATTCCCATAATTTATGATATGCTGGTTTACTTCTATAATTAGATTTTAGTAGTTTATCTTTATTCATCTTGTTTAAGAATAATTCGAAATTGAATGGAGTTATTTCATTTATAACTATCGATTGGTTATCGCAGATTTTTTGTATTAACTCTCCGGTTTTTTTTGATTTCAATAAATCAGAAAACGCACCACCAACACCCAACATATACACTGTCAAATACCCAATGGTGTTGGAAAAGGGCGATTTCCATCCTGGTAATATTTTCATTATTATCATTATAAGCCCTAAAATAAAGAAATTAGGAATAATTGTATAAATAAATGAAGTTGCAATCTGTGGTGTATCATTGCATAGTGCAGCAGAATTGCGAACATTGATAAACAGTTGTGATCCTACGACTAATACAACATACATTAAAGAAAGTATAGTAGCCCCTGTTCCAGATGGTACAGGGGGTCCTTTTCTATCAATGAAAAAGAACTTAGCTAAAAAATATGCAAATGTTAAAAATCCAAATATACCTACGGATAAACCTGCCGATATCATTGTATATATAATAATTATGTATTATATTTTTCATTTTTTGCTTTTATTAAGTATATAGATGTTTTCAATAAGAGGACCAACTTTAACTGAACCCGGTGTTAAGTATTTTTTAAGGGAAACATTAAAACAATGTCACGATAAAAGGGCCACATATTATAATATTATATGGAATTGTGGTTTTTTTTTATTTTTATTAATATTAATTGGAGTGATATTAGCTTACAGAAAAAGACATAAGTTGACCCCAGAAGAAAAAAAAGAAAAAAAAGAAAAAGACCACGCGCATGTGATGGTGAAAATTAAGGCATTAAGGGAAGAAAGAAAAAAAATGAATAATGAAATTATTACAAATCTCCCTAAATTTAAAAGTAGTTTTGAGGTAATGCATAAAAAATATTATGCCGTATAAATATAATGGATACCCCACCATCACCCGATTTTGGTTTTGATAGACCTACACCTCCCACTCCCCCCGAGTTGTTGCATACTGAAAAAACTTCAAAAGTTGACGATCAAAAAGATGAATCACCTTATTTGCCAGAAAGTCCTACATGGGGCCCCGATGACACTCCATCTCCTCAAGAAGATATTAAAACACCAGTATCATTAACACCTAAATCTCCATCAGCTCATGATTCATCCAAAGTAGAGGAAGCGATGAAGCGATATTATAAATTAAAAGGTGCATATGATAAAAAATATAATGATGCAAAAAAAAAACTTACTGCCGCTGGAAAAGGATTAAGCGTTGATAAAATTAAAAAGAAACTAAAAAATCTGCGCATAGGATGTATTAATTGTAAACAAAGTGGTGGAACATTATTCACTGAGGATATTAATGGTAGAAGCCTCCTGACAGCTAAATGTGGTCATACAGAAGCTCCTTGTGCTTTAGATATCCAAATTCAACAAGGAAAATGGATGTTACTTCCCACTGCTGCAAAAATGACACAAGACAGTTTAGATGCAATTAAGGCAGATATAATTGATTTAAAATTGGATTTACTTTTTGGTTTAAGGACAGAAGAACAAATTACGGATCAATTTACCACTGATAAAACTACTTACAAAGAACAGACAAAACAGTTAAATTTACTAACAGGAGTTATTGAATCAGAAAATAAAATAAAAGTAGATGGACACGCTGAGGACGATATACCTAGGAAAATTCCTATTAAACAATATCTGGAAATCAAAAATGCACAATTGCAACAATTAATTACAACATTTAAAGAACTAATTGCTGATTATATCACAGATATAGATGACATAGAACAATCTAATCAACTCCTAAAACAAGCATTAAATTTATATGTGGAACAAATTTTTCCGCTTATGACCAAAATGCGTGAAAGTACATATGCTGTTACAATGATGGATCATGAAGAAGAACAAGGTTTGTTTATTATGAAACAGGTGAAAACGCTTTTAAAAAATCTAGATTTTGAATATGAATTTGGTAAAATTATATCAGATAAAAAATAAAATCAATATATATATGAAATTTATAAATATACCAGTATTTATTATTAGTTTGGCGATTGGTATTTTTTTAGTTTATATAGGAAGTCCTAGGCCAAACATTATATATGTCTATCCTAATCCGGACAATCTGCACAAAATGCAATATAAAGACAAAAGCGGTGCTTGTTTTGGATTTGATGCTGAACAAGTTACTTGTCCTACAAGAGATGATTTAATTCGGAAATATCCTATACAAGAAGGACAGAAAGCGAAGAAATAAGTTTTATAGTCTTTATATATATATGAATATCAATTTTAAACGATTATTGTATAGTTCTTTAGGTCAAATAATTATTTCTATGCTATTGGGATTTGGGTTAGCCACATTATTTAGAAAGGCGTGCAATAAAAGAAATTGTTTAATATTTAGAGCTGCCCCATTAAGCAAAATTAAGGGACAAATTTTTAAATATGATGATAAATGTTATAAATTTAATCCAAAATCCGAAAGTTGTACAAAGGCGAAAAAAAGTGTAGAATTTGCGTAATTCAAGCCATCTATCAATATAAGATATTATATATGGCTTCTGATTCGACTAGTATAGATGATCTACCAGGTGGTAGTAATACCAATCAACAGAATAGGGTTGTACTAGAAAAGACGGAAATACCTGCTGAACAACCGCCGTTATTACCACAAGAATTATCATCCGATTCAATTAATAAAATTGTTATGGGTTTACAACAAGCATCCTCTACTGGTATGACTTCACTACCTACCAGTCATATTCCTATGCAAACACAAGCACACATGCAGGACCCTCAAATACAACCCAATTATGTTCCGACAACAGAAAAAAGTGATTATATTGACCAACACGATACTATTCAGTCATTGATGCAACAAAATAAAAGTACCAAACAGGAACAAGATAAGTTAGATATTTTATATAGCGAATTACAAATGCCCGTAATAATAATGGCATTGTTTTTCGTGTTTCAAATGCCTTTTTTTCAAAAGAAATTTCTAAAAGTATTTCCAGGATTGTTTATGAAGGATGGACAACATAACATATCGGGTTATTTAGTAAAAACCTTATTGTTTGGTGGCTTATTTTATGGCATTAACAAAGCTACGCATTACTTGAGTGAAGTATAAATTTATTTGATAATTTGAAATAAATTTATTTAATGTTTGCGGGTGCGTTTCTTTTTCTTATGTCGTGTTTTTTTACGGTGGTGTCTATGCCGACGCGTTTTCTTTCTGCGTTTTTTGTGTTTGCGAGTTCTTCTGCCTCCTCTTTTCTTTTCTCCTTGTGCGTTTATGATATGAATAGCTCTTCTTGCACTATTTTGTGTATATGTACTTCCACTCTGAGCATCGGGATCAACATGAATTATGGAACGCAAAAGTGGATTCTGTAACATTTGAAGTGCTATATTTCTAACTTCATCCGCGCGCATACGAAAGACAGGGTTATTAAAACCATCCAAACCCGTACCTTGTCTAGCCGCCCATACGATCCCAGTTCCCACTTGACCGAGCCTATGTAAAAGCTCGTCAGGATCATCAATATTTCTAAATCCGTTTAGATTTCTAACTAATAATTGCCATAAACGAAGTGTAGGACCACGACCAACGCCAGCTTGATCACGCGGTACCTCTGCCCATGGTTGCTGTCTAGGTGATACAGGTCTTCCTGATGGTGGTGGTACAGGGCCGTAAAGACGGACATGTATATTTAATATTTCTAAAACACCGGGTGTTGTTATTGTTTCTTCAGGATTGTTTGTAGATTGTCGTGTATCAGTTGTCCAGGATTGGTCACCACGGTTACCTCTAGCATACTGTTCTCGCAAGCCTGCAAGAAACCTCGTGGTAACTTGTTCCCCTCCTCTCTCTCTCTCCTCTTGGGCATATTTTGCACCGACCTCTTTTGACTGTTGATCTGCAACATGTCCACGGAATGCATGTATGCTCGACGACTTTGACGCTTCCAACACTTGATTCCCATACAAAGGTCTCGCATTAAATCCCTGTTGCGTACTTTGTTGTGGATTGAATGTTCTTCTCATTGTTCCTCTCATTGATTCACACATAGAGGAACTTCCTCCTCCACCGGGTTTACACATACGTACAGTTCCTCCTGAAGAAATCGTTCCAACCTGACCTGTGCCAAATGCCTGGCTAACACACGCTGCGGCTTGTTGTCGCGTTTGTGGATTTCGACTCTCTAATACTTGACTAGCGTGTAGCCATGCTTGATTTTTGCCAAAAAATCCCGCCCCCAAGCTTCCTCCAGAAGCTTGGTATTGTGTGTGCATTACCTCCAATGTATCTGTCAATTGCCCTAACTCTTGAATAAAACAACCTGGATTACTATTAAAAGCATCTGTGAGCCATCCTCGTCCTTCTTGTTCATATAACATTCTTCCTCCGTGTAATGCATAATAATAAGCTATTAATGGACCATTAACTTGTCCCCCAGGAGTTAATGTTAAAAATGCTGGATATGTTGATGCAGGATGGTTAAGTACATCACCACGAGCATGATTACGGATTTGTAATGCTCCAGCCATATCACCCCCTTGGGCAAGAGCCATTGCGTGCTGCAATTCTTCCGACCCGGGTTTATTTACAAATCTTGCCACTGCCTGATTATATTCTATAGAGCCAGGAGGATAAGGTAGAGTCCAACATAATCTGGCCCATAACGGTAAACCTTGATATATAGTATTGTATCCATTAAGAGCTGCTTCAAATTGCTCGATAGCAAGATGTGAACTTCTATAGGCAGCAGGCATAACGTCATCCATTCGTGTAGCTAAATTTGCGCCAGGTGGACCAAAGCTCGATACCATATCACGAAACGAAGCATATCCATTTAATGCAATCCAATAACCAATTCGTTCATACCAGTTTCTGACTCTTAGATCACCTTGTTGAACTCTTTCACTGCGATTTGTTATAAATAAAGGATCACTCCGAACAAGATGTGCGCCTGCTTCGTGAATGCTTTGCACAGCAGTCATTAAGCGCCTGATGTCATTGAAAGGCGCTGCTATATTTGTGTTTGCTCCCTGTTGCTGCCAAGAAGCAGTAAAAGCGGTTGCGACGGCTGGGTCATTGGCTCTTTGAAAAAGTGGTTGCAAAAATGTTCTAAGAAAACCGAGAGAGTCTTCAGCATTCTGAGCAACTGCTGCTTGTGCCTGGCGCGCGTGTGTAGCTTGTTGGGTTAACTGAGCAGGGTCCATCCCAGCAATCGGTGCTGCACCATGTTGTTGATAAAATGCTGTTGGTGCTCCGGTGCGATAATCAACTCCAAAAAATATTTCATAAACAACTATAATAATACGACGCAAATCGGCAGCATGAGCAGCTGGTAGATCATTGGGGCGCATTTGTTCAATTTGGCGAATTGCTTCTATAACTCGTCTCTGATAAGGTAAAAACACATTGGGATCTACTGGTATAGTAAGAGCATGATTTTGCGCAGCCTCTTCAAGAACAATATCTGGACTTCTTCTTCCGGAATCATCTTCCTTTGTACTCACATTTCTATTCCTCCTTGATGATGATGGTGGTGGAATATTGATATGTAACCCCTCCTCATCATCATCAAGTTCCATATCGTCACTAGCTCCTCGAGACATAGAAGAAGGTGTAGTTGGACTATATGTTGGACTTTGAGGTTGATAAACTCCTTGTTGTTGTTGTTGTGCCGCATCTATAATCGCAATAGCGTCTTTTATAATTTGTTTCTGCACCACAGTATTGTAACCATTAAAATTCTCAAATATTCCACCTGATCCATGGAAAGCATCCCCGTCTTGATCTACCGCATTTTGTGGAATAAACTCTGATAAAGCCCTCATTTTCGCAATCCGGTTGGTTTTATTATTTTCTGGTAGTGCTTTTGCATCCTCATATGATCCTTGGACTAAACTTGCCATTTATATATTATAGAAATATTAAATTAATCTTTCCACTTTAACATTTAGTTCGTTTGTAAAAGTTTTAACCAATTCGTCGTTTTTATAATCCTCTAAATATTTAATATATTTGATTCCTGAAGCTAATAATAAACGCGTGCAGATAATACATGGATAATGGGTTATATATGCGGTTGCGCCTTCACAACTAACTCCTCGCTTCGCGCAATCACATATAGAATTCTGTTCGGCATGAACGGTGGCTTGTTCATGATTATTCCTTACAACGGATTTATGTGTGGCACCGGGCAAAAAACCATTGTAACCTTGACTAATGATGCGATTATCCTTAACTAGGACGCACCCAACTTGGAGCCTATGGCAGGGCGAACGTTCGGCGGTGGCTAAAAGAATTTTCTTAAACATTTGGTCAAAAGTTAGTCTATGTTCGGCCATATGTTATTAATGATAATATTAACTTTAAGATTAATATTATTTAATTTAATAAATGCTTATTGTGACATTTAAAATATCTGATGAACTATTCCAAGGTTATGAAGTTGTTCTAGATTTGGATTATTTTGAAACCCTTGAAGAAATATGCACCCAAGTAACAAAAACATTAAAAACCCATTTGGAATTGCATAAATTCGAAATATTATTGGAGAGATTAAAGGGTAAAAATTTTCATATTCACGACGAAACAATTGGTACTATTCTGCTTAAACCTCAAACAGAGATTGTTTGGGTGTGTTCTCACTAACTATTTGATTATAATGAGTTTCAACTGCCGCATACATTCTTCCTGCAGGTTTTGTGTCTGTTGGAGGTCGGTATAACATATCCTGTACCCAAGGACTATTCATTATAAATTTGTTTATTTTGTTTCTTGCAATTTCTTCATCATATAAAAGTTCTATTCGTTTAATTAACTTTTCTTTCATT
>Ga0233410_10000205_pt1 | contig 20938 bp, 23 predicted proteins | sample Na_anoxic_1_MG_FD_179869 | JGI IMG/M metagenome (GOLD analysis project Ga0233410, IMG submission 179869) | Seawater microbial communities from Saanich Inlet, British Columbia, Canada - Na_anoxic_1_MG | ecosystem: Environmental > Aquatic > Marine > Inlet | place: Canada: British Columbia...
GTCCATTTAATGGGATAGCTTTACCGGACCTCCGAGCTCGATTCCCGCGTGGCCACGCCACGCTAACAAACGCCAACTTCGGCGCAGATGCCGCCTACTTCGCTGGTGGAACAATCCCAAGCGGTGGACAGGACTCAATTGACCTGTCCCACTCTCATACTGTCCCAACTCATGCCCATAGTGTAGTCGTCAATGCAGGCGGAACACATACCCACACGACCACTGGTGCAATCCAAACGTCCGTCGGCGTACTCGGACCTCCTGGAAATATCTCGTTTGGTAACGATGGAATTCACCAGACACACAACCATACAATGCCCGTCGGCGGGTCGCACTCCCATACAGGAAGCACTGGAACTGGAGGCTCGTCTGCCAACTCTGCCCTCGGAAGTAACGAAAACCGTCCTTCCTATGATGAGCTTCTATTGATCATCAAGGTTAAGTAGTAGGATACTCCTATGGTCATCAACATCAACTCACTTGCAGAGCCGGTCGGTTCCATCAAGTCGTGGCTAAGGCCAACGGTCGCCACCCCACTCCCCGGCGGTTGGCTCATCTGTGATGGGACTACAGTAGTAGATGCTAGCAGTCCATTTAATGGGATAGCTTTACCGGACCTCCGAGCTCGATTCCCGCGTGGCCACGCCACGCTAACAAACGCCAACTTCGGCGCAGATGCCGCCTACTTCGCTGGTGGAACAATCCCAAGCGGTGGTGCAGATTCAGTTAACCACAGCCACTCGCACACCTCCCCGCCGCACGGTCACTCAGTCACCATCAACGCGGGGGGCACTCACACTCATACGACCAATGGTGCAACCCAAACGTCCGTCGGCGTACTCGGACCTCCTGGAAATATCTCGTTTGGTAACGATGGAATTCACCAGACACACAACCACACAATGCCCGTTGCAGGCTCACACTCCCATACAGGAAGCTCCGGTAACGCTAGTCCATCTACCAATTCGGCTCTTGGGAGTGACGAAAACCGTCCTTCTTATGATGAGCTTCTGCTGATCATCAAGGTTAAGTAGGTAATCAAATGGCTTTTGAATGGCTGCTTGCGACCCCAAGACTGAAGACCTTTAAGGAAACGACAACTTCTACTGTCGCCCGTGAGGTATCTGGTGTCGGCGAAGACGGAGAGCCCTGCAACATCACTATCGATGAGACCACTGAGAGTGTCTCTGATGTTGAGGGCCCGGCAGATATTATTCGATTAAGCGCAGCGGCCAACAATAAGGCAGCGTGGCTTTTCCACATCAGACTCGTTTACGGACGACTTGATAGTCAGGGTGAATTCGTAGCATCCATCAGAGACGATGGGATTCTCATTGGAGGGCCAGACTACCTAGCCCTCGATACGAACGACGACGGCCTGATCACAGAGGACGAGCTCTTACAGATGAGCGCCAAGATCCTTAAGTGGGACGGTGAGCTACGAGAGATTAAGACTCTGCCGGTAGAAGGGCTGGCATCGTAGCGTAGACAAAGCTCTCAGAGGCTGATTCTCCCTTTTCGGTTGAGACCAGCTCTTTGAGGATCGCCGCGTTACGAGGCCCCTCGAATAGCAGCCGACAGCGCTTAGCCGTCATAGCCTCCAGCCCATCACTGATGAACTCTGGGTTCAAGCCGATCCTGACCTTCTCCGCCTCCTCTGGAAGCTCAAAGTCGATCAGCATGTCTGTAGCACCTACTCCGATGCTAGATGAATTGGCATCGAGAGTAAGGACGCCTGTTTCAAAATTGAATGCAGTTAGACCTCGATCTACTAGCATGGCCCGCTTGATCGTTGACAGGAGAGCGCCTACTCCGCAATCGATGTGGTGCTTGAGCTTGATCCGTAAGGCCTCTTCGTATGGAGGATAATTCCCCTGGAGCGTAGCTGAGTAGCAGGTAGCGGCGCCTATCTTGTAGAACACGCGACGACCTACCACGCCGATGGTGGCGTCCTTGGCGGCTACGTCTTTTGACGTGACCTTCAAAATGGATTTCAAGAAACTGTCTGGGACAGACACGGAGAAGTCTTTGATGCTAGTTGTGATCGACCTCTCGGTTATTGACATCCGCTTGTTATCGGTAGCTACGAGCCTGAACCTGCCATCCTTGAGTTCAAACAGGACCCCGTTCGTAGTTAGTCGTGACTCTTCTGGGGCGATAGCAAAAAGGGTCTTCTTGACCATGTCAATGACTTCTACCCCAGACATAGTGAACCCCGGCTTGTTGTCGAATCTGGGCAGGGTTGGATAGTCCCTAGGATCATCTCCATTGACCTTGTATCTGCCGCCCTTAGCCTTGAAGCGGCATCCGCCCCTTATGTCGAAGACAACGGATGCCTCGACCCCACGAAACTCCTTGAGGTAGTCAGCGAACATGGCGCCATTGATGAGCCCACTACCTTCGGTCTTCAAAGTAGCGGCTGGAACGGAGTAGTGGATTCCCGCGATCCCATCGGTCCCAGAGAGTTCCAGGACACTGTCTTTTACGGTGAACCTGATATTCGATAGGACCGGCTTCGTGGCCTTAGCTGGAACCACGGATAGGAGCTTGACTGTCCCTTCCAGCAGTGCGTCCACGGATGACACAAGAGAGAGTTTAGTAGGCTTCTGGGCTGCGGTCACAGGGTCTTACTTTCGTAGAGAGGGCAGCCGTCTTCGCCACATGGAATGTTCATACTCTCTTATACCGACCGTACACACGAACGGCGCACAACGAGTGCGCCGTTCTAGTGTGTAAAAGTGGGGTTTGGGGTCCCACTGAGGTTATACCCGTGGACGACCGTTCGTTCAAGAAAAACGCGCCAAAGCCTCATCTGCAAGGGTATTGACCACTTCACGCAAGTCAGTCAGTTCCTTGGTGTTAGAGATCACTTGGTCGAACTCACTCTCGTGGATGTTGTAGACCTCGCTCTCGCTTTGATGATCCATGTTTACTGGCACACGAGGGTTCACGATCTTGATGATTTTGAGGTCCATGCTGTGTGCCAACATCTCCCGCATCAAAGACATCTCATTGCGGAACCGGCAGTCTGACCCGACCACTACCTTCGCGTCAGAGGCGAGTGCCTTCTCTGCGAATCGATGAACCCAAATGTCCTGGTGGACCTGGTTACGGGCCATTTCTGTTCCGATCCACTGGAGCCAGTGACGGGCCGTCTTGTCGTAGACCGTGAAGTCCTGCTTGTCCTGCTGGGTGCCGTAGGAGACCTTCTTGGGGATTCCCAGGAGATGGACCGCAATATCCTTGATGGGATCAGCGAACGCCATCCTTGCGGTCTTGATCCCACGGTTTGTGAGCTCGTGCGACAGCATGTCTGCTGCCGTATCTTTTCCATGTCCACTGTTACCTGCAAAAATTACACAGAGCCTACGTCCCACGGTTACCCCCAGATGCTGTTGTGAGAGCCTGATCAACTGTCCATCCGCGCCTAATACGCTTGGAAATGGTAGCTGCAGACAATCCGGTTTCTTTAGCCCACTCGAACAGTCGCATCGAGCGGCCGGATAGTGTCAGAACCACCTCACCCGGTTGAGAGACATTTCTAGGGGCCTCCAGAACGGCTCGCTCAGGACTCCAACCCCTCTCAAGTCGATCAGTTATCGTTTGAGGGTTAGCACCAAGACGATTTGCCCATGCCTGTAGGCATTGAGTCTCTCCGTTAGCTGTGATCAAACGAGTCACGCCGCGATTTCGTGCCTGCTCCGTCGGTGTCGCCCAGTGACAATTCTTCGGCTCGTAGTTTCCATCGTTGTCGATGCGATCAATGGAGTGCCCATCTGGCCTCAGACCCATGTCCTCAAGAAAAGCCTCGAAACTGTTCAACCAGCGATTGCAGATTTCGATACCGCGCCCTCCGTAGGTCGGATACTTGTGGTTGTTCTTGTTGTAACAGCGGACCTTCATCATCGTCCAAGTACGGTATTCGGGCGATGTGAACTTTACCCTCGCTTCAGGGCTCCACCTGTTACTCATGACCGGCATTGCCCGCGAAGATTACGCAAAGACGCTTAGGCACGTGGACCCCTACATGGTTGCTTAACTGCTGGATCGACATTGCGGATCGATTGCCGAAGGTAACCATCCGATCCGACGTGTCCGGGGGTAGCTGAAATGGTAGCCCCGCAAAGAATACACGCAGCATCAACTGATCCGTCTGATTTGAGATCCGACTTATCCAAGATCGGCCACTGGTGCCCGAACTTGTCGATTCGGGGAGCCGTCACTTGACGGGCTCAAGCGAGCTTTCGCTGACGAAGAGGAAGAAGTCGGGCCCGTAGGGAAGCCGCCTTGACTCTGTCCACTGGTAGTCGGGCATCTCCAAGACCTTGATCTGAAATCGACCCTTCGGGTCCTGGACGCCAGTGATCTCCACGATGGTTCCACGAAGGAGTGTTCCCCCGCTGTCAGCGATGAGGCTTTGGGTGACGGTGCAACGATCCCCTTGGAAGAACGCTGGTGGCATCGGTACATCGATGATCCTGCGCATTACGTTCTTGGCGGCTTCTAAAAGCATTTCCCGCACCTTTCTACGCTCCCCCATTGGTTCCTATGACTCATGATCTTGGTTAGGAGGCTCCACCACCGGCGAGCATGAGGCCAGTTCCGTCGTCAGACTCGACCAATTGGAGGTCTGTGAAGCTATCTCCATACTGGGACTCCTTACATGCTGCCAGGGCCTGGCACGCTGCGACCCTGATCTCTCCGTCTGCAGCCGCTGAGGCCCGCATCTGGAAGATATGGCGCCACTGGAGGACGCTGCCAGAGAATACCAGCTCAGTGCCGAGGGCGTTACCCAGGAGTCCTCTGGCGGCTCCTCTGGCTTGTTTGCGGGCCGTTGTCTTAGCGTAGGGGTCCGCTGGGTCGATCCTCTTACTGATGTATGGGATCAGACGCTTAACCCACGTCTTGTAGAGGTCCTGGGTTTGGGCGATGAACCCTTTGAGCTCTTCACGGCAGATCAGGCCCTCAACGTCATCAACGCCCTCCACGTATTGCTGAATGATCGGGTGCATGACCCAGGGGCTCTTTCCCTCGTTGCAGTAGCGTGTGCTCCGCTGGCTCATGGCGGTGAAGTCGCCGTGCCTGACCAGCTCATGGGAAAACCCTCTGCTCCCGTAGGTGAAGAGGGTAATCCACTTCTCAGCGTCTGTTTGAGGCGCCACAACGGCGGCATTCCTGATCTCAAGATGCTGCTTTGCCATCGAGAGTTCAGCAATGTGCGGGCCTTTGATCAATCTCGGCGCGAGGTGGCTGAACTGCTCCCGCAGAAGAGTTCCAACATGGGCCGCAGCTTCCACGGGATAAGACGGCATGTGCTCGTTCAAAACACGTGTCCAGCTGTTCCACTCCATCACCGCCCGGCAGTTGGCTGTGATCCGAACACTGTCCGGACCTGTCGGAGTGACCCAGAACCACGGCCGATTCAGCGCCACAATCGCGACGGTGCTTAGGAGCTCTACGCTCCCGTCAATCTCAACTGTGGCGTTGTAGTGCTCGGCGATGCTGAGGTGACCGACACCGAGGATGTGGTCGAAGTAGTCAGCGGAGTCGCGTGAGCGTTTTGATCCCAAGCTGTCATAGCAGTTGCCCGAGACGTAGACCTTCTTGTTGCGGCGCACGACCAGTGTTCTGTTTGGAACAGAGACGCAGTAGACGGTGCCGCTGTAAGGCTCGCTCCGATCCTGTTGCTTGTGCTTGTTGAGGGTGTGGTCGCCGTGCTTAGTCTCGCGCACGCGATACATCGTACAGGTCTCGCACTGAGAGAGATTGATATTGGCGTTGCGACCGAGTTCTACGATCAGCCGTTGGACATCATCCGCGAGTCCTTCGGACGCCGTGTTGTAGATCCTAACGCCGTGTTCAGACGTTGTGCCATCCCCATACATGAGGGCGTCAAGCAACGTCTCTCTGAGGTAGACGGGCCACTCGAACACGTAGTGAGGAAGCCGTTTGGCCTTCGACCCCTTGCCGAACTGGATGAGGTGTCGAACCAGCGCACTTGATCCGATCCGGACCTGCTGAACGTCCTTGCGCGGGTCGTCGTAGGGGCCTGTAGGCTCAAACCCGCACCCCTTGATGGCCTCAACGATCGGTCCCATTCCGCCGGAGTTCTGGTAGACACTGACTGTATCGCCGCTTTTCTCCTGGACGTTGAGCGAACCCTCACTGATGTAATAGCCGAGGACCCGTGCCCAGTCTTTGTTGACCTTGATCGTGAGACCTGGGGCCTCTCTCTCCACCACGCCGTCGCTGTGTGGATTGGGGTTTGGCTGTGTATAGCGACGAGGTTGAATGACGATCTCAGGAGGAACTACACGAGAGTTCGGTCTGAGAGCCGACCTCCGAACCTTGTATTTGGTTCCAGAGCACTCCACCGCCTGGCGTAGAACTAGCTTGTCCTTGTCCACCACAACCATGTTGTGGTTGTAGGTGACGCGGACGGACACCTTGGTTGAGTCCGCCGCATAGAGCTCACCGTCGAACGGATCTGCGATGTAATCGGTCGGAGTCTGATACTCAAGCTCTTGCGTGAGCAGGTTGACCGTCGCGACGGGAACACTTCTAGGAAGGTCCTTGAACAGGACCCATCCGTTTTCAGAAAGAACCTCGGTCCGGTCGTCGTAGCAGACACGTCCGGCAAGCTCCGTGATTCGCTCGGCGACGGTCCCCTCCATCTGACCTTCACGCGGCGCTCCCATCTTCTCTGGGATTCGAACCTCATCAGTCCCGTCCCAGATCAGATCAGCTCCGATACCGTCAAACATTCTGGTCCTCATCTAGACTGAATGCGACTGTGCACGCCTCAAAAAGGACCTTGCCAGGCCAACCACTAAGCGGTGTATTGGCGATCGTCTTGAGAACAACATCTGGTAGGCGCTCAGAGACGCCGATGCTGCAGCCATCTCCCAGTATGGTGTCGTAGTCCACGATTAGCCTCCAGGTCTTAATTTGTCGATTTTAGGTCGATTCAGTGGTTATTCTACTGACCTGATACAGAATGGCAATCAGGTTTCAAGATCGACCTAATCTCCTTGCGCGGCCTTGCGCTCCTCAATGGTTTCTCCTGCCGAGGTGATGACCTTTGCGGCCCGCCGCTTACGCAGCTTCTTGATGTTCTGCTGGCAGACGTCAGAAAGATCGTGACCAGAAACCTCTGCTGTCCCTGCTTGATACCACATACAGTCGCCCTGCTCGGACTTCACCCGCGCCTTCACCTCATCGGTGAGTAAGGGAAGCGTAGGCAGGTCCATCTTGCCCTTGCGTGCGAGCTTCTTCAGACGCTCGACCTCCTTACAGGCCTCCACTGCCGTCTCCAAGGCATGGTAGATGTTCTTCATGTCTGCGGTGATGGTGTCAGGAGCCACCTGTTCCAGGTAGTAGTCGAGTAAGACCTCTACCAGCTCTCCAGCCTCGCCAAGAGCCCCCATAGCGCAATAGAGCGGACCGATCTCTGGGGGGAAGACGGCGGTCTTGAAGGCCTCCTTCTGGTAGGCGTCAAGTCCAACGATGCAACTGAGGGGAAGGGAATCTTCGGTCATGACTACTCCTGGTAGGTTACTCGGACCGCCAGGCGCGGGTCGTTGATCCACACCACATATTTTGAACCGGCGATCATCTTGGTTCCTTTTACCGGAAGCTCGAACGAGGGTGTAGCCATAAGCATTGAGCAGGGAAAATTGTCCCTCGACATCACCCAAGACTGTTCGTTCTGGTAACCCCTCATACCGAAGACACGGCAGTTAGCGCCGACCTTGGCGCAGGCCCGCATGAGCTTACGCTCCATAGACTTGGAGCAGAAGATTCTCAACTTTTCATCCGAGTCATAAGACCCGCTCTGGTCGAGCTCTACGAGTCGATCGATCGCGTTCAGTACATCGCCTGAGCAACTACCGACTGAGGTAGTGATGTTCCCTCCAGGGACTCCAAACCTATCCAGATCATCAGCATCACGGGCCGCAAATAGCGGCGCTTCATCAGTCCACAGAGGCTGACGAGGCAGCAAACCTGAAAATCCGAAGACCATTTCTCCGGTGAGGGAGTATGAGACGCCAGCGACCTCTTTAACGACGACCTTGGCCAGAACTTTAATGGTAGGCAGCGTGTCTGTTGAAGTCACGTCCGCTATGGCCCATTTGTGAATCGAGACGGTAAGAGACTGTTCGTCGCCAGTTGGCTCACCATGGGAAAAGAAGTTTGTAGTTGATGCAGGCGGCTTGGAGAATTGATTCTCCATTGCGCTCTCTAGGGCTTTTTGGATGTCACCATCCGACAGCATCTGAGACTCCAGGTGTTGCTACTCACGGCTCTACAAGAGCTTACAGTGAATCTGCCCGTCTATCCACAGCTTATCAACTAGCTCTCCATAGCGATTCAACACACGAAGGCCGATATGAGGCGACATACGACATACGAACCTGGGTATGAAAGGGTGTGCAACGAGCAAAGGCTCGTAGAAAGAGGTGATCACATGGCTAACAAGAGACTTTTCACGTCCGCTCCTCCTGGCAAGGTAGCACCGTCCTCCGACACTACGAACGAGGCCGGTGGCAGGGCCTACGTACGTTCCGACAAGGGGATCCTGGCACAGTTCGCATCGACCGGGTGCTTGAACTCCACCTTCTACACCAAGGACGAAGATCAGCTGAAGCTGACTCTAGGCCTAGCAGGAAAGGTTGACTCCGAGTTCCTCGCAAGGGTCGCCATCTATTCTCGTGAGCAGGGCTTCATGAAGGACATGCCCGCTCTCCTGACCGCCATCCTATTCGGGCGTACCAAGGGCATTCGGTCCGAAGACGAACGGAACCCTACCCGTCTGGCCTTCAAGGCCGCATTCGGGCGGTGCATCGACAACGGCAAGATGCTGAAGAACTTCGTTCAGATCGTCCGCTCGGGCGTTGTGGGCCGCAAGTCTGTCGGCGCTACGGCGCTCAAGAAGCTGATCCAGAAGTGGTTCGACGGTCACACCGACGACCAGCTGGTCTGGAACTCCATCGGTAACGATCCGTCGCTGGGCGACGTCATCCGGTTGGCTCGGGTTAACCCTCGGACCCCGGCACGTCGGGCTCTGTTCAAGTGGATCACCGGACTCGATGTCGGAGAGAAGGACCACAAGTTCGGCTACAACGCTGATGCTCTGCCTCAGCTTGTGAAGGACTACGAGGCGTGGAAGAGCTCTACCAAGGGTGCTCGCCCAGGCAAGCCGCCTAGGGTTCCATTCCAGATGCTGACCTCTCTCGATCTGTCGAACGGTGACTGGGAACAGATCGCCAAGGACGCTTCGTGGACTCAGACTCGCATGAACTTGAACACGTTCCTCCGGCACGGGGTCTTCTCCAAGCCGAAGAACATCAAGTTGATTGCGGACCGCATCAAGAACAGGGAACTGATCAAGAAGGCCAAGGTCTTCCCATACCAGCTCTACACGGCCTACAACTACACGGCACGCCAGGTTGGAATGCCTCCGAAGGTGTCGATGGCCCTCCAGCAGGCGCTAGACATCTCTCTAGAGAACATTCCAGCCATTGATGGTCACGTGGTCTTGGCCCCGGACTTGTCCGGGTCCATGGGCGCGGCTGTAACGGGAAACCGGGACAACAGCGCGACCGGTACGGGCGCACAGGCTCGTCGTGGCCACGCCCGTGGCGCGACCACTGTTGTGTCGTGTCGTGAGGTTGCGGCCCTTGTGACCGCAGCTTTCCTGCGGAAGATGCCTGAGACCACGATCCTGCCGTTCAGTGATCACGTTGACATCGTTCAACTGAACCCTCTGGACTCGGTGGCGACCAACGCCCAGCGTCTATCTCGCCTGCCTTCGGGCGGAACGGACTGTTCGCTGCCGCTGCGGCACTTGAACACCAACAGGATTGCAGCTGACCTGGTCATCTACGTCTCGGACTACGAGTCGTGGCTGAACCAGGACGGGCAGAACGTGCATCGCTACGGTTGGGGTGCTCGCGACCTCAACATGGCTTCGGGCATGATGACCGAGTGGAACCTGTTCAAGTCTCGCAACCCGAAGGCGCGTCTTGTCTGCGTTGACCTGTGCCCGAACCCCACGGGTCAGGTGATCGTGCAGGACGACATCTTGTCGATTGGTGGGTGGAGTGACGCCTGCTTCAAGTTAATCGCCGACTTCGCCCGCAACGGGAACGACGGTGAGCAATGGGTCAAGCGCATCGAAGCGCAGCCCCTCTACGAGGGTGTGACCCCACGGGTAGCCCCGTAGTCATTCTGGAACAGCCCCGGCCGGAAACGGTCGGGGCTGTTCTGGTATAAACGGAGAGTGACCAAGGGCGAGTTCATAGAGATGTTGACGATCATGATCACGAGATCGACTGACGGTGTGCTCGCCGCCCGTTGCAAAGAGGACGTTGGGGCTGAGGACGCCGACGCCTGGGCGTCTCTGCTTGTGTCCATCCACGGGAAGCTCTACGTCGATGACAGCGATGATGATCCGACCAGAGAGGGCGGCGTAACCAGCACGCCGATGTACGGGGTAGACGAGATCGACACCTGGCCACCGGGTCTCTTCGAGAAGCTCTCCGGCTACATCTGGTGGATCGATCCGGAGGATGAAATCAACATCCTTGACGTCCTCGCGGCGCAGGAGGGTATAAGAAAGTAACAAAGGTCGAATGTCGTTGGGTCTACCTCATGCACAAAAAGTGACTCAGCACCTTTTGGTCGACCGATAAAAATAAGCAGCTGAATGTTTTTGAGGAGTACATCCAAACCAAACCATTGGACGTGGCCTAATTGGTAAGGCGCCAGGTTGATAGCCTGGAGATGTGGATTCGAGTTCCACCGTTAAATTCTCTTCAGAGTTTTGGTCAGCTGCGCCTAGCGTTCTGCAGAATGCCCACGCAGGGGCTTTGTATCTGTGACGAAGCATTACTACATCCTGGAAATGATGGCAGGACTGTGAAGCCCAAGGATCAGGCTCACTAGACGGTCGACTAGGTCATCACTGCTGGTAAAATAGCTGCATGACAGAGGCCATGCAGCACCTTGAGTAAGACGTCGCGTAAGCGACGGCGACAAGGGCGCAAGCGCAAGCAAGAACGCGAAGCTAGCCGGGATGCCCGACAGCTGGCGCGTATCGAGAGTGCTCGCGCTATTCAGAACCTTGGCTGGTTCATCAACAAACTAGACGTCGAACTACTGCTGCCCAGATCCAGGGTTCAGTGTCCGTAGTGGAGTCCGATAGTCAGGCTGCGCCTGCTGGTCTGCTGCCCACGTCTCAAGGTAGCGTCTCCCGACTTCCAAGTTCACCGGAAGCTGCTTCACGGCACGAATCAGTTTCGGATTGAACTTGTGCAGATCGGGCAGGGCCGAGAGACGATCTGTGATCCGCTGCTGAATGGCAGCGTGCTGGGCTTCAATCTCTGCATCAGAGTCAGCCTTGATCCTGATGTTGGTCTTCGCCATCGAGTCGCCCATGAAGAGCAGGCCCATCTCCAGAGCCATGTCAGGGTGCGCTTGCATTTGCTCGCGAGCTAGGTCAGCAAAGGCTGGAGACCTAGGGAACTCCATGTTGTATTTCCCCATCGCCTTCGCCTTGCTGCGAAGGATTCCGAGTTGGAAATGGAGCTCGGCAGCCTTAGCGATGTATTCGACGTGGTTGTCGGTCAGGTTGTAGTCCCGCTTCAGCGCCTCAGCAAACGCTGGATCGCGGATAAGCTCACCGGACTTACGCTCGTGGTCAGTGAATGTGGCCTTGTAGGAGCCGTCTGGTTCGTCCTCGAATGTGCGGTGCGTGAACTTACCTAGATCGTGGAGAGCTACGGCCGCACGTAGGAGATCCCTCTTCGGCTGACCATCAATCTCCTGGTCGAGGTGTTTGTCGACCTGATCCTTCAGGCCCCACTTCTGGAGGAGCTGATTGACGTCCTTGTCGTGGGCCAGGCCAAACATCTTGGTGTGGGTGATGACGCCCCACTGATGCCAGTTAGGAGAGTGCTCTGCCGGACTGTCCGGATTGGCGAGGTAGGCCGTGTTCCGTGGGTTCTCGGCGTCTACGTGCTGGGCCATCATGCTCTGAGCGAACTCAGGTAGGCGCTTGAACAAGTCGCGAGAGAAGTGCTCTTTGGGGTGGCGCGGACCACCAGCGCCCTCATACCCAGCTTTGTAGGCCTCTGAATCCGAGGCGCCTTCCGCGTTGAACGGGCGTCCTCGCTTCGAGTGATGGTAGCCCAGGTCCCAGGACATGTCCGTCGGGGACTTAGCCTCCAACATGACAAGTGATGTCCGATTCAGGATCAGGTTCAGAGCGCTACGTCTGGTCATACCAGACTATAGCACTCAGCTCAGTCCAATCACATCCAGAGCATCAATCCACTGCTGGAGCGCCTTTACTGGGCGCTCCTTGAAGCGACCATTCCACGGGGCTGGAAAAAGGAAGCCGTGGCCACCAACTCCCTTGAATCCCTCGATGTTGAAGGTCCGGTCATCTACCAGGCAATGTCGCGGGCTGGCGCAAAACTGCTTTGCAGGACCTACCAGGAAGCGGCGCCGGAACTGAGGTAGGTGCTCACGAATCCAGTCCATTTTCCCATCAATACAGCCATCCGTGCGGATAGGGCTGGTCAGCAGGCAAATGTTGCCCTCCCCAAACTTCCTGGAGAGAATCTCGACCACCTTGTGACAGTGGTCAAGGGGCTTCAGATTGCGCCAATAGTCTCGCCCCATCGGCTCCCAAAGGGCTGGAGCGGTCATGCCGAAGATGGGTTCGATCTCCCAGGGTTTCTGGGAGACCTGGTTCTTGGGGTCGTGAGGGTGTCCGTCGTAGGTCTTGTTGTGGAGCCTACAAGCCCCTCCCAAGAAGTCAACCAGCACTCCATCAAGGTCGAGGAGGATTCTATCGATCATACGCGTCTCCTGCTTCAGGGGCTTAGTTTACCCGTTTCCGCAGGATATCGCTACTTCTTTAGAAAGCGCGACTTCGATGACCAGGCTTGCTGTGGTCGTGGTTAGGGTTGGTGCAGACCTTCGGCTGAAGCTCATTCCCAAACGGTAACAGGAACTCGTTGAGGTCTTTCAACTCAGCTGGCGTGACGCCTTCCGCCATCTTGAGGATCTGAGCATTTAGCTCCAACTGCATAAGGAACATCTCCTTAATCATCCCGACTCTAGTCAGGGCTTTAGGCTTCTCTGAAGCCTTGGGCGCTACAACAGCCTCCCCCTTCTGCGCCTTTCCCCCTTTGAGAGGATTGTGGTCGGGCTGCGCCGCAAGGCAGCCCCCTAGGCAAATCACCATGGACAACAGCACTGCACGCATTTTCTTGCTCCTTCACGTTCCCAGTGCAGTTTATTGGGTCAGGAGAGCTTAATGATGCGCTTTGTCTACTTGAAGAGGCCGATCTTGATGACAGCAAGAAGTAGGCACCCGGCCATTAGGCTTCCCCAGCAGAGGACCTCTACAAGGCATGACATAAAGGTTCGCGGCTGATCGTGTTCTCGCATGGGCCCTCAAACCCAATGTAAGATTGTCCTGAGCTAATGCTCGTACAAAGCACCGGCGCTCAAACCCCACCGGGAATAAGCGCCAGCTCGACTGTTTCGGACTCACATCGTATTGGCCGCGTTCTCGTCATACCGCCCCGAGGACTTGCAAGTTCCAGGAGACGCCACACCCTTTCCTCCGGGGACTAACCAAAGTGGATAGCCGTCCGAATTCCAGGAGAGAGCTAACGGTGTCGCAAGGCAGTTTTCTCCAACACAAGTGCACCGTGTGGTGAAAACAGACGAGAATCAACTTTCGTATATGTATGAAGTTGATCTCGTTGAAATTGAATCTCTAACCAGTGATGGGCTTTCCTTTCCCATCGGTGACCAACGGCAGGGGAGGTATCGGCACGAGCCTCAACTTTCCCTTGCTGGGAGTGGGAGTGGGCGTCGCTCCGATCACCGAACCGCTCGGTGGAAGGGACGACTGACTTGGTGAATTGGGCTGTAGGCTGCCAGGGAGCGCCTGGGACACGATCGTGTTCCTGACCGCCTGACCGGACGCCTTGTCCAATGTGATCGTGTGCTTGACGTCTGGTGGCCCGTAGGGCGGCTTCTGGAGAAGGACCTTGGAGTAAATCGTCTTGTCGATCGGCTTGCCCATACTGGCCAGCCTGCTCTTCGCATTATCGAGAGCCTCTTTCCTCGCTCTCTGAATTTCGTATTGAACCGGATCAAGCCCTAGTGCCTTGGCGTCGATCGCCGGTTCAAGGGGCGTTTTGCTTACCGGATCGACCAGGCCGAAGGTGTTCGGGTTCAGCGCAGGAATAACCGGCACCTTCGGGCTCATCACTGCCTGCTGATACTTCTTCTTGAGGTAGTCGATCTCCTTCTTCTGGTCATCGAGCAGACCAGCCAGCATTGAAGTTCCAGCATTGCTGCCCCACGACTGGTCTAGAGTCGTCGCAGCAGTGGTTGTGATATTCCAGTTACTGGCGCTGGAAGCTGTCCCCCAATCGAGGATGTTCGTGCCACCTCCGGTGATCGATGTTCCAGTATCCCAGAACAGATTCGACGAGCTCGACGACGGGGCCACGTAGAAGTTGTTGGCTACCGCAATGCTTCCAACCCCGCCAGTTCCGATAGGTGTGTAGGTCAGACCCCCCTTCTTCGGCTTAACCTCCTCATCACGCCACGACGGTAGACGGGACGGACTGACGTGATACCAGAGCCAGATCGTGAGGAGCGCAGCTTTGATGAACTCTTCGAGGTCGGCGATCTCTTGGTAAGGGGTGTCATCCCGGACAGTGGCCCGTCTCCGATACTTGGCGAGATACTCGCAAGCCAGGGCTTTCTTACGTGACTTGGCGTGGGTCCTAAAAAGCTGCTCCGCGTTGTTCTTCGCTGAGAGCATGATCACGTTCATCTTCTCAAGGCCAGCTGCTTTTCCGATGGCGCGTGGAACGGTCCCGGCGTGCCCGGTGTCAAACAGGACGGTCTTCTCCCAGTCAGGAATCTGCCAAGGCTGAATGACCTTCGCCATCGCCTTGGGGTTCGTGGCGATGGAGCGTGACACCTTGGAGTCGTAGTGAGACGGCATACCCTGGCGCTTGCTCATCACCTCCCAGCACCACACGTCACGGCCAGGGTAGATAGCAGTGGACTGCTTCCGGGTCCTACGCTTGAGTTCCTTCACGGAGTTAGAGATGAAGGAGTGGAGAACATCGGCGCCCTCCACTCCGTCGTATCCCAGGCTGAGGTTCTTGACTCGGTCGTCGTAGCCACGACCGCCTAGATCGCACTCGTAGACGAACTTGGCGTCTCCAGGCTTACCGACCTCTCGGCAGAGGCCCAGGGCAACTTCACGGACTGGATCACTCTTCTTCAAGATGGACGAGCAGACGGCTAGAAGCATCCCTGCTTCGACGTAGGCACACTTCGACGACGCCCGAACCTTGCGGTCTGACGGCTTGATGTCTTCGTCTAACAGGGTATTCCCGTTTGCACGAGCCAGGGCGTGAATCCCAGGGATCACGAAGTGGCGCATGTGGTTTCTTAACCAGCTCATACGAGGTTTATACCTCGTCGCTAGGATCGCCCTCACGGCCGAGGATCTTGTCCATGAGGGACTTCTTCTTCTGGGCCTTCTTGGTGGTCTTCTTGGTGACCAGCTTCTTCGGCTTAGGTAGCGAGTTGAAGGTCTTCTGGTCGAGTTCCTCGACGCATTTAGCCCGGAACGCTCGCATCTTGCCCCCATCGGACGGAATTGCGGCCACATCAGCAGACTCGAACTCGAAGGCAATGGCCCGCATATCGCCGTTGCAGTAGCTCTTGCACCAATCAGCCGACCCAATGTTGATCCCCGCCTCACACGTCGATCTGTCGTCGGTGTTGGCGTCCTTGATCTCTACAGTTTCACCTACCTTATAGGTGATCTGCTCAGGCCCTGTCCGGGTCGGACTCTTGAGATCCTTGGTGACGTACTTGTAGCCACGGATTTTGCCGACGTGCTTCCTGAGCTTTGTGATGTCGGCGTTGGTCCGCAGATCCAACAGTGTCCCCACCGTGAAGCCGAGGTCCTTCTTCTGCTTCAGCTCTTTCGTGAGCATCCCCTTGGCGCTAACACCGTCGGTATGGTGCTTGGTGATGTCCGAGAAATCGAACACGGCAGCATAGGCTTTGTCGCCAGGTCGGGCCGCATCCTTCACAGCCTCCAACGACTGGTAGCGTTCGCCCGTCTTGAGCGTGTGCGCGGTCTTGAGCTTCAAGGTCCGCTTCTCGCGCTTCTTCAGGACGTAGCACCGGACCTTACCAGCGTGCTTCTTGAGCTTCTCGATGTCCGTCGAAGCGAGGCAGTCGATCAGTCCGGTGGTGAAGCCGAGATCCTTCTTCGGATCCAGCTCATCGGTGATTAGCAGCCTGTTCACCAGGAACTTGCCATAGCTGTGCTGGCTGATGTCGTCAGCGTGGATTTCGACTACGAAGACACGATCACCAGGGTTTACCCCTGAAAGGCATTGCGCCCGGCTCTGGAGCTCGATCCCGTCCTTGACGGAGAAGACCTTACCCTGCTTGCGGAGGTGCTTGTCGAGCAGTTGGTGCTTGGCAGCTGTGGGGTCTCTCTTGATGAGGGCGTAGGCGCGGACCGTGTCGCCGTGCTTTTTCAGTTTGTCGAGGTCATTCTTGACTTTGCAGTCAATGAGCCCGGTCGTCTTCGGATCGACCTCGATCGTTCCGTCGGGATAGCGAACTACCTTGACCGTGTTCTGAGAATGAGGAAGTCGATATTGGAGTTCAATGTCAGTGACCGCTGAGATCCGCGCAATGCGGTCCGGTGAGCCGTCTCGGCGACGTCGCCAAGCGCGATCAGCTCGCCTTTCGATCTTTGATCTGAGGTCTGGTGTAATGGTGGTCATGGGCGAGGCATCCTTTTGTCAGGTACTAATAGAGAAACCATTTGTTTTATGGCTGGCTGATGTTTATCTTCTACCCGCCGAGACATGGTTAACAAGCCATATCTTAGCGATCCGATCACCAAAAGTCCCGCAGGGAGATACCCGTGGCTAACACCAAATCCAAGACCGGCGCCAAGCGCAGCAACACCAAGAAGTCGACCAAGAAGTCGACCAAGAAGTCGACCAAGAAGTCGACCAAGAAGTCGATGCCCAAGAAGTCGACCAAGAAGTCGATGCCCAAGAAGGCCAAGAAGAAGGTCGCCAAGAAGGCGAAGAAGAAGGCGAAAAAGAAGATCGCCAAGAAGTCGATGCCCAAGAAGAAGGCGAAGAAGAAGATCGCCAAGAAGTCGAAGAAGGTTGCCAAGAAGAAGGTTGCCAAGAAGTCGATGCCAAAGAAGAAGATCGCCAAGAAGTTGAAGAAGTAGCGCTACTCCAGAGCGTTAGGTAATTGGGCGGCAGCTTCGGCTGCCGCCTTTTTCCATCCACAGCAAATGTCTAACACGCGTCGGCACTGGTCTTCATCGAACTTACCGATGTGGCAGTCACTACGCTCAAGGGATAGGGCCTCACCTAGCTTCTGGTAGTAGTGTTTCCTGGCCTTGCTCTTAGACCCCCCAATGAGCGCCAAGCGATCTTTCCAAAACGGATCGAATGCCGCGTGCGCCTGAACCCTGAGTTGCCTCAGTTCGGCCTTAGCAAGCGATCCTTTAGGTCTGTTGGACTTGCTGTCCTGGAGGACGCCAACCCATGCTTGGCATGGCTGGCAAATCCAGAGCAAGCCGTAAGACTTTGCGTAAACGCGTATCGAGTCAACGAGCTCGGCGTCCATGTGGCAGTAGGGGCACACGGGAGGGCCAATGTAACTCGGCTTCTTGTCGGTCACCCAGAACACCTTCCTGATGAACTGTTTATACCTGTCAGATCAGGTAGAAGACTGTGTGAGCAAATCTAACAAGCGCCGAGATAAGAAGAAGAAAGCTCGGGAGCGCCGGGTTCGCAAGAACCGCGAGTCTATGTCTATCAGGCGCCAGTTGAAGTCAATGGACGCCCTGATCAAGGCACACGCCCCTCTCCCGGAGTTCAAGCTCAACTGCGACAAGGCGAACGCTGACATCAAAGCTCTGGTTGAGAGCGGTATTGATGGTTTCAGCAAGGTCTACACGAGGCGTATGCATCCGGATGCCATCGATATGATGGGCGAACACACAAGGGTAGGTTGGACGGCCATGGTCGATGACATCAGTTCGACCGCAGACGACATGACTAGAGAGGAAGTAGAGGAGAGCCTCTCTCAGCTATTCGACCGAGAACTTGGAAATGGGATCTTGTGGCACGCCAAGAAAAATCTCGTTCGACGGGCGCTGCCTGTGAGCTGCTTTACCATTGAGCCAGGAGAGAAGCACTGGGATGTTCGATGTAGATCACTCCAATCTGAGAAGACGTCGCATGGGAGTCTCTACTGCTCGCCACATCGGCCTACGGTGGAGTTCGACGGAGATCAGCATCGAGTGTTGTTTACCAGACACGCGATGAAGCAGCTCAGTGAGCGTATCGTCCCAAAGTGGAACCAGTTCTACATCGGTCAGACCTACGTGTTCGGCTTTCTCTACGAGTGCGTCTATTTCGAACCCCTCGTCCTTTCCAACGGTCAGCCAGCCTTCGCTATCCTGAACTCGTGCCTTCGCGTTGGGAATGAGGTCCGCAAGTTCATGCGCAGCATTCTCGGTGTGAAAACTGATGAAGAGTTGGCTGGCTTCTATTACCGGGTCGGATATTGCCCAATCACGCTCGACAAGGGTATGGCTGTCGCAAAGACGTTCTTGACGCCAGGCTACTGGCAAACGCCGGAGAGAAAGACCCTGTCTAAGGGTGGAAGCGATGGTCACATAAGAAAGTTGAAGCTAGAGATCGAGCAAGCGTGCGACGACGGCATCAACACAATGAGTGTGTCTGAGTGCGATCGGACGCGGAACGCTGTGCAGTGGTTTCACGAACACGGCGTCCCTCAGGTTAAGAAGATTGAGGCCGAAGTCTTCAGGAACGTAGTCGGTCCCTACTCCTTCCTCAAACGCTACAATTAGTCGCCCATACCCATCACAGCTAGCCAAGTCTTATCCTCCTGCTCAAGGGCGAAGGCATAATTGGCGAGTGGTTCGTCTAGGCTAGTCAACTTGAACTCGTCGGACGACATCACAACAATACGTCCGTCAGATTTCTGCATAGTTCCAAGGGCGAAGTTACCGGACTGGTCTTTGCCGTGAACTACCTTGAGCTTAAACCGAACGACTCGATCACTTATCCAGCTCTCGCACTCCACCTTAGTGTCAAAGCGGGTAGCGTTCTCAGCATCGTATAGTTCCATAAGTGCCTCTTTCGGCAAGGATCAGCCAATGAGGTCTGGATGTCAACACTCAAACGGTTTCTAGCGCATCACTGATATACTGATTTGGGATCGGGAGAGTTTTTATGAATTGGCTCCTATTAGCACAAGAACAGGCAGCCAACCCAGAAAAGGCCATTGGCTGGCTTCAGACCATCATCAATGGTGGCGTACCCCTCATCTGCCTAGCCGCAGCCGCAGTTTTTGGTTACGTCGCCTGGTCTCAGCACAAAAAGAATATGCAGCTGGAGATCGACTACCGCAACGACCTCGCCGAGCGGGCTAAGCAGGAAAAGGTCGATGCTGACCAGCGCCTAGCCGACGCCAAGCAGGACGCAAAGGATCGTGCCGCTGAAGTTGATAAGCTCATGCGCGAGCGTATGGCGGCTGAAAAAGAGAGCGATGCTACTCTCGCGCATGCCGTACACATCATCGAGGCGAATACCAAAGTAATGGATCGCCTGGAGCGAAAGTCAGAGAGCTAGTCTATGACGAAGTCTGAGCGCAATACTCTACGACTCAAGATCAAAAAGACTGTGGAGGACGCTGTCCCCGCACTAAGCATTGATGTCACAAAGATCCTGACCGATGAAGAGACGGCTGAAATTCATCGGCAGATGGAGCAGCGGCGTGCAGCGCTGGACCTCGCTAAACAAGAAGGACGCGCAGGCCTGAAGGCCCGCTTCAAGCGGAGCGTGGTTAAGAGATCCTACGACCCAATGGTCGACGGCGCTATCGAAGACGCTTAGGGCTTCTTCTTACTGGACTTCTTCTTGAAGAAGTCCTTGAGGCCCTTCTTCTCTTCAGCCTTGGGGGCTGCCTTAGCCTTGGGGGCCACCTTAGGCGCAGCCTTAGGGGCTGCCTTAGCTTTAGGCGCAGCCTTGGGGGCTGCCTTAGCCTTGGGGGCTGGCGCCGGGTTCAGGGACTTGCGGAGATCGGCGATGGCCGATGCCAGCAGAGCCTCACATTCCTGGTCTCCTGCCTTCAGGTCGGCTGCACGGCAAAGACAGTGCAATGCGACTGCCGACTCGCCCAGAGACCTGTGAGCGGCTGCAGCGGCTACTAGGGCGGACAGCGCGTCTGCCTTACGACCGTAGGCCAATGCGGACCCTGCGAGTTCGCTCTCAAGACGAGCTACTTGGGCCGCAAGTCGTTTGTTGTCCTCAAGGTCGGCGGTGAAGAGCGCCAGCCGGAGTTTGGTGTTAGCCTTGTCCTTGTTCTCGCGCAGCTGCTGGTTAGCCATCGGTACCTCCCGTGGGCGTTTTTACATCAGTAGTTTACCAGAGGATGGGGCTGATCAGGTAGTTCGCATCAGGTGAAACCTGCGCATCATGCCCATATTTTACTGGATCAGGCCGTGATACCGCGCCATCCAGTAAGGAAGGAGCAATCCCAGGGTCCCTGTATCGAAAGTGGCTACTGGTTTAGTCCGACCTGCTTCCCAGGGTCCCTTCTGCCAGATGAAGTAGGACGTAGGCTTACGGAGATGCGGCCACAGGGCTTTGGAGTCTGCTCGTCCGGTCACCCTATCGATGGAGTTAGGCGGATCGTAAGACCGGTCGCCCCAACCGTTAGCCACCGGAGAGCACCAGCTAGGGACTGGCCGCAATGACCATGATTTGAGGCTAAGGACGCCATCAGCCGCCGCAGTCAAGTCCCG
>Ga0233410_10000207_pt1 | contig 20723 bp, 16 predicted proteins | sample Na_anoxic_1_MG_FD_179869 | JGI IMG/M metagenome (GOLD analysis project Ga0233410, IMG submission 179869) | Seawater microbial communities from Saanich Inlet, British Columbia, Canada - Na_anoxic_1_MG | ecosystem: Environmental > Aquatic > Marine > Inlet | place: Canada: British Columbia...
AATCTTGTACGCAAAACGAGCCCGCCAGTGCGTCTTGGCGGAGTGACGGGCATTAGTGATTTAGATGGTAATCCGTCGGTGTTGCGACGCGGTCGCTTCCGTTGGCCGAGTCGTGTACGTTCAGAGTTAGTCAAGGCTGTGGTTAAGGTGGAGCTCAACGAAAAAGGAAGCGTTAGGCTTATCGAAATTAAGTCAGTTTCTGATGAGGCAATTCGTCGAGTATTGCCGTCACTAGTTAATGGGAGTAAATTTACAGTCCCGAAGAAGAATGGGAAGCCAGTGAAGGTCGTTTTTAACTGGCCACTAATCTTAAAGAAACCATGAAAGTTGTATTTTTAGCCGTAGCGAGTGTTTTCACTCTGCCGAATTCTCTAGTTCTAACCGCAGGAGAGCCGTTGAAGCTTCCCATTTCCTATTGGCAGGGTGAGGCGTTGCTGAAATCTTTTAGTGCTTCTTATGGTGTGAATTCACGTATCGAGCCATCGGTCACTGTCGAGGAGCAGAAGCTGTTAGCTAGTGCGGCTCAATGGATGAAAAAAGGTGAGAAGAAGCGCGCTCTAGAAGTTCTTAAAAAAAGTGAGAATGCGACCAAGTCCCCAGCACTCTTGTATAACCAAGCAACCATTTACTTGGAGCTGGGGGATGAGAAGAAAGCTATTGAGGTTTATCTAGCAGCCATCAAGGCGTATCCATCTTTCCGTAGAGCGCATAAGAATTTAGGCCTAACTTATTTTAGAGATGAGCAATTTCTATTGGCTTTGACATCGTTGGTGAAGGCTGTGAGTCTAGGGGATATGAGTGGGTCTACCCTTGGTATGTTAGGGTATTGTCATTTGCAAAATGAGCATTACGCGTCAGCTCTGCAGTCGTATAGGCTGGCTCAGTTGACTGAGCCTGAAACGATAGAGTGGAAGGCTGGTGTTGCGCAGTGTTTGTTAGAGTTTGGGCAAGACAAGGAGGCGTTGTTGCTGATAGAAGAGGTGGTTAAAGATCGACCCAATGAGGTTTCCTATCAGCTTTTGATGGCTAATATGCTTCTGCAAAGGGGTGAGAATGTTAGGGCTATCGCAGTGCTCGAGTGGTTAGGTCGGCAAGATAAGCTTTCACTAGAGCATGTAGCCTTACTTGCTCAGCTTCATGCTCAAGGTGGAATGATAGAACTGGCTAAGCCGTGGTTTGATAAAGTTAGAGAAGATTTATCTGCCGAGATTTACCCACAGTATTTGATGTCGTTAGAGTCAGTAATACGGCAGGGAGAATGGGAGTTAGCTGAGGGGTTATTATCCGTTGAGATTAAGTCTGGGAAGCTGAGTGAAGATTTGCTCAATAAGCGTGATCGATTGGTGTCCGCTGTTTTGATAGAGCAGAATAAAGAGGGTGCTAAGAAATTGCTAGAAGACCTAATCAAAAGAGATCCCCTGGATGGTGAAGCCCTAGTGTTACTAGCCAAGGTGCTTCTATCTGAGGGGGAGACAAGTGTTGCTGAGTTTTATTACAGACGCGCTGAGAAGATCGAGGGCTCAAAATACGCAGCATTGCACGGTTACGGAACAATGTTGGTAACTCTAGAGAAGTACGAGGCTGCTGCTGAGAAATTTCAGTTGGCTCAGAAAATACATCCAACACCTGAGCAGCAGAAATATATTGATGCTCTGCACCGAATCGCTAGGGAGTGATTCCTACTCCGGAACTTCGGGTGAAATGCCGTGGTCTTTAGTTGTGAAGACTTTGATAAGGAAGCATCCGAATGAGAGAAGTCCGTAGCTGAGTCCGAGAATGACTCCTACATCGATGATGCCGCGCCATGGTTGAGGGCAAAAATCCATGAGGAAAATAACGCAGAGGATGAGTGTGGATATGGCGATGGCTGCTATCTTGACCTTTCTCTTGGCATGAAAATATCCCATGCAGAAGAAGGGGGCGAGAAGCGCGTGGAGTGGACGAGGGTTATTGTAGAGGTAGTGGACGCGGGCTGCGGTGCGGGGGGAGAATTTTTTTTGAAATCCTTTGTAGCCTTCAAAATACAACATGAAGAGAGCGTAAAGTACGAGTATGATCCATTGGTAGGTGCTGAGGCCGCTTTGGAGGGCTTCATCAGCATACTTGAAAAGAGATTGGCAAGATTTTCCCACGAGTAGGGTTACTCCTAGTGCTCCCCAAATGGCTGCGATCAAATTCATGGGTACTCAGTAGAAGGGATTGAGATAATTGTAAAGGAGAGGGATTTGTGATTTGAGGTTTTTGATGAGAACTGACACATTCTGCTGCGTGCCAAAGAAAGATTCACCTATTCTAATCCCCCCCATACTACTGACGTCATTGGCCTTGCTGTTTTGGGGGCTGACAAGTGGCAGCATTCTCATTGCTTTGGTGATAGCTATTCTATTGGATTGTCGTCGGTGGATTCCTTTGAAATGGGATTTTGACGAGAGTGCTCAAGTGAAGGCATTTCAATTCTCGTTATTGCTAATGACCGCTGGTGTCGCGATCAATTGGATCGATGACGCTGGGTCAGCAGGGGCGCTGAATGTGATGACGTGGGTACCCTTGATATTTTTCCCGATTGAGTTTGTTCAGCGTTATGGGCTGAGAAATACGGTGACGCTAAATTCATTTTTCTTCTTCAGTCGCAGGCGCATGGAGCTAGATAGAAAAGAGGGGAGGGAGGTGCACCCTACTCAAATCAATACTGGCTATCCCTATATCTTCGGGGTACTAACAGCGGCTTCCACAACTGAGGCTCTGGAGTGGTATTTTTGGGGAGGGGTTTGTGTGCTGATCTTTGCTATTGTGTTTTCAGTATCCTATGGGCGGGGGATGCGTGCTCGTGGCCTATGGTTAGTAATGCCCATTGTGGTGGGATTGGGTTGGGGTATTCAGTGGACGATGACCACCGCGTATTTGTGGGTGAAAGAGCATATCGAGAGTTTCTATATGAGCTCTGGAAATGGAACATTTCTAGCAGATTTCACTTCTCATTTGGGTGAGCTTGGAAATGTTGACCTTAACCCAAAGATCGAGTGGAGAGTGTGGTCTGACACAAATCCTGAATACCTCCGTCTAGCAAGTCATAATAATTATAGCCAAGGACAGTGGACTTATGACTATAAAGTGGAGGGGCATGATAAGTTCGATCATTCCTATCGGGATTTTTTCGATGCTGAAATAGAAACGAATGATGGGGCTATCACGTATTTTAGTAAAACGGATAGACAGCTTTTGGAGCAGAGGCTAAAGAACGATTTGCTCGAAGTTCGAGGGACGATAGAGAATAAGCAAGCATCTTTCGTGGTGCCTTCTGCTCCAGGGTTTTATGCCGTGACTGATATTTTGGGAGATCAAACCTATGCAGAAGTGAACTCGATGGGGGCGCTCCGTTTCTCAAATCGCGACATGGTTATCAGTTATTCTTTGTATGCGGATCCCAAGAAGATAGTCCTTGATAAACCTCCAATAAGTGAAGTCGACTTGCGTATCCCAATGGAGGAAAAACAAGTTATCTCAGATCTAGCTGACCAATTGGGATTGCGTTCGATGGAGGACCCTCGGGAGATTGTTGCAACTCTTAGGCATTACTTTTATTCAGAATTCGAGTATTCAACAGATTTTGATCCAGGTGATGTTGACTACAATAGGTCTAAGATTGAGTGGTTTCTCAACGACCTAAAATGTGGTCACTGTGAGTATTATGCAACATCTGCTGTATTGCTGCTACGTGAGGTCGGTATCCCTTCACGTTATGCCATGGGCTATGCTGTTTCTGAGCGTGGCTCTGACTGTTGGAATGTGAGAGGGACCAATGCCCACGCGTGGACACGTGCTTATATTGATGGGAATTGGATCAATGTTGATCTCACTCCGCCTGATTTCCGTGGAGTTTCATCACATGGTGGGATGTCAGCGGTCGATTGGTTGCGTGAGAGAATCAGCATTATTAGGGAAGACTTCTTTATCTGGAGGCAGGATCCGTTGAATCGTTCAGGGTTGTTAGTTAAAGTATCCATTGTTGCTGTTTTGTTGTTCCTGTGGGTACTGTATCGACTGTGGAAGCATCGCTCACGCAAGGAGACACCGCAGTGGGCTTATGCGAGTTGGGTTGGTGACTCGGTGGTCACGCCTTTGCACCAATTAGAGCGCACGATTCAGAAGAAAATTGGATTGCGTGCTGAAGGTGAGCCGTATGCTACCTGGGTTGGGAAGCTAGTGAGCTGTGAAGGCGTGGACCGGGAGCTCGTGGCCAAGGTGATCCAGAGTCATCAGCAAATGCGTTATGATCCTAGCGCAAGAGTGGATGTGAAAAAACTGCGTTTACTGGTGAAGGAGCTTAGACGGCAGACGCGTAAAGGGTGAGTAGGGAGGCGTCCGAGTCGTTGTTGCCGTTGCTGAAATCAGCATCGTACGCGGAAAAATTCCACCCGCTTTGATGTAGCATGAGTTTGAGCTCTGGCAGGAGGTACCACTCTAGGTCTTGGTGGACATGTTGCTCCTCAATAGTCGCGTTAGATTTGTCGCTAACCGTGTAATGGTGGTCACGGGAAAGCGTCTGAGATGTCCGGTCGATATGGTGGCGAGTCTTGCATCTAGCAATCGTTCCATCCGGGAGAGTGGCTTCTTTATCGGGGTGCCAAACACCTGGTTCGAGCTCGTCTAGGATTTCAGACCAAGGGATGAATACGGTGATGTACAGGCCTGTCCCTTCACTAGCCAGTTGCCGTAATTTGAGTAGTGTCTGCAGGGCCTGTTCTCTTGAAAATAGCTGCAATGTGAAAGCTGGGATAGCGAGAGCGTCGTACTTTTGCGTGGAGTTAAAATGAGAAATGTCAGAGTGGTGAATCTGCGGTGATAGTTCCCTTTTCATGGCTTCATGCTGGAGAATACCAACCATGTCAGCTGAAATTTCAACACCTTCTATGTCGAAACCTTTTTCGAGTAAGGGGAGTAATAGGCGACCAGATCCGCAGCCTAGTTCGAGCGCTTTACCTGGGTGTTTCTTGAGAAATCTCTCTAGAAGTGGGGATTCATCAGCGTCCGGTTCATTTTGCCAAAATAGGTCATGGAGTCGAGCTTCTAGATCTTTGTACATGCGTTGTTAGTTGTCAGATTTTGGGTCAACAAAGGCGTAGATGGTGTGGCCATTTGTGGGGGTTTTCATTTTATCGTGAGCCGGTCGAAGACCTTTGTCTACGGAGTCCGTGAAGAGTAGGATTGCCTCAGGATGACGCTCTAGGAAATCATCGTAAGTAAATAGCTCCGAAATATTAGTCTTTTTGATTTCCATGCCAGCAAGGCTCATGCGGGAGAGTTCTTTGTGGTTCGGTCGGTTCGGGAATATGATTCGGCCGCGCATGTGTGATGCTACCGCTGTGGTATGGTGTGACTTATCATCGAGTGGTGCAACTTGCCAGACCTCGGCGCTGCCGAAAATGTGGGTGAATTCATTGGCTGCTAGACTGTTGACTTCATCGTTGTGAGTGCCCGCAATAAGTTGCCCTAGTCCGGCGAAGTCGAGCTCCTCTTCTACATACTCGGAGAGAATACTCGCGCGTCTCGCGGGTATTCCGTCCACAGTGGCGGCGGCAACGTTTGAGTAGTTGGTGTCGAGCAAAAGAACTTCGTGGCCATCGTCGATGAGAGCTTTGGCTAACTTTCTTATCCATCCGTCAGCACCAGCAAAGAGGACGCCTCGTGGATTCTTGGCTGCGATTCCTAATTTGTTGGCCAGTGGAGCGGCCAGTAGTCCATAGATGGTGACAGTTCCAACAATGACAATAAACATCATGGGAACCATTAGGTTTGCTTGCTCGACGACTTCTGGAGGGAAGCCCTCCACAGAGCTGGCTGCGTGGGTGAGTTCCAGCGCGAAGATGGCAGTGACCGCTGCAGCCACGATTCCCCGTGGCGCAAGAGCAGCTAGGAAGAGGCGTTCTTTGATGTTTGTTTGCTTGAGGAATACTGTTGCAGCGAAGATGGAAACTGGGCGGACGATGATTACAAGAAATGCAATCAGACCGAGACCTGGAAGTAGAGCTTCCTTCAAGCTCGATATGTCTACTCTGCCAGAGAGCACTATAAATAGAAGTGAGATGATGAGTGTTCTGAGAGTCTCTTTGAATTCTAGAATATGTTTGACCGAGACAGACTTCTGGTTCGCTAAGGCAATGCCTAATACGGTGACAGTGAGTAGGCCGGATTCCTTTTGAATGGCATTTGATGCTGAGAATGCGATTGCTATTGTTGCGAGTAGAAATACTGAGTGAAGGAAGTCTGGGATAAGATGTTTTCTGAGTAGGAGTTCTATGAGTTTAGCTAGCAGAAATGCGAATACGACCCCAACAAGGAGGGTGACACCAAGCGCGTAGAGTATAGTGGCCTGAGCTTGTTCCGCATCGCCAGCTAGGGCCGCCTGGAATACGAGAACTGCCATGATAGCTCCAATGGGGTCGACCACAATACCTTCCCATTTCACAATCGAGCTCATCTTGCGCGAGGGTTTGATGTGCCGCAGTAGGGGGGCTATCACTGTCGGTCCGGTAACGACTAAAATAGAGCCCAAGATTGCAGCAACACGCCAATTCCAGTCGAAAACGAAAATTCCGAATGCTGTGATCAGTGCGAATGAAATAGCCACTCCCACGGTGCAGAGTCGGAGTACTGGACCTCCGCTTTCTTTGAGTTCTGAAAATTTTAGGGTCAAGCCACCTTCGAATAAAATGATGGCCACTGCGAGGCCGACGAGTGAGAGGATAATTGATTCACCTTCAACTCCAGGTAAGTAGGTGTCGATATTTACGCCGAAGAGTTGGCCTGCAGCGAAGCCAAAAACTAGAAGAAGCAGGATGGATGGTAGTTTGAAGCGCCAGGCTAACCATTGCGCGAGAATACCTAGTCCTAATATGAAGGTCGCGAACGTTCCAAAATTAATTTCAAGAGAATCGAACATAAAGTTAAAGTGGCTGTGTGAGATGTTTCGATTTGATGTTGCCTAGTGCTCCTTGTAAAGGGATATATGCCAAGAATGATTGAGTGAAATTATTCAAAACCGTGCTGATGTATTCACGATGTCATTGCCTGCTGGGCAGTTGATAGATGTTTAGTGATTAAATATCGTTTGCTACCTTGACGTCAGAGGATGAATTGGCCAGTGTGCAAATCTATCAATAAGCTATTTTTTTTGTAGTGTTATTGATGAAGTTCATCCGACCCATTAGAGACCTTATTTAATAGAACCCGTGTATTCAAACGAAGATTATTTGTTAGAGCTGATTATTGAATCAGGACTGATCAACCATGATGATGTTGCCGCAGCTAGAAGCCAGTTGACTGGTGCTGAGAGTGTTATTGAGCGATTGATTAGAGAGAATCGAGTTACCGAGGACCAAGTGTCTCAAGTGTGTGCTCAGAGTTCAAGTATGGAGTTCATAGATCTCCGTAGCACAGCTATTTCACCAGATATGTTTGATCATATCCCGGAGGATGTTGCGCGTAGATTCAGAGTGGTTCCAGTGATGGATGATGGCTACGCGCTGACCGTGGCAATATCAGATCCACTGAATTTTGAGGTGCTGGACACCTTGCCGCATGTTATTGGGCGTGAAATCAATCCTATTTGTGCCACGGGCAGTGCGATTGATCAGTGTATTCAAATAAACTACGGAGGTTTAGTGCTTCAAGAGGAAGAAGGGGATGAGGAATTTTCCTTCGGTGATGAAGCGGGAGACGAAAGTGATGCCCCGATTATCAGGATGGTGCAGCAAATTTTCTCTGAGGCTCTGAAGGTGCGAGCAAGTGATATTCACATTGAGCCATTGGAGACGTCGCTTCGTATCCGTTACCGAGTTGATGGTAAGTTGATTGAGGCAGATAATCACCCGAAGAAGCTGCTTCCTGCAATTATAGCACGTTTGAAGGTGATGAGCGGTACTATGAGTATTGCTGAAAAACGCCTACCGCAAGATGGCCGTATCCAGCTCAAGTCTGGAAATAAAGAGATAGATCTCCGAGTCTCTAGTGTTCCTAGTAGCCACGGGGAAAGCATCGTGATGCGTATTTTGGATAAGTCGGCTTTGGTGTTAGGCTTGGGCGAATTAGGCTTTTTGTCGGATGATCAAGAAGACTTCCGTCGATACATCAAGCTCCCTGACGGTATTATTCTAGTCACTGGGCCAACTGGTTCGGGTAAAACGACGACTCTCTATGCTTGTCTAAACTATATCAATAAACCAGACCGCAAGATTATCACTGTTGAAGATCCTGTGGAATACGAGATGCCAGGTATCAACCAGGTAATGGTGAAAGCTGACATTGGTATGACTTTCTCAGCGGCACTGAGAGCTATGCTTCGCCAGGCGCCGAATGTGATCATGATTGGTGAGATACGTGATGCTGAGACTGCTAATATTGCTATCAATGCGGCGCTAACAGGTCACTTAGTATTTTCCACATTGCACACGAATGATGCCCCAAGTGCAGTAGCTCGTTTGGCTGATATAGGGGTGAAGAAGTTTTTGATAGCCTCCGCTGTACGTGCCATCATTGCTCAGCGACTAGTCCGGAAACTTTGCCCAGTTTGTAAGGAGCCTGCAGTGTTGGATGAGCGAGAGATGAGAATGCTCAACTTCGACCCAATGCAAGAGATGAACCATACGATCTATGGTCCTAGTGGCTGTGAGCAATGTCGAAATAAAGGTTATAAGGGCCGTATGGGTATTTTCGAAATTCTAGAAATCGATGACGAAGTTCGACATATGATTAACAAGGATCTCACTTCGCCACAGCTACGGAAACGAGCGAGAGAGTTAGGTATGCGTACTCTCCGCGAGGATGGAATTCGCAAAGTGCAGTCTGGCATGACCTCTGCATCAGAAGTTATCAGTGTCACTATGTCTGACAATGACTAATCCCGAGGGTGTAACTCTAACAAATTTTGTAATATAATGGATAACCAACAAGTTTTAGAAATTTTCATTGGACGGGGTATGGTAGATAGGTATCTAGCCCAAGATATTGAATCAACTATGGAGGCCACAGGTAAGACTATGGCTGAAACTCTTGCTGACTTTGAAGTCATCTCGGGGAAAGATGAGATCTGGCCAGTGATTGCCTCCGAGCTCGGAGCAGAGCTCATTGACTTAAATTATTTTGATCCGCCAGCTGAATTACTTTCGATGGTTCCAGCAGGCATGGCGAGACTTCACGGCTGTTTACCGGTGAATGTTGGTCCGGAAGGATTACACGTGGTTCTCAGTGATCCGCTAAACCCACAAGCAGCAGAAGACTTAAGCTTCGCCCTGGGTAAAGAAATTATTGTTGCAGTTGCTCCGGACTATTTGGTCGAGGAGAAAATTAACGAATTTTATGTTGGTGGAGGTAGTGCTACAGAAGGGCTACTAGATCAGATTGACGTGGTCACTAATGCGGATGGCACGGAAGACGTGGCTGCGGAGGCAAACTCTGCGCCAATTATTCGGTATGTTGATCTCGTCATGTTCCAAGCGATCAAAGAGAAAGCATCAGATATTCACTTTGAGCCATTTGATAGAGACTTTAAAATCCGCTACCGTGTGGATGGTGGATTATTTGAGATGGCACCACCACCACCACATCTAGCAAAAGCAATTATATCAAGGATCAAGGTCATGTCTAACATGAATATTGCTGAGACACGCGTCCCGCAGGATGGTCGAATAGTTAAGCAGATTGGTGACCGACAAGTGGATATGCGTGTGTCTTCACTACCTACTCAGCACGGTGAAAGTGTCGTGCTTCGTATATTAGATCGAAGCAGTGTGAATCTAGACATGGAGTCCGTTGGTTTGCCACCGCACATCTACAAATACATGGATGAAACGATCCATAAGCCGAATGGTATTTTTGTTGTGACGGGCCCAACAGGAGCCGGTAAAACAACCACTTTGTATGCTGCCTTACGTAAGATTAACACGATTGACGCCAAGCTTCTTACTGCTGAAGATCCTGTGGAATACGATATTGATGGAATCATTCAAGTGCCAGTGAACGAGTCGATTGGTCTCGACTTTTCTCGTATTTTGCGCGCGTTCTTGCGTCAAGATCCAGACCGTATTCTTATTGGTGAGATCCGAGACAAGGAGACTGCTAAGATTGCTATTCAGGCGTCGCTGACTGGTCACTTGGTGCTAAGTACTCTTCACACGAATGATGCTCCTGGTGCGGTTACTCGCTTAGTTGACATGGGTGTTGAGCCATTCTTGGTAGCGGCATCGCTTGAAGGTGTTTTGGCTCAGAGATTAGTGAGAACGATCTGTGCTAGTTGTCGTGCACCGTATGAGCCGAATGAGGCGATTTTGAATCAGCTTGGTGTATCTCCATATGAATTAGGTGATAAAGAGTTCTATACTGGCCGCGGATGTGATGTCTGCGGTGATAGTGGGTACAAAGGACGACAAGGTCTATTTGAGTTACTTGATATTACCGATCCTATTGGTGAGTTAATTATCGAACGAGCCCCTACTGTAGTGATTAAGCAGAAAGCCATAGAGCTTGGTATGCGCACATTGCGTGAGGATGGTCTCGCTAATATCTACTCAGGAAAAACCACCATCGAGGAAGTACTTAAGTACACTTAATAATTATTGGGGAAATGCGTTCTTTAGGCTTTCCATAGGTCGCAGATCTCTCCAGTTTAAAGAACTATAAATTTACAGAATATATATATGGCAAATTTTCAATACGCAGCTCTTGATGCAAAAGGTGAGCAGACTACAGGTATAGTACAAGCTGGAAGCGAAGCAGAAGCAGTTCAGCAATTACGCAACCAAGGCTTATATCCGACTCAAGTGGTGGAAGAAGGAAAAGGGAGCATTGCAGCCCCCAATGATAAAGGGAAATCCAAAGGGTCTTCAGCTAAGGGGAAGTCACCAGCTAGAAGTAAGGGTAAGGCTAAATCCAAAAATACTGTCGGCGGCAAAGTGAAGCCGAAGGTTTTGATGATTTTCACACGTCAGCTGGCAACATTGATTGACTCTGGCCTTCCTCTAATGCGAAGCCTCACTGTACTAGCGAAACAAGAACCCAATCCAGTATTGAGGGGAACCGTGAATTCACTCGCTGATTCAGTACAGAGTGGTGCGACATTCTCGGAATCACTCGCTCAGCATCCACGTATCTTTAACAAACTCTTCGTGAATATGGTGAAAGCTGGCGAACTTGGAGGTGTTCTAGAGGTCGTACTTAACCGACTTGCTGAGTACATGGAAAAGGCAAATAAACTTAAAAATAAGATTGTTGCAGCAATGGTGTATCCATTGATTGTGGGTTTTATTGCCGTCGCAATCTTGGTGTTCTTGATGCTCGTTATTGTCCCTCAATTTAGGGAGATGTTTGACGAAGGTACTGAACTGCCTGCCATATCTGAAATCGTTTTCGGCTTCTCAGATAACATGATTTCGAGTACTGCAGGCCTTCCAAATGCTGTTTGGTTATTTATTGTTGCTTTTGGTGTTTTCGCAGGCACCAATATTTGGGGGAAGACTGCCGCTGGAAGAAAGGCATTGGATAATCTTAAACTTAATATTCCTCTTTTTGGTGACATCCAGCGCAAAAGTGCGATTGCTCGATTCAGTCGAACACTAGGAACTCTAGTTACTTCAGGTGTTCCAATCCTACAGGCACTAGCGATCACACGTGAGACTGCTGGAAACGTTGTTATCGCTGCAGCGGTTGATCAGGTTCACGATGCAGTCAAGGAAGGTGAGTCTATAGTGACGCCTCTACAGGCGAGTAGCGTATTCCCTCCTATGGTGATAAGTATGGTGGATGTTGGTGAGGAAACTGGCCAACTACCTGACATGCTGCTAAAAATTGCTGAAGTGTATGATGATGAAGTGGATGGTGCTGTAACAGCTTTGACTTCGATCATTGAACCTGTGATGATTGTCTTCCTCGCCGTTATTGTTGGGTCCATTGTCTTTGCGATGTTCTTACCATTGATTGCGATGATTGAGTCCGTCGGTCAATAGACGCGAATTGCATAGAATTAACTCTAGTAACTGCGAATCTGGGAGACGAGATTCGTAGTTCTCATATTAATCAAATTAAGAAAAATTCTCCGTATGAAAAGTCACAATAAACAGCCAAAGCGTTCTGGATTCACCCTAATAGAGGTTCTTACCGTTATTACGATCCTAGCTATCCTTGGTGGCATTGGGTTTGGCACCTACATGCTCGTGATTAAGCAAAGCAAGTCAACTCAAGCTAAGGTGATGATTGAAAATATTAGTTCAAATCTTGAGACGAGAATTAATCAGGGGTTTACCCAAGAAGAGAGTGAGACTCTTATTGGTGATGGTACGATCGATTCATCAACTCTTTATCCCGAAGGTGATGGATCTGAGACGAGTTCAGTTAATCTATATGCTGTACTCTCAGGAGATTTTGATACGGACGGATTTGTAGATACCGATGTCGATGGTAAATCTGATAATAACAGAAAACCTATGTTTCCTCAAGTTGATTCTGAATATGCCGGCAAGGGTAAGTATGTAAAGGAGATCGATGGAGATTTCGTACTGGTTGACCCTTGGTTGCAGCCGCTCAGATATAAATTTCCTGGTGATAATAATAATGTAGAGAACGGCTATGATGTTTGGTCAATTGGTCCTGATGGGATGGACACTGGTATTAACGAGGATGGAGAAGATGCTGAACTTGATAATATCACAAACTGGTAAGCTCAGTTAGAGCTACAAAATAACTTTCAGAAGGCACCTCAGTGAGGTGCCTTTTTTGTGGGTTGCGGCTTATAAGCTTTACAGTTGCTTGAATATACGGTTTCTCACAGTCAGAATTTATTTGTTAAGAACTCTTAGTTATAATCGATGAGTGCAGTAAATTCGACCATTCAAATAAAGTGTCAGAGGACTACTGAGCTGCATATGCGCCTAGTTCGATGTACTTTATGAGAGCCAAAAATATTCAAACTTATGCAACCTGCAGTACTGCTGCCGGGTTGCCATGAACCATGAGCACTAAAAAGACAGCCACTAAAAAAGTGGCACGTAAGCGCACTAGCAAAAAAGATATTGAGACAAGCTCTGTAGAGGCCGCAGCTGAGTCCGCTCCTGTGAGCTCTGAGAACGTGGAAACAGCGCCTAAGAAGCGCGCTCCACGCAAGACTACTCCGAAGACTGTCACAGATGAATCTCCAAGCCCTACAGCAGCTCCTGAGCAAGCTGATCGCAAAGAGCCAATTCAAGGTGTGCGTGATGCACGCACTCAAAAAAGTGATGACGAAGCAGTGAAGCCTGAGGTTCAAAACTCTGCTGATGCAAAGCCTGATCACGACGACAACTCTACTGACGGAGATCAAAATCAACAAGGTAAGGGACGTAACCGTAGAGGTCGTCGTAACCGTAACAATAAAGGGGATCAGCCACAGCAAGCTCAGCAGGTGCAGGCACCTCAGATCGACGACAAGGAATTGAGCAAGAGAGCTTGGAAGATTTTCTTGAGTGAAGTGAGTGAAGAAGGACTCGCGCTGATCGGTGACAAAGAAGGACGTGAACTCTCCAAGAGGAGTTTCAGACTTGCTGAAATATTCCTTGAAGAGCAAGGGCGCCGCAATACACCTAAACCACAGCAGCAACAAAAACAGCCGCGCCGCCGTCAAAATAATAATGATGCGGTAAACTCTGGTGTCGAAGCAAGTCAAACTGAGGAAGTGAAAAATCCTTCTGAAAGTACTTCAGTTGAAGCGCCTCAAGTTGAGGGAGTTGCCGAGACTCAAAACGCAGAATAAGCTGAACTTCAATCTCATTCAAATGATCCAAGGCGCAACTCTATCGGGTTGCGCTTTTTTTATCTAGTGATTGCTTCATTTTTCCAACTAGCCATCATGCTAGACCTTGTCTAGTAAGTCACCACATCTACATGTTTGGCATCTCACTTGGGAATTCCCCCCAGTGATTGATGGTGGTCTAGGCGTGGCATGTGAGGGGATCTATGGAGCTTTACTGAAGAGTGAAGCCTGTAGCGTCGATGTCTTTCACCCATCTATGATGGAGGGGAATGGTGATGCGCATGGAGCTTACTATAACCAGGACTTCGACCTCGATGAAATTGACTCGCTTCTGGATATAATTATTTCTGGTCAGAGCGTTAGGAGTGAGACGTTGTTAGGGGCTGTTATACGCTTCTCATCGTGGCTTTTGGGGCGATCTGTGAGTGATCCGCCAGAGATTGTGCACGCACATGATTGGCACAGTATTCTCGCAGCTGTGGCTCTCAAGAAGTTGTATGGGGTGCCAATGGTTTTGCAGATGCATTCGAGCCAAGTTGAACGAGTGGGCTCATTTGCTAAACGAGGTATTCGTGCGCTTGAGCAATGGGGGCTAGAGCATGCTGATGTGGTGATTTCAGTCAGTAATGTGTCGGCGCAGTCTTTAGCTAGCGATTACTGTGTGCCAGTAGGAAAACTTCATGTGGTGAGGAATGCAATTGACCCAAGCTGCAGTATTTTTAGTAAAGCAGAGGGGCTTAGAACTCTCCTTTTTGTTGGAAGATTTTGTTCACAAAAATCGCCGGAACTAGCTGTGGAGGTTTTTCGAAAACTCGTTAAGAAATTTCCCTATCTTCGTCTTGTAATGGTGGGGGAGGGGGAGTTGCTGGCAACTATGAGGAAACTTGTGGATTTCTATGCGCTAGAACACAATGTCGAGCTACTGGGTAAAATGGCACCACCAGATGTTGCCTTGATCTACGACAGAGCAGATATGCTCCTGTTGCCATCTATCGCTGAGCCTTTTGGAATGGTGGCTCTGGAGGCTGCCCAGTCAGGTCTTGGTGTGATTCTTTCGGACAGGTGCGGAGCTAAAGAGGTTTTGACTAGTGCGTGTGTGGTCGGGCATCGAGACATAGATGGATGGGTTCGAAGCATTACCAGTTTGGTAGAGTGTAAAAGTCGTTATCAAGAGCTTGTGAGGCGTCTACAAAAAGAAGCAGCGTCTCGCACATGGCAAGACGCTGCTGAAGATATTTTAGCAATTTATGCTAAAGTGAAGGCTTAGGCTTTACGACCGAAACCTGTCACTACAGGAAGAATGCAGATGAGTGTCCATGCTGCGATACCGCCGAGAACAAGCTTGTTAGGTCCAGCTTTAGCTTCGGACTTAGTTACTTTTCCAGAAGCTGTCACTTCACCAGTTTTTACTGCTGGGGCTGCGGCTACAGCAGGAGTCTCTTTTACTTCTGCTTTGACGTTGCCATCAGCTGCGGGTTTTGCAGACTTTTCTTCCGCTTTAGGGGCTTTTTTAGGGTCAATGAGTTCTTCAGCTTTGAGCATTGGCTTGCCTGCTTCTGAGCGAAGTGCTTTGACTTGGTCTGCTGTTACTGCAGAGGATTTGTTTCCAAAATTACTGCGGATATAAGTAAGCACTGCAGCGATCTCATCATCTGACATCGTAGCGTTAGGAGGCATCACACTGTTATATGTAGTGCCTTTCACTGTAATTGGCCCCATGAGACCACGCAATTGGATGCGAATAAGGTTTTCAACTGGACCATTGACCCACTCGGACTCTGCTAGTGGTGGGAATGCTCCGGGAATGCCTGCGCCAGTTGGTTGATGGCATGCCGAACAAGTGGCGTATACTTTGGCGCCGTCAGCAGCTGCGTTTGCTGCTCCGAGGCCTGCGACTGTAGATGCAAGAATGAGTGCTAGTTTTTTCATAAGTGATAAAAATTACATAAGACATATATCCTTGGACTTTATCAGGGGCAAGGAAAATGCTTCTCAAACAGTGCTATTCTAAAGAATCTGCTAGTGAATGGCTTCCTTTCCACGGTCTTTTATTTTTTTCTTAAAAAATAAAGATTGCTGGGTGCTTATACACAGTCACTTAATGGTCGATCCTAGAGTTGAATATATTCGATCTATAAAAAACTAGTTGCTATTGAGATTCATTCTCGATAGTGATTATTCAGCCAAGCAAGTTAAGTGCCAATGATAAATTCCAATGGATGGCGACTCAGCTTGGTTCCACAAATTATATATTATGAATAAGACACTATTCACAACAGCAGCATTGAGTTATGCATTACTAGGCGCGGCCTTTGCTGGAAGCGAAGTAGATGCGCTCGACGCATCACTCATCTCCAAAGAGAAGAGCCTTTGGGATCGTTTTTCCTTTGGTACTTATGGAGAGATTCACTCCACCTTCTTGAAAGATGGAGGTACAGACATTGATCCTCACCGCATCGTTCTCTTTGCGGACTTCCAGTTCACAGATAACTTAAAATTTGTTACAGAGACTGAGCTGGAGCACTTTCTCCGTAAAAGTGCGGGTGATTCCTCCTTCACGAGTAGTGGTGTTGAGTTGAAGTTTGAGCAAGCCTACCTCGAGTACACTTTTGGCGATGACTTACTAGCCAAAGCGGGTCTTATTCTTGCACCAGTAGGAGTTCTCAATGAGGTGCACGAGCCAACCACATTCTACGGTGTTGAACGTCCAAATGTTGAAAAGCGTATTATCCCTACCACTTGGACAGTTCTTGGTGTCGGTGCTACAAAGACGTATGATGTGTGGCAGTTTGAAGGACTTCTACATGGAGGTAATGACACCAAAGGTGGATCTATCCGTGGTGGGCGTTCCAAGTATGGTATTGACCTTTTCGGTGTGAATTCTGATGGCAACCGGTTCAATCAAAATAATGATAGCTGGGCTATCACTGGACGCACTAAGTACAGTGGTATTGAAGGGTTGGTTCTTTCAGGGTCTCTTCAGTATCAGTCCGATATGGATAGCAGAGCATCTGGTACACAGAATGGTGTTCTGGGTGAAGCGCACGGCATCTATCGTAACGGTGGATTCCAGTTCATCGCAATGGGAACAGCGTGGGATATCGATGTAGACAACAGTGAAGGTGACAGCCAATGGGGCTACTACGCTGAGCCATCCTACGCATGGGACACAGCCATCGGTAAAGTTGGTGTGTTTGGTCGCGTCTCTCAGTACAAGTATGCAGATCTAGCAGCAGGCAGTACAGCTAAGGAGTACACTGAGTACAATCTTGGTGGTAACTACTGGATCAACGAAAATCTCGTTGTGAAGGCTGACTATCTCAATGTTGAGAAAAAAGGCGAGAATGGTAGTACGGAGTCCTATAACTTTGGTTTCGGGTGGTACTACTAACCTAACTCATTTAGATAATCGTGCTGGTCAAACCTAGTTTGGTCAGCCCACCATTTACAGATGGGAAATCTATCCAATTTGTTATTCATAACACCCGTTCGGTCATTCTTTGGCCGGGCGGCTTTTAGCATTCTAGTTGTAGCCTTTTTAAGTAGCTATGTGAGTGCTGCTGATAAGGTGTATGAAAAGCCATCTGCTTTTATGAAACGTCATTTTGGGGCGATTCCTAAAACTCAGGTGATCGCATTAAGTAGCTCTCAGTCAAAACAGCTCAAGTCTATTTTTGGCCACAAATATGCAGCACAAAAAATCCGCTATTGGCAGGCGAATGGTAAGACTGCTTGGATTCTCGATGAAGTGGGTAAGAGTCAGCCAATCACGACTGGCATCATCGTTAGGGGTGGGAGAATTGTTGAGCTCAAGGTGTTAGTGTACCGTGAGAGTCATGGCTGGGAGGTGAGTCGACCATTTTTTACCAAACAATTCGTAGGTGCTTCACTGAATGGTAAGACCTTGAATAAGAAGGTTGACGGTATTGTTGGCGCGACACTATCCGTCAATGCGCTTAAAAAATTAAGTGCTGCAGCCTTGTATTTGTCCCAACAAACTGGGAAATAGCACTGATGTCCGACTCAGACACACTACCAGATAGTCCAGCTCCGTTTCAAGTGGGGTGTTCTGCTGCGTGTGATGTCGTTCGAAAACCGAAGCGTAAGAAACGCAAATCGAGACCCTGGCATCGTTTGTTAGGGATGATCTCTGCTCTCCCGCTGATCTGGGTCTTACTAACAGGATTGGTGCTAAACCATTCTGAAGACTTCGGCTTGGATTCTGTGGAGTTGACATCACCACTTGTACTTTCAGCTTATGGAATGACGCCGGCGGGTGAGCCAGTGTCGGTAGCTGTACACGATCATTCTATAACGCTATGGGATGGCGTGGTTTTCTTTGACCAAACACAATTTGATGTAGAAGGGGAATTGCTCACAGCATTGCCTCTCCAGGATTGTGTAGCCGTCGTGAGTGATCAGACTGTTTTACGGGTGGATTTTGAAGGGAGTATTATTGAAAAGTTAGATGAACTGTCATTGCCTGCTATCCCTCTATTGGAGGCTGGAATCCTAAATGAGCAAATGGCTCTACGTTCTTCTGATGGATGGCATTTGGCTGATGCGGACTGGCTGGAATTTTCTGTTGTTAATGAAGCCGTGAAACCCATCACATTACAGCCATTGGAGGACGGAAATTTAAAAGATGCTCTTCGGTCTCGTTGGGCTGGCGGTGGGATTTCACTTTCACGATTTGTGTTAGACCTTCACGCAGGGAATTTCTTGGGTAGCTTCGCAGCTTACTTTTATGATTTTGTTGTTCTGTGCACCCTTTGGTTGATCGGGACTGGTTTAGTTTTACAATACCGTACGAGTCGCAGAAACTAGCTGATGGAAAAAACTCGACGCAGTTTCCTTATAAAAGCGAGTACAGCCAGCCTCGCTCTGTTGTTAGGGCAATGCCGTAGGTCAGGGGAACTCCAGTCATTTACTGACAGTGAGACTATTGATAGTCATTGGTCGGGTATTGGTTTTGGCATCGAGATGAGTGCTGAGTGGTTTGGGGTGAGTGAGCGTCTCGTGCTGCAGTTGAATGCGATGGTTGAGCAAACGATCCAACAACTAGAAGCTGCGTTTAGCCTCTATAGTGGATCTTCTGAGTTGAGTAGACTCAATAGTGAGCGAGAATTACACAGGCCTTCGAAAATGTTTTTGGAGTTACTTGAAATCTCGAAGACTCTCGTTGACCGAACGTCAGGGCTTTTTCAACCGGCAATCCACGGAGCCTGGAGTGTCATCGATGGGGCTTCTTTGGCTAGTGATTGGAAACAACGAATAAAGGCTTCCTCGCTTGATTATCTTCAAGTGGATGGGGATCTTCTGACGCTAACAAATCCACTAACAGAATTAAGTTTTAACGCTTTGGTCCAAGGTTTTTTAACGGATAAAGTGGCGCAATCTGCTCGAGATTTAGGAGTGGAAATCGCACTTGTGCACCTGGGGGAATCCTATGCAATCGGCCAACATCCAGATGGTAGAGATTGGTCGCTGGCGGTGATGGGGACTCCTGAAGGAGGTGAAATAGATCTAGTGGGTACCGTAGAATTCGCAGATGCTGGCTTGGCAGTTTCAGCACATGATGCGACGCGAAAGTTGGTAAATCCTACTACTGGTAAAATTCTACAGAATGACAGAGTAGTCGCTGTGATCAGTAAAGAAGGTGCCACCGTAGCGGATGCTTTCGCCACGGCATTTGCTGTTGCAGATAAGACCCAATGGGCTGACCTCTACGACTCGTTAAAGATAGAACAAGCTGGTGCTGTTAAAATTTGGCAAAAGAACCAACTCGTTTTTGAGAGAGACTAGAGTGATTTGTTGGGTGCTGATTTAGAGCTTGGCGTTGAATGCCGCTTCATCGAGCACTTCGACCCCGAGTTGCACGGCTTTTTCCGCTTTTGATCCAGCTTTTTCACCAGCTAACAAGTAGTCGGTGTTTTTTGAGATCGAGCCAGAGACCTTGCCGCCTAGCGATTCGATTTGTTTTTTGAAAACTGGTCTTGGTTGGCTTAGTGAGCCTGTAATGACAAATGTCTTGCCTGCGAAGATGAGCCCACTGGTGTCGACCTCGGAGGGCTTGGGTGCGTAGTTCTCTGAAGTTGGGTTGATACCTAAACTAGCGAGCTTATCGAGTACGTGCCTGCCCGCCTCGGATTGGAAGAAACTGCGAATAGATGCCGCGGCTACTGGGCCTAAATTGTCATCAATTTGGTACTCAGATAGTAGCGGGTGATTTTCTTTTTTTCGTTTAGAAATGCTGAGTTCTGAAAAGTTAGGGAGATCGACTAGAGCTGCAATGATGGGGCTGTTTGAAATATCAGCGAGAGATGGATGGAGTCTGGCTATTTCTTGGGCTGCAGACTCTCCGATGTTTCTAATCCCCATGGCATAGAGCCAGAGGTGGAGGGGTTTGCTCTTTGCTTGATTGAGAGACTTCAGCACCTTTGTGGCGCGTTTTTCGCCAAAGAGTCTAGACTCAAACTTGGTGCCGAGGTTGAGTTCGCTGAGGGTGATGAGGTCGAGGTCGAAGAGGTCGAGCGGAGTCTTGACGTGTCCATTGTGGACTACTGCTTCAGCCACCGAGCTGCCGAGTCCGTCAATATCGAGAGCCTTTCGCGAGGCAAATTGCTTGATGCTTGTGATAGCTTGGGCTGGGCAGGTGAAGTTAGTGCAGCGCCATGCGACCATGCCTTCTTCTTGGGAAATCGGTGAGGAACATGATGGGCAGACTCCGTTGACTGCATCAAAGAGAGAGTAGGGAGTTGCTCCAGTAGGGCGTTTTTCTTTAACAACTTTGACCACGGCAGGGATGATTTCACCGGCCTTCTCGATGATGACTGTGTCACCAATATGGATGTCTTTGCGCTCGATTTCCTCTTGGTTGTGGAGCGTGGCGCGCGAGACTGTGGTGCCGGAAACTAAAACTGGGGTGAGCTCTGCAACGGGAGTGAGG
>Ga0233410_10000208_pt1 | contig 20694 bp, 23 predicted proteins | sample Na_anoxic_1_MG_FD_179869 | JGI IMG/M metagenome (GOLD analysis project Ga0233410, IMG submission 179869) | Seawater microbial communities from Saanich Inlet, British Columbia, Canada - Na_anoxic_1_MG | ecosystem: Environmental > Aquatic > Marine > Inlet | place: Canada: British Columbia...
GAATAGGTAGTGACGAGATTTACGAGCTGAATCAAATAGTGACCTTTATTAATCGTAGTGCAATCAAAAACAAGTAAGCTATGAAAGATAAAAAAGTAAGACAGTATCGGTCACGACAAGGTCGTTCTGATAGAAAATACAGCGACAGCATGATTGCAATATTTATTGGAATCGCAGGAGTAATAATATCATTAATAATATTCAAATTAACTTAAATAAATAGACATGGGATACAGTACAGATTTTAGAGGCAGTTTAGATTTTGATAAACCATTGACAAAGGACATGGTTGAAACGTATAATAAGTTTGCTAATCAGCGACACGAGGATGGCTACCAGCCAAACGGAAAGCCATCAATATGGCTGCAGTGGGAGATTGTAGAGAAAAACGGAAATTATACGTTAGAATGGGATGGTGGAGAGAAATTCTACGAGTACGTAAAGTGGTTAGAGTACGTAATCAAGTACATCTTTAAAGGATGGGGATTGAAACTGACTGGAGAGATTGAATGGAGAGGCGAAGAGTGGGATGACACAGGGACTATTGTTGTAGAAGACAACAAGGTAAAATGGATGTTATCATCAGAATAATTACAGAATAGCATGGTGCTTGGGAGGTTCGATTCCTCCCTATTCACGACATAAGTCACATAACTTAAATTAAATAAAATGGCAAACAATTGTTGGAATTACGTAACGTTTAATGGAAACGCTGCTGCATTAAAAAAACTAAGAAACAAGTTCAAGGAGTATGACAAAACCAATTACTTTGTAGAGTTTGGAGACTTTGTACTGGACAAGGGTAAGATTGGAGCTACTGAAGAGGAGCTTAGTAAAAAGTATAAAGATTTTTACTATTATGGAACACGCTGGTGGGACTTCAACTTGGATGATTATCCATGTGATGATGAAGAAACTTTCACTGTTGCTGGGGACAGTGCATGGAGTCCACCAGTAACATTAGTTGAAGAGATATGTAAGCACTACAGCTTGAAAGCTGAGATGGAATATGAAGAGTGTGGAGATGATTTTGCAGGTATAGTTAAGTTCAATCACACTGGAACAGTAGAACATCAAGAGATGACTTATCATGAGTACAGATACCATGATGATATTCATTCTTGGATGGATAATCTGTTCTACAATTTCGAGGATGAAACCGACAGAGAAGAGTTAGAACACGCTATGAAAGAGCATGATTATGCAGAGCAAAGACACATAAAAGAATTCATAGATATGGTGTTAGAAACTAATTCTGTTGTTAATTCGTAACAAGCGTTTTTTGGGTATAACGGCGTATCTTTTTGGGTACGCTGTCGTATCTTTTTCCAAAAACATAGTGGAGTTATAACATATTTATAGTACCTTTACAAACCAAGAATAATTAAAATTTAATCAAATTATGAGCATATTACAAAAACTTTTCGAATCGTTTGACCCAAGCGACCCTATCACAAGAAACAACGCTATCCACATGGCTATGTGTCACAATATAATAAACAATGTTGATGACGAAGAAAACACAATCGATGTTGAGTATGAAGAAGTAGAAGATGAATATCCTCTTGGAATATAGTTAGACATTAATCTGAATTGTAGTTGATTCAAGCAATCGCCTCCATGTTTACGCATGGGGGTTTTTGTGGTAAAAAACTATAACAAATGGCACTAAGAAAACACTGGACTGAAACAAGCACAGACGATACAACAACTATTTCCGTTGACACACCATCTTACTATGATGGAGACAACAACTACACTGCCATCGAGGTAGTGACAAACTTTAACCTAAACTACAATTTAGGAACTGCATGTACTTACATACTTAGAGCATACAGTAAACACGAAAGTCCTAATGAAGATATTCAAAAAGCAATAGATCATTTGCAGTTTGAATTAATCAAGTTAAAAACCAAATAAATGAAGAGAGATATATTTGATGTTTACGCTACAGCGATAGCTAAAAAGTTTCACATCACTTTAGACGAGATGTTTGCAAAGAACAGAAGAAGAGATATTGTAGATGCAAGGCAGATGCTTTATTATCTGTGCATGGAGAGACCAATTAGAGTTTCTTACATAAAAAGATTCATGGAAGAGAATGGTCATGCAGTTACGCACTCTAATATCATCTACAGCTATAAGAAAGCTAAAGAGTTAATAGATGAAGACTCAGACTTCAAGAATCTTATAACTGAAATCTTACAAAAGTAGTATGTACACGTTAAAAGAAATCTTACACCAAGCAATGAACCAGCATGAGCCAGTTGTGAATGAACAGCCAGTAGGTTTTAATGTAATCAAGATGGGTGTAAAAATTCAGAAGTTTGCTAATCACATTGAGATAATGAACACTGCTAAAGGAGGCTCTTATTACACCGAATGTGATGAAATAGAGTATTCTTACTTTAAAGAAAGTGGATGGAAAGTAGGCTGTGTAAAATTAGGCATATCAAACTGCCTACATAAGCTGGAGCTTATAGAAAACAAAATCAAGAATGAAGTGAATACTCGTAAAAACGACAAGCACATTCAGAATTTAAAAAATAAAAGAGAACGAGCTTTGCATAAATATGCAGAACTTCAGTTAAAGTTAAAATCAATTATTAATTAAAATCAAATAAAATGAGCGTAGAAAAAAGTTATTTTGAAAAGCTGGTTGCGATAAACGTAAAAAGCAAAGTTGAGAAAAAAGGTAATCTCGATTACCTATCATGGGCTAATGCATGGGCATACCTAAAATTAGAGCATTCAGATGCACAAAGAAATGTTTACGAATCTCCTGAGACTGGACTAAACTGGTTCACTGATGGTGTTACTGGCTATGTAAAGGTTGGTATTATAGTAAACAGTATTGAGCATATTGATTATCTTCCAATTAAAGATTTCAGACAGAAATCAATTACTGTAGATAAAATTACATCTATGGATGTAAACACAGCAATCCAAAGAGCAACTGCTAAGGCTATTGCAATGCATGGATTGGGCTTAAGCTTGTATGCTGGAGAGGATTTAGTCGAGACTACAAACGTGACTGCAACACCTCCTAAAGCAGAGAAAGTTAAAACTCTTATTACTTTAGATATTGGAGATGCAAACTGGGTAAAGGTTCTTAAGTACGTTTCTTCTAATAAGGATTTAGGTTTAGAAAAAATAGCATCAAATTTATCTACAAAATACAACATGAAAGCTGTTGTTAAAAAGGAACTTGCTAAAGCTATAAAAAATGGATAAAGCACAGATCCTAAAACATCTTGAAGATGACTCTAAATACTATGGGGAGTTCGGTAAGCAGTTCTTATCGAATTCCGACATAGGAAAGCTGTTAAAGAATCCAACGCAGTTTAGAGTTAATCAAGAAATGACCAAGCCAATGTTGGAAGGAAGATATTTTCATACTAAAATATTAGAGCCACAAAAAATAGGAGATTTTATTGAAGTTAATGTTACATCAAGAAACACCGTTAAGTACAAAGAAGCTATAAACGAGGGCGAGATGTTATTGTTAACTAAAGAAAGAGAACACCTTGATTTTTTATGCACTAAGATGACCTCTAACATGGAGATGTTTGATTATATCTATGATGATGGTAATGAGTTTGAAGTTCCAGAGATACAAAAGATTATGTCTTTAGACTGGAAGGGTAAGGCTGATATTATAAACCACAACAAAGGTTTGCTGGTGGACATAAAAACCAGTGGAGACATAGATAAATTCATGTATAGTGCTAAGACATATAACTATGACAGTCAAGCATATATATACCAAAGGCTTTTTGGTAAGCCATTAATTTTTTTAGTAATAGATAAACGGACAGCAAGATTAGGTATCTTTGAATGCTCTGATTCTTTTTTAAGAGGAGGACAAGAAAAGGTAGAACAAGCTGTTGAGGTTTATCAAAAATATTTTAGTAATGAAGCAACTGAAGACATACATTCTTATATTCACAAGCAAGTGTTATAATCTGTTTAAGTTAACCCCTAAAAATACTGTTATGTGGATAGAAGTTCCAATGTCCTGTAACAGTGTAGAGCATAAAAATGACATTATGTTAACTACATTAAACCATATGGAGCAAACAATTAAAATTAAATAAAATGAGTGATTCAAAAGAAAAAATTTATGTAGGAAGTGGAAAATCAAAGTTCGATGGAGACCAAGTAGCTGTATCGGTATGTTTATCTGACCTTCCAAAAGAGTGGATTTTTGAGTACAATGACAAGAAATATGTCAAGCTTATTGTACAGAAAAAAAGAGAGGTAGACCAATATGGTAAGACACACTATGTGGCTATTGATACATTTAAGCCTGAGCAAAAAGCTGAAGCTAAAGACGATAGTCTTTTCTAAACTAACAAAGCACTAAGACAAAGGGGCTTTTGCCCCTTTTCTTTGCTTTAAACTGTGACGAATGTCACTTTTAAGGGGTTCTACTGAACTCTATAGTAAAAAATTTAAATCAACTATTAGTTATCTATACTTTTTATATTATTATTAACATTATCAACATTAAAGAATATAAGTAGTTTAAATACAGTTTGTTAGCTAACTAAAAATCAACATAATACTGACATAAAATGGACATTACAATATTTAAAGACATAAAACAAACCTCCCAGCCCTTCTACAGAAACATAAACTTGATACTTACAAGGATACAAGACGGTGCATCAAAAGAACTCGTAAAGAAAATAAGAGCTGAAAAAGATAAAGAAAACAGAAACATCTTAAAGCAAAAGCTACCAGCAATATGCTTTAGTGGTGTATTTTCTAAAAGAGCAGACAGTGCTTTAAAAGAACACAGTGGATTTATTTGTTTAGATTTTGATGGTTACAAGTCTAACAGAGATTTACTACAGGAGAAAGAGAGATTATCTAAGGATAAATTTATCTACAGCGTATTTATATCTCCCAGTGGAAATGGATTAAAGGCCTTAGTAAAAATACCACCAATTGTAGATAACCATAAAAGCTACTTTATAAGCCTTCAAAATTATTATGACAGCGTTTACTTTGACAAGACGTGTAAAAATGTCTCACGTGTCTGCTATGAGTCTTATGACCCATTAATTCATATCAATGCTCAGTCAAGTTTGTGGGATAAAATTGTAGAGCAAGAGTACACAGAAGTTAATAAGCATTCAGACATCCCTACAATACCAGTAACAGATGAAAATAAGATAGTAGATATTCTTATAAAGTGGTGGACTAAAAAGTTTCCAATGAACGAGGGGGAGAGAAACAACAACGCATATGTTTTAGCTGCTGCATTTAATGACTTCGGTATTTACCAGTCTTTAGCTGAGTCTAATTTAATGAACTACAGAACAAAAACATTTACACAGTCAGAGATAAAAAGAACTATCGAAAGTGCCTACGCACAGAAGCATAACTTTGGAACTAAGTACTACGAAGATGAGGACAAGGTAAACAACGTTAGAATGAAGCTAAAGCGTGGTGTGTCAAAAAAAGATATCAGAGTTGAGCTTGAGAACTCTGATGTAGAGCCTACGACAATAGAGAATGTAATATCAAGACTTGACCAAGAAAACGCTAATAACCAATTTTGGACCAAGAATGACAAGGGTGTTATTAAAATAGTACACATCCTTTTTAAACAATTTTTAGAAGAAAATGGATTTTTTAAGTTCAATCCTGAAGGTAGTAAAAACTACGTGTTTGTTAAAGTTACAAATAATCTTATAGACCATACTTCAGAGAAAGAGATTAAAGATTTTATTTTAAATTATTTACTGGAGGTAGATGACTTGTCAGTATATAATTATTTTGCAGAGCATACTCGTTATTTTAGAGAGGAGTTCCTGACTTTATTAAATTCCATAGATGTTTACTTTATTGAAGATAACAAAGACACAGCATACCTTTACTACAAAAATGGAGCTGTAAAAGTTAAGCATGATTCAGTAACAAAGATTGATTATTTGGACTTAGGTGGATACGTTTGGAACGACCATGTAATTGACCGTAACTTCCAGTTGTGTGAAGGAGATGGATGTGACTACCAACAGTTTATAACTAACATATGTGGTCAGGACGATAGCAGAATTAAATCTATGAAGTCTACAATAGGATACTTGTTACACCAGTGGAAGAATCTTTCCTACTGTCCAGCCGTTATTTTAAATGACGAGGTTATATCAGACAACCCTGAAGGGGGGACTGGGAAAGGATTGTTTATGAACGCTTTAAGTCACATGAAGAAGTTAGTGTTTATAGATGGTAAGTCGTTTAATTTTGAGAAAAGTTTTGCTTATCAAACCGTAAGCGTAGACACGCAGGTTTTGTGTTTTGATGATGTTAAAAAACATTTTGATTTTGAAAGACTTTTTAGTGTTATAACAGAAGGATTAGTTTTAGAAAAAAAGAATAAAGATGCTATTAAAATTCCATTCAGCAAATCTCCAAAGATTGCTATAACTACGAACTATGCAATCAAAGGGCAAGGCTCTTCGTTTGCAAGAAGAAAGTGGGAGCTGGAATTAGCTCAGTACTACACTAAAGATGTAACACCATTAAAGGAATTTGGAAAGCTGATGTTTGGAGAGTGGGATGATGATGAGTGGTGTGAGTTTGACAACTACATGATTGGTTGTCTACAAGATTATATGAAGCATGGACTTGTTAAGTCTAAATTTGTAAACTTAAAAATAAGACAGCTATCTGCTGCTACATGCCACGAGTTTTTGGAGTGGTGTGGACTGATTGGAACTAACAACGTCAATGATAAGTTAGCTAAAGGTTACAAGGTTTATAAAAATGATTTATACTTGGATTTTGTTGATGACAATCCTGATTTTGCTCCTAAATCAAAAATGACAGTTTCACGAACTAAATTTAATAAGTGGCTTGAAGCATACTCAATGTTTAAGTATGACTGTAAGCCTGAAGCTGATAGAGATTCTGTTGGTAGATGGTTGCGTTTTAGAACAAAGCATGAGTTAGAAACTAACGGAACAATGGATTTTTAGTATGGAGTTCAGAGACTATCAATTAGAAGTAATTAATAAGGCTAAACCTCTGTTACAAAAAGATAAATTTGTTTATCTTGCAATGGAGGTAAGGACTGGTAAAACTCTCACGAGCTTGGGTGTAAGTGCGCTTTTGCCAGTGTCTAACCTTTTATTTATTACCAAGAAAAAAGCTATAAGCAGTATTGAGGATGATTACAAGCTCCTTAATCCATCCTATAGCATTACTGTAATAAATTACGAGTCTTTACACAAAATAGACCAAACTGGTTGGGACATGGTAATATGTGATGAAGCTCATGGAATGGGTGCTTTTCCGAAAAGAAACAAACGATCCACTCAAGTACGTTCTTTGATCTTAGAAAACAATCCATTTGTTATATTTTTGTCTGGAACACCAACACCTGAATCATTCAGTCAAATGTACCATCAGGTTTCTGTAGTTCGTAGTCATCCATTTAGTGACTATGTAAACTTTTATAAGTTTTCTAAACAATACGTAAACGTTAAGCAAAGAAAAATCAATTCTCTTTACATAAACGATTATTCAGATGGCCTACAATCCATCATAGATAAAATGAAACCACATACTATTTCTTATACTCAAAAAGAAGCTGGGTTTAAAGTAAAAACAAGGGAGCATGTGCTGGAGGTAGAAATGAGTCCAATGACATATCAATTAGCAAATAAGTTAAAAAAACATTTAGTTATTGAAGGTAATGATGATGTAATATTGGCAGATACACCAGTAAAGCTAATGATGAAGCTCCATCAAATGTATTCAGGGACTGTAAAATTTGAGTCTGGAAACTCTATGATTTTAGATTTAAGTAAGGCTCAATTCATTCATGATAATTTTGCTGATGCAAAAATTGGAATATTTTATAAGTTCAAGGAAGAGCTTAACGCATTAAAAGAAGTTTATGGAGATGATTTATGTACAGATTTAAGTACGTTTAATGAAACTAATAAAACCATAGCTTTGCAAATTGTCAGTGGTAGAGAAGGAATTAGTTTACGTAAAGCTGACGCACTTGTTTATTACAATATAGATTTTTCAGCCACCAGTTACTGGCAGTCCAGGGATCGTATGACAACTAAGGAAAGGTTAGAGAGTGATGTGTACTGGGTTTTTTCTCGTGGAGGAATTGAAGCTGACATATACAAAGCAGTTACAAAGAAAAAAGATTATACATTAAAACATTTTAAAAGAGATTTATTAACTTTAAATTAAATACAATGGTAGAAGCAATAGGTTGGCTAATTATAGCCTGGATAGTAATGGTAGTAGGAAAAGCAATAGGTAGAAGAATATGGCCAGAGGATTGGGAGTAGAAGCAAAGGAGACTTTAGGAGAATACTGTCAAACAATTTGGATATTTGGAGAGCCGCATGATATGTGGATTCCAATGATGAATCCAGAATATTTAACAGAAAATGACTTATGGGACGGTTTATAAAATTTTTAGTAATTTGGATAAGCCAAAATTTAGCTATACCTTTTTGGGTAGTAGGTCACATACATTTATCATTTCACAACTTTCATGATGCGGTTGAAATATTGTCATCAATAGGAATGAATTTAATAGTGTCAATAGGATTTATATTAGATTACAGAAATGACAGAACAACAAATACAAAATAAAAGAATTAAGGAGCTGGAAGCAGAGGGTTATTATGTTATAAAACTAAAGCTTACAAATAAAAACGGTATACCAGACTTACTTGCTTTGCCTCCTGGATGTGATGTTTTATTTTCAGAAATAAAAAAACCAAAAGGAGTGCTATCTGAATTACAAAAATATAGATTAAAAGAATTAGAGAAGTATGGGTTTAAAACCGAAGTATATAAAGGATAATGGGTATGAAGTAGAGGATGATTTTATAGACTCTATTTCTGAATTAGAAGATATAACGCTTAAAATATTAATATCAGATTACATTGATTCCAATTTAAAAGATTATCCAATAAATAAATTAACAACATACGTGGTCGGAGGGTTTGTAATTCATAGAGGAAAGCCAGTATATTTTGCTATAGAAATACTTAGATTACCAAGAAAATTTTTAAAACTAACAGACTTTCACCTTATAGAAGTCGATGAATATTTAGACCTAATAAATTTAAAATCATACATAAAATGAGTTTATCTCCAAAAGAACAAACAATAGAAGCTATAATCCTAAATGTAAAAGACGAGCTGGGTCTTGACCCAAGGTTAAATTCAAGAAAACGTGAGTATGTGTTTGCAAGAGCTGTTGTATACGATATTTTACGAAAACATTTACGAATGAGTCTAACTGATATTGCAAAAGTTTTCAACAAAAACCATGCGACTGTGTTGCATAGCCTAAAACAGCTCCCTTACATAATAAAATATGACCCTGACATACAATTTTCATACAATAATATTGTCAATAATTGGCTTGAAAATGTTGAAAACTATGTTCCTGTATTAGATTCCGATTTAAAAAACAGAATAAAATTTCTCGTAAATCAAAATAAAAAGTTAAATTTGGAGGTAAGCGACTTGAGGAAGGAAGTAAATCACTACACTGGTAAGTATAAAAAGTTCTATAAACTGGTCGCTGATATTGAACATAGAACAGGAAACAATTTTTCATCCTTTGAGCGAAAAATAAATACATATTTAAATGGATTATAGCGTAGAAGACATAGACAAAATTTTAAATTATAAAACTTGGTCTGATAATAAAAAAATTGATACACTTTTATTTATAGATTGCTGTCTTTACACAAACATGGGTAAAGAATCCACACAAACAGAACGACACGCAACTAAAGTCAAGTCAAGAAAATTGTATAAAGCTATTGGAAAGATAGATGCAGCTGTAGGAAAACAAATACTTAATTCTTTAGACTAATGCCTAACCCTGTTTCTGCTGATGATATTCAAGCTATTACTCATATAAATTATGTAACTAATAATTTGCATTCGTTGACAGACAATCTTTATGAAGATTTAATGGAAAGAGATCATGAAGCAGCTAAAAAAAACGCAAAGAATATTGTACATACAATGAATGAATTAATAAAATCTTTGTCAGATGAAATCTAAAAACGATAAACCTTCTATAATTATAGAAATACTAAGGTTAAAAAAACTACCTCAATCGGCTAAAGTACTTTTAAAAATAAAAAAACTACAACAAATGTTATGAATAAAGGAATCGCTACAGAATTACAAGACTTCTGTAATACAATCGCTGAAAGGTATTCTAATATTGAAAGGGTTGGCAATGTAAATAATGAAACATTCTCTGTTGAAGAAATTATACCAACTTCAGACCATACAGCCTGTGTAAATTTTGTAAAAACTGGTGGTAAAGTTGCTGTTGCTTTTTTCTATTACATTAATAAAGGAAGGTCTAAAGGCTGGAAGTATTTTTTTCCAACAGACTCGCATGTTAATGGTTTTCAAGCTTTCTTATATTACAAATTAGAAGCAGAACGTAAGAATTATTCTAAAAACTTTTAGCCTTACACTTAGCCCACTGTATTTCTGCACACTTTTCATAATCTTCTTTGGCCTCAAAATAGTACATTACTAAATCATAGACATCATCCTCCATTACAACTACAGCTCGTGTAGGGTCGAACACTAATTCAACTTGTTCAAACTCTTCCAGCAACGTGCTAAAAGAGTCTTTGCCAGTTAAAATTCTATAGCTTTGCAACATGCAAAGGTGTTCATCAAATGCCATACATTTTAGTTATACATTTCGTCAAGCATTTGCTCTCTTCGTTCTTTTTGTTGTCTTTTTATTTCCTGTTGTTGTATATATAAATCAGAGTTTCGGATTCGATTTTGAATTTCCATCTTTCTTTCATACGCTTCTGGCTCATATTTTTGCAACTCTTTGTTTGTTAATTTTTTAGTTCTCGGTTTCTTTTTCTTTTTCTTAGCAGCATCCCTTTGTTCTTTAGAGGTAACCTGATAATCAGAAAATTGTAATATTCTTAATATTAACTCAGTACCTTTTGCTTTACCACTGGTGATTAATTCTGCATTTTTAATTAAACGCTCGACTTGTTTTAAAGGTAAGCCAGAATTAGCAAGATTATAAAAAGCTTTTTTAGTAGCTGCTTGTTTACCAGCTATGCTTTCGTTAATTGCCTCTTGAGTTCTTTGTTTACCGTTTTTATCAACAGACTCTATATTATACCTATTGGCTTCATTAAGTTCTCTAAAAAACTTTGAACCTATAGAAAGCAACGGAATTTGTGACTGGTCTTTACCTGTCCATGGTTTAGATGTCATGAAGTCACCATAAGCATCAACTAATGACCCAACAAGAAATAAACCATTCAAGTTTCCTAAAAGAGCAGCTCTTAATAAAGTCTCTTCATCTTCATCTTCCCATGGGGCTAAAACACCAGGGAGTCCAGCAGCAATATATTGAAAGATAACTGGCAATATAGAATGATACATGGCTAATGTTTTAATATTCTCCCAGTATGTACCTTTTCCTTCTTTACCACCACTTTTTATTTTTCTGTAAAGATTTCGTGTGGTTGTCATTTCTTTTCGTAAATACTGCTTTACAGATGTTAAAAACATATTTGCACCTCTTTCAAACACATTTCCTGTTTGAAACTGGTCTTTATCCTGTATATCACTTGACTGTTGAGAAGATTTTGTGTCTCTCTCAAACATTTTTACAGCATAATCAATTACTTCTTGATCTGTTGCTACTGGATTTTTCTTTCTATACTGGTCTTTGTAAAAAGCATAATTAGGAACACCACCAATTACAATTGCTCCTTTATCTCCTTGTTTAACTAAATACATTAACACATCGACAATACTACCCATAGTATCTGATGGAATTAATGTTTGAACTTTACCTGGCGCATAACTTTCTAATGTTCTTAAAATTGATTCACCATATCTGTCCTGTATGTAAACTGAGTTGTCAGTTATTTCTTTCCAATTAGATTTCATCTCAGGCAACTTCATAGTTCCATATTTCATCCAGTTTCTAAAACCAATTCGCACAGCGTAAGCTGGAGCAGATGTCAACTGTTTAATAAAAATAGTTGGGTTAATTGCTAATCTTCCTATAACAAAAGTTGAAGTAACATTGTTAATCCATTCCATTCCATATTGTTTTGATTGACCTCTTTTAGATAAAGTGTCTATCATAGTTTCAATACTCTTTAAAGGACCTTTACCGTAATTATTTACAATAGCATCTTTAATGTTTTTATTTCCAAAAATATTAGCTATATCGTTTAAGTTTTCACCAAATGCTGCAAAATAATTCATGTCATTTACATAAGTCATCATTGCCGCCATTTGATCCATACTTTTTATAGCCTTTGTATTATTGACCCTTGACTTTGTAGAACCAGGAGAAGCGAAACCTTTGTAAGCACCTTTACCATTTGATAAAACATCAACTGAATTATCTTCAACACCTTCTCTGTATATTCTACCAGCATAGTGTTCATTCCAAGGCATAGAAGTTCTGTAAACTTTTTTATAAATTTCATTATATCCATCATATAAAGAAGGAAAAAACTCTTCTACTTGCCATCTCATGAGTTCTTTAACCTCATCATTTAACAGAGCTTCCATTTCTTCCATTACTCTCTTATAGTCTTTACCGTATTTGTTTTCATAAGAAGCTTGGTTAGATGGGTCTTTGTACTGGTTTACTAAGTAAGCCATTTGGTTCTGACTTAAATCCTCAATCTCTACACCACTTGACATAACGATTCCTGTTGAAGCAGGCATACTATCTTTTTGTGATTTTGATCTCCATTTGCTACCGTAAACTTCTTCTACTTTTGCGTTCATGATTATAGTTGTAGCCATTTTACGAGCTTTATAATCGTTTGTTGACTCATCTATTTTAAATGTAACCATTTCCTGGAGGTCTCCCCCAAACAATTCACCAGGCATTTTACCAATCTTAGACATTAAGTTTAATAAATCATTGTTACCTATAATAAAAGCAACCATTCCTTCGGTTAGTTCTGAAAACTTTACTTTAGCTTTATTTATAACACCTTCTTTTTTTGCTTTAGATAAAGCTGTGTAATCTAAAAGTGCTTGTTTGCTCTCTGGATTTTTTATTAATTTTGGATTTGACTTAGACTCTACCTGTAAATTATCAAATTCAGGATTTGGAATATACATTTCAATTTTTTTACCAGTAATCTCATAGTAAGCTCTTTGAAAATTATCTATATATTGAAAGTGTTTAGCTTTTATAGCTGCTTCTAATTCAGATTTACCGTCATTGACTAAATCATTTAAATTATCAATAACCAACTGTAACCCTTCAGTTTTTTCAATAGAAATATCTAAAGATTGCTGTGCGTTTACAAAATTTAAAGCTATCTGTAAATCGCTGTAGTCTGCTGTCATTTTTGATATCTCTATTGAATCTAATTTTTGAATAGCTGATATTTTATCTTGAAGCTCTTGACCAAGATTTTCTAATACATCAATATCTGTTTTAGAATTAATATTAGTAAGTATTTCTTTTATAGACTCTAACCTAACACGAACATCATCACTAACTTTATATCCTCTTTTTCTACCTGACTGGGTGTCTTGGTATTTTCCTTCTAATATTTCGTTAATTTTTTTAGTAAGTTCAGTATTAGTTTTTTTATTTACATACTCTAATACTTCTTCTTTTAAGTTTTCAATATTTTTAGGGTTAGCTGCGGTTATTTTTCGCATTAATTTTACAACCTCTTCTTTTTTGAAAATATAACTTGGAAGTGATTTTCTTATAAAGTTCCTTAAGTCTCTTTGTGTTGCCTGTAAATCAGATTTACCTTTTCTTTGAATTAATTTACGCGCTAATTTAATTCTTGCAGCAGCGTCTCCACGCATTACACCGCCTTCAAATGCATTCATCATCTGAGAAGTCATTTGAGCCTGTAAAGTGCTGTACGCACCTTTATTTGAAGCAGCTATATATTCTGGTTGACTCTGTAAAAAATCTAATGTTGCGTTATCAATCTCTTCTTGAGTAAATTTATAGAACTTCTTATTTTCTGTTCTGGCTTTTGTTTGTATTTTAGAAATTTGATTTTCTAATTTTTTAATTTCAGCATCCTTTTTTTCTATTGATTTAGTATCAAACAATTCTAACTGAGATTTTGACGCTTTTATTTCGTCAATTTTGGCATTAAGTTTTGATATTGCTTTACCTGTGGTTGTTAAGTTGTTATCTAATAAGTTTTTTCTGAATTCATAAACTTTATTAAATACTTTTATACCAGACATCATACCGCCTTTTATGTTACCAAAAACTTCTGGCACATTTTTTAAAACAAAATTACTTACTTTCATTAAAGGCTTAATATCCTTCATTAAAAGACTCGTGTTACGTTTTAAGTAGTCAACAATAGTATTATCAGTAATATTATTTTCTCTTCCTAATTTTATAATATTAATTGCTTCAGTTTCTGATCTACCAATTTCACCCATTGACTGTTGTTTTCTAACACCAGCTCTTGGATTGTAAAATCTTGGCTTACCATTTTGTGTAACACCATTAGAAAAATAATATCCAGCAACTTGGCCTTTTTGATATCCTTCTTTAAATAATGCTCGCTCTACTCTTAAACCTAATCTTCTTGCAGATCGTTGTAGTTCTCCTAAAGGTATAGTGTTTGGCATAAACCCTTTAAGGTTCATTTTAAAAAGCAATCCTAACTTTTCTGCATCAGATTTTTGTTTACGAACTTCTGGTGTTTCAGTTTCTGTTTCTTTTTTCTTTGGAGATTTTTTATTTAATCTTCGTTTCGCACCTTCATCAACCGCTGTAGCTGCCGCTTCAGTATCATACTGTCCTTCTACTACAGATACGTTACGAACCGCATAATCAAGATTGTATTTTCCATCTGCACCTTTCTGAACTAATACTTTACTTCCTGCTTCTCTTTTTTTAGGTAAATGCAAAATAGGTTGAGTACCATCTTTTAACGCAATATGAAATGGATAACTTGGGTGTGAATCTTTATTAACTTCCACTTCTCCATTAATTTCAATAACAGCATAAACATCGCCTACGCTCAAACCTTTAGTTAGTTTTTCTGCGGCAACTTTAGCTATTAAATCCACAAGAGATTGTGATCCTGGCTTACCTCCTTTTAATACAGTGTTTCCTTTTGCTACACTTCTTAATTTATCACCACCTAAAAACTCAGCTATTGCTGCCTGACTTTCTTTAGGAATATTTTTAGCTATTTCTCCAACAATATCTTTTACTATAAAACCTCTTTTCTCAAACGTACTTGTTGAAGGGTCAGTAAAGTATTTTTTAATATCTGTTTTTAAATCTTTAGCACTCTGTCTAAGGTTAATTTCGCCATCAGCTTTTTTAACTGTATTAGAAACAGCTGATCTAAATAAAGATGCACTAATTAATTTTTTATCCAACATGGTATTTAGTATTGCAAGTGTAGAGTTTACACCAGAAGCACTACTAACTAACTTAGAATCAGTTCCTTTTGTAAGAGTAAGAAATGCTTTACCACCATTTTGTTTTAATTGCTTATTTAATGCATTTGCAATAGTTTCTGCTGTGCCTTTTTTACCTGATGCCCAAACGTCACCAAATTTAGTTACAAAAAACACCCCACCTTCACCTTCAAATATAACTACACCATTATATTTTATTTCTCCTGCAAGCATGTCATCAGGAGATGTAACAGTTGTATACATGTTATTTAAAAACGAAACATTTTCTGGCTGTGTAACACGACCATCTTTTATTAGTTGTTCAATACTTTCTTGTTGAGTGTAACTAACCTCAAAATTACCCACTGATTTTCTTGCTAAAGCATCAGCTGGGTTTTTAACGTTTTTACCTCCTTCAAAATCATCTATTACTTTAAGATCTCCCTCAGTTATTTCTTGCCCAGTAACTGTTTTACGTGCAATGGCATTTAATAAGTCTACAACGTCTGCTTCCGACTGACCTATTTCAATACCAAGACCAGCAGCAATCTTTTCAACCCATTTTCTTATAACTGATTTAGAACTAACATCTAATGATGTGTAGTTGTCAGCAACCATTCCTACAATTTCAGATAATTTTTCTTCGTTTTGTATCTCAGAATTGTAATTTTTCAAGAATTTTTTTAATTCAGTTCTTGTGGCTTTATCTAAAGTTTTAGAACGTGACAATGCTTGAACCATTTTTTTAGTAACAACACGTGCTACCTTATCGTTCATTTTTAACTTATTCAATAATACTGCATGAAATATTTCATGAGCAACTGTTCTACCGTTAGCCTCAGATAAATTAATATGAATCGTATTATCTTTTGGCTGATACATCCCTCTGTCATTATCAGGATCTATTTTACGATATTGTTCGTTATTTCTATGTACTACAATTTTTATTGTAGGAAATATTTTTGATATTGCTTTTGCAGCAGTTTTTGCTTGGTTTAAAATTTTATTAGAAAATTCATTTTTTTGCTCTGCTTTTCCTTTTTTAGTAAAAGATAGGTTTGGACCTTCTTCATTTACCTCAAGATCAATATCAACACCCTTATCATTAGATACGGTTTGTTTTTTTCCTGGAAGATTATCAATATCCGATTCAACTTTTGAGTCAGGATCAACTAATGCTTCAAAATCTGAAGCTTCTTCTTTATCTATTTCCTCTTGGGATTTCTTTTCAGTTTTACTTTTGCTTTCGGTTTCACTCTCGTTGGTAGACTGGCTGTTGGGTAAGCTTTGTCCCATCGTTTCGCTACTTGTGGAAGATTCTTGTGCATCCACGCTCTCTGTGCTTTGCTTTTGTAAGGCATCTTGTTCAGTTTTAATTTGTTCTTCTGTAGGATTCTCTATCCCTTGTTCTTTTAATGAAGTTATCGCATCTTCTTCTGTTATTATTTTTTCTTCATCATCAACTCTACCCTTGTTAGGATTTTCAGTAGCTGCTAATGCATCTCTTCCAATCTTCTCAAGCGATACATTAATACCATCTATTTTATCTTGAATTGATTTAACAGAGGATGGATCTTTTCCAGCAATACGTTGTTCTAAATCTTGCTTATTTAACAAAAGCCCTAAAGCTAATTTTTTTTGCTTAGTACTATAGTCACTTGGTATTTTATTATAAACACCTTTAAGTTCATTAAATATATCTTGCTGTTCTTTAGCTTGTTTAACAGTTAATTCTCCGCTGTTTACTTTATTTTTTAATTGTATATCTATTAGTTTAGTAGAAGTACCGTCTCCAACCATATCTTCAAAAACCTCAAAAACACCATCGTCTAACCTTGTAAAGTCTTTTGAAGCTGCTGCGTTTGACATAGCTCCAGGAACACCCATTATAAATCCTCCTACTGCTTCTTGCGCCCCTGCTCTTAAAATTTGGTTTATACCATCTCCTATTGACTCAGGAGTTTGAAACATGTCTGATTCTTTTACGCTATTGTAAATAGACTTAATTCCTATGTCTGCTATTTCTTGAGCCGCACCTGTTTCAAATTCAGCAACACCACCTGCTACAACAGTTAAAACTCCACGAGCAATCATATTGTCAACTTCTTGCCTAACAACATCTTGGAATCCTCTCTTTTGGACTTGCCTTAAACCTTTATACTTTCCTAAAGCTTTTAAAAGAACTTTATTCATTAAGCCTTTTTGCTTCACAACATTTCTAAGACCTACAGATTCTAAAACACCTACTACAATTCCTAAAGGAAGGGCAACTGTTAATTTTTCGTTTTCTGAAATATTAGCAAAATCAGGATCTTTAAACATTTCTTCGTTTACATGATCACTAACCTGCATAAACATACCAGCAGTTCTTTGAGCAAATCCTGCTGCTCCAGGACCACCCATCATTGCAGGTATAGACTCCATTAAACCTAAGTAAGCACCTCCCCAAAAACCTTCTTTCATTAAATCACTATATTCTTTAGTGGTTGAAGAAGAACCAAGCGTTTCTGCTGGCGCAGTTCTTAACGTTTCTATTATTGAACCTTTACTTAGCTCTGATATGTTTCTTGCTCTTGCTTCTTTTGAGTATCTTCCACCACCTGGAATTTTCTTTAAGTCATAACCACCTTCTTCGTTTAAATTATAGATATCAAATTTAGATTGTTTTGCTAAAACATCTTTTGCTTTAGCTTTAACGTTTTCGATTTGGTCTTTAGTTAGCCCCGAATTAAGTAAATAGCTTTTATAGTTTTGCTCAGACTCTTCACTTTCTTTTGCAATCATTTCAACCGCATAAGCTTTACGCTCTTTATCTGTTGAATTAGGGTTTTGTTTTTTATATTCTTCTTGATAAAGTTTATATGCTTCACCGCCTTTTCGAAATGGAGGCGCGCCTTCAAGGTCTTTTTTAGTACCGTACATTTTTAATGCAACATCTTGGGCTATTCTATTAAAAGCTCCAACACCCGCACCACCAAATTCATCATAATTTGCATAAGCATCTGTTAATAAACTTGCAGCACCAGCAAGTTTTCTACCAACTCCTGTCCAAATAGCGTTTATCATTGCCCCAGTAGTCTGGCCTCTTTTAGCTTGCATTTCAGAATACCTACCCATGGTTTGATCTAAAGTATAACCTTGAGTTTTTAAATCATTATCACGCTCTATTATTCCAGCTCTTTCAGCATCATTTTTAGCTTTAGCATTTTGAAAATTAATGTATGCTTCTCTTACTCCTGGTTGATCTAATTCTTGTTGAGTTAAGCCACTAAAGTTTGCGGCTTGTTGGTCTATTATTCTTTTATCTTGAAGCCAGCCTTGAAGTTGTTTATTAAATACATTAGCTTGAGTATTTAGTAAACCAACTGAAGTATCTATATCTTTATCTTCAGAAATTTTTCTTTCTAATGCTGTGTATTTGTTTTCTAAAGAATATATTCTCCTGCTTTCAGCTTTATTTTTTTCTAAAAAACTTTTTAATGCAGCAGTTTCTTCCGCATCATTACTGCTAAAATAATTATCTAAATCTATAGATATTTTTTCTCCATTGGCGGCAGTAACATCTATAACGTCACCTATTGATGCTTCCTCAAAATTAAAACCATATTGTTCAAAGTGATACTTTAATAAAGGTACTGCTTGTTCTTCAGAACCACTGATTAAGTCTTGAGTTACAACATTTATAGAGGAAGAGAAAGGATCTTTAGCTTGGTTTTCAACAGTGTCACTATTGTCAGAGAATTCATTAAAAACTTTATTCTCAACCTCAACTCCATTTATAGAACTTGTTGTATCTACTTCTTGAGTAATAACTTCTTGAGCAATTTCTGGCTGTTGATCTACAGGGTTATCTAAGAGATTTGTGTCTGAAGAATCCAAAGACCCATCTGTCTGTACAGATTCCGTAACTTCCTCCACCCCAGAAGAAATTTCTTCTTCCAAATTTTCTTTTTTTTTTAGGCCAACATTTGTAGACCAGGTGTCAAAATCGCTTTCTGTAAAATTATTTTTTTTAAGATAATTATATATGTTCCCTTGAATTTCTTCACTACCTGAAAAATTAGTTTTCCAAGTTTCAAAATCACTGGTAGTTTGGTTATCAGATGTTAGTTGATTCCAGATATTCCTTAAAAGCTCTTCGTTATTGTCTGCCATTTTTGTTTATTTAATATTAACCCATATCTGGTTTTTCTTCTGTATCCCCTGAATCTTCTGACGTGTTTTTTTTAGAAGCTCTACTTGCATTATATGCATCAATAATTTCATTGATTTTTTTATCTACTTCACTTTGAAGTTTAGTGTTATCATCATTATATATAAATTTATCACTTACAACTTTTCCAGTAACAGGGTCTTTATAGGAATAAATAATTTCGTTATCACCTGAAGCAAAAACATCATTATAACTTACCTCTATATTTAATGAAGATCCATAAGCTTTTTCAACGTCTTTAAGTCCTTGACTGAAAGCTTTTTTTACCACTGGAGCTGCATCAACAAAATTATCTGTATAGCCAGTGTCTCCATCTTTAACAAGACCTTCGAATTCTTGGGCCATTGATTTGGTTTGGTTTAAATCAATAAAGTCATTTGAATTATAATTACTAATTTTTTGTATTTGTGTTTTTGTACCAAAATTTTCATCAGCTCCATAATCTGGATTTGGAATCATATTGCCCTTTTTATCTTTTATCATTTTTGGAGTAAAGTCCATTCCGTTTTTTATAGCTGAATCATAAAAATCATCAAATGACATTTTTTCTGTTGCACTTCTTGGAATTAATTCTCTATATATTTGTCGAGCAATCTCTTTACTTGTTAAAGGTCTCTCTAAATCCAGCTTATCTGTTTTAGGGTCTCTAAAGAATTTATCTACTGTAACTGGTTTATTAACACCTCTTATTGTTTTATCAATTACAATTTCATTTGCACCTCTTTTAATACTATTAATTTTAGTATTTTGATCAGTTGCATTTGTTGAATTTAAAAACTGTTGATTCATGTCAGTTAATCTATCCTGAGAAACAGCTGCGCCTTCATTTGCAGGAGCAGTAATTATTTTATCTATATCTTTAAAGTAAGCTTTATTTCTATTTTCTTCTTCTTCTACTCTTGTTGTATTTGCTGTCTCTTGTTGTGCGCCTTTTCCTTCAGTCAATTTAACAATGTGACTTACTTGAGATTCAACTGCAATATCTGCAAGCCTACGCGCTTGTTTCATTTGAGGCTCGCTCATTGTTGGAACTGGTTGCCCA
>Ga0233410_10000209_pt1 | contig 20628 bp, 15 predicted proteins | sample Na_anoxic_1_MG_FD_179869 | JGI IMG/M metagenome (GOLD analysis project Ga0233410, IMG submission 179869) | Seawater microbial communities from Saanich Inlet, British Columbia, Canada - Na_anoxic_1_MG | ecosystem: Environmental > Aquatic > Marine > Inlet | place: Canada: British Columbia...
TGTATTCCATGCCTTGGACTTCTCTTAGTAAAATGGTTTCTCGGTGCTCATCGCTGAGCTGACTGAGTGCTTTTTCGATCTCTTCTCGGCGTTCATTTTGCACCAATTGCTCGTCTGGCCGAGTGGGTATTTTCGGTGCCGTGCGCGCCGCTGAATCAATCCTCGAGGAATCGAGCAGCTGATCGTCGAGTTCGCCTTCGGACCTGACTTTCTTTTTGCGCATCCAGTCATACACCACGTTATGACTTATACGGAAGAGCCAGGTAGAAAATTGCGCACGATGCTCAAATTTTGGCAATGCCTTCCACGCTTTAACAAAGGCGTCCTGCGCCAAGTCCCAAGCATCTGCATCATTATGAATCATATTTACTATCATCGCGTAGACCTTTCCTCTGTGACGAGTGACCAGCTGGTCAAATGCTCGGTAGTCACCAGACTGCGCACGCTGAACGAGCATCTGGTCAGTTGGCCCATCGCCACCATTCCCAGTTGATTCGCTTGCTACCGCGCCCATCAAAAAGTTGGACGTAATCTGGCGTGAAATATTCATACTTATTTTACACCTCTAAACTGCGCAGTTGAACTCACTCTGCCAAGCTCCTTTTCACACCACCTTCAAACACTTCGAACAAGGGCCAAGGCTCCCACTCTCCCACCATCCAGTCGACGGTCGTGGTCGTGATGAATTTCTGCGCCTCTGTCGGTAAATAATCCATCAGTGCATTGCGTCGAGCTGGATCGAGTTCTCCAAAAATATCATCCAGCAAGTACACCGGGGTTTTGCCGGCTTCAGCCTTCAGTGCTTCGCCTTGCGCAAGTTTGAGCGCCAGAGCTATCGTCCGTTGCTGCCCCTCACTGGCGAAGTCTGCTGCAGGCATTCCATTGATCGCTAGCTTGAGGTCATCGCGGTGCGGTCCAGCGAGCGTCTGCCGCTGCCGGCGCTCGCTCTCAGCTGTAGCAGCCAAAGCCTCGCGCATTCCCCCATCACTCCCAGAATTGTAAAGCACCGTCAATTGCTCATCGCTACCGCTAATTTCCTTCTGCGCAGCATTTGCCAAAGGCTCTATGAGCTGCACAACCTGATCACGGACAGCGCTGATGTAGTCGCCGTGCTCGATCAGGATTTCAGCAAAAGATTTCAACTCGGCATCACGTGGATCTCGATCTTTCAAAAGTAAATTACGCGATTTCAAGGCACGGCGGTAGCGGCTGAGTGCCCGACGGTAGCCTAGATCTAACTGCGAACAAATAAAGTCGAGATAGCGTCTGCGCCCACCACCACTGCCCCGGATGAGATCGACATCTTCATTACCCATCCAAACAATCAACCCGCTCTGAGCGAGGTAAGTATTTTGCGTGGGCAATTCTTCGCCATCAATCTGTAAAGAAGCGGAGCCGCGCGAAAATCGTACAGCCAAGTCACTACCCCAACAATCACCGGCAAGGCCGAGTCCTGTAGATTCGAATCGCACCAATGGTCGCATAGTCTTTGCTCGCGGGGACTGAAGACGCACGAGCACGCAAATCGCCTCGAGTATCGATGTCTTGCCCTGAGCGTTGTCACCAATGAAGATTCCGCCTCGCTCAGAGAACTCGAGACTGAGTTGCTCGAAGCAGCGGAAATCTAACAATCTGAGTGACTTTAGCATTTTAAAATAAGGTAGCCTTTGGTGAATCTATTTCTTGCCACAGATTGGACTGATTTAAGACAGGTTTCTTGAGTAGTGAGATTTGAAATGGTCTGCGACTGTCCATGTTCTAAGTTATTTGAATAAATAAAGTCACCAAACTTTGTAACAAAACCTTAGACTCTGCCATCAATCTATAGCTTCTCATAACAGTTAGTATCTCTAGAAAAGACACAGACCTGGTGAAGAAACTTAAGCTGGGTAGGCTGTAGAAATCTTGTCAGCCCACTCCTTGGCCTTCTGCCTATAGCTTTTCTCCATCTCTTTATACATGATCCCACGTGAGACATTGATGGTGTCGGGAGCCGTGCGTCCCTTGCCTGCCATGTTTTCTAAGTCGCCGCCTTGCGCGCCGAGTCCAGGGATGAGTAATGGAAAATCCTTTATCCGGCTAAGAACGTCATCGCTAGCATTAGTTAGACCAACCACCATGCCGACATCCGTCTTGCGGTTTTCCTCTTTCGCGCGCTGGCAAATATCCTGCACCAGTTCGAATACGTAGCGGTCCCCCACCATCTGGCGCTGGAAGTCCGCACTGCCTGGATTCGATGTGACTGCGAGGATGTAGATTGCTTTACCTTCCCAATCAAGAAATGGCTCCATTGTGTCGTATCCGAGAAATGGATTCAGAGTCACGGCATCGACATTCCAGTTCTCAAAGTAAGAACGCGCATAGTACTTCTGAGTCTCGCCAATATCCGAGCGTTTGGCGTCGAGGATGATTGGTACCTCCATGGGCATTTGACCTAACATCTCTTCTAAAATCTCTAAGCCACGAATCCCCATCGCCTCAAAGTAGGCCATATTCGGCTTAAATGCTGCCGCCTGTTCCCAAGTCTCACCGACCACGCGTTTGAGTAATTCTGGAATGGCTTCAATACCACCCGAGTCGTCTGGCCGTGGGTCAAGCCCCACACAAAGTCGGGAGCCAGTAGTCGTGATTCGTTGTGCAAGTTTCTCTGCGTAGCGCATGCCCGCAGTCTCAAACGAAGCCGTTCAAGATACAAGAATATTTCAAGTAACAGCATAGCTAAATACACATCAACCTCAGTGCTTTTTCCAAATCCCGTTAAAAACAAAAATTCCCTTGAGAGTTCTGCCATTTGGTTAGAATGTAATGGCATGCATGACACAACGGAACAGATTCGCAATTTCCTCCAGTTCATCACTCTGCAGTTCATCAGTCACCCTGATGAAGCGCAATTGATGGTTTCTGAGGTCGCGGAAGATCACATCCGTTTCCGCCTCGTTCTGAATCGTGCTGATGTGGCTATCCTTATCGGCCGCAATGGATTCACCGCCAGCGCCATCCGCAACGTCCTCAAGGCTGCCGCTATCCGAGAAAGCATCAAAGCCACCCTCCAAATCGTCTCAACCGAGGAAGAAAAGCTGCGCCTCGCAGCTATCGAATCAGGCGAAGCCGTCGAGCAAGGTTACGAAGAGGAAGTGCACGATGAGACAGACGACGAACACTTGGAAGAAGCGTAGCTTCTTCTAGGTAGAAATTTAGCTGGAACTTCACACTCAACACTTATCCCTCCTCACTCTTTCCTCTCAGGAAAGAAAATGTTCCATCGCTCTCCTGTAAGCCGGATTCTGTCCAAGCTGCCGAAGCAGCTCTGTGTGATCATTTATCTCCTGGCCGAAGCCAGACGCAGCCGAAGCTGTCGTGCGACTAATACCCAAGGATTCTAGTCGGGCGGGCACCCTTCCTCTGTTATGTCTTGCACCACGCGGGGTTTACCTTGCCCCAGTAGTCACCTACTGAGCGGTGGTCTCTTACACCCCCCTTTCACCCTTACCTGTGATCCGGAGATCCATCGGCGGTTTACTCTCTGCTGCACTGTCCGTCTACTGGGCTTTAGCCCAGCATCCCTCGTTCTTCACGAGGCGCGTTGCCCTACGGTGTCCGGACTTTCCTCCATTACATACCCGAAGGCAGCAACAGCGATCACCCGGAGAGCGATGGATCTGCAAACTAGGAGGATTTCTTCTAGAGGCAAGAAAAATGAGTCGTCTATCGAGTGAACACTCAAGATGGACTGGACTATTAATGAACGCTGGTCAATGTCCAAGGTCTGAAAGTCCAAGGTCATGCTAGCAATGTCTGGTGACTTTGATTTCGTGGAATCGCGACCACGCGATCTACCTAGACTTTGGACCTGCAGACTTTAGACACCGAGAGTATCCTCCAAGCGTCAACACACCTAATACCACTTCAGCTCTATAACAAAAAAGAGCGCCGCTTTCGCAGACGCTCTTTTAAATATTTATCTACCACTGGGTTTCATCCCGCCGGCACTAAAACTGCCAACTGCCAACTGCCAACTGAAAACTGAAAACTTAGGAGCAACGCGACGATCATATCTCGTAGCCGCGGCCTGTCTTGCCTTCGAACCAGTTGATATAGGCAGCATTGACTGTCGCCATACCACCCGATGTTGGGTAGTCACCGGTGAAATACCAATCACCACATGGACCAGCGACAGAATCGTGAAGATTCTCGATAGTCTGGAAGATGATTTCTACTTCGCCTTTCCACTCGACTCCTTCTGGGTAGACGAGTTTGCTGACTTCAGCTGAGATTTCCTCGGGGCTAAAGCCTTTATAAAGTCGCTTCACTTGGTTGATGCGCTCGGCAGATGGTTTCTTAAGTTCAGCGACACAGGCATCATGAACCTCCTTGAAGATAGCGTCGTTACCATTCTTTTTATGCAGCGAAACTGTCGCATTGAAGGCGATGAACTTTCCGAGCTCGGACATGTCGATCCCGTAACAATCTGGGTAGCGAATCTGCGGAGCCGTAGAGCAAACAACGATCTTGCGTGGATTCGTACGGGAAAGGATCTTAAGGATGGATTCCTTCAAGGTCGTACCACGAACGATTGAGTCGTCCAACATGACTAGCACATCATCAGGCTTCACCACACCGTAGGCGATGTCGTAGACGTGAGATACGAGTTGCGCCCTGCCCTTTTCCTGGGAAATGAAGGTTCGCATCTTGATGTCCTTCTGCGTCATCTTCTCAGCCCTTGGCCAGTTCTTCAGAATCACATCATCGAGCATCTGAGCATCCAGAGTGCCCGCCTCCAGTGCTCCAGCCAACTCTGAACGCACCTGTTGGCGACGGAATAGACGCAGTCCATCCATCAGTCCATAGTAGGCAGTTTCAGCTGTGTTAGGAATAAACGAGAAAACAGATTTGTCGAAATCCCCATCCATTGACTTCACCACTTGGTCAACGAGTGCCGCACCCATTGCCTTACGCTCGCGGTAGATCGATGGATCATTGCCACGTGAGAAATAAATACGCTCGAAGGAACACGGCTTGTACTCTTCTTCCTGATGGAAGCGCTGTGTGCTGATATCACCATTGTGTGTGACGATCGTACACGCACCTGGCTCAAGCTCTTTTACTTCATCTTTTGATGCTTCAAAAACTGTCATCAAAGGAACCCGCTCGGATGCGAAGGCAATCACCTCATCATCGATGTAATAACTACATGGGCGAATGCCTCGTGGGTCTCGCATGACGAACATATCGCCATTGCCAACTGCACCACAGATAGCATAACCGCCATCCCACGCTTGAGCTGACTCGGAAATAACCTGATGAAGGTCCATCTGCTCGGAGATGTGTTTTGGAATTTCTTTACCATCCATTCCTTTATCACGAAGTTCGTGGTAGAGGTTTGTGTGGGACTCATCGAGGTGAAAACCTATTTCCTCAAGAACAGTCTGGGTATCTGTGCCAAACACCGGATGCTGACCGCGATCAATCATCTTGCGATTGAGTTCACCAGCATTGGTCATGTTGAAATTACCCTGCACCATAAGTGTGCGGGTTGGCCAATTACTACGACGAAGATATGGATGGCATGAACCAGAATCAAATCTCCCAGAGGTGCCGTAACGAAGGTGCCCCATGAGAATTTCTCCAGAAAAATCGTAATTCGTCTTACAGCTCTCGGCGCTCTTAGGGTCAATAATCCCTTTGCGTGAAAGCTTGTTGAATGTCTTGATTTCCTTGTTGAAAATATGGGACAACGAATCATTTTCGACGCTACGCCGGCGATTGATGTATTGCTGACCAAGAGGCATGTTGAGCTTGCAAGAGCCAATACCAATACCGTCTTGTCCACGGTTACGCTGTTTCTCCATCAGGAGGAAAAGCTTATTCAAGCCCCAGAGCGGTGTGCCATACTTTTCGATGTAGTAGCTAATCGGCTTACGAAGTCGAACGACGGCGATGCCGCATTCGTGGTGTAGAGGATCACTCATAAAGTGTTGTGATAGTGTGTTCGGTTAAGAATAAAACGAATAAAACACCCAGGGAATTGCCGTCCCTGGGTGAGTTTGAAATTTTCTAAGAAAGACTAAGCAGATTGCTCGACAACGCGGACGCCTTCTTGCTCAACGATCTTGCCAATCACTGTGCCACCAGGGCCAGCAGCAAGAACCTTGTCAGCATCTTCTGGAGAAACGATTGCTACCCAGCCGATACCCATGTTGAAGGTGTGAAATTTATCCTCAGCATCAACGAATTCGAAAAGCTTACGCATTGGCTTGTTGTCCCAGAAAGGAATCTCAAGGTCAGCTCCAACACCGTTGAAGATACGCTCGATATTCTCAGGCAGTCCGCCACCAGTGATGTGTGCGTATGCCTTTGGGGTGACGCCAGCCTTTTTCACGTCGTTCACAACGTCGTGGTAAAGGCGAGTAGGAGCAAGAAGCTCAGTGAGCTCTTCCTCAGAGAAAATCTCTGGGTTCTGCGCGATCACGCGGCGGATAAGGCTCCAGCCATTTGCGTGAGGACCATCAGAACCGTAACCAACCAGCACGTCGCCTACTTTGATCTGTGTCGGGTCAATGAGATTTGGCTTCTCACATGCGCCAATACAGAAACCTGCGAGTTCAACAACTTCTTCAGGGACGATCCCCGGCATTTCAGCTGTCTCGCCACCAGCGAGGATGCAGCCACATGACTCTAGATAATCACACATACCAGCGATGAGTTCAGTGATCATCACCTTATCAAGAGCTGCGATACCTATGTAGTCTAGGAACATGAGTGGGTCACCACCAGTAGTGATGATGTCGTTCACGCTCATTGCTACGAGATCTTTACCAGCAATGCCGTATTCCTTCTTTTCTAGAAGGATATCGATCTTAGTACCAACTCCGTCACAACCTGTTACGATGACTGGTTGTTTGTAATCACTTAGATCAAAACAAGCAGCGAAAAGGCCGAATGCTCCGTGAAGTTTACGTTGCTGCTGTGTGCGGCGAACGTGTGTCCCGATGTCGCCTACGAGAGCTGCTGCCTCGCGTGTGTCGACTCCTGATTCTTTGTAGGTGAGTTTGCCTGACATGATGTGGCTTTGTTGTAACACTCCGCCGCCCCGTGGCAAGCCTTTGCTAAAGAAGAATCGAGAATTCTTGTTCGCGCCTAAATCAGTCAATTAATTGATCATTCCTGAGTACTGTAACCACAGGAACAAAAATGCGTCAGCCGATTGCTCAGCTAACGCATTGAAAAATTGATTCTAGATTTTTAAATCTAGAATTTTGTCACTTATTGCTTAATGGCGAAAGTGGCGGTGACCGGTAAAGATCATTGCGATACCTGCAGCATCAGCGGCTGCGATAACCTCTTCATCACGGATAGATCCGCCAGGCTGAATACAAGCAGTGGCACCCGCTTCGATCGCTGCTTCTAGTCCATCAGCAAATGGCAGCATTGCGTCAGACGCCATCACCGAATTTTCGAGTGAAAGGCCAGCTTCTTGCGCTTTCCAAATCGCGATACGGGATGAATCCACGCGGCTCATCTGGCCAGCACCCACACCGAGTGTGCGGTCGGACTTAGCGTAAACAATAGCGTTAGACTTAACGTGCTTTACCACTCTCCAAGCGAAACGCATGGCGCGCATCTCTTCTTCTGATGGCGGACGCTTAGTCACAACACGCTCTTCAAGGTTATCGAGGCCAAGCACAGTGTGATCCCTATCCACAACCATAAGACCACCTGGAGCTGAACGAATGAGTGGCTCCTTTTTAGCCACTTTATACGCTTCGATATCCATCTTGATGAGGCGAAGGTTTTTCTTCTTCTGAAGAATCACACGTGCTTCTGATTCAAAATCAGGAGCAATGATAACATCGGTAAAGATAGTAGAAATCACACGAGCCAAACTTTCAGTAAGTGGACGATTGACAACGATGACACCACCAAATGGAGCCTGTGTGTCAGTCTCAAACGCACGCTGCCAAGCCACGCGGAGACTTTCATCATCCTGCCCAACACCACACGGGTTGGTGTGCTTGAGGATGCCTACAGTTGGACGAGCGAAGTCGAAAATGAGATCGGCTGCAGCCTCGATATCGAGGACATTGGTGTAACTAAGTTCTTTGCCCTGAAGTTGCGTAAAATTGTCACTAAAGCTGCCGTAGAGGCTAGCCTTCTGATGTGGATTATCTCCGTAGCGAAGCTCGTGATCCAGTGGCAGTGTCATGCTGAATGAAGAACGAGTCCCTTCTGCAGCCTGGCTGAGATAGTTTGTTATTGCCCCATCATAAGCAGAAGTGCGGAGGAATACTTTAACTGAAAGTTCCTCGCGAAGCTTGAAAGTGGTGTCGCCATCGTGCTCGGCCATCTCGGCCAACACACGGTCGTAATCACTGGTATCAGTCACCACCGTGACGCTCTTGTAGTTTTTCGCTGCGGAACGAAGCATGGATGGACCTCCGATATCGATATTTTCGATCGCCTCTTCCAGAGTCACGTCTTCACGCGCAATGGTCTGCTCGAACGGGTAAAGATTTACCACGACGATGTCGATGGGTGGAATGTCATGCTCCTTCGCCTGAGAGAGATGAAGGTCACTATCCCGCTTCTGCAGTAGACCGCCATGCACCTTCGGGTGAAGCGTCTTGACGCGGCCTTCGAAAAGCTCGGGTGCGCCAGTAAAGGTGGAAACATCGATCACTGGTAGACCTGCGTCACGGAGAGCAGCTGCTGTGCCGCCGGTTGAGAGGAGCTCAACTCCAAATTCGTGAAGTCCTTTCGCGAATTCGACCAAGCCGGTCTTATCAGAAACTGAGAGTAGCGCGCGTTGAATTGCCATAATTTTGATATTTATTTGCTCGCTTCCCAGTTCGGAGTGGAAGCAAGACACGTCTCGTACCTCAGCCACCCGCACACGACAAGACCAATGTGCTGATAATTGAGTCACCACCAAAAAAAATGTGTCTATCACATACCTGTTTTTGATGCCGGAGCAAAAGAAGTACTACCTAACATCACCCCTGTCAGATAGTCTCACTGGGCTCAAAAAGAGTTACAATTTTGGCGATCGCTTTGAGATCCTCATGCAGCCAAAAGAAATTCGCATCCTCAACTTTGACCCAACACCGAAGGATTGGAGTAAGCTTAAAGCTATACAGACCCGCACCAAAGCAGACTATGTCGCCAAAGCTAAGAGAGACAAGTAACCTTGTTCTTCTAGTTGCAGGAGGAGCCCCTATGGCTTGCGTAAAATAAAATTGCGGATCTCGGTCATATCTTCGATGGCGAAGCGAATCCCCTCACGCCCCAGACCGGAGTCCTTAACACCGCCGTAAGGCATATTGTCGACCCGCCACGATGGAACATCGCCAATAACCACCCCACCCACTTCGAGCATGTCCCAGGCTGCGTGGGCTTTGTAGATGTCGCGAGTGAAGATGCCAGCTTGTAGGCCGAACTTGCTATCATTCACATCCGCTAGCGCCTCATCAAAGTCGTCAAAGCTACTCAAAATGACGGCTGGGCCAAACGCTTCCTCACGGTACAGAGTCGATTGCTTGGAAACATTTTCTAGGACCGCTGGGCGAAGCATCGCGCCATCGCGCTCACCGCCAGTTAGTAATCGAGCCCCATCCGCAACCGCCGCATCAATCCACCCCGAGAGACGAGCGGCTTCCTTCTCAGAAATCATAGGGCCAATGAAAGTTGCCTCATCTTTAGGGTCGCCACAAACCAGTTTCTTCGTCGCATCGACAAAAGCTGAGACGAACTTAGCATAGAGGCTTTGGTGGATGATCACGCGTTGAACACTGATACAGGATTGGCCCGACTGATAAAAGGCACCTAGGATGATACGATCTATGGCATCTTCAATATCGGCATCGTGATCGACCACACACGCTGCGTTCCCGCCAAGCTCTAGCACCACTTTCTTCTTGCCCGCTTTTGACTTCAGGTCCCAACCAACACTTGGTGATCCAGTAAAGCTCAAGAGCTTGAGTCGCTCGTCGACAGTGAAAAGCTCAGCCCCCTCCCTCCTGCACGGCAGAATGGAAAATGCCCCCTCGGGTAGATCCGTTTCAGCCAACACCTCGCCAATCAGAATAGCTCCCACTGGTGTCATGCTTGCTGGTTTAAGAATGAAGGCACAGCCAGCAGCAATCGCCGGTGCTATCTTGTGCGCTGCCAAGTTGAGAGGGAAATTGAATGGCGAAATGAAAGAACATGGCCCTATCGGTACCCGCTTCCACATCCCCGAGTAGCCTTTCGTTCTCTCAGAAATTTGTAATTCTTGAACTTCCCCTTGGATTCTAACCGACTCTTCTGCTGCAATCCTAAAGGTTTCAATCAAGCGTGTGACCTCAGTCCGACTGTCCTTAATCGGCTTACCCGCCTCGACACAAAGTGCCATAGCCAACTCCTCGTACCTTTCCTCAAATCGTTTCACGCAATGCTGTAAAACTGCCTGCCGCGCGTAGGGAGGAAACGCCGCCATTGCTGCACTCGCTGACTGTGCTGCCGAAATTGCCTGGTCGATTGCCGCCTCATCCGCCAGCGCGACTTTACTGACCAATGCACCAGTGAATTTATCAAACAACTCTAGGTCTTCATTAGCATACACTGCTCGGCTTGCTAGATAGTAGGGATAACGTGGTTTCATGGTCTCGAATTTTGAGATTTGCCCTCAGCAATTGGATCTCGCAGTTCAGCATGCCATCACTATCAGAATAGTCGATAGGTTCTAGCCATTTCCTACCTAATGCCCTAGCGATCCCGGCTTTGCAATGATATTTCCGTAGCGATGGACACACTCTGAGATAGACTGCTCGCGGAAGTAATGCATCAGCTCAATGCGCCCATTAAGTAACACCTTCCAGTCAATCAATTGCAGACCAACATCATTGGCCGCTCTACGCATAGAGTCATCCGCAACGGGTGCTCTGAGGCTGGCGTACTTTCCTGCTACTTGTGGTAATCGAACGACAAATGCGCGATCTGACTCGATCACACAACTCGCTCCGCTAATCCTACGCTCAGAGGAAACTGACACATCCACTATCACTCCAGCAGTAGCAGCGGCCAAAAGTATCACAGCCAACTCAGTGTCATCTATTCCCTCTGCGCGTACTAACAGCCGCTTAATTGGGACGTATCGGAAATGGTTTGTCTCACCGTGAAGATTGGATGGGTCATGCTCGATCGAAAATTCTTTCTCATACCAATGGGCAAAACTTCCTGCCGCGCTCACAAGCAATCTTGTCTCATCTAGCACTGATTTAAGCTCATTAAGTAACACGCCAACATTCTGGCTCAAATCACTCACAGCCATAGGCATCTCTACCTGCTCCCATGTTGCAAAGATCGACACATAGTTCGGCCCGCCGGCTTTTGCGCCGGGGCCAAAGCAAGATTTCTTCCAGCCACCGAATGGCTGACGCTGCACAATAGCACCAGTGATTGGCCGGTTGATGTAAGCATTGCCAACCTCAACTTGCTCGCGCCAAACCCTAATTTCACGATCATCTAGCGTATGAATGCCGCCAGTAAGTCCAAAGTCAGAGTCATTCTGGATCGCCATGGCATCCTTTAAATTATCAGCCCTAATCAATCCTAACACCGGCCCAAAGCACTCGGTCTTATGAAACCAACTTCCTCTTTTGACACCCTGCTTCACCCCTGGTGACCAAAGCTGTGGGTTGTTCTCGCGCATTGTAGGTTCGACCAACCACTCCTCACCACTATCCAGACTCGTTAGAGCCCGCTCGAGGCTCGCCTCGGGTTTGAGCATCAATGGAGTGACAATAGATGATGGATCCCATGATTGACCTACAGTAAGACTCTCAACAGCATCTTTCAACTGACGCATAAATGCTGGATTATCGTAGACGTCTGCCTCAATGATCGCCAGCGATGAGGCGGAACACTTCTGACCGGAATGCCCAAATGAACCTCTCACTAAATCCTTCACCGCTTGGTCTGGGTCAGCTGCGTTGGTGATGATCAGTGAGTTTTTACCTGAAGTCTCGGCGTAGAGCCGCATGTCTGGCTTCCAACCTTGGAACATCCTACCTGTCTCATAGGCACCAGTGAGCACCACTGCGCCTACTCGATCGCTGGACACAAGACTTTGACCAACCTCGTTGTCAGGACATGGGAGAAATTGCAACACATCGCGCGGCACTCCAGCATCCCAAAGTTGTTTCGCCATCACCCATGCTGTCAATACCGACTCTGGCGCGGGCTTGATAATCACTGCATTCCCAGCCATTAGGCTGGCAAGGATACCGCCACACGGGATTGCGAATGGAAAATTCCATGGAGGTGTGATTACCACAATTCCTAGTGCCTTGAACTCGGAACCATCTAACATACCATCCCAGCTCAAGCTATCAGCATAGTAGTTAGCAAAATCAACGGCCTCACTTACTTCAGCGTCAGACTCAGCAGCGGCTTTGCCAGCATCCATCGCCATCGTCGCGATAGATGCTCCACGGCATTTCTCGATCTCGTTAGCCACATCTTTAACAATCTTTGAGCGCTCCTCAATACTCCGAGCTTCCCAAGCTGGTTGGGCCTTTTCGGCAATATCTAGTGCCTTCTGGACGTGGTGAGCATCGGCTAGAGAATATTGGTAGATTTGTTCGTTTCGTGACGGGTCCATCCCCTTGCCCAAACTCCCGGTAATTATGGTATCTCTCCCAATCTTCAAAGGAACAATATCTTGCTTCACCGTCTTCAAGCTATTGATTTTTTCATCAATCCAGTGGGCATTGCGCCGTAGACTCCAGTCAGTACCTGGTGAGTTATGAAATGGCTCTGAGTAGTCTACTGTGTAGAGTTCATCCCCTCGGATCTGATTCCTATTAGGAGTATCCTGCACCGTGTCTTTGATCGCACACGCATCGAGGAACATCTGCTTTTGTTTGACCCACTTCGGGCAACCAGGCTTCATCCCAAAGATGTCATGAAGGAAGTTTTCTTCGTGGGTATTTTCATCCAAACGGCGAACTAGGTAGGATATAGCCGAGTGGAAATCCTCCTTCTTCACCACAGGAGCGTAGCGCAACAAGCCACCAGCAATCTCCTGCACAGCACGGGCTTGGTGGTTCGCCATGCCCTCGAGCATCTCTAACTCAACAAACTCTTTCACCCCCTCCCGCGCACGCACCAACAAGGAATAGGCAATCTCAAACAAATTGTGCGATGCTATACCTATGTGGACACTCTGTGCATTCGCATAATCACAGCCGTAGTGGACCATCCGTTTATAGTTAGCATCTACTTCAAGCTTGCTGGCGTAGGGAGCTTGTGGCAAATCGTGGATGCTAGCCTCTACTGCCTCCATCGCCAAGTTGGCACCTTTCACAATGCGAATCTTGATCGGCACACCGCCAGCAGCAGTGCGCATCTTAGCCCACTCGGTCAACTCGACCTGAACATTACACGCATCTGGTAAATACGCCTGAAGCACGATACCAGCACGAAGGTTTTTAAAGGGTTCCTCGTCGAGCACCTGCATGAATGCATCACAGGTTAGACGAAGATCGCGATACTTCTCCATGTCGAGGTTGACAAATTTAGGACAGGATTCCCCCGCATCATTGATATAGCTGTGGTCTTTAGCGCATTGATAAAGCCGACGAATACGCTCTTTGATCAACTCCAGAGTCTGATCATACGCCACTAGATTGATTTGAGAAAATACCGCAGAAATTTTCACTGAGATATACTCGCAATCCGGGCTAGCAAGTCGGTCTAAGACCTGTTGCATTCGGTTCTCCGCTTCATGCTCACCAAGGATTGCTTCCCCCAGTTGGTTGATATTCATGTGCGTCCCCTGCTTCTTGCGCTTTGCTAGGCGCGGTTTCAGTTTTGCGCCCTCGCTTGGTAGAATCACCTGATCACTCTCACTGCGCATCTTTTGGGTCACCGCTGGCATCACAAGGTCGGGCGCTATGCTCGAGGCTTTTACAGCCACACGCATTGCAACCCGCTCGTGAAATGGTAGGTAATTCGGGATTCCGTATTGATCGATAAGGTAACGGAACTGGTCGGCTGAGCGCGCATGGCTCACTGGCCGAAATACCTGATCCGCCATAGCCAGTGTCAGGGCCTTGCCAGCTGGGTCATCCATCATCCGTGACATTTTCCACGCATGGTAGCGTTCAGCCACAGTTTGCTGCCCAGCGGCCATCCGCAAGATCACTTCAGCCAACTCAATCGCTTTCTGAGCTAATTCCTCATCGCTCACACCTCTGAGGGAGTTTTCGTCTAAAAGTGCTTCAGTCCTAATTTCCGACATAATTATCTAACATGAATTGGTTGAAGGGCATTATATTCAACATATCAGATACTTATAAAATTAGCAAAGCCCCCCTCGATTCTTTTCAACTCTCCCTGTCCTAAGCTTGTAATTATTCACCCACATCGAAACGACGTGAATAGCTAAGCTATTGACGGCTTAATCCATAGACCACTCCCAATACCAGTGCTAGGGTTCGTCATCATGACTTCCAAACAACTCATCCCGATTGCTCTGTCCATCCTAGCGCACACGCTAGGGCACGCAGACAATGCGTCCAAAGCGGAGGCCCAGCTTGAAAAACACCCGACCTACCAACAAGGATACCTGAGTAAAACTGACTCGCTCAAATCATTCGAACTCCCCGAGGGCTATAAGCTAGAGCTAGTACTCAGTGAACCTCAGATCAAAGAACCAGTGGCTGTCGCGTGGGATGGCAATGGTGTCATGTACGTGGCCCAAATGCGTACTTATATGCAAGATGCGGACGCCACCGGTGAGCAAACTCCTAGATCCCGCATCTCACGCCACGAGGACACTGATGGTGATGGCGCTTATGACAAGCACAGCATCTACATTGATGACATCCTATTACCCAGAATGATCCTGCCTCTTGACGATCGGCTGATGGTGGGAATCACAAACACGCTCGACCTCTGGAACTACCGCGACACTGATGGCGATGGCGTTGCTGACGAAAAAGTAAAGATCTATGAAGGCGGGCCCCGCGGTGGCAATATGGAGCACCAGCCCAGTGGACTCATTTGGGGCTTAGACAACTGGATCTACCTTACCTACCAAGCAATTCGCTACCGCTTCACCGATGGCAAGTTGATCACAGAAAAACTCTCCAGAGGTGAAGGTCAATGGGGGCTCACTCAGGACGACGATGGACGAAACTATTACTCCCGTGCTGGCGGCGAAGTCGTATCCGTTGGCTTTCAACAACCAGTTCAATACGGAAATCTCAACTTACCGGGCCAATTTTCTGGGGAGTTCCAGAAAATTTTTCCAATTGCCCAGGTCCCCGATGTCCAGGGTGGCCCACGCCGCGTCGGTAAAAATGGATCGATCAATCACTTCACTGGAGTCGCGGGACAAGAAGTTTTCCGTGGTGACAACCTGCCTGATGATCTTTACGGCGACCTTCTCACCCCCGAGCCAGTAGGACGGTTTATCCGCCGCGCTAAGATCCAACGGAGTGGCGCAAAAACCACACTGGCCAATGCAACCCCCGGTACCGAGTTCATCCGCACCCGGGATGTCAACTTCCGACCCGTCCAGACAGTCACAGGACCAGACGGCAGCCTCTACATCGTAGACATGCACCGTGGAATTATTCAGCAAGGAAACTGGACCCGTAAAGGCAGCTATCTGCGTGAAGTGATCGATCGCAACGGTCTCGACAAAAATATCGGCCACGGACGGATCTACCGGTTGGTCCACAAAGACCACCAACCAGGCAAGCGCCCACAACTACGCGATCTCCCGACAGCAGACCTAGTCCAGCACCTCTCCCACCGCAATGGCTGGTGGCGTGACACAGCAAAAAAGCTCATCATCCTGCGAAAAGATCGTCAGTCTGTGGCTCCAGCTCTGGAAAAAATCGCCCTTGATTCGCAACAATCAGAACAAGCGCGCATCACCGCACTCTGGACCCTAGAAGGCATCTCGGCCATCACTGAGCCACTGGTCATCCAGCTTCTCTCTGACAACAACGACCGCATTCTCACCCACGCTATACGCGTCAGCGAGCCCCACATTAAGAAAAATAGTGCAGCCATCATCGCCAAGCTTTCAAAGCTAGCCACCACCCATGACCCTGAAGTCGCTATCCAGTTAATCAACACGATCAACTATTGTGGCAACCCTAGCGCATTGACGGCCACTCAGCAGACATTGATCAAGAACCACGGAAAAGTCGAAGCAGTCATTGCCTACCGCAAGCAGCGGGATCGCAAAATCGCCGATAAAAAACGCCACGAGGAAGCTAAAAAGAAGAACGCCATACTCGCCAAATCGGTGGAGAAGGGAAAAGCGACCTACCAACAAATCTGTTTCGCCTGCCACGGCGCCGACGGCAAAGGACAACCACTCGCTGGCCAAGACGGACACTTTCTAGCTCCCTCATTTGTGAAAGCTAAGACCGTGATCGGCACTGGAGAACCAATGATTCTCTCTATCCTACACGGACTCGAAGGGCCAATCGATGGCAAAACCTACGATGGCCTCATGCCCGCCCAGCATAGCAACTCTGACGAATGGATCGCCGATGTAGCCACTTACATCCGCAACAGCTTTGGCAACAAAGCTCCCGCCATCACAAAAGGCCAAGTCAAAGCAATGAGAAGCAAACACAAAGACCGCAAACAGGCATGGACTCAAAAGGAGCTCAAGGCACTTTTCCCGTAGTAAATCACCCATAAATTCACTCGCCAACCTTGGCGATAGAAAACAACATTCCACATGATAAAAACACCTCGAACTCTCCTAGGCATTTTCTTGCTCCCGCTCTTCCTATGCACTTCGCTGATGGCATCCACCCCCAGCGACAAAAATAACGCGCGACTGGCCCAACTCGACACCTATTGGGCCGAGGTGTCACGCTCGGTCCGCGAAGGAGATTTCGAGGGATACAAAGCCACATGCCACCCCCAAGCAGTAATCGTATCCATCAGCAAAAAAAACAGCACCCCGCTCACGGTAGCGCTCGCACGATGGGAGAAAGAATTTTCCGACACCAAGTCGGGCAAAATCAAAGCCACCGTGACATTTAGATTCTCCCAGCGACTTGGTGATGAAACCACCGCACACGAGACTGGGATCTTCTTCTACTCAACCATAAACACCAAAGGCGAACGCACCCAAGAATACCTGCGCTTCGAAACATTACTTGTAAAAAGAGAGGATGGTTGGAAAACCCTGATGGAATACCAAAAAACGCAGGCGACCCAACAAGAGTGGGATGCCTTACCAAAGTAGTCCCAGCAAAAAACAGCTTATCCCAACGGCGGATCAGGATCATCAAGCGAACAACTGTGTAGTGGCAACCAAGCCCACCACTACGCAGTCCCAAATCACAACAAAAATCTTACCCCTCTGGCTCTGACTCCATTCCTCCCCTTTCGTCTAGGCTGAACGCCCACCGCCCCCAGTTTCATCGCCACCAGCCCGCAAGCCTTGGCTGCCAGCACCTTTCATCCAAACTCTATTGAACTCTCAGGTCTACCTCTCTTCACAATAAGAAATATAGCCTACTGATGTAGACTGACGCGCAGCTAGATTTGTGAAATTGAGAACTAACCCTGATGCGAATGAACTCCTTTGAACTCCGAGTGATGTTATACCACTTAGCAAAACCAAAGAGACAAATGTTCTTTTGCTGGCTTTAGGAAATGCGCTACGCGGAAAGCGATGAGAGCTGGGCGCTTTCTTGATAAATCGGCGTTTCACCTCGGTCATGGTGCTCGCACCATTCCCTCGTCTAGCCTTGATTAATCAAAAAATCACTCCAGCATTAGCCTCTTTTGATTCACTAAGTGGTATTACGTGTTAACTATTATGCCACCCCTTGGTTTGAACCCCAAGATATGGTGTGTGCCAGCAGAACGCTATTGGCTCTCATCATTTCTCAGATTTGGCCGAGCACTCGCCTGAAAAAGATTGGCTGAAGGCCATATTCATACAAGCCTAGGGTGAGTGACGCAGGAACGTAACCCTAGGATTGGGAGGTGGAATGTCTTATCTGGCTGAAGGCCAGACTCATGCTGAGAAAACGCTCATGGATACATTAAGTTACCCCTTTCAGCCGTTCACTATTTTGCAGCGAACCTCCAATTGCTCTCAACCTTATACCATTTGAATAGTTAGAATGGATCAATAGCCAAACAAGATGGTGAGAGCAGCGAGGCGGGAGAAGGACGCATAGCCAGCTATACAACTGACGACTAACGAAGCTAATCCAGCTAGATTGTTTTGCCCTCTCAAAATAAGCTCCGCTGCAATGACAAAGAATCAGAACACCTCTATTGATCCAGTATAACTGTGAAGATGGTATTACTTACCTCGATGCTTAGCACCCCCTTGTTAGTCCCCATTCTAAATTGGTTGTAATACTCTGGTAGTCCCTATAAATAACGCCATGAAGAAAATTTTTTTGATGGCCATGATGGCCTCCCCTCTCTCCGCACAAACCTCTAGCGATGTTGTCAGTGACACCAGCGTGACTAAAATTGCCTTTGGCTCCTGCCGTGATTCACGCGACAAGGACCAATCGATGCTTGAAGTGGTTCTTAAGTACAAACCAGACGTCTTTATTTTTCTTGGAGATAACATCTATGGAGACACTGCAGACATGGAGCTACTCAAGAAGAAGTATGCCGTGCTCGGTAACGAGCCGGGGTTTCAGAAAGTGCGCGCGCAGACCAAGGTCCTAGCCACCTGGGATGACCATGACTACGGAATCAATGATGGAGGAAATTCGTATTCAATGCGCCAAGAATCACAGCAAGTCTTTCTAGATTTCTTTGACGAACCTAAAGACTCAGTTCGCCGAACTCGCCCCGGAATCTACACTTCCTATTCCTTCGGTTCAAAGGGGAAAACCGTCCAAATCATCCTCCTCGACACGCGTTATTTCCGGGATGTGCTGCCCATATTCAAGGGCAAGAAGAAACCGGGCACAGTTGGTTGGTACGAGCAAACCACCGATACCAGCAAAACACTTCTCGGAGCTGAGCAGTGGCTGTGGCTCGAGAAGCAACTACAAGTCAAAGCAGACGTGCGGATTCTTGCCAGCAGCATCCAGATGCTCTCCTATGAAAAAGGAATGGAGAACTGGGGCCAAACTCCTCACGAGCAAAAGCGCCTGTTTTCTCTCTTAGAAAAATACCAAGCAAACAAAACCGTCGCCATCTCTGGAGACGTCCACTTTGCAGAATTATCCAAAGTCATGATCGGCGATTACCCCCTCTATGACCTGACTAGCAGTGGATTGACCCATACGTCTAAAGGCTGGTCACAAGCAAAGAATTCCTTTCGCGTAGGTAAATCACACTGGGAAATCAACGCTGGTCTTATCGAGATCGATTGGAAGAAATCGAGCTTAACTCTTAATATCATCAATAAAGCTGGCAAAAAACTCATCGAACATCCCCTGCCATTTAGCGACTTAGTATTCCCCTCAAAATAAAAAACTACCATTCCAGCACAACGCTGGAAATGCCCCCCGAGTGAGACTCGAAATAATTTCAAGCTCCATCAACGGCCAATTCCCAGACACAAAAGAGCAACCTTAGCGGTTGCTCTTTTTTTAGCACTGGAGGCGGAGGCTGGATAAAGATTCGCTTTCTTGCTCCCTCGCGCTCTAGCATCACGATGAATGCACAGGCGATGGACAACCCTTTTCACTCCTCTTGAAGCCTCTTGTCACCCCAACTCTAAACTCTAAATTAGAGCGCAGCGAGCATCCCCCCGTATATGTCCCACCCCATGACCTAGCGTTGGAACATGACTCGCTCAGAACTCGATAAAGTAAGCGCACGTGTCGGCGGCATGATCCACCTCACTGACATGCTCACGCAGATCACCCGCGCCCAGCATTGCCCACTGGTGAGAGCACTAGCAGACAGGCCTAAAGGTCTCGATGCGCTCTACGACTTCTTTGCCAATGGCCCGGGAGATCCCCCTGCCGGTTACTACCTCTATATCGACAAGGACACGGACCCAGCCCTCGCAGCCTACGACACTATCAACCTCGTCTACGGCTACTGCGCTGAGGTCCAGGCCGGCGAAGGCTACACCTTCCCCTTCATCAAGTGCGCCGACAGACGCTATGCCCTGATCAAGACAGACGCCTACACAGGGCACATTCACTAACATTCTTCTACCAGAAATCAACCACTCATCCCACACCACCGACCGCTAAACTCCCCCAAACTTCATCAACCCAAGTCTCGAAACTGAAAACCGAACACTGCAATCGCGTGTGCCAAGTCAGTTCGACAGTTTACTATCTCCCGAGCTCAGATGCGAGTATTCAGAAGTAGCGAATAGAAAGTAGCCCACACCGTAGAAGTGGCTTCCAGCCACTTACCCAACTAGCTCTCCCCTTGAAACCCCGAACATCCACCTCCACACACGCAAGCAAGCACGCTCGCTTCCTCCCCCTAACATAGGGTAAATCAATGTTTGCGCGTCACATATCGTTTAACATTCTATCAGTTAGGCGGATAATTTTGCAGAGCCTTGAGTTTGGCTGGTCTTCTTTCAGTTCAGTTCAGTTCAGTTCAGTTCAGTTCAGTTCAGTTCAGTTCAGTTCAGTTCAGTTCAGTTCAGTCTGAGCTCGAACT
>Ga0233410_10000210_pt1 | contig 20602 bp, 19 predicted proteins | sample Na_anoxic_1_MG_FD_179869 | JGI IMG/M metagenome (GOLD analysis project Ga0233410, IMG submission 179869) | Seawater microbial communities from Saanich Inlet, British Columbia, Canada - Na_anoxic_1_MG | ecosystem: Environmental > Aquatic > Marine > Inlet | place: Canada: British Columbia...
ATACAGGAGAATCTAGGCGTTACGCACCTTCAATACTAATCTCTCTATTATCTGTAAAATTTTCCATTGAATTATTGTTTGATATGTTAAAAATATATTTATATATAAATTATTAATTTAATAATATATTTATATATTTTATCAAATGAATTATGGTCCACATAGGAAAACAATAAAAGGTGATAATAATAGAATAAAAGGTCAATACTATTGGTTAAGTGAAAAAAATAAGAATTATAGTTTAAGATTTTGGAATGGAAAAATCTTAAAAAATAAAGATTTATCATATAAGGAAAAGGTTTCTAACTATAAAAAAGAATGGAGAGAGAAAAATAAAGAAAGATTACGAGAAAAGAAAAAAGAATACAGAAAAAATAATAAGGTGATGTTAGCGAAAATGGAAAAAGATTGGTATGAAAAAAATAAAGAAAGAGTTGCCCAAAGAGGAAAGGAATATAGAGCGAAAAATAAAGAAAAATGTAAAGAAAGAAGCAAGGAATATAGAGAAAAAAATAAAGAAAGAGTTATCCAAAGAAGAAAAGAATATTATGAAAAAAATAAAGAGGAAATAAAAAGAAAAAGTAAAGAATGGGACAAAAATAATAGGGAAAAAAGAAATAAAAGAGAAAGAGATAAACGTGCTAATGACCCTAGAGTAAGGATTGAACATATTTTAAAAACTAGGATTGGTTCTACATTAAAAGCAGCTGGAGCTGCCAAAAATAAAAGGTCAATGAAATATTTTAATTGCACTGTAGAATACTTTTACAATTATATTGAAAGCTTATTTACAGATGGAATGAGTTGGGATAATCAAGGAAAAAAAGCGGAAGATAAAAGGGGGTGGCAATTAGACCATAGAAGACCTTGTGCTAGTTTTGATTTTAATAATGAAGAGGAAATATATATGTGTTTTCACTGGTCTAATTATCAACCATTGTGGGCAGCAGATAATAATAAGAAAAGTGATAAATACGACATCAATACATTTAAATATGAATGGAAAGGGTTGGAAGTTGGTTGGGTAATAATGGTATACAGGCCAATCTAGACGTTACGCATACGCCTGCCGCCTATCCCGCGCCTCTATGCACCCTATCACCCTATATATCGGTAACCGGGAAATCGGTAGCATAACGAGAAACCGGTAGCAATCTATATACCTATATAAGCGCCTTAGAAGACGCGACTCTTAGTAATAGCATCGTGTGCTAATGACCCTAATCCATATAAGATAAAGGCGCCACAACAAAATATTAAAAACCCTGATATTGCCATTGTATATTATCTCAGTACAACACTTTTATATCCCTTTTCAAATACTAATCTCTCTATTTATTATAATAACTCAGCATTTTTCTAAGTTGGATAGAACTCTTTTTTGTGTTACTATTAATTATTATAACTAAAAATATTCAGCAAAATAACAATATTATTTCTTATATTTATATATATATATGAATAATGTATTTTACGAACACAACATAAAAGAAGTAGACCAAACCATATTTAAAAATAAACTGTATTTTCCGAGAGGTAGAAGATCAGCACGGACATTTACCCGTGATCACGAAAAAGAATTAATGGACTGGTTAGAAGAAGTATTGGAAGAAGAAAAAAAGAAGAGAGAATTTTCCCATCTCAGTGCAGGCTTCGGTAAAAATACTTTATATAAAGGTTTGAAGCAGGAAATGGGAGAAAAATTTGATAATGAGGAAGACATTGATGAAGAGGGAGGGTTATATCTGCCAAATGATGAATATTTAGATGCAGATGATATAAATGAAATTATTGATAAAGAGTTGTCATTTTTAATAAAAAATATTTTAATATGTACGAAAGAAATTATACATAATAAAATAGCCAGTAATAAAAATTTTATAGACGTGAAAATATTGCAATGTTTAGGGTTAAGCGCGTTAATATTATCAATCAAAGTTTATTTAGCTTATGATTGGGAAGAAAATATATATTCATTTAAAGAACTGGTAAATTTTACTGGAAATGACAAAATCGGTTTCGTGTGCACAAAAAAACAACTATTGGATATGGAAGAAGATTTATTGAAAACATCGAATGGGATTCCGTGTATCAAAAATCAGTACAATTCTGAACATTTGCCAGGTGCTTGGAAAGGGAAAGAATTTATGTCAAATCCTCATGATTACGTTGAGCAATACCAAACCGCAGAGGCGAAATCAAAATTCTTTAAAGCCGAAGCCGGAGATTTAATATCTAGGCATTTTTCTTTATTAGATAACAAGAATAGAAAGAAATTGGAGAGACAGCGCAATAATAGCGCCGCAGTGGGAACTGGTCCCGGCGCTTGTTTAGGTGCAGCTTGTGGTTTGGGAGCAGCTGTAAAAAGAAAATTTACAAGAAAAAAAGGAGGAAGAAAATTAATAAAAAAAAGAGGTCGAAAACACAAAAGGAAAACAAGAAAACTAAAAAAGAAAACATCAACGAAGAAAACAAAGCATCGAAAGCGTTAAAAATATATATATTATACCTTATTATTTTCTCTTTCTAGGAAGTTATATTGTTAAGATAGAGAGATTAGTATTTGATACTGTGCAATCTAGAGCGCCATATAATACGCTATTTGATAGTGTATTATACCCTATAATCTAATAAATATCGGTAACCGGGAAATCGGTAGCATAACGAGAAACCGGTAACAATAATATACCATATAATCTAGCTTAATCAAAGTCATCATAATCGCCCTCTTTACATACTCTACCTATCCAGGCTACACATAATGCCATTCCTATTAAAAATAAACAAAAAGATAATACTGCTCCCATTTAATTAATATTTTATTCTTTTTTTAAATCATTTTATGAAACCCTATCATCTAGCTTTCAGGTGCTTATATGCTGTGCTTATATGCTGTGCTTATATGCTGTCGCCGACCCATCTGTTACACAGTGCAATATAGCTCAAATACTTATCTCTCTAACTTTACTATCCTACTCTATAAAAATAGTATATATCGATAACCTGGAAATCGGTAACATAACCAGAAACCGGTAATGAAAAATATACTTATATTATACCTATTTGGAGAGAAAATTTAAAATAAATCCACTTTCGTTCACACACTTTTAAATTGTAATAAAAAACTTTCAAAAATGGGTGCTACCCATAGCGCTATATAATACATTACTTTACATACCGTGCTCCCCGTTTAGATAGTAGGATTCGAACCTACGCCGGTAAATACCAACAACACTTCGTGCTGTTCCCTTAGTCCACTCGGGGCATATCTAATGTTTCCGTGCTCCACTATCTAATGTGAGAATCGAACTCACTTCTTCCGCCCGTAAAGGCAGATGCTTCACCAAAAAGCTTACTAGATTTATACCCTCAACACTTGGTCTTTTTTTTTATTTCTTTTTATTTTTTTTATTTTTTATTTCTTTTTTATTTTTTTTTATTTTTTATATAGGTTGAGGATTTATTCCTCGTAATCAAGTGGCACCACTACTCCATCTTCATATGTGGCTACCATTTCGCCCTCGGCGTTATAGAGACAGATGTCACCTTCCTCATCAGGCTTAGCCTCAGGGAAGCTGGTGTCATCACACATTGCGAAGTATTCTGCATCTTCACCCTTGAAGCACTTACCTGTCGTGATATTGAAAGGCATTGCTTGTTCTACAGCTACTTCGTCTTTATCGAGGGTAAGCTCACCTAACACAATGTTCTCGTCTTCCTCTTCGAGTTGAGGTGCTTCGATGGCGGCGATTTTGGCTTTGACAGCAGCGAGTTTCTTAGCCTTTTCGACCTCTTTTGAAGCTTCTTTCTCAGCTTTTTCGAGCTCTTTTGCAGCTTTCTTTTCAGCTTTGAGCGTATCAGCTGCCTCTTTTTTGGCTGCTTTCTTCTCAGCTTTGACTTTATCAGCTGCCTCTTTTTTGGCGGCTTTTTCAAGCTCTTTAGAGGCTGCTTTATCAGCTTTGACTTTATCAGCTGCCTCTTTTTTGGCTGCTTTTTCAAGCTCTTTAGCGGCTGCTTTATCAGCTTTGACTTTATCAGCTGCCTCTTTTTTGGCGGCTTTTTCAAGCTCTTTAGCGGCGGCTTTATCAGCTTTGAGTTTCTCAACTGCCTCTTTTTTAGCTTGTTTATCCTTAGCTTTTTTGGCTACTTTCGCCTCTTTAAGGAACGTGCGAAGCTCGGCATTGGATTGATTGAAAATCTCGACCTCGTAAGAGATTGTTGAATCTACTTCGTTGATTTCCTTAACCAATTTCTCACGGAAAGCCTGTGCTTTAAGGGCTTTTTGACTCGGCTGTTTTGGAGCTTTTGTCTTTTTGACCTTTTTGGCTTTAGGTTTTGCATCAGCTTTTGCCTCAACGTTTGCCACCGGCAAGTCGGTATCACTATCACTGAGTTCAGCTACAGCTGCCAACGCCTGCTGTTTGATAAGGTCACTGAGTTCCTGTTTTTTAGCCGGTTGCTTTTTAGGGCGTCCACGTTTGGGTTTTGGCTTTTCACCATCCTCTGAGTCAGTATCACTGACTTCAACGACTTTCTTAGGGCGACCTCTTTTTGTAGCGCTCGTTACACGCTCACTTTCTGGGATGGTCCAACCGAATCGTGCACATTCTGTCTCGGCAGACTCCATGGTAAGAGCTGAGAATTTTGGTTTTGCAAGTAGTGTTGCGAAGCTGATTGGAGATTTCCCTTTAGAGTCACGCCATTCAGCACCTTGTGCTACTCGCTCCCGGATGTCACCACCATTTGGTTTACCGGAGGCTGAGTTGTCGCTCTGCTTCTGGCATAACTTACAGTAGTCTTCACCTTCCTCCCGTCCTTTGGTGCACTGTGTGTAAAGACCGTGATTTACACGGGCTCCACAGCACCACTTATCGTTAACGGTGCCACAGAATGGGATAAGATGAGCTGGGGTCTCTACGACTGCCTTTTTCACCTTCGCCGCTTTCGCCTTTTTCGGCTTCCCTGTCGTAACACGCATTTCGTTCAGAACAGCTGATGCCGCTTCCAATGACTCACTCGTCATCACGCCTCTACGCTCTAATTCATCCATTATCTCGCTCACATACGCTAAACACGCCTTTTCCATTGCTAAAGCACACGTTTTATTCATCATCATTGCTGACATTATCACTTTTTTTGATTTTTGCTTTTTTTATTTGCTAGTTTTTCTGTTGATTTATGCCTTACTAAAGTATCACAAAAAGTTTTTCAATTTTCTAAAAATTATTATTTTTCTTTTTTTTATTTTTTTTGTGTTGTAATTTTTATTTTTTATTTTGACAAGCAAAACAAAAAATAAAAATTTTATAGTATAATAATTATATATTTTATAGATATTTATAGACGAGAATTAGTAGGCTGATTTAAAGAATTATAATATGCCCTACGGCTACCAAAGATAAGTCCAGGAGCAGAATTTGCAGGAGGAGATAGATTTTGCTGAGCGAAAGAAGAGGGTGCAACTGTTCTAAGAGAACGCCCAATTCTCGCACGAAGAGAATGATTTGTAGAAAGAGTATTTTGTGGAATTAAAACTGTGTTTGAAATTCTTGTATTGGAATGAGAAGGCGCTGGACAAGAACTCTGTCTGAGAGTTTGTGGAATTGCTGTTCGTTGGCTCCCGGACGTAGCATTTCTAAGTTGCTCTGAAATTCCACGAAATGCATTGTCACTGCACTCTCTATCTGCTGTAAAAGTCAATGAGTTCTCCTGATCAAATCCGTAATCCATACCTCGCTGCTCTCCATCACAGTTAGCTGCCAAGAAATAGCAATGACACCCATTTGCTTTAGCATCACGCACTGTTTCCGCAAGAGTAGATTGAAAACAAATATTTGACTCATTGTCCATCCCGTCAGTCATAAGAGACCAGGCAATAACAATTCGTGGATTTAGAGCTCTAACTGCCGCCGGAAGACTTAATCTATAAGCGCTGGCATTTTTCCTCAATCTATGAATGTCAGCCACAGCCGTATCATATAGCTTTGTCATTCCTCGCGGCTCTGTCCATTCTTTGGCCTGATTAAGTGAAATATTTATATTTTTCCAATGTACATTATCAATTTTTTTCTCAATTCTGTCATCAAATGTTGTAACAGATAAATAACAATCTTGGTTCAGAATTCGTGCTTGATCACAAGCATCTTTAACCCAGTCATAAAGAGCAGGTCCTGGGGTCCCGTTCATATCTTGCATTGAACCGGAACGATCCCAAGTGCTTCCCATAAAAGATGCAATTGGTGGGGCTGGGGGACGATTATTGTCATCATTATTATTCAAATTTCTTTTTACGTGAGCGATACAGGAAAGAGACATTATTATGTTGTATATGTTTATTGACTAGGATTCTTAAGCGGTTTTTATTTTACATATTTTTAATTATTCTTTTTCAATTTTCTATATTTTATTGATACCAACAACTATTTCTCCATAATGTGCATTTTTTACAAAAATATTTAGTTCTATCCATATAAGCAGACGGGTCATATTCCCATTCGTGGTTGCATTTTTTAAAAATCAATGGTTCATTATTTTTAATTTTTTGGTTTAAAACGTTTATTTTTTTTTCCATATCAAAAATTTTTTTTTTCATTAATCTATTCTCTCTAATTAATGTTGAAGCTTCAAAATTATCCATTGATATTGTCCGAGGAGTTTCCATAATACATATTAATATAAATGTGGTTTTATATTAATAATTAATTATATTCTTATAATTATCACTACATTATACCGAATGGTAAGTAAGTGATACTATAATATATGTAAGCAATGTTGCAGCACAAGTAGTAAAACCTATTCCCATCCTTGTAAAAACTATTGCTCTCCACGGAAAAACAATAAAACCTGATGTAACCAATGTTCCCAGTAACATAATAAAAACTAATAACGTAGTACTTTCGCGCATCATATAATTTAAATTTCCTTTCATTTTTACTTTCATAGATATAAAAATTAAAATCAATAAGAAAAGTATATTTAAAAGATAATTAAAACTACGATTTACCCCAGAAGCTTCAACAAATCCAATTTTTTGCTGTGCAGACCTGCATTCGGGTTTATATAATCCAACAAATCCCTTTTGTTTTAGTGATTCAGGAACATTTAAATTTAAACAAGATGGTCTATCAACAACTAGTCCTTGCCCCTTAGAATCATTTTTAATATTATAAATTCCTTGGATTGCCCAAATATAAGGTATGCCCAATATAGCGTATATCCAAATAGGCATATGTACTGTCCTACTTTTACGCCTTAAATAAAAGGAAACAATTATTATTGACCAAACAAAAATAACAGGAGTAATTGTTTTAAATATTAAATCATTATTTTTATAATCGTATAGCTTCATATATATTATCTACATTTTTTTTATAGTATCTCTGTATACAATATAAGCAGCGAGGAATCCAAAACTTGTCCCCAAATATGTCAAAAATTGTTCTAAATCTAATTGCATTTCTAATTTATTTCTATCTGAAACTCCAACACCAATCCAGGAAATACTCTGGGGAACAAATACAAATAAAACAGATAATGAAATCCAGTAAAAACATTTTTTTAATATATTTTTTCCTGTAGACTGAGATAGCAAATAAGCAAAACTAAACATTGTAAATGCAATATTATAACCCGCTAATCGTTGGGAATTTCGTCTCTCTGAATAGGCAGGATTATATTTTCCGCTAGCTATCAAAGATTCGCTTTTTCTTCTTGTATAATCAGGAAAGTTTTCTGTCTTTAAATTCTCCTTTTTCACAAGTTTTTTATAGTTTTTTATACTTATGATACCAATATTATCTCCTAGATTCAAATTATTTTTACTTAATATAATTCTTCTAGGATGTGGTATATTAAAAGTATAATAGTCTTCCTTTCCTTTATCATAAAATATAATCTTATTTGAAATGTAGTAGTAGCACCAAAACATTAAACATATGAATCCTAAAATCAATGGTGGGAAAACAATAGATATATCTGGTTTTATAGTTTTGGGAGTGAGAAAATACACTAATGTCCATATAATGATATATAATACCGGAAATTTTAACATAGATGCGGTATCATCACTATAGGACTGCATTTCTTGTAAATTATCTGAAGGTCCAGTCCACCATAAACTGGGATATTTTTTTGCATTCTTATCAAGAAGTAATATATAATTTTGCTCTGTCATATATATATTACTTATAAACTTTTATTCTAATTAAAATACCTAAAATAAGTAAGAAAAATGCTGAAATATTCATTGACAAGATTGTAGAAATAAGACGATTAAATAAAAAAGTTTTTAAATAGTATGTATTAAAAATAGATGGCAGCATTCCAATAATTCCAAATAATAAACACCATATCATTGTTCGCGGTATATATTTTGTTTTTAAAATATCAATTGATAGACTGTTGTAGATAACTAAAACAAAAATAAACAATGCATTACTTAAGTAATAAAATCTAGTTACAAGATCTCTAACAACATTAGAATTCATCGCTATCTGCGATAATCCACATTTAAGGTCCCACTTAGCAAATAATCCTTTTTTCTTTTCATCATCTGATATATTATCGGTATCCAAGCAAAATTGCCACCCAGGAGTTATTTCTGCTGTATTAAAATCATAGTCACTTTTCCATTGTGCGCTATAAAAATTATAGACGACAACTATAAATGGTATTAATATACAAAACCAGGTCAAATAATATGTTGCAGTATTATATTTGGTTCTAGAATTGTGATATAAAAAATTTATAGGAATCTTATATACAAAATAACTCCAAACTATTAATGGTAGTGTGGAAAAAATGAGAACTAATAAATCACCATTTTTTATTTCTTTTAAAATATCACTATTGGGCATATATATATATATATTAAATATTATTTAAAAAAATAAAGCAAGCTGCCAATGCAAATGATATTGATGTCAGTAATAATTTCTTTTTCATGGTTAAATGTAGTAAAAATTGTTGATATGTTTTCTCCCATAACATTATAAACATACTTCCCAATCCGACAATAGCACTGCCTAAAACCCAAGGCAATATTCTATAAAATAGTTTTTTATTTATTCGATAAGCTACTGCAGATAAAGTAATTAAAATTGTAAAAACATAATATGCACAGTTCATAATAATTTCTATTTGGTCAGAAAGGCTTTTGGCTGTTGATTGTATATCCGTCTCAACAGCTTTATTCGATTCCTTAAATTCTTTTTCTTTCCACTCCACAAAAGGTGTATCTTTAATCTTCCCGCTTTCAAGATACTTTTTATATTTATATGCATCAACTAACAATAAATGATGATTTGGTTTTTTCATTTTAAATACACTATTTTTATTCATAATTCTGTAACCGCTTGCAAGAGGTCCTGAATTATTTATAAGATAATATTTTTTGTCTGCTTTATTTACTGCTATTTCCCACGTTAAATCATTAATCCAATCCAAAGCAAATATTAAAATAATTCCAATTAAAAACGCAGAGATGATAGAAGCTCTGTCATATTGTGTATTGAATAAAATTAGTAAATGTATGCCTCCGCCCCAAAGAATTATATATAAAATATAGCTAAATGCTTTCAACATTGGTGTTTGAGAAATATAATCTTGAACTGTATATTCGGTATTATCATCTCCCACCCAGACAGTAGGTTTTTTTGGTATATAATTCATTTTATATATACAAATATTTTTACCAAAAATAAAAATTTCTTAAAATACTATATAATGAGTGTGGAGAAAAAACACGTTTGGCACGGTCAGCAGGAAAAAATTTTAAAGGAATGGTCTGAAATATCCAGTAGTTATCGCTTTATGCATGATAGAGCACACGGAAAATTTCATTCGCAAAACTTAAGCTTTACTTTACCAGTTATTATTTTATCTACAATTACTGGAACAGCTAATTTTGCTCATGAAGCTTTCCCAGATTCATGGAAAGATTATGTTCCTTTAGGCATAGGATTTCTTAATTTAACAGCAGGTTTGATTACAACAATTGCACAATTCCTCCGTGTAAGTGAGAAAATGGAAGGTCATAGAGCAGCGAGCATTTCATATTCAAAATTAGCTAGGAATATTGCAGTTGAATTAAGTTTGCCTGTATCAGAACGAACAATTGATGGTTCATCTTTTATTATGGAATGTAGAACACAACTAGATAGACTTTTAGAACAAAGCCCTGACCTAGATGATTCAACTATTAATAAATTTGAAAAGAAATTTAGGAAACACAAATTCCATAAACCAGCTATTATTGATCTGCGTTCAGTTGATGTCTACAAAAACGATGAGGAAGAATTAGCTAAACAAAAAAGAGCAATTCTTGAGCAAGATTTCGAACATCGTAAACGCATTATTGCAGAAGAACAAAAATTCAGACTTGACATAATAAATAAAGAAAAATTAGTACATAAACAGAGTCTTATAGAAATGAAACAATTAAAAGATAAAAGGAAAGCTGACAAACTTGAGAATATTACAGCAAGCGATATTGGCAATAGAATGACAAAATTATTAGGGCATATAGAAAATCAGAGAGATGCCAATTTAGCTATTACTATTTCTTCATCCGATGATGATTCTCCAAATGGTTCGGATACAATAGAATCAGAAATTACATCAACAGAAAATGTTGTTATAGAGATTGCTGATGTATCAAATAATAGAATTTAATTTTAATTTAAATATTTTAATTTATTAAAATTAAGTATATATTTTATTTAAAATATTTATAAACTTGCTTATCTACAATATACGTTAAAAATACTAAAATTGCGATGGCTGATAAATTTTTAATTGTGTCTTGTAGTACTGCTTCATTATACCTGTCATAAGATATCGTCATTATAATACCTAAAATATAAGAAATAATTAAACCTTTTTTAACTGTTTTTGAAAATACAATTATTATAAGAAAAATGCATTGTAAAACCACTTGTGAAAAAAATGCTGTTTTACCAATATCTAACGCTGTTTCTTTATTAATAAGTTTTTGAGAATTATACATTGAATATGCATCGCTGAGAGGATCTGTAATTAGCAGAGCTAAAATAGCTCCAATAATACCTACTCTATTTACATTAGTAGCATATAATCCAGTAATTAATGATAACATGGTAATAATACCATTAGTAAATCCAAATGTGATACCGACAGACATATATTATATTATAATATTATATATGTCGCAACGATATTCTGGTCATTTAACTCGAAAAATGCATCCTAAATCAATGCGTTTTAATAAAACACGCAGAATAAAACAACAAGGTCGAAGATACATTCCTAATAAAAAACGAATACGTAATGTGGAAAAAGATATAATCCTTGCAAAAAAAATGGCGAAAGATATTGAATATAAAGCAAATAATCCTGGTTTAGGATTATCATTTACAGATAATGTCAAAAAGTTGTATAAAATGGCCCAAACTTCTGATAATATAGCTGCATATTATTCAAGACAAGGAAATCGTGCAATGTGGTTAAAATTCAAAACATTAGCTCTTGGATACAGAATAACTGCAATTACACTTATTTTAGCTTATAATCCTAAAGCGCCACCAGATATAATGAATAAAGGAGGATTTCCTCTTACCACAATAAAAGCGCCTGGAGCTGATCATGAAATTTTAGTAAAGTGGCATCATCCTATAACAAAACCTCGGAGGGCAAATAAACCCGTATATACTCGCAAAGAAAGACGTCAAATGAATAAAATGGCTAGAAAGACTAGAAAACGATACAATAATTAAGTTTGGATATAAATATATGAAAAATTTATATTTCATATGTTTTTAATAAATAATAAATAGAAATAAATTTATCTTTTTTTAGTTCTTCTTCTTTTCCGTTTTGATTTTTTTCCAGTTTTTCTTTTCCCAGCTAACTTTATCCGTGTGCTTTCTAACCGGTCAATAAATTGATTGTATTCATTTTGGTTATTTTTTTTATTCCTGGATAATAAATTCGAAACACTATTTTTTGTGTTAAATACTAGGGTATTACCAGGAGGTTTCATTAATGTTTCTTTGTCATTCTTAAAGGTGACTCTTCTTGAACTTTTTTTAATTGTTTTACTTTTTAAGGCAGCCTTTTTTTTTTGTACTTTTTTACTTTTCCAGGCTGACATATATATATATATATTATTTTATAATTAGATTTTGGCATTATTATTATTATTTAATTTTTTCTTCAAGAAATGTTTGTTCATATAACGTTGAAGATTAAAGTAAGTGACTTCATCATTGCCATTGCCCAATAATGACTTAAGTGCTTGGTCTGGTTTTATAATTTTTCTATTTTCCTTCCATTGAAGGTCATTAGTTTTAATATAAGAGATTATAAATTGCGTTACTTCCGTTCTAGCAACTTCACTTCCACTAGGCTTGTCCATAAATTCACACAGTTCTGGTGAAATTTTGGAAGGGACGGCAAATCCCGATGGCTTTCTATTTCCCTTTTGTTTATTTTTTTTTGCTTCTTTTGCAAGAGACTTCATTTGTTTTTTAACATTCTTTTCTAATCCACGAATCTGATTTTGTAACATTGTAATTTGTGAACGAAATGCTGTCAGTGTAGATAGAACACCATCAAACTGTGTAGCAAATTGTTGGAGGGTCGGGGATAATTCGTTTCCTTCTTGAACGGTAGTAGCGGAAGTATCTTCAGAACTCATTTATAACATCTTACAACATTGTAGCTTTAAATCAATTTTTCAAAATATATTATTTGCTTCATCAAAAACTTACAGAAAATTGAAATTCTTTTATTAAAAATATATAAATAAAAATCAACCTTAATCTAGATATGGGTAAAAAGAACATACAAAGCGATTACAAAAAACGTGTAAAAGGAAAAGATAAAAAGAAAAATACATTTAAGAAATATGGGAAAAATACCTCACGTGGTCTGCGTATAAAACAAGCTGATATGGAGAAAAAAGCAGAAAAGAGAAAAAATGAAGGCGACCACCATCTTGTGGAAGCTCAAATAAAATTTGCAAAAACAAAAGGAAAATATAGTGGTGGTGCAGCAAAATCTATATGTAAGATTACGTGTAGAAATAAGAAGCACGGTTCCTAATTATCTTTGGCGTCTATACCAAAGTCTGGCGGATTGGTTGGCGCGCTCTTGTATACTAGCAAGCGACCATTTTCTAACTTGCTGGATTGAACTACTCAGCCAGCCAGCGTGAACAGCAGACCCTTCAATCATAGTTTCCCATAAATAGTTTTCATGTATGTCATCTCGAGGACATTTTGGTGGCGTTATACTAGGAGGAACACAAGTCCCAAAAGCTTCATTTGAAATATTACCTTCCCAAAATTTTTCATAGTATTCATCAAAATCAGGAAATCCGCCAAATTTATTACATATTTGATTAACATCTTCTAACCAATTTACAATTTTACTATAATATTGTGTCTCATTATCACCACCATTTACCCATGCACCAAAATAAGGGGGATGTCTGTGTTGCAAATAATATATAAATTGCATCCATTCTCTTGCCGAAACACGATATATTTTTAATAAAGCATATCTACCTTTATAATCCCATAAATTCTGATTACAATGGTTACAACAATTCTGTCTTTCCCATCTATCTCCATCATCTTGTAAATTAATTAAGTAATTGAATACATTCGCATTTTTACACTTTTTTGAATTTTTTAATTCAGTTATATTTATTATTAGTTCCAATCCGTTACTATCAACACTTTCAATCAAAATTGGATTCCTATTTTCTACTTCTTCAATTAATTCATTCACAATTGACCTAATTTCTACCATTATTTATTATTGATTATAAATTTTATATTATAATCAATTTAAATTAATTAATCTCGGGTCTCACGAGGACGACGTGGACCACGCCCTTGTCCTGAGCCACGACGATTATTTCCCTCATCAGTTCTAACCAACATCCACGTTGCACCATCCTCTCGAGGACCTCCTCCTCTAGGTCGAGAACGTCTTGTATCGCGTGTGTTACGATGTTCGCGTGCAGGACGATGTTCTGTTGATTCACCTTCCTCGCCAGTCTCGCGAGACTGACGGTTTTCAGCGCGTGTTTCACACATTAACTTTCCTCCACATACACCAGCAATGTTACCTGCCTGATAAGGATGTGAACCACTATCAGATTCGCGAAGCGAAAATGATACATATTCACCTTGAACAAGATACTTGTATTGCTCAGTATTTACACAAACTCCCGAATGATGACAAAAGACGTCTTCGCCTTTCTTATCACCATCCATAACCGTCAAAAAACCATAACCGGCTTTATTATTGAACCATTTTACACAGCCAACATACTTAGTTTCGCTATCCCAAGAAGGGGTATCTGAATTACTTGTGTTACTCATTATACTCTTACCTAGTGTGGTCGCTTTAAGCCTTATTTTTATATATTTTTTTGCTGGTTTTATTTCTAGATATCCGTTTGAAGTTTTTTTTGGTATGTCTACGATTGCCACCAAAAATCATTTTATAATTTCTTTCTGATAAAATGCTCTTAGAAACTGTTTTTTCATCACCTCCTTCCTCCTCCTCATCACTATCACTACCATCCATAAGGACAAAGTCAATATTTGCTCCACTGCTTGCTGTTTTTTCTCCGGCGAACATAAACCCACCTGTTCCATCGACAACTAAATTATCATGCAATTTATATTGTTGTTCTTTCCACCTCATAAACTCATCTTGATTATATCCGAGTATATCACCTGTTTCTGTTTGCATCTTTTGGTCGGTTGAATTCTTTCTAGTTACTCTATCATTATATTCGTCATATTTTTTATCATAATATTCGGGCAATTGTGATGGTATCACCATAGGAGCTTTTACAATGAAAGATTTTCCATCGACTTCACTTTCAATATAGCCTCGTGCGTCGCCTTTTTCGGTCTCTCTACTTGACCTATAATAACCTCCCATAGATTTAGTATTATACGAATCATCCAATGCTTGTGTTATTAAAAAAATTGCTCTGTATGCCGAAGGTCTATCATTGGCGACGAATAATCTTAAACTATTCCCAGAGGCATCGTAAGGTTGTGATATTGGATAAACTGGTGTTATACCTTCACTGGTAATAATATTAGTATTTGCAATATTATATTTTTCGTTAGCACCTGTTGCACCACTAGCACCTGTTGCACCACTAGCACCTGTTGCACCACTAGCACCTGTTGCACCACTAGCACCTGTTGCACCACTAGCACCTGTTGCACCACTAGCACCTGTTGCACCACTAGCACCTACTGGGCCTTGGCTACCAACTATGTTATTAAATGTTGTTCCGCCAAATCTTGAAACAGTCGCTAATTCTTGACTATAATCTCCCATTGATTTTCTAACTGTCATATTTAATATTTCTTTTATATTTTTTTGAAAGAGTTCAAATAAACCAACTGTAGGAGATGCGGGTGCCTCTTCTCCTTTATTCTCTGCTATCTCTCCTAATATCACGGTATTAATTTCTTGTAATATAGATAAATATGTTGCGGCAGCTTGAAAAGGACCTTCTCCATCCAGAGACTTAGGATCTGAATTTGGATTACATTCACATAACGATTCACCATCTGTAGTAATAGAGGCATTAAACTTTACATTAAAAAGTTGTTCCCTATCTGCTTGCATTTGTGTTGTGATTCTATTAATAAAATTTTTAAATTCTGTTTTATTCACAAATGTGATTTTCTCGTCTGTAATATGCTCATTCATTGGAAATACATCTCTTGTAGCTTCATCAATTTCAATATATTTTTTATATGCATCTTGTCTTTTTTTTGCACTGTTTCCAAATATTTTATAAACTTCAGATAATGATTTTAACAGACTTCCTTTTTTTGTATAACTGGTCCGTGTATCAAAATCTAATAAGTTAGAATATTTATCGGGAATCATGGTAAATTTATAATAATCTGTTAGGTCACCACCACTATCTTCATCACCTTCAGCACTTTCAGCACCTTCATATGTTACTGTAATATCCATTGGATTAAAAACCAATCTTTTTTGTGTTTCTATATTCCCTTTTGTTGGCAATGAACATAAAGGCATTGAATCAGCTATAGATGATACAGGACAGTATTGTGCATATCTAACTTGCATTCCATCTAAATTATAAAATTGTGACCTAGGATCATTTATTTTTGAGAGTTGAGCATAAATTTGAGATGCATTATTAATTATATATGAACTTTTAATTGCTGGGGAATCTGTCTGTTTTCCAATAGGTTTTTCTTGTGAGCATTCAATATTCTCACATTCAACAGGTCGCGGAAAATCTACATCACTAGCCAAATGTTTATATAGTTCGTTTCTATGAGATCCAGCAGTTAAAATATATTCGGGTAAAAGTTTTCGAACAATTTCGTTATACGCTAACTGAATTTGGTCATCTGGCGTCGATGCTCTAAACCAGTCAGGAGGTTCTCCGATAAGTTTGCTTATATCTTTACGTGATTTTTTTTCCTCTTCAGAACCAGCTACAGTGAGAGCAAGTTCTAAAGCAGACAATTTTTTCAGATCATCTCCAAATAACCAACCAAAATATTTTTGTCGTTTCGATATGCAATTCTCTTTCATGTCTTCTATTATTCCAAAAGTTTTATTACTTTCTGGTCGAGAACTATTATCTGCTTTACCTGTTAGAACTTTAGCTCGCGAAGCTTTTGTTTCCCTTTGTTTTCCGTCGCCGCCCTGAAAAAATCCTGTTGTTGAAAATCCTCTTGTGACACAAGTTTTGTAAGTTTGTTTAGTTGTATCTACAATAAATCCTAAGGCTTGTAATAAATATTTTTTGTTTATATCACTAGAGTCGGGGTCTTCTTCTATGGAATTTGACCCAGCTACCAATTGATAATATAAAACTAATCTTTCAACATTTAAAAATAATATTCTTGCTATTCTTTTTCTTTCTTCTAATTTGAGAGGTGGTTCAATCGAAAAGGACTCAAATACTCCATATATATTACCCCAAACAATATTGCCACTATCATCGACTGGACTTCTATTTTCACCTTCACCACCAGGTATTATATTTTGTTCACGCCAATCTTTTGTTAACAGACCTTCCGAAAAAATCTGCACAAACTTCGGACGATTGTAAGTGTAGTCTTCTATAATACTAATATTATTGGAAGGTTGTATAGGAAATATTGGAAAATTTGTATCATTGCCACTATTCACTATACTTTTTGTTTTTTTTAGTATTACTAACAGTAATGAACGTATTAAAATATCGTTTAATAGTGTTAATACATTTTTTTCTTGTTCAATGTCAGCTTCCTCCCTCAAAAATGCTCCTCCCTTAAGATATCTACCACCCGAAAGTATATTTAATTTACTTCGTAATCCCTTAACACCTCCAAAACTATCCCAAATTTGTTTTGTTAATTTTTTATCGGGCTTAGGTAGTATTTCGCGCAAGGATTTTGCAGGGTTATCTTTCAACTGTTCCATTAACCATACTTCTAATTCGCCACCCTGTCCGCGTTTCTTTTCCATATCTTTCCCATAAAAATAATTTGATGTTTTTTTGTTATTGCCTTTATCAGGATGATAAAGTTTAAAAACAAATCTTTCAAACGCCTTTAAAACTTCAGGGGTGCTTTTTTCATCAATTTCTGGAGGCAGACCTTTTTCTTTATCATTCAAAAGAGCCTCAAATGCTTCGAACGATGGTTTGCTGCTTTTTGTTCTATAGGCTGGAGCCCCACTTTTTTGCAATTCTCTCAATCTTTCTGGAATTAATTTATTTAATTGTTTTTTTATTTCCTCTATTGATTGTAATTTTCGTTCAGGCCTAGCATCACCATTTATAAGATTATCAATATATGTTCTAGCCTGATTATTGGCTAGAACTAACCTTTCATTTAGATTAGCAACAGTTACTTGAGAGTCTCCAAAAATTGTCAGTAAGTATTCAGAAATATAAGAATTATTTATAGGTCTGCCTGAGAAACTGATAGAACTTTCACCATCGGTATTCTTTGAATATGGAGAGTTTTCTGAATTTATATCCAATATAGCATCCATCTCCTTTTGTAACTGTATCTTTACATTGTTTTTTTCTTCCTCATCAGTGGGTATATTTTTTTCATAAATTAATGAAGTTTCTATAACTACCTTAAAAATAGGTGCTAATGATAATAATCCTATTTTATCAACTACTCTACCTTTAATTTCTTCTATTCTTTCTAAGATTTGAGTCTGTGTATATTTAATTATTGCTTCATATGTAGGGAAAATATAATCAAATTTACCGCCTTGTTCACCTTCTTCGCCTTCGTTATCTTCTTCGCCTTCTGAACTCAAAACTAGATAAGAAAGTGGAGAAATTTCAACCAATGGTAACCATTTTTGTGATAAAAAAGTTGCATATTGCTCTTTGTCTATGGTTTTAAATACTATTTTATCTAATACATTATCACCTTTACCGCCTTCTTTGCCTTCTTTGCCTTCTTTGCCTTTTTCGCCTTCTTCCAGGATACTATATGGTGTGCTTCTCATAGGTATATGATTCGCATCTGTGCCGTTGGCAATTTGTAATATGGAATATTTTGCATTTGATAATAAAGCTTGCATTTTTAAAGATAAAACTTGAGATTCATAATTAATATTCTTAATTAGAGAAGAGTTCATTGTTTTTTCTTGACTTTTCACTTCCGCTTCGTCTTTGTCTTCGTCTTCTGTTTCTTTAACCATCACAATATTTATAAATCTTTTTTGGTATTCCTTCATTTTGTTTACGTCTTCTTCTTCTTCTTCTACATCTTCGTTGTTATTATCACCTTCATTATCTCTAATCTCATCCCTTTTCACTTCATCACTTTTATTTGAATCACTTCCTCCACCACCGAGCATAACAGAATATGGTTGACCTTTTTCGCTTTCAAGAGCAGCAACGAAATCAGCTGGTTTTGTATCCGCGCGTGTTAATGAATGATAATTATCAATTAATAAATCTAATTCAGTTAGTACATCATCTTCTATAGCTTCAACTCTTGAGACAATATTATTATAATCGTGATAAAAATCGTGCCCTAATAAATTTAATATTAACCAATCAAAACTAATTTTATCTGGTAACAAAATTGTATTTTCACTCATAATATATATATATATATTCGAGAGATTTATTAAATTGAAATTATATAAAATTAATTAAAATATACTAACTATGGATTTTGCTAAACACGAAAATGAAAATACAACGATTGAACAAATATATTCTCTGTGGCCTTTTCCTCTTTCTCCTTTTCAAAAAATCGCAATCAATGCAATTATTTCTCGACATTCTACAATCATTACAGCCCACACAGGATGTGGTAAAACTCTTCCTGCAGAATTTGCTATTAAACATTACTATGAGTTAGGTGAAAAAGTTATTTATACATCTCCAATAAAAGCACTAACCAATGAAAAATTTAATGATTTTTCCAAAAAATATCCAGATATTTCATTTGGTCTTATCACTGGCGATAATACAATTAATCCTGCCGCAGATTGTCTATTAATGACTACGGAAATTTTTAGAAATACATTGTTCAAAATGAAAATGATAAAAGAAGGCACAATTAAAAAAGATAATACTCTTCATTTTGAAATGGATATTCCTAATGAACTAGGAACAGTTATATTCGATGAAATTCATTATATTAATGACCCAGATAGAGGTCCTGCTTGGGAGGAATCAATTATGATGCTACCTAATCATATCCCTCTTATTGGATTATCTGCGACTCTAGAAAAACCTGAAAAATTTATACAATGGATCCAAAATAAAGGACTAGAAGTAGTATTATGTGGTACTAATAAACGGATTGTGCCTCTTACACACAAAGCATTCATCACATTTCCTGATTCTTGTGTTAAAAAGTTATCTTTACAAGATAAACATCTATTAGAAAAATATCATAATAATTCGATTGTTCTTAAAAATTCAGATGGAAATTTTGATGCCACCGAATATGTAAAAATGTGTAAAGTTTTTAAGATTCTAGATAAAAATAAAATTCACGTGGATAGACATTTTGTAGTAAATAAATTGCTTCAAAAGTTGAAAGAAGAATCTAGACTCCCAGCTATATGTTTCATATTTTCAAAAAAACAAACGTGGCAATTTGCCAGTAAAGTATCGTTTTCCCTATTTGAAGAAGGTTCCAAAATTCCTTCAATTATTGAACAAGAGTGCAAAAAAATTCTAATATCCAAATTAGATAACTGGAAAGAATATGTTGAACTTCCAGAATTTAAAAGATTGATGAAGTGTCTTGAAAAAGGCATAGGTGTTCATCACGCGGGAATTATCGGAGTTTTCAAAGAGATGATGGAGATATTATTCTATAAAGGTTATATTAAAGTTATGTTTGCCACTACAACATTAGGGATTGGTATTAATATGCCAACAAAATCTGTAATTTATACATCAGTTATGAAATTTTCAGGAAATAAATTCAAGTGGTTGCCTCCTCATGAAATGTCTCAAATTAGTGGTCGAGCTGGTAGGCGTGGTATTGATGATTATGGGGAAGTATTTCATCTTTTAAATTTGTATGATGGACGTGATAATTTACCCGATGAAAAA
>Ga0233410_10000211_pt1 | contig 20546 bp, 15 predicted proteins | sample Na_anoxic_1_MG_FD_179869 | JGI IMG/M metagenome (GOLD analysis project Ga0233410, IMG submission 179869) | Seawater microbial communities from Saanich Inlet, British Columbia, Canada - Na_anoxic_1_MG | ecosystem: Environmental > Aquatic > Marine > Inlet | place: Canada: British Columbia...
CGCGGTTGTCCCAGGCATCGATGGCCAGAAAATGAGCAAGAGCTACGGCAACACCATCCCACTCACTGGCGGCAAAAAAGCGATCCGCAAGACGATCATGCGCATCGTCACCGACTCCACAGCGGTAGAAGATCCAAAGGCAACAGAAGGTTCTAACGTCATAGCTCTCTACAAACTCTTCGCCGACGAAGCCGCACTCAACCAGATGATTGCCGAGCATGAAGCCGGCGGATTTGGCTACGGCCACTTCAAGCAAACTCTCTTCGATGCCTACTGGGAGCATTTCACCGCAGTCCGTGAAAAGCGTGAGGAACTGGAGAACAACCTCGATTACGTCAATAGCGTGATTGCAACTGGAGCCGAGCGCGCCCGTGCTGAATCCACCAAGGTCCTCGACCGCGTCCGCAAGGCGGTGGGACTCCGCTAAATTTCACAGCCGCAGATTATGGGTTCCATCCGATTCCGTAGCCACAACAGAGGGACGGGTAGCACCAGCAAAGGTGGAAAATTTTTCCTCATCCTCTTTGGCCTTATTTGGACTGCCTTCAGCTGCGTTTTTGTGGTGCTTGGGGTCAAGTCCACATTCTCAGACATCGAGCGCTCCTCGTGGCCGAAGGTACCTTGCGAAGTCGAACACTTTGAAGTCAAATCCACGCGCGGTCTCGATCCCGCATTCCAGCCAGCCATCCAATACAGCTACCGCTGGGAGGGCTCTGAATATAAGGGCACAAAAATCTGGCAAGATAAAGAGGGCGAGGACGACTACCACGACCTAGCAGAGCTGATAGATCAAGCTCACGACCGCAAACTAACCGAATGCTACATCAATCCAGAAAACCCGGCTGAGGCAGTCATTCACCCAGTGAACGACACCGAGTGGGGTGGCATTGTTTTTGCTGTTTTTGGCGGATTCTTCGTCCTCATCGGGCTTGGACTTTTGACTATGGGGATCAAATCATTCAGTAAAAAGGATAAGCCACTCTCCTCCAAGAAAAAGGGAGCAGGTGGCAAACTACTGCTGATCCCCTTCTTCGGAATCTTTGGTTTAGCTGGCTTTGCCGTGCTCCTCTTTTTTGTCGTTCCGATGTGGCAAAAATATTTTGAAGCCCAATCCTGGGAGGAAAAAACGGCCACAGTGGTCTGGAGCCAAGTCCGCACCCACCGTGGTGACGACAACGACACCTACAGCGCCGATATCTTCTATAAATACAAGCACAGTGGTAGGCTCTATAAATCCAACAGCGTCGGACTCATGGGCGGCGGCTCCAGCGGCAGAAGTGGCAAACAGGACAAAGTAAATGACCATCCGCGTGGCAAGCAGATCACCTGCTTTGTCAATCCAGACAACCCACACGATTCGTTATTAGAGCGGGAAATGGGCTGGTGGGCAGCCTTCACACTTTTCCCACTCCCCTTCATTGCCGTCGGAGTCGGTGGTCTCCTGTTTGGCCTCAAGAAGAAAAAGAAAGCACTCAGCGCAGCTGCTAAACCACGCTCAACTCGCTCAGGAACCACAACGTATCGTTCGAAAAACCGTAAGGAATTTAGCCCTCGCAAAAAGCGTATCGGCTGGATCTTTGGAGCCCTCCTTATCGCAGCCTTTTGGAATGGAGCCACCTCAATACTTCTATTGCAAGTAATCGAAACTTGGCAAAAGAATGACCCAAATTGGTTTCTCACCCTCTTCGCTACTCCATTCGTCCTAGTCGGCATTGGCATGATCCTTCATTTTTTTACCGCATACTGGCGTGTTTCAATGCAGCCCCGATTCTCACGCTGTTCCCAGCCGAAATCACAGTGGGAGAGAGCGTTCAGCTGAAATGGAAGACCCTCAGCGGTGAACACAAACTCAGCCACTTCGCCATCTATCTGGTCGGCGAAGAAGAAGCCAAATACCGCCGTGGAACCAATAGCGTCACCGACATATCCATCTTCTACGAGCAGGCTCTGATCGACACCAAAGACCCGCGTAAGGTGAGGCGCGGTGAGGCAGAAATCGTTTTACCCTCAGACACCATGCCCAGCTGGAAGAGCACTAACAACGCGATCAAGTGGTCACTGCGCGTGCGTGGCGAAATTTCACTCTGGCCCGACATCAAGGACAACTACGAAGTGACCGTCCTGCCTGCAAACTCCCAACACTAAGCAAATGACCGACTCCATCTCTATCCAACTCGACCAACAGAGCTCCGAGTTCCTACCCGGCTCCATCATTTCTGGTAAGGTTATTTGGACAGCTGCCGCTGCGACGCAGAAGATTGAAATCCGCCTCTTCTGGTTCACCGAAGGGCGCGGCTCTCAGGACATCGAGCTGGCAGAAGAACGCAGTTGGGATGCTCAAGGGCTGGCTGAGCAAGGATTCGAGTTCACCCTACCGCTCGAACCCTACAGCTTTTCAGGCAAGCTCATCTCCCTCCAATGGGCGCTCGAGGCCGTCACTCTCCCCAAAGAAAGCTCCACAGCAAAAAAGATCTTCACCCTCAGCCCCAATGGCAAAGAACTCATCCTCAGCTCGGTGGAAAACAGCCAGACTTCCGATAAGAAAACCTGGGGAGGGAAACTCCAAAATAATTGAATTTTTAGCCCAAGACAGAACCATGCAATTCTATACATAACACGGGAACTGATCATAGTGATCGAATTTTCAGTAAATACTGAAAATAAAGTTTGCTTCAAAAATTAGGCCCGGCTATGTTCCGCCAATGAAGTCGCCCTATGAATCACCTGAAGATGAAGTTCCTGTCACAAAACAGGTGAAGGGCAACAAGACGCAGTGGCCTATCCATACTGTTTTATCGGTCACAGCCGTTTCTGTTCTATACCGTCTTCTTACTCTCAATGGAAAGGAACAATCAGCTCTGCTATTTATTGGGATTCCAGCAATTTTAGCAATCTTACTCCACCAGGCTCCGAACGCTAAGAGCCCTATGGGAAAGATCATGAAGGGCATCACGCTTTCATTGCTCATTTTTGGAATTCTCTTCATCGAGGGACTTGCCTGCATTTTAGTCGCTGCCCCATTATTCTACTTCGTTGGTTTTTTAGTCGGACTCATTTTGAAATGGAAAAATGGATCGCAGAGCAAGATAAGAAGTGGCGCTCTAGGCGCTATTCTGCTGACTGGCATCGAAGGATCTCACCATGCGCTGAGCTTAGACAGATCGGAGACGATTCAAGTGAGTAAGCAGCTACCAATGAGTACTCGGGAAGCTAAAGATTCACTCGCGGCTGGCCCACTCTTGGATAATAACTGTCTGCCACTTTTTCTGAAATTGGGATTTCCTCAGCCTCAAAGCATACAAGGCAATGACCTCGAAGTCGGTAGTATTTGGAAAATCCACTTTGCTGGTGGTGAAGGGAAGGCTGGTGACCTCGTTGTACGAGTAGAGGAGTCCACTGCTAGCACTGTCCGTTTTGTCACTGAGAGCGACAGCAGCCACATAGCCCATTGGTTAGACTGGAAAGAAGTCACATGGACATTCTCTGATACAGCTAAAGGATGCTTAGTTTCAATGACAATTGACTACGACCGCCAACTTGATCCTGGTTGGTATTTTGCCCCAGTAGAGAGATTCGGTGTGCGCCAGGCATCACAATTTTTCATCGATGAATGTTTCAAACCTGATGCATCTACACACATTCATTGAGCCACTAGCTCTTTACCTCCCGGTCAGCGTGGCGGTCATTCTGTGGCTGAGTTTGAATATTTATCCACGCCTCAGAGTTGCCATCGTCATGACCACACTCTGGCAGGTAGCCACACTCCCTTGGGTAAATTTTTTAGCCAGTTCTCAGAATTGGTGGCAATTTACCACGACTGGCCCTTCTCTCTTTGGGATACCCGCCAGCTTCTATTTAGGATGGATCGTCCTCTGGGGAATTATCTCTACAATTTGCTTAGGAAAACTACCTACACGGTATTCATTCCCCATCGTTCTGATTTTTTTTGGACTGCTGGATCTATTCTGTATGCCACTTCTGCAGCCAGTTTTAGAACTCTCTCCGCAGTGGCTTATTGGTGAGCTCTTCCTACTCATCCTTTGTCTCACCCCTTCACTGTGGCTAGCGCACCTGACACTTCTCTGTAGAGGCTTGCCCCAGCGTAGCTCTCTCATCTGCTTTGCCTTCTGTTTGTTTGTTATTGGTGTCCTGCCATTCTGCACCTCACCTAATATAAAGCAGGAATTGGCTCTCCAACCCCAGCGATACAGCCACCTTGCCCACGCTCTCTGGCTCGGTGCATTTTTCACCACAGCCATACCTGGAGTCAGTGCGGCCATCGAGTTTGTAAGGATAGGACACGGCACTCCTATTCCCTTCGATCCGCCTCAGAAGCTCACCACTTCAGGAGTTTATGCCTATCTAAAGAACCCAATGCAAACGAGCATGGCAGCAAGCCTTATCATCTGGGGACTATATTGGAATAGTCCACTCTGCTACATCCTAGCTCTTGTTAGCTGTATTTATAGTGTTGGCATCGCTCATTGGTCAGAAAATGATGACCTTGAGAAGCGCTTTGGAAGCCGCTGGTCTAACTACAAGAAAAGTGTCAGATCGTGGATTCCTCGCTGGAGGCCGTATCCTCAGAATTCTCCAGCGCGTATCTACTTTGATTTAGAATGTGATTCGTGTTCGATGATCGCGCGCTGGTTTCAGAGGCGTATTGAAAACGATTTGCAGCTACACCCATCTAACTCACATCCATCTGGAAAACTTAAGCGTGTAAGCTATGAATTTGCCGATCAAAATGAGCGAGTCACTGGAGTTATTGCCATTGGATGCGCCCTCCAACACATTCACTTTGGCTGGGCATTTGTTGGCTGGATCATTCAGCTCCCTTTGATCTCGCACATTGCTCAAGTCTCCATGGACAGCGTCATTCCCCCTAAACCTTAAAACTAAAGATGTGGATGCTCCTAAAACTAGGGGCTTGGTCGCCTATACCATATATCCTTTAGACAGGTCGGAAGTTGTTGGGGAATTCCAAGCATTGCTCTGGTCGTGACAAAAACCCTTGAAACTCAGCCCTCCAACGCTTACTCCCTCAGCCATCAATCGCTCTGCTCATTAGAGCAGCACTTTCCCATTCTCTATTAACTACTAACGGATCACCAAATTCCATGACCGCTAACGAAATTCGCCAATCCTTCTTCGACTTCTTCAAGGAAAAGCAGCACACCCTCGTGCCCTCAGCATCCTTGCTCCCTCAGTCCCCCGGCCTGCTTTTCACCAACGCGGGAATGAACCAGTTTGTTCCATTCTTTCTCGGCACTGAGAAAGCTCCTTACAGCCCGCCACGTGCAACGGATTCCCAGAAATGCATCCGCGCGGGAGGCAAGCACAACGACCTCGATGATGTCGGCTACGACACCTACCACCACACCATGTTCGAGATGCTCGGTAACTGGTCGTTCGGTGATTACTTCAAGCCTGAAGCTATCCAATGGGGATGGGATCTGATCGTCGAGCGCTGGGGCTTCCCGGCTGAGCGCCTTTACGCATCGGTTTACCGCCCAGACAAATCTCTCGGCGATCCATCAATATTCGACCAAGAAGCCTACGACCTGTGGGCAAAGCTTTTCGAATCCAAGGGGCTCGATCCAGTGAAGCACGTTGTCGACGGCAACAAGGCGGACAACTTTTGGATGATGGGTGAGACTGGCCCATGTGGTCCATGCTCAGAGCTCCACGTCGACCTCACACCAAATGGTGACACCGGCGGCAAGCTGGTGAACATGGACTCCGACCTCTGCATCGAGATCTGGAACCTAGTTTTCATTCAGTACAATGCTGAGGCCGACGGCAGCTTCCGCGACCTTCCATCCAAGCACGTTGATACTGGCATGGGGTTCGAACGTGCCTGTTCGATCTACCAAGGCACTAAAGGTTTCACTGACTTCTCTAAGAAGCCGACCAACTACGCGACTGACCTCTTCACCCCACTGTTCGCCAAGCTCGAAGAAATCTCCGGCAAGAAGTACCAGGACATCTACCCTGAGTCTGTCGAAGTTGACAAGTCCACCCTCTCAGATGAGATGAAAGAGGCTGTCGCCTTCCGCGTCATTGCCGACCACATCCGCACACTTTCTTTCTCGATCGCTGATGGCATCCTGCCCGGCAACACCGGCCGCAACTACGTGCTCCGCCGCATCTTGCGCCGAGCAGTCCGCTACGGTCGCACACTCGGATTCACTGGTGACTCACTCTTCCTCACCCAGCTCGTCGACACATTGGTCGACCAGATGAAGCACATTTTCCCAGAAATGGGAACCCGCCGTGAAGCGATCAAAGAAACACTCACTCGCGAAGAACAATCCTTCAACCGCACACTCGACCGCGGACTAGGAATGTTCGATAAAGAAGCAAAAAAAGGTCAGATCTCTGGCGACTTCGCATTCGACCTCTACGACACCTTCGGCTTCCCGATCGACCTGACTGAGCTGCTCTGCCAAGAGCGCCAGCTTGAACTCGATAAGAAAGGCTTTGAGAAGCGCATGGACGAAGCGCGCACGCTTTCCCAAGCAGCGCAAAAGAAGACGGTTGTCCGCGCTCTCGACATTTCATCCGATGTGGTGACAGAGTTCTCCGGCTTTGACGAAGACTCAAGCGAAGCTAAAATTTTAGAAATCCATCGCGGCGACGAATCCCTGCTCGTCATCACCGACCGCTCCCCGTTCTACGTGGAAATGGGTGGCCAGCTCGGCGACCTCGGAATTCTCACCCCCTACAATGATGGTGAGTTCGGTGAAGCAATCGAAGTTTTCTCGGTCCAAAAAATTGGTCAAGCAGTCGCTCACGAGGTTTCAAAGTCTGCCGCCCTTCTCGTCGGTGACACAGTCGCCCTAACCGTCGACGTCAAACGCCGCCGTAGGATCGAGGCGCACCACACTGCAACCCACCTGCTTCACTGGGCTCTCCACGAAGTAGTTTCTACCGATGCGACCCAGCAAGGTTCTCTAGTCACCACTGACCGCCTCCGTTTTGACTTCACCTCTGGTGCGCTCACAGCCCAGCAGATCTCTGACATAGAAATAAAGGTGAACGAGAAGATCGAAGCTGGCGATGGCGTCTTCTACAACGAAGTCCCCCACGTAGACGTCAAAAACCGCAAGGACATCATGCAGTTCTTCGGCGATAAGTACGGCGAGATGGTGCGCGTGGTACAGATCGGCGGCAACGAACTCGGGCTCGACGGCTACGCCATGGAGCTCTGTGGCGGTACCCACATCGACACAACTTCCGACATCGGTATCTTTAAAATCAAATCTGAAAGCGCCATCGCTTCTGGAGTCCGCCGCATCGAAGCCGCTTGTGGAGTGGCAGTCTACGATTGGGCTCGCGGAATCGCTGAGAAAAATGCTCAGGAAGAAGAAGAACTCAGAGCAAAGCTGGCTAAGCTCAATGCTGGTTTCAAAGCCGTAGGTGCCGATGCGGTCCAGTACCCAGAGGAAGCTCGTATCATGGCGGCAATGCTCGCTGAGGGCACATTCGATCAGGTCAACACCGTCTTCAACAACTCGCTCAAACACATCCAAGGCCTACGTGACACCGTCACCGCTGCGGACAAAAAGCTCAAGAAAGTGCAAGCCGGAGCTGCTGCTGCCATGGCTGATAAGATGCTCAACGAGGCGCTAGCCGAGCAATCAACTAGCAACTGGAAACTAACAACTGGGAACTTAGCCGCTATTGTCGAAGGGCCAGCTAACCTTCTACAAGAGCTAATGAATGGCTGTAAAAAGCAGCAGTTCACTCAAGCGGCGATGTTTATCGTCGACGACGGCTCACGCCTCCACCTCGGTGCGTTCTGTGGCCCTGACGCCATTGCTGCAGGCCTCCAAGCGGGCAAAATGATCCAAGAGCTCGGCCCTATCGCAGGCGGCAAAGGCGGCGGTAAACCTGACCAGGCACGTGGCGCAGCACCCCAGCGAGACAAAGCCGCTGACCTGCTCGCTGCGGCGAAAGAGAAGATTGGCTAATCCACTGGGAACGCCGAGGCCCAGCTCGGCTGCCGCACACTAACTATTCAAACACAAAGGCTGATAGAGTTACCTATCAGTCCTTGTTAGTTTCAAGCTTTATGAGCACCACCAACAACTAGCATTGATACAGCTTAAAACATTCTACTCAAAAATAGAAGTTTCGAGCGAAGAGAGCTGACCCAGCTTGCAACAAAGAAGTGAAATTCGAAAAATGGCGCTCTCTCAACTATTTTAATCCCAGTCTAGAGAATTAGTCTTTATTTGACATTCCTTAAATGCTAACGATTCGATAACCCTCCGTCCCCTCACCAATCCAACTACTTCAAAAAACCACCACAATGGACGACCGCTATCAAGTAGGCCAGCTCTTAGAAGAACTCGCTTTCGGTAAAATTTACGAAGCCGAAGACACTCTGATTCAGCGCAAAGTACAAATTTTCCGCTACCTTGTACCTAGTTCAGGCAGTAAAGAAGAGTGGAAAGAGTCTTTCCATGCCACATCGGCAGAGCTTGCCACGGCGTCCCACCCTGGACTACCAATCATCTACACCCACGGTATAGACGACGATGGCCCCTATACTATACGTCAGCTGCTAGACTGCACCATCCTCAATACCCGCTTGGCTGAATCTGGTCCACTGAGCGAGTATGAGGCCTGGGAGCTAGCTCAACAAATGCTTGAGATCCACGATGCAGCCAAGCCATCAGGAAACTTCCACGGTGCACTAGATGCTAACCACATTGGTCTCATCTCCCGGCCTAGCGGTAAGAAACTTTACTCGATCACTGACTACGGTCTCGCTGAAGTCTCCAGACAGATGCATAATAATTCCGACTACGTCGGCGCACCGTACCTTATCTCACCAGAACAAGGCAAGGGCGAACCTGCCAGTGAACTCTCGCAGATTTACGCCATTGGACAGCTTATTTTCCACGCCCTCGCTGGTGGCCATCCGTGGATCGAAACTCCACTCGATGATATAATCGAACTCCAAAAGACCGATCCACTCGGACTCGTCACCGACTACAACTCGGGAGTGCCCGAGGCGATGGCTCATTGGGTCAGTAAATTGATGGCCCTCGAGCCGAAAGACCGTTTTCAGAGTTACGAGGAAGCAGTTACGCACCTGCCTGAGCCAATCCAATCTGCCCCAGTACCGGTTCAAGCTACCTCGGCTATCTACACAGTGCCAGCAGGCCATACTACCGCACCTCAAACTGTTGCCGCAGGTGGCACCGGAGAAGTCTCAGCAGCAGATGCCTTCGCGGCTCAACAGGCGACCGTCGAAGCTCAAAAGAAAGCAGCCAATGCTGAGAAAGTAAAAACACTCAAAAGCCCTCTAGTTCTCACTGGCATTGGAACTCTCGTTCTCATCATTGTTGGCATCATCTTCTTTACAGGTGGTGATGACGACGATGCCAACGACTCCAACTATGTGAGCAGTGAAGGAGCTGAAAATGCTGAAATATCTAACCTGCCGCGCGACGGACTATTCGCTTACATTAATTTCAACGAAGCGCAATTAGCTGCAGTCAATAATGAACGTATCGGATTAGAATCCCTCAAGGACAAACCCGCTTTCTCAAGAAATGGCCGCAGTGGTAAAGGACTTATCCTCGATAAAAACCATTATTTCCGCCTCCCTTTGAAGGGCAGTTCGATCCAAAATTCTTCAACAGACTTTACCGTCTCATTCTGGATCAAACCCCGCAAATCAACGGACCAAGACCTCGGAGCTGTCAGTACCCAGCCATGGTTAGAAGGAGAAACAGAAGCCTTAGAGAATGCCCCAAATAGTCACATCTGGAAACCTGAAGAAGCTGTCATCGTTGGCAATGCATGGAATATGGTCACTATGGTCTGCTCTAAGTCTTCAAAAGAAATCACAATCTATCTTGATGGAGAAAAAGTAGAAACTTCATCCAATGACATAGTCAATGAGATCAATAAAAATCCATTTATCTATATTGGCTGCGACTCTAAACAGAGATCCCAGCACGCTTCACCCGTCACAATTGACAATATTGCAATTTGGGAAAGAAAGCTCAGCGACTTCGAGATCAAAGACATCTTTGGCAATTAAGCTAGGCCCTTGCCCGCTTGTGTGATTGACACACCTCTGGACCTTGTAGCATGTTACTAGAGGATCTAACTACTAGATTCTTCAGCCAGCTCATAAAATCATGCTCAAAGCCTTACTCACCAGCCTAGTGGCAGGATCTATCACCAGTTCGTCACTAGTAGCCGGATCAGTCGCTGATCTAACCACTACAGAATCTAGTCCAGCACCCGAAGGTCTCTCTTTTGGAGCTCCGCACTTAGAATTCTTCACCCGCTCCCAGAGTACTACGACGAACCTCCCAGGTTACGCTGTCGGGTTTGCTTCATACCAAAAGCAATTTTCTGCGGATTTTGATTCACTCGACGGTGATATTGAGTCTGACGAGTTCTCCCTCTTTGGCCCGGTTTTAGCCCTCAATTACAACGACTGGCACCTACTCAGCTTTTTTTACTACACTCAGACAAAATTTGAAACCAGCTCAGCCACATCATTAGTACCGGATAGTACACTACATTCGTTCAGTCTGCCTATAGCTATCCTCAAGGAACACGGCCATGACTGGATTTCTGGCGCCTTTGTCATGCCTAGTTGGAATGGTGACTTTAACGCTAGCAACAACGATGGCATAGCTGCAGGAGCGGGAGTCGGTTATGTCTTTAATCCTGATTTTCGCTTCCTCGTCGGCGCTTACTATTCACGCTACTACGGCGAAGATTTTTTCATTCCGGCTATCCAGTTGATCTATCGCCCTTGCACTGATGTAGAGGCCTATATTCTCGGACCAATTGCAGGAGTTTCCTACAGTATCAATGACGATTGGTTTGTCGGCACCAGCGTTCGCTTCTCCTCACCTACATGGAAAGTTGAAGCTGACGACGCAGGACCTGAACGCACAGTCAATGTCAGCCGAATCAACCTTGCTCTGCGCACTGAACATCGTCTCTATAAAAACATCTGGGGAACTCTCGATATAGGTTATTCCTTCGGTCGTGAGCTAGAAGTTGAAGACATGAACAATAATAAACTCCAAAAATCTGACATCAATGCGGGTCCCTTTGCTGGTATCGGCATCAACTATCGTTTCTAAAAAAACTGAAGCCCCAACAAATATCGCTTAAATAAGTACATTATGTCCTACCTCGATTCTCTATTTAACCTCAAAAATAAAGTCGCCGTCGTTATTGGTGGCACGGGTGAACTCTGCGGTCAACTTGCTGTAGGGCTCGCTAAAGCTGGCTGCGAAATCGTCATCTCTGGACGCGATGAAGCAAAAGCCGAAGAAAAGTTAGATGCTATCGAGACTGCTGGCGGGAAAGGATACTTCGTAGAAGCGGAAGTCACTGAACGCGGGTCGATAGAAGCTCTCGTGGATATTGTCAGCGAGCGCTCTGGCCGCATCGACATTCTTATCAATGGAGCTGGGATAAACAACGATACGCCAATTGAGCATATAGGAGAAGCCGAACTCCACGCCATTTTCGAAGTCAATTTCAATGGCGCGTTCCGGACCTGCCAGATTTTTGCAGACTACTTTAAGCAACGCGATCGCCCCACTAGCATCATCAATGTTGGCGCTATCTCAGGCCTCACGCCACTATCTAACATGTACGTTCATTCTGCCAGCAAAGCAGCATTGCACAACCTCACACGTAACCTTGCGAGAGAATGGGCAGAATACGACATCCGCGTGAACACCCTCATTCCTGGATTTTTCCCAGCATCCCAGAGCAACACCATGCTCGATGATGCACGCGTGTTAGAAATCCTGCGGAAGACGCCGAGCTCACGGTTTGGAAACCCAGAAGAACTCATTGGAGCCACTCTTTTACTCGCCTCTCACGGAGCTGGAAGCTTTATCACGGGTTCAGAAATTGTGGTCGATGGTGGATTTAATGCCACTTCAATTTGATTTACATTGACTTACCTCAGTAGAAAATTGGAGAATCTCTCCATCCTCAAGGGGAGGGTAAAACACTATAATATAAGGAGGCTAGAATGCAGAATAATAACAACGACCTGTTACACACAGAAAAAATCATTGCTGATCGTAAGACATTTTACATAGACCTTAAAAAGAATGCGCGCGGCAAGGTAGTTAAAATCACAGAAGATGTCGGTGGCAATCGCGACACCATCATGGTCCCTGCCGATATTTTAGCAGATTTTATCGCAGCTCTCACGGACATCCAAGAGACTTCCGATAACGATTCAGACAACAACTAGTCTGGAAAACTTTTTCAAACGCTCCGCACTCACCCTGCGGAGCGTTTTTCTTTCCCCCGTCATCGATCTCGCATTTGGCCAATTTTTTAAGCTTAGGATGAGAAATCGGTAAAAGGTGACATTTCGTATTCCCTCATGGCCGCTATGAGGTTTGACTGGGACATGTCGATCACCACAGTCTCACACCGCAACACTGCCTACCGCAATTTCAAAGGCATGTCACTGCGTGACCATTACTTTGAAGTCCCTCTCGATTACTCAGTAACAGACTCCTCCACCATCGAAGTCTTTGCCCGAGAAGTCGTAGACACCAAACAAGCAGATAATGCTGAGCTACCGTGGGTGGTTTACTTCCAAGGTGGACCAGGGTTTCCAGCCAACCGACCAATCACGCATGGTGGCTGGATAGGCGAAGTTTTAAAAACGCACAGACTGCTTTTACTCGACCAACGTGGCACTGGATTGAGCTCCCGTATTCTTCCACAATCGCTCGCACAATTTGCCACGCCACAAGAACAAGCCGATCACCTCACACTCTTCCGCGCAGACAACATCGTGAAAGATGCTGAAGCTATTCGCCTCACTTTGTTAGGTGACGGTAAGAAATGGAAAGGCATGGGCCAGTCTTACGGTGGATTCTGTCTCCTAACCTACCTATCCTTCTTCCCGGACTCGCTCGACGGTGTCATCATCACCGGTGGAGTCGCCTGTGTCAAAAGGCACATTGAGGACAATTACCGCCTCACTTATCAGAAGGTGTTAGAAAAAAATAATGCATACTACCGTCATTACCCAGAAGACGAAAAACGTGTCCAAAACATCGTCCAACATCTTCTCGACAACGAAGTCATACTCCCGAGTGGGGTGCGTCTCAGTCCCCGTCGTTTTCAAGCGCTTGGCCTCTGCTTTGGCGCAGATGGTGGATTCGAGCGTATCCACTACCTCGTAGAGAAAGCATTCATCGACGGACCCAACGGACCTGAAATTGCCTACGACTTCCTATCAGAAGTCGAGCAAATGCACTCTTTCGACACCAACCCAATTTTCTGCATCCTCCATGAGTCGATCTACGCTGAAAGCTACGCTACCCAATGGGCAGCCGAACGACTTCGCAGCGAATTCCCGTGGGTAGAAGTTGATCCTAAGCAGCGCTTCCATTTCACCGGAGAAATGATTTCACCCACGATGCTCCATGACTTCGCTCATTTAGCTCCGCTCAAGGAATGTGCAGAAATTCTCGCGCAGAAAGCCGATTGGGGCCCGCTCTATGACCTCGAACAACTCGCTACCAATACTGTTCCAGTCTCTGCAATATCCTACTACGAGGACATGTACGTACCCATCGAACTTTCCCGCGAAACCGCCCTCCACATCCCAAATTTCTACCAATGGGTCACCAACGAATGGGAACATGATGGCATTGGCCATGACGGAGCAAAAATCCTCCAACGCTTGCTCGACAAGCTCTCCACTCCACGTCTTTAACAGACCCTAACTTATATCGTAAATCACTTATTTGAATTGACTTGCAACACTTCAACTTATTGTGCATATTCATAGATACCGCGAAGGTCGACTATTTAATCCCCCGTATAATAAGAAACTGACAAGGTAAAAATACCCCCCGAAAAAATAATTCCCCCCAGTCAAGCCCACCTTAAAATGGTGGGCTTTTTTTCTTTATATAATATCTACAACTCCAGCGTACTTTTGATTGCATCCGCACCCGCTATTCTCCAAGCTGCGCGAGCCTTATGTCAGACTCATTCGTTCACCTTCACGTTCACACAGAATACTCAGTAAAAGACTCTATCGTCCGCATCAAAGAACTTGCGGTGGCAGTCAAAGATAATGGGATGAACACGGTCGCTATGACCGATCACGGCAACCTCTTTGGAACCGTTGAGTTCTACCAAAAAATGACGGGCGAAGGAATCAAACCGATTCTTGGTTGCGAAGTCTACCTCGCTCCCGCTTCACTCAGTTCTAAGAAAGACATCCCCGGTCGCAAGCGCTCGACTCACCTCACTCTCCTCGCCAAGAGTAAAATCGGCTGGGATAACCTCACCAAGCTCGTCTCACGCGGCCACCTCGATGGTGACTACTTTGGCGAACCTCGTGTCGACCGAGAAACATTGCGTGAATTCTCCGAGGGCCTCATCTGTCTCTCAGGCGATGATGATGGCCCAATCCAAGAATGGTTAGAGAAAAATGACATGGAGCAAGCGCGTGCTCAAGTCGCAGAACTCAAAGACATTTTCGGCGCTGATGATTTCTACATCGAGCTGATGGACCACGCGCTCGAGACCCAGCCAGCCACCATCGCTTCACTGCGCCAGCTCGCAGAGGAATTTGATCTCAAAGTCGTCGCCACCAATGACGTCCACTTTCTCAAGCAAGATGAGCACGAAGCCCACGACGTACTTATCTGCATCGGTGAGAGCTGCCTTATTCTTGATGAAAACCGCAAGAGCTACTCAGACCAAGTCTACTTCAAGTCCCCTGCCGAAATGCGCGAGCTCTTCAAGGACGTTCCCGATGCTTGTGATAACACATTAGAGATTGCTGAAAAATGTAATGTTGAACTGGTGTTAGACCCAACAAGCTCGGACAAGTATCCCCAATTCGAAGCGCCCGACGGCAGCCCACGTGAAGAATACTTCAAGCGAGTTTGTAAGGAAGGTGTGCAGATGCGCTACCCTGAAGAAAAGATCCAAGAACTTTGCGGCGTCTACAACACTGACGTCGATGGTGTCTGGAAAATCCTCAACGAGCGCCTCGAGTACGAAACTGATATTATCAACAGCCTAGGATTCGCATCCTACTTCTTGATCACAGCCGACTTCATCGTTTGGGCACTCAACCAAGCTATTCCCGTCGGCCCAGGTCGTGGTTCAGCTGCCGGTTCACTGGTCGCCTACGCCATGCAGATCACCGATATCTGCCCGATGCGCTTTGGTCTGCTCTTCGAACGATTCCTCAACCCTGAGCGAGTCTCACCACCCGACGTCGATATTGACTTCTGTCAGACCCGGCGACCAGAAGTCATCGATTACGTGCGTAAAAAGTACGGTGAGCGATGCGTTTGTCACATCATCACCTACGGTACCCTCGGAGCTAAGTCTGTGCTGCGCGATGTTGCACGCGTGATGGGTGTTTCCTTTGGTGATGCCGCGCAGATCGCAAAGATGATCGAGACCGCTCCCGGAGTTAAACTCCAAGCCGAATACGACCTCAAGGAAGAGCTTCAGGATATCATTGCCGCCTCTAGCACCTACCAAGAACTCTGGAAATACGCCATCAAGTTAGAAGGCCTCAAGCGTAACACCGGTGTCCACGCCGCGGGTGTGGTTATCGGTGATGGCGACCTCGACCGCCACGTGCCACTCGCGCGAGCCAAAGAAGGCGAAGTTGTCTCACAGGCCGACATGGGTGCGATCACTGAGATCGGCCTACTCAAGATGGATTTCCTCGGTCTAAAGAACCTCACAGTCATTCAGGATGCAGTAGATCACATCACGCCGCACACTCCTGACTTCGTGATTGGAAAAGTCCCACTCGACGACGTCCCAGCCCTCGCCCTGCTCAACCGTGGTGAGACCATGGGTGTGTTCCAGCTAGAATCAGGCGGCATGGTTGAAACTTGTAAGAAGTACGGAATCGACAAGATCGAAGACGTGATTGACCTTTTGGCCGTTTATCGTCCAGGTGCGATGCAGTACATCGATGAAATGATCGCCGTCAAAAAAGGCGAGAAGGTTGTCGATTATGAACATCCTTTGCTAGAGACCATCTGTGGTGACACCTATGGCGTGATGATCTATCAGGAACAGGTGCAGAATGCTGCTAAAGTGCTCGCAGGGTACTCCCTCGGTGGTGCGGATATTCTACGTCGTGCGATGGGTAAGAAGAAGCCGTCAGAGATGGCGAAGCAGCGAGAAATTTTCGTCAAAGGTGCCGCCGAGACCAACCAAATCGACTCAAAGAACGCCAACAAAATTTTCGACAAGATCGCTGGTTTCGCGGGTTACGGTTTCAACAAATCCCACTCCGCTTGCTACGGCCACATTTCCTACTGGACTGCCTATCTCAAGGCCAACTTCCCCGTCGAATTCCTCTGCGGCTTGCTCTCTAACGAGATCAACAATACCGAGAAAATTGCCGTATTCATCGCAGAGTGCCACAACATGAAGATCGAGGTCCTGCCACCTGACGTCAATAAATCGCAACTCCGATTTTGCCCGGAGAAACTAGCATCAGGAAAAATGGCGATCCGTTACGGACTCTCCGCCATCAAGAACGTCGGTGAAGGCGCTATGAAAGTGGCCGTTGCCGACCGTGAGGTGAATGGCCCATTCAAGTCGATGGAAGACTTTTCTAACAGGCTCGACACCAAGGCAGTCAACAAGCGCATTCTAGAGAACCTCGTCAAGGCCGGTGCCTTTGATTGGACCAAAGAAAACCGCTCTAGCCTAGATGCTAGAGTCGAGAACGTGATTGCCTCTGCTTCTTCAGCCCACAAAGACCGCGCCTCTGGCCAGGTCTCACTTTTCGACACCGTCGACTTTGGCTCCGCACCTGAGCCAGATGATGCTCCACGCATACTCAGGGAGTGGCCAAAAGAGCAACGGCTTGATACTGAGAAAGAATTACTCGGTTTCTACATCTCAGGTCACCCACTCGACGCCTACCGTGGTATTATCGACGCAGACATGTACACCCGCATCGGCCTCATCGAGGAACTCGATCTAAACGACCGCAAGAAGCGCCCCCGCCTCGCAGGCATGGTCAAACACATCGAACACAAGGTCACCAAGGCTGGTAAACCCTTTGGCGTCATCCACCTCGAAGATTTTACTGGAACCAAAGAAGTCCTCGCCTGGAGCGAAAGCTACACCCCAGCTCGCGAAGAAGGTTTGCTAGAACCCGGCAGCGTCATCCGCCTATTCGCTAACATCCAAGAAGACGACCGCAACCCAGAATCACGCCGTGTTTCAGGCTCAAAAATCGAAGGCTTAGCAGGAAAACGCGTCACAGGTGCCGATAAAAAAGCGCTCAACATCACCCTCTGGACATCCAAGCACGACGAAAAAGATCTCCACGAAATAAAAGACATCCTCCAGCGCAACCCCGGCAAGACCAACGTCCTGATCCACATCCAGAACTCCATGGGCGACCGCGCCACCCTCGCCGCCTCAGATTCCTTCCTGGTCCGCAAATCCGACTCGCTAGAAATGGCCCTAGCGAAGTGGATGGAGTAAGACTAATAACTCTCATGAAAATCTATCATCTCCCACATGACTGAAGCAGACACTCGTGCCAACAGTGGTCCCCTGCCTGCCCAAGTCATGGTAGAAAATATTCAAGTAGAACGCTCCTCGCGCAATGTGCGTATCGCCCGTTTTCTCAATGAACTTGGGTTTATCCGCGAACTCAACGAGGGAGTCTCTCGTATTTTCAGCTCTATGGAGCAGTCCATGCTCGCCAAGTCTGAATATCGCGACACCAATAGCATCGTTCGGCTTACTCTTAAAAATAAAGTCTCTATCATAGAAAAACCATTCACGAGTCCATTCTCTTCAAAATTGAAGAACTCTGGCCAGCGCTCATTGAAATTCCAAAAGACATCGTAGGTCTTGATCCAGCACACTACCGTCAAGATCTAACCAGTTTGAGAAAAAGCATCTTTGATATCCAAGAAGGAATGGATGGAGTACAACGGCTCAAGTACACCAGCTCTCACCTAGCGGAAGTAGACTCTGAGTTCGTAGTCCCAGCTTGGCACAATGCTCAGGACAGCAGCAAGGTTCAGGACGAAATGATCCGCATCCTCAAGCTGCACCTCAGGGAATAATCTATCGCGACCACACGATCTGTTCGGACTATCGACTTTGAGACTTTATACCATTTGAATAGTTAGAGTGGATTAAGAGCGAAACAAGACGGTGAGAGTAGCAAGGCGGGAGGAAAGAGCATAGCGAGCTATGCAACTGACAACGAACGAAGCTAATCTCGCTGTATTGTTTAGCCCTCTCCAAATCAGCTTTGCTGCAAATACAAAGAATAAGAGTACAACTATTGATTCAGTATATCTGTGAAGATGGTATTAGACACTGGAGGCTGTCGAATGTCTGAAAGTCCAAGGTCAAGCAGGCAAAGTCTGGGGACTTTGGGCCTGATGTCATTTAGGAAAAAGCATCACGAAGTTCAGCCGCAGTCCCCATCCCTCTGGTCCCCCAATAGCAGACTCTAACCAATAACGGGCACCTAGACCAACCTGCAAGGGTTGATCGCCTATTTTCACCATCTGGTTTGCTCCAAAGTTGACAGGCGACGTCCACTGCTCAGCTTGCCAATCAAATGTTGATTCTGAATTTAGATAGAAGCTGGTTTTTGTTTTAGTGACATAATTGATGAAAGGTTGGATAAAAGTCGCATTCACTGAGTTTCTATTCGAATCACCAGCAAAGGACCACACGTGGTTAGTGAGAAAACCTACTGTCCAAGGACCATCCTGCCGCAGTGCCACGACCGTGGGACCAACACCCCATTGATCTCCCCCCAGAACCTCATTGGTAGCTGTTGGGATCAATAAAGCTGAACCCACACCCATGATCCAGCCTTTGACTGGATCTACAGGCGAGAGCCAAACACTCTGAAATATATCACCAAGACCTGATTTATTCTGAGCGCTATTCGTGAAACCTGATTGCTCAATAATCGGAACAATCGTCCGACTAATCAGGTTCCAGTCCTCATTCAGTGAAAACGGGATGACCGGTTGAATATTGCTTCTCCATACTTCACCTTGGTCATCAACTCCATAGTTTTGGTCAAAGTTCACCTGAACCGGCATGCTAATCATTGCCGCTAAAGGATTCGCAAGTTTGGTGGCCAAATCTGGCTCAGCAGAAACCTCACTAGGAAGGTCCTGCTGGAAATCTTGGGCCGAAAGCGGAGACACCGTCGACAAGGCCGAGGCTGTACAAATGCTAAGAACCTGTGTGTGTTTCATGCTATCTATGGTCTATTTGGCTGGAACTTTTACTTTGCCGGCTTCGTAGTCAACCAGCCACTTCTTACGCGCAGCTAAATTCACCTCAAGCTTCTGAATGCGCTTACGTTCCGATTTGACTTCAGCGTATTTTTGTTTGATTAGCCGAATATCAGACTGAAAATCACTGACTGCATCATCCAACGCATGCTCAATATCGAGTGCTGCTCGTTGACTTATTGCCTTTGTGCTCGGAGCGTCCACCAAAACAAAGTCAGCGAGCTGGCTCTTACGGTTTTCTAATACTTGCATGTAGTGTGATTGCTCAGACTCTAGCAGCGAGCGGTACTCCGCTGAAATCTCAGTGCTTTTGAGCTTTTGCGTCACTCCATTGGCTAACGACTCGTAACGCGTAACAGATTTTTTGAGAGCTGCCTTCACAGCATCGCGCTGCTTTTTATTCATGCTCTTATCTCGGTTATTCTGGCGCCATTCGTCACTAACACGTTCATTGGTATGCCATCCACCGTAGCCATCATAGTAACGGTCACCGCCACCAGTGTACTTCTCAACATCGCCTTCTTGACTGAAAGACTTGGAAAGTTGGAGAACCTGAGAAACCCGCTTCTCCACGCGATCCTCAGCAATTTTAAGATCGCCTTCAACGTAGTCTTTTGGCTGGCTCGGATTCTTTTTACGGAGTTCGCGAATCAGCTCAGCGCGCTTAGATTGGTACTTCTTGGCATTCTCTACCAAGCTTTCCATCGTTCTCATCTTTATCTGGCTCACCCTACGGCGTGATGATTCTGAGTCCTTCAGAGATGAAAGCTTATTGACAATGTTATCCACTTTTCCTTCCAGTCGATCATCCAGACGAAGCACATCTGCGCCGATTTCCTCTAGTCGGTCACGGCGTTCTTTGATATGCGCCTCGATACTAGGAATAGAAGCCTTACGCTCCTCTAAAGTCATTGGAACTTTCGCGGGCTCAGCACTTGGCTTCGCATCCTGTGCGTGTATCAGTCCCATAGTGAGAGTCAGAGAGGTGATTGTGATAGGTAGTGTTTTCATTGGTAAATACTGGGCACACTTATCTTCAGAGATCAAACATAAACCTAGCATCAATTAATTACTATCTATTTCCATAATAAATCCGCACCGTACAATCACCCTCAAAATCTGTTAGTAAATCTCATTATTTATAACATTACACGTCAGATTTCTTGAATCATTACTCTGTTAGATTTAAATTCACAGGAGTTATCCTAGAAAGAGACCAGCAAGCAG
>Ga0233410_10000213_pt1 | contig 20492 bp, 17 predicted proteins | sample Na_anoxic_1_MG_FD_179869 | JGI IMG/M metagenome (GOLD analysis project Ga0233410, IMG submission 179869) | Seawater microbial communities from Saanich Inlet, British Columbia, Canada - Na_anoxic_1_MG | ecosystem: Environmental > Aquatic > Marine > Inlet | place: Canada: British Columbia...
AATAAAGGCATTGACCGAGTGCTCGAGCACTGGTGCGCCAGCAAGTGGGGCCATGAGTTTATCAAAGCCCATCCTGCGGCTCGATCCTGCAGCGACAACGATAGCGGAAAGCATCATAATGCCGATCGCTTAGGAAAGAGCTTTCATGACAGCCTGTGAGAGGATCTTGCCATCAGCCCGACCTTCTGTCTTTTTCTGGAGAAGGCTCATGACCTTGCCCATGTCAGCGCGGGATGCGGCACCAGTCTCGGCGACTACTTCAGCTACGGCTGTATTGATTTCGTCTGCGGTCATTGCGCTAGGGAGGTACTTCTCAAGGATGTTGATTTCATTCCGCTCGTTCTCCGCTAGCTCTGGGCGGTTGGCGTTATTGAACTGCTCGATGGAGTCGAGGCGCTGCTTCACCTGCTTGCGGATGATGCTGATGATAGCTACGTCGTCGAGCACTGTGTCTGCGCTACCTTGTTCGATAGCTGCATTTTTGATGGCAGACTTGAGGGCGCGAATGGTAGTGAGGGCCAGTTTGTCCTTTGCCTTCATTGCGGTCTTCATGTCAGCTGTGAGGGTGTCGTTCATGCTCATGGGGGCAATGTGGCTGGCTATATGGTTCTGCACAAGGGCTGAGTTTGAGCAGAGTGCGATTTATGGGGAATAATAGCGGAGACGGTAGAATACCTTTTCACCCAATGAAGTGTTCGATTCGTTGTGACTGAAAGCTCCGGATCCATCAGAAGTTTTAGTGATGACGTCGGTCCAAAAAGTAAGGTTGCTGCTGCGCTGGAGGATGTAGCTGTGACTGGGTGCTAAATCTGAAAAGCTGACGGTGTTAGACAAACTCGTTCTAGCGAACGAAACTGGAGACTTCTCGGTCTGGAGGTCGACACGCCAAGCGATGGCGTAGTTTGTGTTTGCTCCACTGGATTTATTGACAGTGAGGGTGTAGTTACCTGGAGTGAGACCAGTTTGCCAAATGTGTTCGAGGTTATCGACAGCGCTGTTTGAGGTGAATATGATATTACCCCCGCTATCTTTGAGGGTGAGAGATAGGTCTGCTAACTCGTCATAGCTTGTTACGAAAGATCCTTTGACGCGCTCCCGCGTGATTGTTCGATTCCAGCTCAAGTTTGCTGAAATTTGAGCGTTCGAAGCGTAACTAGGGATTGTAATAGTGTAAACTATATCGGAACTATCAGAGGTAGTTCCATAATCCCATCCATAGAGGTCTACCGCTGAGTTGGCTGTAGCTTCGGCAGCATGGAGGATTCTAAAGCTATTTAAAATATTAGTTTCTCCGGCACCATAAACCTCATCAATCGGGCGAGTCGTGGTGTTGTCCCAGCTCTCAAATTTATTTTTGTCTGCGCCAGCGAGTAGAATGCTTTTGAGCGTTAGAGAGAGAGCTGCATTAGTAGAGCTGTGTGTTTCCGCTTGTGCTCTTAGCAAACCTGCAATTGAAGCGGTGGCTCCAGTTGCTGAGCTTGTTGTGGACTGAGGGTTCACGAGCTCGGGCTTTTGTCTATCTGTGCCATGGTAGCCAGATTGGACTGTGCCGGCACTATGTAGCCCGTCAGTTCTTCCTACGGTGATGTTATTATAGGCGTGGCTCCAAATGTGGGGAAGATTTGAAGAGGCGCCATTATTGGCTCCTGAAATGTGGAGGATGTTGCCAACTGAGGAACTATAATCAAATGCTCGACAGTACCTTTCAGACTTTTCTTGTTTGGTTTCGGTGACTTCTTTTGTTTGGTCGTTAACCGTATCACCAAATGATCCGATATAGGCGTGACTCATTACTTCTTCAGCCCATGAAGTGCCATAATTTAGTGTCTTAGCTAGGAACCGATTTGAGCCGTAGACATTTACTTGAGCAATAGCTGGGCTTAGGCTTGATGAGTTGCCAAAAAATAGTTTTGCGACTCCTGTAGCGTGTCCAGAGTAAGTTACGGTTTCATCATGTATATCGTTGATGGACACATCAATTACTCCGCTAATGTCCTTAAATTGTGCATTCTCAGGGTCCGGTGAGTAGACAGAAAGGTTGTTACTTCCCTGCTCAGCCTCTACCATTCCAGCAAAAACTGTTTCAGTCGTCGGTAAGGTAATTCCATTGAGGCTGGCCCATTCTTGGAGATCATTCCAACCTACGTCGGCCTTCCAGTCAGCACACACCAAGCTAGGTACTAAGAATAAAAGTAACGCTGATGTAATGTGTTTCATTTATTAGGAGTTGTAATTTAGTCGAGCTGGGCGTGGGGTAAAGCTGAAAATGTCACATTCGCTAACAGTGGGAGGAGTGAGAAGTGAGTGAATATTCTAAGAATATGCTGATGGAGCACGTTAGCACTTAGTATGAAAGCCACTAGAAATCAGCTATTACAAGCAGAAGAAGATGTCGCGCCAGTCGATATATCCTCATTGATCGATGTCTGTTTCCTTCTCCTCATCTACTTCCTTGTGACGGCAACAATAATGCCGCGTGAGAGTGATTTGGAGCTTCGCTTGCCTAGGCCTGGTGTGTCTGCACCTGCTGAGGATCTGGTGATGCGTCTCAACGTGGAGGCGACCGGTGCCGTGAGCCTGGCTCAAGAATCGGGGGCGGCTGAGACCATGGACACTGATATCGATAGCCGTCGCTTGCCCGTGCTGAAAGAGAGAATCCACTTGATGCAGATGGCGGCTGCTCCGAATGATTTACTAGTGCAAATAGATGTGGAAGGCGATGCATCTCACCAACGGTTTATTGATGTGATAAATTGCCTGTCAGAAATGGATGTCGCTAAAGTAAGCTTTATCGACCGTGGGGAAAATTACTAAGGATTATTCCCAGTCGAGAACTATTTTTCCAGACTGACCAGAGAGCATTGTTTCAAAGCCTTTTGCGAAATCTGTGTAGTGGAAGCGGTGGGTGATCACTGGGCTGATGTCGAGTCCTGCACGCACCATCGAGCTCATTTTATACCAAGTTTCGAACATTTCTCTGCCGTATATGCCCTTTAGAATGAGCCCTTTGAAGATAATCCTGTCCCAATCGATGGTCACTTTTTCTGGGAATATACCGAGCAGTGAAATCTTTGCTCCGTTGGAACTATGCTCAAGCATGTCATTGAGGCCGCTGGGGTGACCGGACATTTCGAATCCAATGTCGAAGCCTTCAGTCATGCCTAGCTCGGCTTTGACGTCGTGGAGGTTTTCTTTAGAGACATCAACAACGCGAGAGGCACCGAGCTTTTTGGCTAGGTCCAGGCGGTAGGGATTGACGTCGGTGACAACGATGTTGCGAGCACCAGCAAATTTGGAGACAGCGGCGGCCATGCAACCAATGGGTCCGGCTCCTGTGATGAGTACGTCTTCGGCAACGAGGTCGAAGGAGAGAGCTGTGTGGACCGCATTTCCAAGTGGATCAAATGTGGATGCGATGTCATCAGGGATGGACGGATGAATTTTGTAGGCATTTATAGATGGAATGGACAAGTACTCGGCAAAGGCTCCAGTGCGGTTGACGCCAACTCCTTTGGTGTTAGGGCAGAGGTGGCGTCGGCCAGCGAGGCAGTTGCGGCAATGTCCGCACACGATATGGCCTTCACCTGAAACACGTTCACCGACGGTGAAATCATGCACACCAGCCCCGACTTCTGCGATCTCACCACAAAATTCGTGACCGATGGTCATTGGAACGGGGATGGTGCGCTGAGCCCATTTATCCCATTTCCAGATATGTAGATCAGTGCCACAAATCGATGTTTTCTTAATTTTGATGAGAACCTCACCCGGGCCGGCTGTTAGTTTTGGCACGTCTTCGAGCCAGAGACCTTCTTCCGCTTTGGATTTCACGAGCGCTTTCATGTTAAATATTGTCACGTATAAGTCTCGATCTGTCACACTATTCTTAGTTAAAAAGAGAAATTTTGCCAGTTGGTTAAATTTCTTATCTGCGGTGGAGATTGGGGATAAATTGAAGAGACCTCTAAAAAATATACTAGTCTAGGAGGTTGATCTAAGTTCCATCTTATCAATGTTTTATTGAAATTTAGTGGGTGATTATGAGTGTGCGGCAATAGAATCATGTTTACATCAATGCCCTAGTAGTGCGATAGTTTAGGTAACTTGATAAGTTTTTTCCATGAATCATATAGAAATGTGATTGTTCGAGGCTCCAGTAGGTGGGTGGTCTCGTTGAAGCGTAAACGCCTGCAACTAAACCCAGAGAATACCCAAATAATCCATGAGTTCATCTATCCAATCGTCTGAAGTAACTATTAAAGCAACAAAGGGAGCCGAGAATCCTAGATCGCAAAAAGGTACCAGTAAGCGATTACAAGAGTTCGGCATCAAAGCACCTAATCAGAAGGTTAAGAATTATGTGTTAGATACGAACGTGTTACTGCATGATCCAGGTTGTTTGAATAGATTTACTAACAATCATGTGTGCATTCCAGCGGATGTTCTCTCTGAGTTAGATAAATTTAAGAATGAACAATCGGAACGAGGTGCCAATGCGCGTCAAGTTCACCGTAAGCTGACTGAGATATTTGGCACATCAGAGCAAGTCACTCAAGGAGTAGAAACGGAAGAGGGGGGGACTGTGAGGTTGGTTATTTATGATCCGAGCTTTTGTATAGAGAACTCTGAGATATTAGCACAATTCCTAAGAGTGTTCCCGAACAGAGAGCTTATTGATCACCGAATACTAGCGACAACTTTGTTGTTGGCTGAGCACAATGTCTCACCAGTGGTTTTGGTTACTAAAGATCTCAATATGCAGCTAAAGGCGCGTGCAGTGCACATCAATTGTCAGGACTACCTCAATGATAAAGTCGATCCTAGCGAAGTGTCTAACTACAGCATGCGAACAGTCGAAATTGATGCAAGTGAGCTCCAAAGGTTCGCCAGCGCAGGGCATTTGGAAATCGAGCATGAGCGAAGGAAGGAGGTGGTTCTTAACCAATATGTATTACTCCAAGCTAGCGAAAAGCAGACGATGCCCGCACGTCTCGATGCGAAAGGAACTTTCGTTAGGTTACAAGTTCCCAATGTTCTTAAAATCCCTGATGGGCATCATTTGAAGCCTTTAAATCTGGGTCAAAAATGTTTGATAGACGCTTTGCTAAATCCAGATATTTCTCTAGTCACATGTTATGGTCAGGCTGGTACAGGTAAGACACTGGTGGCTGTGGCCGCCGGATTAAGCGAGATGTTCAATCGTGAGTATAATGGAATCACGATTAGTCGACCAGTGGTGGCTATGGGTGATACGATAGGTTTTTTACCGGGAGGGTTAGATGAAAAGATGCGTCCTTGGTTGCAGCCTATTTATGATGCTTTGGAGCTTCTCATGTCACCGCCGGCGCACACGAGCCAAGGACCTAGGCGCAAGCAAGTAAAGAAGGATTCCTCTAGTAAAGACGTCTCTAACGCCAAGCCATGGGAAGCTCTTATTGAGCAAGGTCTCATAGAGATCGAAGCACTCTGTTACATTCGTGGCCGATCTATTCCGAATAGATTTTTTGTTCTCGATGAAGCCCAGCAGCTCACTCCTTTGGAGGCTAAAACGATAGTGACGCGTATGTCGCGCGGGTCGAAATTGGTAATGGTGGGAGATCCTGCGCAGATAGATAATCCCTATGTGGATAGTAGGAGCAATGGTTTGGTGTACACGCGTAACCGCCTAAAGGGGCAGCCCTTCACGGCGCATGTATCGCTTTCACGTGGTGAACGTAGCCCACTTGCTGAAGCCGGTGCTCAGTTGATGTAGCTGTTTAGTCTTTAAAGAAACGCTGGAAATTGAGCTCTAACTGCTCAGCCAGCGTTTCTTTGTTTTCATCCATCACTCCAGCGAAGCCGGCAAAGATAGAGCTGAGGTTTGCTGGATGATTCGCTTGGTTCACAAGACTATGGGTAATCCACTTGGTTGGTGGGGACATATCTGGGGCGTCAGTTTCTATTAAGAGTCGCTCGCGTGGTAGGGTGCGGAATGTGTCTTGAACGCCAATTTTACGTTGCTGCAGGAAGTAGCCAGAAAAGGAAAAGTACGCTCCATTTTTTGCCAGCTGTTTCGCGATTTCGGTCGAACCGCCAAAGCTATGGAGGAGGAAGCCGCGAGTCGGTGTGGGAGTTTCCTGTAGGATGTCTAACAGCCATCCCCAAGCCTTAAGAATATGGATGGAGATTGGGAGGTTTCTTTCGCTAGCCAGCTTGAGTTGGAAGACGAATACCTCTTCTTGGGCTTGTCTATCAAGTCCCGTCATCCAGCGGTCGAGTCCGCATTCGCCGATACAAGCATTCGGGTGGGAGTCGAGTTTTTCGATTAGAAGTTCTTTCCATCCATTTTTAATTTCTGGAGTTTTCCAGGGATGAAGGCCGAACGATGGGATGACGATTTCTGGGTAGCGGTGGGCAAGCTCACTCACATCGTCCCAGTCAAGCGGGCTTGTCCCATTGACTACCATCTGGCTGATTCCGACATCCAGTGCTTGCTTAACAATGGCATCACTATCAGCCATCAATGATGGTGACTGAAGGTGAAGGTGAGCGTCTTGCAGGCGGAGGGGAGGCATGGGCTCAGATGCATAGACCGACTAGCTTTTCAGCACCGGATTCGTAGGCCTCCGGCGAGGCAGACTCGACAGTGAGTTCGGCTACAGGAGGTGAGTAAATGGATTTTTGGTCGGTGGGTTTGCGGTAACTTAGATCGTAATGGTCGACCAAGATGGACTGAAGAAATGCTTCCCAATCGGCATTTGCAATTTGTTCTTGCCACTGGCTGACTTGCTTGTCTCCTCGTAGGCGTTTGAGCACTTCGAGTAATTCGATGAGAGCCGCTGGATTTTCACAAAAATGCGGATAATCCTCACGCAGCAGAACGCAGCGCTCAGCGATTGGGAGTTTGAGCTCAATGAGTTTACTTTGGCTCAATTTCTTCCACAAGACGGGAGGGCAATGAACATTACCGATTCGGTTGCTTTCAGCTTCGGTCCAGACCTTTTTCTGAGGGTCGTGCGACTGTAAGGCGTTCCATAGTCGTGTTTCAAATTGCTTCTGACTTGGTTGCACTCCTACTTGTGGGCTGCCTAAAAGCGATCCCTTGTGATTTGCTAAGCCCTCGAGATCGAGGATTTGCTCGCCGCGCTTCTGAAGAGAGTGGAGCATGCGTGTTTTGCCCACGCCAGTTAGGCCAGACAGAACGGTCAGTTCAAGTGGCGTTTCAGTGAGCATGCGGTTGAGGTCGTCGACTACAAACTTTCTAAATGAGCGGTAGCCGCCTATGAGTAAATGGGCTTTGAAGCCGATGGAGCTAAGGATGTGGGTGAGCGAGCGCGAGCGCATTCCTCCACGCCAACAATAGAGCAGCGGGTTGTAGTCGAGCTCTTTGTCGGCAAAGTGCCCGGCGAGGGCGTTTGAGGCATTGGCTGAGATCAATCCAGCACCGAGCTTGCGGGCTTCGAATGGCGACTCATTGTAGAGTGTGCCGACTTTTACTCTTTCCTCGTCGTTGAGGACAGGGATGTTGATTGCTCCTGGGATATGGTCGATCGCGAATTCAGAGGGGGATCGGACGTCGATGACCTCAGAATGGATGCTTAGATCACTAGGCAGAGTGATGGAGTCGAGAAAATGCAAAAGAGTGTAGGATTGTTTACTTTATGAGGCAAAAAAGCGCTCGGACTCCAGAGAGAAGCGAGCGCTTAATATTGATAACTGTCAAAGGTCGAGTCAGATATTGGGCTAGAATGAATAGCCGAGGTTCACACCGATGAATGGAGATGGGTCGTAGTCTTCTCTGGCTATACGGTGACCGTTAGAGTCATCGAGTAAAAGATCATTAGCAAAACCAACACCTGCAATAAAAGAGGTCTGCAGGTTGTCATTGGCTTGCCATGTTAGAATGCCAAATACTGGGATGCTGTTATCTTCACCAATGGCCTGTTTGCCGTTTGTAATGGAGTCATCAAGACGGAAGCGGAGGCGTTCGGAGCGAGCACCAAAAGTGAAACGTAAGTCATGTTTGATTTGCCATTTGACGGCTAAACCTGGGCCGAGTGATGCTCCAACAATGGGGCCGGTGGTGAGACTAAGGTTCTGGCAAAATTCCCAATCCACAACAAGGATAGGAAAGACGCTGGCACTATCTTCGAGTTGTCCGACATAACCCACACCTGGTCCAATAGTCAGGGTGTCACTGAATTTATAGGAGGCTCCAAGTAGGGCTCCACCTGTGAGGGTGTCACTAAAACTAGCGCCGCTTTCACCAGAGGTTCTGACGCTGGGGAGAGCAAAGAGTTTCCAGTTGTCGGCAAATTTCCAGCTAATGAGCGCTCCTAAATTACCAGTGTGGATGTTATCCCAAGGATTGAGTCCAACAAAACTGCCTGCAGACCCACCGTCGAAATCGTAGGAATGGAGTTGGTAGGATGCTGTGAGAGCGACAAATAGGTCGTCGTTGTTATTATAAATTGGGACGCCACCTGAGATGTGGAAGAATTGGTTTGAGACGTCACCGCCGCCATCAACATTGCCTCCGAAGTCGTAAATGTAGCCAGTCTGGAAAGGGGAAACTTCCATTGCAATGGAAGAGCATGTTAGGGCTGATGCTAATGCGCAGCTGAGTATTATGTTTTTCATGGATGTTATTACTATTTTCTTAATTCCCAGATCTCGCAAATTTGATTATCGAGTGGTTTTTTGGAAAATCGGTCAGTTTGGCCAAGATATACAGCCCTAGTATTTCCGTTTTTGGCGTGTTTAACTATAGATGCTATTGTAACTGCGCGTTTAGCAGATAGGAGCTTATTGTTGATAGTGTTACCAGTTTCTGAGGCGTAGCCGACGACAAGGAAGAACGAATTAGGTTGAGCAGCTGCTAGGGTTGCTAATATCTCTGAGCGGTCTTTGTCGGTCACTTGGTCAGAGTTAGTTTCAAATCGAACTGAGCGAAGCATGTGGTTGTTGAGCTCAGTATTGATGAGGCCGTAGGCTTCAGCCAGTTGTTGTGGGTTGAAGTCTTCTAGCTTCTCCAGAGCTTTATAGAGTCTTGATGCAGCAGGGTGGAGGTCGTCTACAGACTTAGCATAGAGGCTGTCGTAGTCATTAGCTGCACGCAGTTGCTGAAGTTCAATTCTCATTGCTTCATTTTCGCTGCGCATTCTACTGACTTCGGTAGAGTTGACCGCTCCAGCGAGTTGTACTTCGAGATCCGCGATTTTTTTATTAAGCTTTTCGTTAGTGAGCATGGTCTCATTAAGTGATGCTCGAAACTGGGCAACGGTTTCAGGAGCTGGGCGACCACTAAGCTCGCTGATTTGGTTGTCGCGCTCAGCAAGTTTGGCTTTGAGGGCTTCAGATTCTTGTTTAAGATAGGCTAGGTTTGCTTGTTGGCCTTGGAGCTGAGCGAGCTGTGAACGTAGTTTTCCTGCGTCATCGCTGAGGGACTGGTTCATAGAAACATAAGCCTTGAGGTCGAGCTGAGCTTTAGTGAGCGTTGCTTCTTTGGCGCTGAGGGCTGTTTGGAAGTCCTCAATGTTGGTGCGTAGCGCCATCGCATCGCGGCTGATACGCGAGCTCAGCTCGTTAATTGAGCTGGTATCAGCGGGCAGAGCGATGCCTAGTGATTTGAGCTCAAGCTCCTTGGTTGAAACGTTTTGGCGAAGTTCCATAAGCTTTTCGTCGCTGACCCCACTGACCGAGGTCGGGCTGCCATTTTGTTTCATGTTAAAGAACATCATCAGGGCAATGATCGCTAACATCGCAATGACGATCATGATTAGCGTATTTTGACTAGTCGCTGGTGCTGGCGTGGGTGTGGAAGATTTCTCTGACATTAGATGCGTGGTGTGGGTGTTGTAGGTGAGGGCTAGTCTTTAGTGGATTATAAGTGGGGCGGCAAGCATAGGTTTGGCTCCAAGCTTATTTCCTTAATATTATTGTATTAAGCGGGAGGTTAGGATTGATGTCACAGCTCATGTCAGAGAACTCGTTTCTGAGAAACTTATGGAGCCCTACGAATGCGATCATGGCTGCGTTGTCTGTGCTGAGGTGCTTGCTGCAGATCTCAAGTTTCATGTTGTGTCGGCTACAGGATTCAGCCATTGCGTCACGGAGGGTTCCATTGCATGAAACTCCGCCAGACATGGTGATACGATCTGCTTGTACCGACTTGGCCGCTTGGATAGTTTTCTTTACTAAAACATCGATGACTGCGGCTTGAAACGAGGCGCAAATGTCGGGTAGTTGCTCAGCAGTTGCCTGTCCAGTCTCTGGGTTGAGTTCAGATATAGTGTAAAGTACGGCAGTCTTTAGACCGGAGAATGAGAAATCGAGGTTGCCTCGTTTCAACATTGAGCGGGGAAGACTATAGGCTTTTGGATTTCCATCACGTGCCGTGCGTTCGATTTCAGGGCCTCCTGGATAGGGGAGTCCTAGCATCTTGGCGACTTTGTCGTAGGCCTCGCCAGCTGCATCATCCACGCTCTTGCCTAGCAGCTCGTACTCGCCAAATTGCTTGGTGTGTAAAATCATGGTGTGACCACCAGAGACGACGAGTGAGATATTTGGGAGAATTCCTCGGTCACCAGCGATGAATGGGGAAAGCAAATGCCCTTCCATATGGTTGATCGAAATGAATGGCTTATCGGCGGCTACCGCCATTGCTTTTGCGGCGGTGTGACCAATGAGTAGTGATGAAGCCAGGCCTGGTCCAGCTGTCGCTGCGAATCCATCGACTTGCTCGAAAGTGATTCCGGCGTTCTTTAGCGCGGCGTCGATGAGTGGTCGCAGCGCGAGTGAGTGATTCCGCGAAGCCAGTTCCGGGACCACGCCACCATATTCGCGGTGAATGGCAATTTGAGAAGTTATCTCAGAGCTGAGGACCTCGGCTTTATTTAAGTTTCCACGAAGAATCGCGACCGCTGTTTCGTCACAGCTGGATTCGATGGCAAGTATGGTGGCAGTCGTATCGGGCACAGCTGCGAGTAATTGCCGAAAGCCTAGTACTTGCAAGTGGATTTCTCTATGATTCTAGTAAAATTTAGAAAAATGAGTATGCTTTCACCTACTCGTGCAAGCTGGTTTGTGTGAATTGTGTGCTTTCAGTTTAAAGTCAAGAATGCTGAAGTGTATCTAGTGTGTTGATTCTCAGATAGCTAAGTGCGATGGTCTCTGAGGTTGAAGAAAAATGTGCATTTTTTAGGTAGAAAGGACTTGCACTGAGTGAAGAAATAGATAGGTTCCTGCCGCCGCAAGGCAATGCAACGAAAGACGATGGAGCGGTAGCTCAATTGGTTAGAGCACCGCCCTGTCACGGCGGAGGTTGCGGGTTCGATTCCCGTCCGCTCCGCCATCTTCTTTCAAAGCAAATACATCGACTAAGTGGAGCGGTAGCTCAATTGGTTAGAGCACCGCCCTGTCACGGCGGAGGTTGCGGGTTCGATTCCCGTCCGCTCCGCCACTCGTTGATTTAAAAATGCGCACCCAACTGGGTGCGCTTTTTTTATCTTTTAAATTAGTTGAGTTGTTATGGCGCGGGTTGGGGTTTGACTGTTTGGTGAGAATGTAGCATACATCAATTAGCTATGATTCCTATAAAATATAAGGCAGCTCTAGCTGTGGTCTTGCTTAGCCTTTCGGCTCAAGCTCGGACTTGGACGAGCGCTGACGGATTAAAGACATTTGAAGGTGAGTATAAATCCTTTAACCAAGAGACCAAAGAGGTCACTGTCCTGCGAAAATATAAGAAACTTAAGTTTTCGATGGATATGCTATCACAAGCAGATCGCGACTGGGTGAATGTAAAGGTTGAAGAGATTGCCGAGAAAAAGGCTGCGGCGAATTCTCCTTCGGCGGAGGAGCAATTAGCTGCTCAAGCTGTAGGTTCGAAGTTGAATGATAAGACATTAGTTCGGCTTGATGGTAAGCGCTTTAAGAAAGCTCAGATTGAGAAAGTTCCTGAATATTACTTACTCTATTATTCTGCGAGTTGGTGACCACCTTGTCGTAAAGCTGCGCCACAGTTAGTGGCCAAATTCAATAAAGAAATAGCGAGCAATGAAAATGTAGAATTCATTCACGTTAGCCTTGATCGTAATGAGGAATCTGCTCTTAAGTGGGCTAAAAAAGAAAACTTTCCATGGTTGCATGTCATGAAGGAGAACATAGCCAAGGCTGGTTTAGTGAAGTTTAAAACTGAGAATTTTGTTCCATTTTACTGTTTTGTCGATAAGGACGGTAAAGTCCTAGCGAAGGGTTCTCACGCATCCTTCGAGAAGGCAAAGGAGGTTGCTGAATAATTATAGATTGAAAACCTATTTTTGATCGAGGCCCACATCAATGATGTGGGCCTTTTTATTAGCTTTTTTAGACTGATTTGGCGGGGCGGACTTAAGGTGTTGACGACTGAAAATTCGGTTCCTAAGTTAGTTGTGAATTTATGAAGAATCCTATTACTGTTTCCGTCACTGGAGCTGCTGGCCAAATTGGCTACGCCTTACTTTTTAGAATTGCATCTGGAGCCATGTTTGGGCCAGACCAACCTGTTGCTTTGCGCTTGATCGAGATCGAGCCCGCCATGAATGCCCTGCAAGGTGTTGTGATGGAGCTCGATGATTGCGCTTTTCCTCTGTTGCAGAGTGTGACGACATCTAGCGACCTCGATGTAGGCTTCGAAGGGACGAACTGGGCACTGCTAGTCGGATCAGTTCCTCGCGGTGCTGGAATGGAGCGCAATGACCTTTTGGGCATCAATGGAAAGATTTTCACTGGACAAGGGGAGGCGATTGGCCGTTCGGCAGCAGCAGATGTTCGCGTCGTTGTTGTCGGTAATCCATGTAATACGAATTGTTTGATTGCGATGCAGCACGCGAGCGGGGTGCCGAATGATCGATTTTTTGCAATGACTCGACTCGATGAGAATCGGGCGAAAAGCCAATTGGCGGTCAAAGCTGGTGTGCAGAGCTCAGAGGTGACGAATCTCTGTATTTGGGGGAACCATTCCTCCACCCAGTATCCAGATTTTTATAATGCTAAGATTGGTGGCAAGCCCGCGACTGAGTTGATCAATGACGAGGCGTGGTTGCAGGAGACATTCATCCCAGCAGTACAGCAACGTGGGTCTGCGATTATCAAAGCGAGAGGTGCGTCGTCTGCTGCCTCGGCAGCCAATGGTGTTGTCGATACTGTCCGTAGCTTGTGCACACCGACTCCTGCGGGTGATTGGTTCAGCGTGGCAGTCTGTTCACCAGGGGCCTACGGAATTGATGCAGGCTTGATCGCCTCTATGCCGATTCGTACCGAAGACGGTAAAACGTGGTCGGTTGTTGAAGGGGTGGAAGTGAATGCATTCTCACGCGAGAAGATTGATGCCTCAGTTGCCGAACTCAACGGCGAGAAAGAGGCGGTGAAGCATTTGCTCTAGTGAGAGAGACTTACTGATAGAAAAAACGCTATACTCGCTGTCGTCTTGGCAGCGAGTTTTATTTTACCTGGAATGAGTGTTGGCGTCTAAGGGGATGCCTTATTAATGCCTATTTTGTGTTCGAAGTCGAGGTCGGGAGCGAGGCCCGCACGTAGGCCATTATTGTAGACTTCTCTGGCTTTCTTTTTATCGCCTTTTAGGGAGTGAACTTGAGCGATGTTGTAGTAAGCTGCTCCGTATTCTGGGTCTATCTCAACAGCATTTTGGAAGAGGTCTAGGGCTTTGGTATAGCGGGCATTTTGAGCTTCTATAATGCCTCTATAGAGGAGGGCTTCTTTGTAGTCAGGTTTGAGGTCGATGGCGCGGTCGATGGATTTGGCCGCTAGGTCGTCGTTATTTTGTTTGAAGCGAGACATGCCAAGCATGAAGTGGGTATACGGACTTAAGGGGCGTTGTGATGTGCCCAGTTCGAAGATGGCTTCGGCATCTTCTATTTCATCGAGACGCATGCGTATGACTCCGCGGTTGATGAGGAAGCTGTAGTCAGGGATGGCATCGTAGGCTTCATCATAGATGTCTTTGGCGAAGACTAGGTTGTTTTTTTCAACAAGTCGTTTGGCGATGGCGTGGTAGGTGCCAATTTTTTCCTTGGCGATTTGCTGAGCAATGTCTCGGTTTTTTATGCTGACGCTGCTGAGTGGGCTGTGGAGTGTTCCTTCTGACTTGTGTTCGAGGAGCATTTCTCGCTCGCGCTGGGTGAGCTGGAGTTCTTCACCACCAGCTGCGAGGTATTCTTTTTCGAATGTAGGATTTGGTACAGCCGAGCGCTGATATTCCTCCCACAGGAGGCGCTCAGCCTGGCGGCGGCGTGATGACTGGGATATGAGGCGGTTGACGGTTTTCTTGAGGAGCTCAGCTTCTTCACGTGCAGCTTCGTCTGCAAGTGGCTGGCTCGCTTTAACTGCGAGTTGCTCTTGAGTAGATTTGAGCGTGGATTCGAGATTGCTGATCCTCTTACGGAATGCGGTGTTTTCTTGTCGCTTAAGAATGAGCTGATGTTTGGCAATTGCGACATCATTTTCAGCTTCGGTGACTCGATCTAGAGCAATGTTTTTATCGGAGTTGAGCTGAGAGAGGTGGAACTTTGCTTTGCTAAGTTCTCTACCCAAACGCAGGTTTTCTTTCATCAATTCCTTGGCTCTATCTGCATCGCTGAGCTTGAGCATTTGGCTCAGTTGGTCACGCTCGGTTGTCATTTCAGCGAGGTCTCGGCGGAGTTCATCACTGAGGGATTCTGAATCGGCGAGTCGATTGACGAGGTCTGAAATTTCTCCTTTTTGGGAGGTGATGAGGGTGTTGGCCTTAGTTAGTTGACCTTTGAGTGAGTTGATTTCTCTACGCATGGTTGCGACGACTGCAGCTGTGTTTGTCTGCGATGCTTCGAGGTTTGCTGTTTTCTTCTCTAGAAGGCCCTTTGTAAGCTTTGTTTCTCTGAGGAGTTTTTGGTTCTCAAGGGTCTTTATCTCAAGGGATTTCTTGGCGCTACGATGAGCTTTTGCTAGTAAGATGAGCTCTTCCTTTTGTCTTTCGTCTTGTTGCTTGAGCTTGTCGACGTCTGCACGAAGCGGAGCTGTTGCAAGAGCGGTGCGTGTGCGCTGGAGTTCTTCTATACTGGAGAGTAGTTGTTGTTGGTTGTTTTTACCAAGCTGTTGGCTTTTCCGGAGTTCCTGCTGGAGACGGGCAATTTGGCCGTTGAGAATGATAGTTTGTGTGCTTTCTTTACCTAGACCTTGTTGATTTTTGCGCAATTCTGTTTGAAGCTTGTTGATGCGTTGGGTGTATTGGAGCTTCTCAGAGGTGTGTTTATTTTTAAGAGATTCTAGTTGTTTATGCTGACTGTTGACTAGGTCGTTGAGTTGTTTGAGTTTGCGGAGGTCAGCTTGATTACTTATTAGGGTTGTTGGGCTGGAGGCTATTTTTTCAGAGCCTTCACCGATGACTAAATGCTGCAGCTGAGCTTGTTCTGCCATAAACGCCTTTTGAGCGGCTGGTTCGACGCGTTTGATCGCGTTTTTCGTTTTGTCAATGCGTCCATGGACGATGTGAGGTTTCCAAGCTGGGTGAGCCGCTGCTAAGGATTCGTAATAGCGCAGTGCTTGGTGGTATTTATTCCAAGCATTCTTGAATGCTTTCTCTTTCTCTAGTTTTTCAGCATCAGAGACAGTCTGGTAGGCTGAGAGGAGGATCGTTCCAGGGCGCACAGGGGTATTGGCCCCTTGAGCTATGAGCGTGGAGGGGAAGGCGATAAGAATGATTGAGATGTAGGTGCGCAAGTTTCTTCTCATTGTACTGCAGAGGCTTGTAGTGGAAGTAGCTTTCAAGGGGAAGTGAAAAGTTTTTGTGCTAGGTTGTGAGGAGACCAGTGCTTTAGTGGGCTTAGTCCTCATCGACACCATGGAAGAATCTGTCGGTCCAGGGTAGAAATTCTTTAGGTAGAGGAGCGTGAAAAGTGAGGCGCTTGCCACTACGTGGATGGGTAAAGCTGAGCCGACGAGCGTGAAGCATGAGTCTGCCGGGTTGGGCTTTTTGGCGGTTAGGTTTTGCGTAGATCGGATCGCCGAGGATAGGACATCCAAGGTGCAGCATATGCACGCGAATCTGGTGGGTTCGGCCAGTGTGGAGGTCACAATTGATCAGCGAGCTCTTGGTTGCGTCGTCAGTGCCGAGGTCGCAGTAGTCCGTGATAGCGGGCTTTCCTGAGCCTGGATTGACGACAGCCATTTTTAGGCGGTTGACTGGGTGGCGACCAATTTGGGTGAAAATGCTGTCTTGATCTTTGTTTGGTTTCCCTTCGACCACTGCTAGGTATTGTTTTTTGGTTGTGCGGTCTTTGAATTGTTGAACAATATTGACGTGGGCATTATCGGTTTTGGCAACGACTATGCAGCCTGAAGTGTCTTTATCAAGGCGGTGAACGATCCCAGGACGTTCCACGCCTGCGATGCCTGCCAGTTTTCCTTTACAATGGTGGAGCAAAGCGTTGACGAGGGTACCGGTGGCATTTCCTGCTGCAGGGTGGACTACTAAGCCTGAGGCTTTGTTGATGACGATGATATCGTCGTCTTCGTAAATGACATCAATGGGGATATCTTCGGGTTCGGCGGTGTCAGATCTCGGTTCTGGGATGTTTACGCTCAGCGAGTCACCGACTTGAATGGAGTACTTGGGTTTGGCTTTTTCTCCGTTGACGAGAATGTCGCCCGATTTCAGCAACGACTGGATACGAGCCCGCGAGAGCTCAGGCAGTTGAGTACTCAAAAATACATCGAGCCGCTTGCCAGTATTGTCGTCTACTTGAATGTTCATCTGGTGATGATTTGCCAGAATCTGAGGGACACCAGAAAAAACTTTCGATTTCCAAAGTTTTTCAGTGGCATCTGAAAATTTTCTTTCTACTCTGCATTTAAATGGAGGATACCCCGTTAGAGATAGAAGTAGAGAGCTGCAGTGCTTGTGGCGAGATGATGGATGTATCGACCCTCCCTCCGTACACCAATGTCCAATGCCCTAGCTGTGGTGAACACTCTCATGTGAAGTGTCAGGTTGGAGCCTATGAGATCATAAGGCGGCAGGGGCTAGGAGGAATGAGTTTGGTGTTTGCTGCTAGAGACAAGACTTTGGGGCGCAAGGTGGCGATCAAGTTACTGAATGAGGATTACTCACGCGACGCTAAGCGTATTGAAGATTTTGAAAAGGAAGCGAAGATCACAGCATTGATAAGTCACCCCAATGTGGTGCGCGTCTACACAGTCGGCCAAGCATACAAGCGGTATTACATCGCGATGGAACTGGTGGAGGGCGATAGCCTAGAGCAGTTGATGCAAAAAGAAGGAAAGCTCTGTGAAGAGATGATCACTCGCCTTGCTATTGAAATTGTTGAGGGGCTCAAGGCTGCCCATGCGGAAGGCCTGCTTCATCGTGATATGAAGCCAGGTAATGTGCTGATCGATGGCAAGGGCCATGCTAAAATTGTAGATTTCGGTCTCGCTTTGATGACTTCCGGGGGCAAAGCCAAAGCGGATGAAATTTGGGCAACTCCTTATTACGTTCCGCCAGAAACCTTAGAGATGTTAGAGGAAGATTTACGCAGTGATATCTATGCTCTTGGAGCTAGCCTGTATCACGCTTTGTCTGGCAAAGCTCCATTTACTACTGAGACTAGATCGACCACTGAGTTATTAAAAATAAAGACTGATGTACCGAGGCTTGGTAAGGCTGCATCTGATGTGAGCCCATTTTTGTGTGAGGTTATTGATAAGGCAATGGCCTTTGATGCCGCTGACCGTTTCCAGAGTTATGACGAATTTCTTGTAGCATTTCGCCAAGTTGAAATGTATTTCCGAACTGGTCATGAACCGGAGGAATTGTCCGAGCCCCCAAAAGCGCAAAACGTTCAAAGGCAAGCTAAAAACTTAAAGGTCCTCATCGCTGCAGCAGTAGCAGTGATAGCTCTTATCGTCGGTTTTGCAGTGATCTATAGCAATAATGATCCTGAGGAAGAGCCAACTCCAGTGGTAGCTTATCTCGACCCTAGCGAAGATTCAGAGATAGACGAGGAGGCAATGCGGATGTTGATCGCTGCGGAGTTGCGTAATGCGCAGACATTTCTGACTCAAGGTAAATATATGTCGGCTCACGAACGCTATCTCAAGCTGGCAAAAAATAAGACGATTGCGAGTGAAACGATGTATTGGACAGGTATGCGCTCGGCTATTTCAGCCTGGCTTGGAGGTGAATCACAGAAGGCACGAGATGCACTACGTGAAATACTAAAACTCCAAGCTCGGTCGGGAGTTGAGGAGCTTTCTACGGTTGATGAAAAATTACAGAAAGCCATGGTGCTGCTGCTAGGGCTGAAATCAATCCAGTTAGAGCAAGTGAGTGAAATCAGTGACGATCTGGATATTATGATCTTGTTTGCCTCAGCCTTGAAAGAATGGGATCAAGGTAAGTGGCAAAATGCAGAGGTTTTATTTTTGACTTTGAAGCGTGCTAAGACGGATTCTGGACAAACGGAATTAAATTATTATAAGGAAATGTCTGCAGCTTATTTGGCAGATCTGAAGTTGCTGAATCCGCTAAGAATGGGGTTTGCCCCTAAGACGTTAGATCAGGCTAAACAGGATTTAGTCGTAGTTCTTAGCGCACGCAATGATCTGAAAACCAAAGGCCGTGCGCCCTTCAATACTTTGCAATGGCAGCGACAGATCAATGCTAGGATTAAGAGTATCGAGGCGAAGCAGCGAAGAGACGCTAAAGCATTCAAAGAGCAGGCAGAGAATGCCGATAGGCTCTGGAAGTTGTCCAAAGGGGAGACTCTAGCAGCTCTGAAACAGCACGACTTTGAGCGAGTAGTAAAGGAGCTTCAAGAAGTCAAACCGACCAGCGAGGAGGAAGAAAACTGGAGAAGTAATATTTTGTATCTAACTGAAAATGCGATGGCCCTTTATAAGAGTACATTTGATGCGCTTGAGGGTGTGTCAGCTGATTTTGAAGTGAAGCGACTAGATGGAATGGTTGAGTACGAGCATTTATTGGGAGCTAAACCTGAGGGACTGCTAGTTAAAGTGGGTGAAAGAGAAAAGTTGTTAGTTTGGCGTGAATTATCACCTCACACAATGATCGATCTACATAAGAAAATTTCGATAACTCGGCTGACAGAAGACGAGGTAAATCAGCGCCGTGAGCAGCTTGTCAGCTATACTTGGTTGACGGGGTTGGAATCCCAAGCAATCACAGCAGCTGCGAGTTTGGCTGAGACGAGTCCTGTTTTTGCTAAGCGCTGGAAGGCATGCATGGAGGCCGTGAATTAGTTTATGGAAGTCAGCCATGAGGTTAGGGAAGAAATCTAGACTTCAGCAGGAGTTGGCTGGGCTAGGTGAGCGAGATTACTTATGCTCATTTATTTTGAGAGAGATTTAGGTGTTGGCAAGTGAGTGTGGTTGACATTGTAGTGATCCAGATGATGCTGCGTTCATGAGTATTAAGCACATCATCACCCATCCAGGTGGTGCCCATAAAGACGATTTTTTGGCCTGCAGTCTTATGATTTATAGCTACGGAGTACCAGTGCTGCGTAAAGATCCCAGCGGATCTGAAGTGGAAAACAACTCCATTGCTGTAGTAGACGTGGGGGGGGAGCATGAGCCGGTGAGAATGAATTTCGACCACCATCAATTTCCTGCGGATTACGAACCCACTTGCGCATTGAGTCTCGTGCTGCGTTACTTAGGTCTTTACGAAGAGGCCAGACAGTATTGCGATTGGCTAGAAACCTCAGAGTGGCTAGACACACGTGGAGCGGTGAAAACTGCGAAATGGCTAGGAATAGATCGTTCCGCGATGGCTAAGCTTAATTCACCAGTTGATATTACTTTATTGAGGCGCTTTGCCAAACAGGAGAGACATGAGGCGGGGCAGCCAGTTTACGAAGTTATGCGAATGATCGGTGAAGACATGGTGAGTTTTCTTAAAGGAATGCGTGAGCGGATGAAGGAAATTGAGAAACAGTCTGAAATCTGGGAAATAGATGACAAGTTCAAGGTGATGTTTATACCGCGAGTCGAGCCAATGGTGGGTGAACCATCCGCTGGACTTGGCCGCTACATCGAGAGCAATGGGCTGGACTGTGTGGCGATGGTGTACCCAGATCGACGCGGTTCTGGTTATGGATTGTCCCGCTATAACGACGATTTACGTCTAGACTTCACGAGAATTGATTCTTGTGATGACGTGCACTTTGCGCATAAGTCTGGTTTCATGGCCAAGAGTTCGGCCATTGCGCCAGAGCGCTTGCGCGAGTTGCTTCGCTCGGCATGGGTCGGCTAGTATTTAAAAAAAGTGAATGGGATTTTGGCTATTGAGATTCGTTTCTCACGCCTAGTTTTGAGTGGCTGAGTTTGACGAGCAGGGCATCAAGTTCTTTAACTTTGGAGGCATTGGATGCTGCGATGTTCTTTTGTTCACTAGGGTCAGAGCTGAGGTCATACAGTTGTGCGAGTGGAGATTTCTGGCCTTTTTTAGCCTTGCG